>Ga0256404_1001478_pt1 | contig 56463 bp, 62 predicted proteins | sample RumenRJG_01DNA_FD_185990 | JGI IMG/M metagenome (GOLD analysis project Ga0256404, IMG submission 185990) | Bovine rumen microbial communities from Lethbridge, Alberta, Canada - RJG_01 | ecosystem: Host-associated > Mammals > Digestive system > Stomach > Rumen | place: Canada: Alberta | collected... | reverse complement strand
TAGCTGGCTGCGGTACTGGGATCTCGTCAAATACCGGTGCTGCCTGCGGTTTAGCTGGCTGCGGTACCGGGATCTCGTCAAATACCGGTGCTGCCTGCGGCTGTGGCTGAGGAGCGGGAATTTCCTCGAATGCCGGATTCACCTGCGGCTGCGGTACTGGTATATCGTCAATAACCGGTGCAGAAACTTCTGCTTGAGCCGGAGCATTGATCTCAGTTTCCTCGAGCGTTGGAAGTTCATCCATTTCCGTCTGCTCTGTTTCAGGAGCTTCAGTCTCCTGCTGTGAATTTGCGTATCCGAATATCTGATTTGCAACCATATCCCATTCTGAAACGGTTGAAAGATCCACCTCTGGTTCTGGCTCAGCAGGCTGCGGTACAGGTGCTTCTGACTTTCTGAGTTCATCAGCCTCAACATCAATAATATCAGACTCGCTCTCGTAAGCCGTAACTTCAGGCTGGGTGTTGTTTACAGCGTTTGCAACTGCATTGCTGAAATTATTAACCTGACCATCCAGCGAGAACATCTTCATAATGTCTTCCTCGCTGTTTACGTTTATGATGTTTTCTTCGCTTCTGCTTACCGGCTGGACGTATTCTTCCTGAGGTGCTTCCTGAACCTGTTCAGGCTGCTCAGGTGTAGGAACTGCGAACTGTGCAAGGAAATCGTCCTGGATCTGAGGTTTTTCCTCTTCCTTTGGCTTCTCAACAGCAAACTGTGCGAGGAAATCATCATCACTATTAGTATCCTGAGGTTCTTCTTCCTTTTCAGGAACATTTATTGCGAACTGAGCAAGGCTATCGTCCATAGCAACTCCGGTTCCCGGAATACTTCTCTGAGCGGCAGCTCTTGCTTCCGCCTCAGCAGCTTCACGGGCAGCTCTCTCAGCTTCTTCGGCTTCTCTTCTTGCTCTTGTAGCCTCTTCACGGGCTCTTTCTTCTTCCTCAGCAGCCTGGAGTGCTGCTTTTCTTTCAGCAGCGGCAGCCTTAGCTGCTGCAATTTTCTTTTCTTCTTCTCTTGGATCCTTTGTGATCTTTGCGGTAGTATTTCCGAGAGGAACTATACTTTCGTCAACAAAACCTTTCTTGGCTCTGAGCCTTTCCTCTTTAATGAGCCTATCCATTTCCTTTTTATCTGACTTTATGATCTTCTTAGCGAGTACAGCTTTACATTTTTCGCAGGTGATCTCTTTAAGGTCAGTCATATAATTTCCGCGGCGGTACTTTATGACGTTTTCAGGCTTCATCAGATTAATTCCGCAGCCTGTTTTTTTATCATTATCAGTACCGTGAACTTCATCGTTGAAAGAAGTCGTTACGAGTGTTATATCCATAATGATCTCCTGACCGCATCAACTGATTGCGGTCGTCTCTTTACGGCAGAGACGCAGCCGATTTCCCAGAAAGTTCCTGATGGATATGCCTTTTACAATAAATACGCAAGAGAGGATTTTCAGATCCGGCACAAATCAGAAACAAAATTACACATATATATTATACCTGATATGCCATAAAAAATCAACACTTTCTCAAAAATTCACCTTAAAAATTATACCGATTTTAATTTTTTTGGAGAAAACAACAAATTGTTATTGATTTTTTTGTCATAAATTCCATAGCAATTTAAATCATAATTGTTAAGTATCAGGCAATCTTTCGTTTTTGATACACATTTTTTCCGTGCAATGCAGTCAGTATTAACTATATGAGCATATATGCAAAACAATAGCAATAAATGACTGCTTTGAACTCCGCCGTCACAATCGCAGCAAAAAAATTACCGAGCCCATACTTCAAGGCTCGGTAACCAAGTTATTCTGCTAATATATGCCTTCTGACACTGTCAAACATCTGTTACTTGACTTCTTTTTCGTCCGGCTTATCGGTCTCAGATTCTGAGCCTTCTGCATCTTCAGCAGCGTCATCATCTGTTTCCTCTTCATACACAACACTCTTATATTCTGCTACACGCGCACTATCGCCATAGCAGTCTATCTCGATTATCTCGCGCTTACGCATCCTGATTATCGCAGCGAAAAGTCCTGTATAAGCTATCGCATTTGCAAGAACGCTGAAATACAGTCTGATACCGATTATATTTCCGAACATTCCGCCAAGTATCACGCCGATACATAATATGACCGCAACCTCATACGGTGTCTTATACGGATCAAGATATACGAAAGTGAAGCACACCACTGCTGAAATGAGTGCATGAAGCATCATGAGTTTCAGCGAATATGGATCATAATATTCCATTACCTTATACATATTGAGCTCACAGTACATCACAAGAGCTTCCATCAGAATATATACCGTGTAAGCTATCTTAAAATGCAGTCTCATACGAACAGTTATACACAGAAGTACGTCCGAGACAGCAAGTGCGATAAATCCGCTGAAAAGCACAGCATATGTGGTATGCTCAAGCACTTTGCAGAATGTGCTGTAAGGATCAAATATAAGATAATACCAGTAAGCCATGATCGCAAAGAGGATGAATAGTGCATTGCCTATAAGACCGAACAGCAACCCGAGTGAAAGCTTTTTCTGCATTTCCGTTCACCCTTATCCAAGAGCCTTGAGCGCTCTCTGACCGATGTCTTTTCTGTAATGAGCTCCCTCAAAGCTTATCTTTGAAACGCCCTCATAGGCTCTGTCAAGTGCAGCCTGAAGATCGCTGCCCTTAGCAGTAACACCGATGACACGTCCGCCGTTTGTGAGGAATTTTCCGTCCTCACTGAGTTTAGTTCCTGCATGGTATACAAAGCAGCCCTCGATCTGTCCCTTGTCATCAAAGCCGTTCATCTCGATACCCTTCGGGTAGCTTTCGGGATAGCCTCCGCTTGCCATTACCACGCAGGCACAGCTTCCGTTATGCCACTTTATATCCACATCAGCAAGTGTGTGATTGTAAACAGCCTCAAAAATATCATAGAGGTCGGCATCAAGCATAGGAAGCACGACCTGTGTTTCAGGATCGCCGAAACGGCAGTTATACTCAATTACCTTAGGTCCCTTAGGAGTTATCATTAGTCCGAAATAGAGACATCCCTCAAATGTGCGTCCCTCGGAGTTCATTGCCTTCATAGTAGGAATGAATATCTTTTCCATACATTCCTTTGCGACTTCCTCAGTATAGTAAGGATTCGGAGAAAGAGTTCCCATACCGCCGGTATTGAGTCCCTTATCGCCGTCGAGCGCACGTTTATGATCCATAGAAGATATCATAGGAACGAGAGTATTACCGTCTGTGAACGAAAGAACAGACACCTCAGGACCTGTGAGGAATTCTTCAATAACGATACGTGCCGAGCTCTTTCCGAACTTGAGTTCATCTATCATTTCGTGAACAGCTGCAACTGCTTCCTCCTCATTCTGAGCGATGATAACACCCTTTCCGAGTGCAAGACCGTCAGCCTTGATAACTGCCGGATAGCTGTTCTGCTTTTTAAGGTAAGCTATTGCCTTTTCTGAATCGGTGAAGACCTCATAAAATGCAGTCGGGATATTGTACTTCTTCATGAGCTCCTTTGAGAACACCTTTGAGCCCTCAATGATAGCTGCATTTGCCTTCGGACCAAATGTCATAAATCCCTCACTCTGAAGTGCATCGACCATTCCGAGAACGAGCGGATCATCAGGAGCAACTACTACCATATCCGGCTGAAGTCTGTTTGCAAGCTTAACAACGCCCTCGATGTCTGTTGCAGCAACATTGAAGCATTCAGCGACCTTTGAGATACCGCCGTTTCCTGGGGTGCAGTATATCTTGCCGACCTTCGGACTTTCTGCAAGCTTCATGATAATGGCGTGTTCTCTTCCGCCTCCGCCGACTACTAATACGTTTTTCATTATTTTTCCTCCGTAGTAATTTATTGTGCTTCTCCGAATTTCAGAGACTCAAAAAATGCCTTTATGACCTCATTCATTTCATTTTCCTTTTCGCTGGCAAACTCAAAAGTCCAGAGAGCCTTTCCGTTATTGTAATAATACCTCTTTATCCGCTCATCGCTGGAGTGGCTGAAATTCGCAGACTCTTTGTATTGCAGCACACTGAGATCATATTCACCGATGTGTTCCTTTGATGTCCTGAGATCAGCCTTTCGTTCCGCCTTTTTATCCTCAAAGCTGTATTTCATTGATTCTTCATCATAACTGAGCTTATCTCTGGCGTTTACGTCCTCATAGAAATGGATATAAAGATCAACCACCGTACCTCTGAAGCTAACGCTGTGCTTTGAATCATCAAATTCTTTCGCTTTAAGGCGTGAATCCACTTCAAACGAAGCACCTCTGAAAGTATAAGCTGTATAACGGGCATCCTCACGCCTCTGCATATCAGCTGCGATCTCCTCATCTGAAAGCTCCTTTATGGTAAGACCGCTCAGAAGCTCATCAATGTCCTTCTTATCGTTTTCTGAATTAAGATGCTCCGACGTCGTGATAACATATACCATTCCATTGAGGTCGATATACCACGAGTTCACCCGATAACGCTCCTCATCAGGCTTGCTGTCTTTTCCCATTATCAGCGAAACGCATTCTGCCTTATGACCGAGTATCTCATCCTCGTTCATCTTCACATCCGTAAGTATAGTTGATCCGGTGTTATTCTTATACTGCTTTCCGGCTAATGCGAAAGCGTTTTCCTCGCCGCCGTTATTGTAGACCTTCAGCGTTAAATTCGGGAACAGATACTTCTGCGGATCATCGGTCTGAGCGTAGCAGAATTTAGTATTCACAAGCATACCGTTTGCAAGGTCTTCCTTCTGTTCATTTGCTATTCCCCACTTGGGATCATAGTGCAGAGTAAGATACGGAGTATCATAGTCCTGAGGCTCTGTCGGGAGCATCTTATCGGAGATATACCTTGCCGATCTTATGATCTTCTCTATCTCTGCCGTAACCTCGTCCGCGTCAGACGGAGAGCAGGAAGCCGTCACCGTGAACCTTACCGACTGAAAGGACATTGTATAATTACATACTCTGACTTCTTTGTCCCTTGTATCCGTGAAGAAATAAGCCGCACATTCATATGGAGCATCCTCGATGACCTTCCATTCAAAATCCTTGACTGTATCTCTTTCCTCGAAATCCTCTGCGTTATATTTAACAGATGCAATAGGCGTAAGCTGATCGACATAAGCTCCCTGTATCGTTAATTCAATGAATTTTCCACCTTTAAAGCTATACTCTTCCACGCCGCCGTCACGCTCAATCTTTTCTGATACAGTAAGATCTTCATCGGCATCAAAGCTGTAATAAGCCGTCTGATAGCCCTTTCTGCCTGCCGGGACTTCTGCGGGAACAGCTGCGGAAGCAGGTTCAGTACGGCTTTCCGCTTTTGTACCGTCATCAGCGCTGTCTGTACTTCCAGTAGTGGTCGTGCCTGTACTTGTTTTGCTGCTGCCATCACCTTTTGAACAGCTTGTTACCGAAAGCACTGAAAGACAAAGTACAAATGCGATCACTCTTCTGATCTTCATTATTCAGTTTCCCCCTATATCATCTCAGCCTATTGTCACAGTGTTCAGTATCTTTTCAAATTCCGGAACGCATTTTTCATACTTATCCGCATCTGCGCTGAAATTAAAGACTATCGTACCCTCGCTGTCAGGGAACATATACATACTCCATACGGTACTCTTTTCGCCCTGAGTACGGGTATAGCATATCCAGCCGGCATCAATGCCATTAAACTTTACTATATCGCTCTTGACCGATGAAGGATCTATACCGCTGGCACTTTTATAGCCTTTTTCTCTTTCCTTGACTGTCTTTTTCAGATCTTCAACAGCCGGATTCCAAACAACATCAACTGCGCCGCTGTCCGTTTTCATATTGAGAAGGCACTCAACGCTCTTGACCATTACTGCATCCCAGACATTACTATCGGCCTTGAATCTGCAAAGTTTATCACCCTTCACTGCAACCGAATACTCACCTGCTGAATTTGCAGCTGAAGTTGTCTCAGCAGAGCTTGAAGTCTCAGCTGCTGCTAATGAAGCTGAAGCTGTAACGGGCTGAGTCGAAGCTGCCGCAGAGGTAATGCTGTCCTTGCTGCTTCCGCTTTCGCTGTCACTTTTGCCAGAACAGCCTGTGACTGCAAGCATCATGAGGCAAAGCGCAAATGCTGCTGTTTTATTGAATTTCATTATCAAATCTACCTCTATACTCATATTACTGTGACGGCGAAGAAACTCCGCCGTCATAATGCTTAATGGTGGAACAGACGAATGCCTGTAAATGCCATTGCGATGCCGTACTTGTTGCAAGTCTCGATAACGTTGTCGTCACGGATAGAGCCGCCCGGCTCTGCGATGTACTCAACACCGGATTTCTTAGCTCTCTCGATGTTGTCGCCGAATGGGAAGAAAGCGTCCGAACCGAGGCATACGCCTGTATTCTTAGCAAGCCAAGCCTTCTTTTCCTCAACTGTGAATACAGCCGGCTTTACCTTGAATATTCTCTGCCACTCGCCCTCACGGAGAACGTCCTCATACTCATTGCCGATGTAAACGTCGATAGCGTTGTCACGGTCAGCACGGCGGATGTCATCAACGAACTGAAGTCCCATAACCTGCGGAGACTGTCTCAGCCACCAGTTATCAGCCTTCTGACCGGCAAGTCTTGTGCAGTGTATTCTTGACTGCTGACCTGCTCCGATACCGATAGCCTGACCGTCCTTGACATAGCATACGGAATTGGACTGTGTATATTTGAGTGTGATAAGTGAGATGAGAAGATCATCCTTCTTATCATCGGGAATGTTCTTGTTATCTGTTACGATGTTTGAAAGAAGCTCACGGTTGATGTCGAGCTCATTGCGTCCCTGCTCGAAGGAAACGCCGTAGACCTGCTTTGTTTCGATAGGTGCAGGCTTATAGTTCTCGTCGATTTTAAGGATGCAGTAAGTTCCCTTTCTCTTGGACTTGAGTATCTCAAGAGCCTCCGGATCATAATCAGGAGCGATAATGCCGTCTGAGACCTCACGCTGTATCATCTTCGCTGTGCATACATCTACCTTGTCTGAAAGTGCGATAAAATCGCCGTAAGAGGACATTCTGTCAGCGCCTCTTGCTCTTGCATAGGCACTTGCAAGCGGTGAAAGTTCACCGAGGTCGTCTACCCAGTAGATCTTCTTCAGATCATCGCTGAGAGGTCTGCCGATAGCAGCGCCGGCAGGTGAAACGTGCTTGAAGGATGTTGCTGCACATACTCCTGTTGCAGCCTTGAGTTCCTTTACGAGCTGCCAGCCGTTGAGTGCATCAAGAAGATTGATATAACCAGGTCTGCCGCAAAGAACTTCGATAGGAAGCTCACTGCCGTCAGCCATGTATACTCTTGAAGGCTTCTGATTCGGATTACAACCATACTTTAACTGCATTTCATTTGACATAATAATGTCCTCCTATTTGATATTTTTGATTCTTTATAATTCATAATACTTGATAAGTACCCTATTTCCAGACAAAAGATCCGAAGAGCGTTATTGCTGCAAATTCAGACATATCAGCTTGACTGTTATCACTTTGTGCTTTTTTCATAATAGCTGAGATTACCTGCACTATCAGGAATTACCTTCCAACCGTCATCTTTAAGCTTAACGACACATATCGCACTGTCTGTTCTGTTGGTATCATCGTCATCCTTACTGTATCTTACTTCCACCTGAACATGATACTCATATCCCTGCACCGCAGTTACTGAACAGTCGAAACGGTCATCAAAATAAGCCTCAGCACCGCGAATCTCAGCATCATTCATCTCATCAAGCTTTTCGACCTTGACTACCTTTACATCATGCTTTTCAAGTATGTTCTTTGCGATCGCCCTCTGACGCTCTATCATCAGAACAGTATCCTTGCTGTCCTTATCCTTTTCCCATACTTCACCAGGACACTGCCATTCATAGTAATGGAGCAGATCATCGTCATCAGTCGAGAAGTTGGTATACATCCATTCCTCAGCAAGAGTGTCGGTATCATCAGTAGAATCCTTAGCTTCCGCGGCTGATTTTTTTGAGCTTTTGCTTTCATAGCCCATTGCATTAGCTATTACTGCTCCGGAAAACATCGAAGCTGTCAATACCACAATACTTATGCCATAGAAAGTGATTATCTTCAGAAAACGTTTTGCCCCTCCGTTTACCATAACTCCCTTTTTGTCATCGAAAAATGGATAGTTTGCTCCGCCGACGGGAGGGATTATAATGAATCCCAAAAGTGCCAAAAGTACCAGCAGCACCCCGGCATTCGGCTTTCCGAATAGAACAAGAAGAAATCCGATAATAGTCATCACAGCAAGCACAGCAAATGCAAAAGTCATTACTGACTTTAAGCTTTTCAGCCTTTTTTTGTATACCTGCTCGTTCGCTTCCTGACGCTCATATTCATAATTCTCTGCTTTGAGTTTTTCAAACTCATTTTTATCAACCAGATCATCAAATTGCAGCTGCGAATCGCAGTAAGGACAACGTCCTATCACTTTGCCGCTGAATACTACTTCAGCACCGCAGCTGGGGCATCTCAACGATATTAGTCCCATATATCAGACTCCTTAACCGCTATCTGTTCCTGTGAACTTTTTTAAACAGCTTATGCTGTCTCCACAAAGTATCAGCACAGGCGGAATGACAGCAGCTGCTTTCAATTTATTTATCACTTGTTCTTGTTTACTATGCGGGTCTCTTCTTTTCCGCTTTCAAGATCAACATAGCGTACAAAAAGTGACACCTTATTATCAGCATTGAGATTATTCCAGAGCATATCTGTGAATTCGTCGATATTTCCGGAAATACCTACAAGCTTAGGCTCTCCCTCAAAGCTCGGGAGCGGTGAACCATCGCCCATATATGTGTGGATGAAGTGACCTTCGCCTGCAACAGGATTTGCATATGCAAATGTATATCTCTGACATGAATCAGGATTTCCGTTTGCGCTCTTGAGGATAGACATAGCATAGTTGAAGCCCTCGTCCTCGAAGCGGAGGATTCCGGAAATACGAGGTGTATAGTTAGGAGCATCGTCCTCGAACTCCCTTGTACGCAGAGCCTGCTCGAAAGTGAACTGCTTATCCATAAGCTCATAGATAGTATCGGTCTGGTCGCCGTTTGTGACGATGAGTTTGTTGCCGAGAACACGTACCGGCGCATAGATTATAAGGTGCGGATCAGAAAGCTTTGAAGGATCAAAAGCCTGTGTTCTTATACCTCTGCCGTCCTCAACGAATACTCTGTTGCGGCTGTTTTCGCTTCTGCCCATGATGAAATAAGCTGTAACAGCAAATTTTCCGTCAGCAGATTTACCGATAACGATACCTCTGCCCGGATAAGCGTTTGAATTGAGTTCCTGTGCAAGATCGAGTTTTTTCATGATTATCACTCCTGTTATTTATTATTGAGACAGATAGGATCATCCGTCTGCTTTTTACAATTTATTGACGTAGTTCTGCGGATCGTTCTCCGGAAATGTATCCCACGGAGAATTATCCCTGAATGTCCCGAGATATATCAGTTCGCCGCCGAGCATGACTATCTCCATGCCCTTATCCGGCTCCCAGTCGCAGTCGAATTCGACCTGATAGCCTACCTGACCGTCCTCAGATCTCCTCACGGACATTATCTTAGGAACAAGACATTTCAGTATTTTTTCCGGCGGCATATCCGGTGTAAGCTGCACCTTCATCGCTTTTTCTATATCATCACGTTTGTCTATCTCTGCCCAGCTGTTGAGAGAATCATAACAATACAGTATTGCTGCACGGCAAAGCTTATTAAGGACATCCTGCTTTATACGGTTGAAATCACCCATACATTCCTCAGCGTAGTCCTTATCTGCGCCGTTATAGATGAATACCTGCATATCACGGCGGAAGATCACGCTGACAGCCTTACCCTCCTGCCAGAATTTTCCGTCCTTTAAACCGATTATCATTGACTACTCCTTTACAACAGCCTTACCGTCAGAAATTTCGATCCTGTCCTCACAGAAGAGAGAGACAGCCTTCGGAAGCAGCTTCCACTCGACATTTTCCATAATGCGTCTCTGAAGAGTTTCAGGTGTATCATCGTTCATTACGTCAACAACGCCCTGAAGTATGATAGCGCCTGCATCGGCTTTTTCATTGACGAAATGTATCGTTGCGCCGCTGACCTTGACTCCGTATGCAAGGGCAGCCTCATGGACTTTAAGTCCGTAATAGCCCTCTCCGCAGAATGAAGGTATGAGCGCCGGGTGAACGTTGATTATCTTGTAAGCGTATTCATTGGTGACGCACTCATCAAGAATGGTCATGAATCCTGCAAGAACTACAAGATCAGCCTTTTCCTCATTCAGCGCAGCAAGGATCGCCTTGCTGTAACTGACACTGTCGGAATACTCACGGCGCGGTATAACTCTTGTTGGAATATCATTGTTCTTTGCTCTTTCGAGTGCGTAAGCACCGGAATTGGACGAGATAACGCAGGTTATCCTTCCGCCCTTGATAATACCGGACTTCTCCGCGTCTATCAGTGCCTGTAAATTAGTTCCGCCGCCCGAAACCAGCACTACTATATTCTTCATTGGTTTATCCTCCTTCAGAAAGGGTAAGTATTACATATATGAGCCGAAGCTGCCGCTTTTTCCGATAACAAGGAGGAATATCCCTGCTGCAAGGATCAGGATGCCGGTAAGCAGTACCGCAGCACCTCCGGCAATGCTTTCATTCTTTGAACGCTCATCCTTTATCATATAAACTGCGCTAAGACTCAGAAGCACTCCCAGAAGTGCAAATATGCTCCACCCCGGAACATTATCTATCAGCCAGTTTATCATTGCGGAGCGTCCTTTCGTTCATCAGCCGAAGCATATCTCGGAAAAAATGCCTAAAGCCAGTAAGAATCCGGCTGCAACAAAGCATACTATCGCTTCATAGGACATATGCTCATCCTGCTCGGCAAAATAGAATATCTTCGGCAGTTCCGGATAAGCTCTTATCTGAACTGTATCGCCGTTTGAGTAATGATAATCGGTTTCTCTGATGAACTCATGATGCTCTGCGATGACCTCGCGCTTACCATTATCGTACTTTACAGACGGACGTACCGCCTTGTAAAACATCATGCCTCTTTTGCACATTTTTTCCTCATAGCCGATAATGGTCGCGGTATAAACGACAGCCTTCTCAAGTCTGTTCTGATGTGCCTTTATAAATCCATATCCTATCAGGAAAGCGATTATTGCACAGATAAAAAACAATATCATAACATCACCTCATAAGCAGCATGATAAACGCTACCGGAGCACCGAAAAGTATGAACCGGAAATAGTCATTTGTCAGTTCGTTTTCACGTCCTGCGAAATAAAAGAACATCGGCTCATCGGGATCATAGCAGACCATGACCTCATCACCTATCTCGTAGTGTCTTTTGCGCTCTTCGACTGAAGATACAGAGGTGATTTCCCTTCCGCCCTCGGTAGTATAGGTTACTATCGGGAAGCTTCCCCTGACCTTCTGCGTAGTATGGTAATCAGTCACCTTTCCGTAAACTGCAACGCTTTCGCTGAGGCGTTTTTTTATACGCCATATATGGTACGCGAACAAAACGACCATCATTGCGTATATAAGCAGGATACCATCCGGCAGTCTGTGGTTCCAGTAGGTATATCCCACTATAACCATAGAAACAGCCGACCATATATAATCTATCTTTTCAACTTTCATAATTATTCATAGCGGGAATTGCACATGACCTTCTATTATCTCTGTATCATCGTAGGAAAGCGGAATATCCCTGTCGATTATCTGCTGACCGTAAATATCAGTGATACGGAAGGTGAACGGACCTTTTCCCATTTTATTGGATTCAAAATAATTATAACGTCTGCGAGGTATCTCAATGAACTCGCCGTTCTCTCCGAGATACTCAAGCTTTGTTATCGGATAACGGTGATTCCGCACCTGAACTCCGAGCCAGAAATCGGAAGTTCCCTCTTTATACTTATACGAGACCGGCGCACCGGCTGCTGTATCAAGAGGAATTATTCTCCAGCTTACAGGAACTCTTCCCTTCTCAACGGGAGCAATATGCGGAAAAGCATCCGTATAGAGGTCGAGGTCACCTTTTTTTCCTTCCGGAAGAAGATCGGTGACCAGCATATTTATCTTACCCAGTTCGCCTGTGACCTCAATGTATGCTCCGGCGAGCTGTCCTTCATTATAATCTGCAAGATTCATAGCAACTATCCAGTGATCGCGTGAAACCGGATCGAGCATAGCGCAGCCTCCTTCATAGCCGCCGCCATAGAACGTACCGTCGCCGGTATGGATAGTACCCTTGGGTTCGAGGATCTGCTCCTCATCGACAGTATATTCCCTGTCGTACCCCTTTCTGCCGAGGATATAGTCTGTAAGCTCGCGCAGTTCCTCGGTAGATACATTATTGCGCCGCGCCTGTATAGCGTCATAGCCGTTGATACGACCATTCGGCAGATAATCAAGCGTGCTGCCGGCGGACATCGCAGGCAGTGAGAACGCACAAGCTCCCGCTGCCGCAGATGTGATAATTGATACAATAAACCTTTTCATATCATCACCGCCATATTATTCAGGCTCAGCAGATGATAACGCCTTCCTCTGATTCAACGAGTTCGCCGAGAACATAAGCGTCCTCACCGGCAGCCTTGATAGCTGCGATAGCCTTATCAGCATCGTTTTTATCAACTGAGACGATCATGCCAACGCCCATATTGAATGTATTGAACATATCTCTTTCCGGAATATCGCCTGTTCTCTGGATAAGATCAAAGATAGGAAGCACCTGAACTGCGTTTCTTTCGATCTTAGCAGCAAGGTTCTTCGGAAGTGAACGAGGGATATTCTCATAGAAGCCGCCTCCTGTGATATGGGAGATAGACTTTACTTTAACAGCGTCAAGAAGGCTCATAACAGCCTTAACGTAGATACGTGTTGGAGTGAGAAGTGTCTCGCCGAGAGTTGCACCGAGATCATCAAAATGCATAGCAAGCTTCTTTTCGTTTACATCAAACACTCTTCTTACGAGTGAGAAGCCGTTTGAGTGAACACCGCTCGACTTGATAGCGATAAGAACATCGCCTGCCTTCTGAGTATCCGGCTGAAGGATCTTATCCTTATCAACAACGCCGACAGAGAAGCCTGCAAGATCATACTCTTCTTCCGGCATAAGTCCAGGATGCTCAGCTGTTTCGCCGCCGATAAGAGCACATTCAGCCTGAACACAGCCCTCTGCAACGCCAGAAACGATCTCAGCGATCTTTTCTGGAATATTCTTTCCGCAGGCAATGTAATCAAGGAAGAACTGCGGCTTTGCACCGCAGCAGATGATGTCGTTTACGCACATTGCAACGCAGTCGATACCAACAGTATCGTGCTTATCGAGAATAAAAGCGATCTTTATCTTTGTACCAACTCCGTCTGTTCCGGAAACGAGAACAGGCTTGCTGATACCGGTCATATCGAGTTCAAAGAGACCGCCGAATCCGCCGATGCCTGAAAGAGCTCCGGGGATCATAGTACGGGCGATGTGCTTCTTCATAAGTTCAACTGACTTATATCCGGCAGTTACATCAACGCCTGCCTTCTTGTAGCTTTCGGAAAAACTGTTGTTCATAAATAAATCCTCCGTTATATTAAATGCATAATCCTTAATTTACAATTCATAATTGTGGTGTTCGCCTACGCCCACTGATCCGGGATTTTTCAGTACATTGCCGTCAGGCGGCACCATTAATTATGAATTATACATTATGAATTGAATTACTCGTTTCCGCTCCAGCAGTAAGTGCAGAGCTTGCATTCGGGGAGTCCGACTGCCTGGACCTTGCCCGGCAGAGACTGGAATTCGAGCGAAGTAAGCTTCAGGCGGCGGCATATCTCATCGCGCATACGCTTTCCGCGCTCTGTATTGGTATCGCTGTATTCTGCAAGATACTTAACGCCCTCTGCACCCTCGAATTCGTCGATGATCTGTCTTGCAATGAGTTCGAGTTCAGAGTGGCTTCTTGAGAAGTTGAGGTACTTGCATCCGTACATGATAGGCGGACAGGCTGAACGCATATGAACTTCCTTAGCGCCGTTTGCATACAGGAATTCAACTGTTTCGCGCATCTGTGTTCCGCGGACGATACTGTCGTCAACGAAGAGCAGACGCTTGCCCTCGATAAGCTCATGCACAGGGATAAGCTTCATCTTTGCGACCTGATTTCTCATGCTCTGGTTTGTAGGCATAAAGCTTCTCGGCCATGTAGGAGTGTACTTGATGAACGGACGCGCAAAAGGTATACCGCTTCTGTTAGCATAGCCGATAGCGTGAGGTGTGCCCGAATCCGGAACGCCGCATACATAGTCTACCTCAGGAAGCTTTCCTGCCTTGATGTCGTTTTCAGCCATGATCTCGCCGTTGCGTGTACGCATCACTTCAACGTTCACGCCCTCATATACAGCATTCGGATAGCCATAATAAGTCCAGAGGAAGGTGCATATCTTCATCTTGGAAGGATCGCCCTTGCTTATAGTCTCACAGCTTTCAGATGTAAGCTTGACTATCTCGCCTGCTTCGAGCTCTTTATATGTATCGTATCCGAGTTTCTGGAACGCAAAGGATTCTGTTGAAAGACAGAAGCCATCGCTGCGTCTGCCGATGATTATAGGAAGTCTGCCGTATTCGTCGCGGGCTGCGATAATGCTGTCCTGAGTGAGGATAATGAGCGACATTGTGCCCTCGATCCTGCTCTGTGCATAGCGGATACCGCTTACGAAATCGTCCTTCTGAGCGATAAGAGCGCCGATAAGATCGCCGGAATTGATCTTTCCGCTGCTCATTGTCTCAAAATTAGCGCATCCCTGAGCGAGAAGCTCGTTGACGAGTGCTTCCGCATTACGGATGATACCAACAGAGCATATTGCATAAAGACCAAGTTTTGAGCGGACAAGTATCGGCTGCGGATCTGTATCGCTGATACAGCCGATACAGAGCTTTCCGCGCATATTTACTACATCGTTCTCGAATTTTGTTCTGAAAGGAGAATTCTCAATGCTGTGGATGTTTCTCTGGAATCCGTTCTCCTCAGACCATGATGTCATACCGCCTCTTCTTGTTCCGAGGTGTGAATGATAGTCTGTACCGAAGAATACGTCAGTTACGCAGTCATTATTTGAAGCTGCACCAAAAAAACCGCCCATAGATCATTCTCCCATAAGTCTCTTCATGATTTCCTGATAAGCCTCTTCAACGCCGCCCATATCACGACGGAATCTGTCCTTATCAAGCTTTTCGTGAGTAGTGCTGTCCCAGAAACGGCAGGTATCAGGTGAGATCTCATCGGCGAGGATGATAGTTCCGTCTGAAGTCTTACCGAATTCGATCTTGAAGTCGATGAGATCAATGTTAAGTCCCTTGAAGAACTTCACCATGAACTCATTTATCTTGAAAGCATATTTTGCAATAGTGTCGATCTCTTCCTTAGTTGCAAGACCGAGTGCAAGTGCATAGTAATCATTGATGAAAGGATCGCCGAGATCATCGTTCTTATAGCTGAATTCAAGGATCGGGCAGAGAAGCTTCTTACCTTCTTCAACACCCATTCTCTTTGAGAAGCTGCCGGCAGCAACATTTCTTACAATAACCTCAAGGGGAACGATGGAAACCTTCTTAACGATAGTTTCGCGGTCGCTTATCTCCTCTACGAGATGAGTCGGAACGCCTTCCTTTTCGAGCATTTTGAACATGAAGTTGGTCATACGGTTGTTGATAACGCCCTTGCCTGAAATAGTGCCCTTCTTCTCGCCGTTGAAAGCTGTTGCATCATCCTTGTAATCTACGATTACGAGATCCGGATCGTTTGTAGCATAAACCTTCTTAGCCTTGCCCTCATAGAGCTGTTCCTTCTTTTCAATGTTTGCCATTTTGAAATTCCTCCTTGAGAATTATATAAAATGAATGTGTATATGCAATCCCGCGTCTTCGCGGAAATTGTAAGCTTTTAGTATAAATTTACGTTGCTCAGATATTTTCAAGCAGCATATCTGCTGCGTGGGCAGGTGTACGTGCGATGCAGACCGCACCTGTTTCCGCAAGTTCCTTTCCGCTGCCGTAGCCCCAGAGAACGCCCATGCACTTTATTCCTGCACATTGTGCGCCTATGACGTCAGTATCCCTGTCGCCTATCATAAGCACACGGCTTTTGTCGGAGCTGCCTGTATTTTCAAGAACGTACTCTATCACCTCAGTTTTTGTGGTGCGGCTGCCGTCAGTTCCGGCACCGCCGATAAAGGTGAAGTACTGCGCCAGATCAAACCTTTCAAGTATCCTTACAGCGAATACATCCGCCTTGCAGGTGGCAACAACAAGCTGAAAACCTGCATCTCTGAGCCTTCTGAGCATATCAGGGATACCGTCGTAGACACGGTTCTCGAAAAGGCCTTCTCTGCCGTATCGCTCACGGTATATTCTCACAGCCTCAGCAGACTGTTCCTTGTTCATACCGAAATACTTCTCAAAGGATTCCCCCAGAGGAGGTCCGAAAAGTACGCTGGTATTCTCCGGCATAGGTACGCCCATGACATCTGAGGTATACCTGAAGCAGTTGATGATACCCTCCTGCGAATCGGTAAGAGTACCGTCAAGGTCGAATAAAAGGTATTTAAGATCTCCCATCAAAGTGCAGCTACCTGCTCCTGAAGTGCCTTGTCCTTAGCAATAACGCCGTCAGCCATAGCCTTCTTCTCGGCAGCAAGCTTCTCAGCGAGTGTCTCATCGGAAATTGCCAGCATCTGTACAGCGAGTACAGCAGCATTCTTAGCACCGTCGATACCGACAGTTGCTACCGGTACTCCGGGCGGCATCATAACTGTTGCAAGGAGAGCATCCATGCCCTCAAGAGCCTTTGACTTCATCGGGATACCAATTACAGGAAGCGTTGTATGACCTGCAACAACGCCTGCAAGGTGAGCAGCCATACCGGCAGCACAAATGATGACACCAAAGCCGTTTTTCCTTGCGTTTGAAGCAAATTCACAAGCCTCAGCAGGTGTTCTGTGCGCACTCATTACGCGGCATTCAAACTCAACGCCGTACTTTTTAAGTTCAGCAGCAGCGGACTTGACTATTGGAAAATCGCTGTCGCTTCCCATGATTATTGCAACCTTTTTTGACATATTCTTATAACTCCTTATTTAGTGCAGAATATAGTCTTCTGCGTAATTATTATTGTAAATATCCTCCTGATAGCCATTATCATCGTCCTGTACGAAGTAATCGGGCTCGGCAGGAGCAGTCGGCTTCGGGTAATCCGGCTCAGAAAGCACAAAGCTTCCCGAAACTACTGTAAGATCATTTTCAGAACTTCCGCTGAATTCAATGATCGCCATATAGTTCTCCCGCATACTGTCTGATTCTTCCGGGTTTTCCTTTTTATAAGCAAGTTCCGTATCTGCCGAAACGGCGATAGAATAATGCGGTGTTTTATCATCATCAGGAGCAGCTATCGCAAGCGAGATCTCCTTTATCCCGCAAAGCTTTTTGGAAATGATCCTCGGCTCATCAGGGAACAGTTTTGTAAGGACCGGTCTGCCGCCGGTACGTATATCCGAGATGTAATTTCCATCGCCGGTGTAAGCGAATTCGAGATAATGGCTGACTGCACTTACCATATACTCCAGCATTGCCGGATCGAGGTTTTCGAGCAGAGTCTTATTATTGACATTGAGTTCAAAACTGCATCCGAGAGCCTCACCGCTGATAACGGCTCTTGAAAAAACAAAGCCTGTATTATCAGTGTTATAGGTATAGTTGCCGGCATCGCTCACAAGCTTCAGTGAAGTATCAGAAATATAGCAGCTTTTCCAGACCTTCCTGAACAGCGGCGAAAACTTTTCGTCATACACAACTACTGATTCATCAGAAAGCGACTGTGCAATATATACTTTCGTGCTGCCGCTCTCGCATAGCTCTATATTGCGATAAATAAACGGTACCACGATGTTGCCTTCATAATCGACCGCCCCCTTCATCAGAGAGCCGCTGATACGTTTTGCTGCAATACATCTGCCCTCTCCTGCAAAGCTGAGATCAGCCCATTCAGCCGGAACGATCACTCTGTCGCTGTCATCGACAACGCCGTAAAGACCGTTGCTGTCCTCAAATATCTGATTGCCTGAGAGATCTGTTGCAACTATGCGTTCGATGTCAGTCTGTGCAGAACCTCCGGATGCACTTTTGCTCGTATCCGAATAGAATCTTGTGATAGCAACCGCAAGAAGAATTATCACTATAAACAGTAGGGATACTATCAGCCTCATGTGTTTGCTCAAGGCAGAAGCACCTCCGGTAGATTATTTTTCGGAAGAAGCATTTTCACCGGAGCTTTCCGAAGAGCGTTCCTTCTGCTTTTCGCGGTAGCTTTCAGCCGTTTCCTTTGAGATGTAGATCGGACGGTTCTTTGTTTCAAGGTAAGTTTTCGAGAGATACTGTCCGAGAATACCGGTGCAGAAAAGCTGAAGACCGCTCAGAAGGAAGATAACGCATATAGTTGTAGGATAGCCTGCAACATCCTCGCCAAAAGCTATGGTCTTGATGACCGTGATTATCATGAGTATAAAAGCCGTTATACAGCTTATAATACCAAGCAGCGAAGAAATTGCGAGCGGAGCTGTTGAGAACGCCATGATACCTTCAAGCGAATACTTGAAAAGTCCCCAGAAAGACCATGAAGATGTTCCGGCAGGACGCTCAACGTTCTCATACTCGATATACTTCGTATTGAAGCCTACCCAGCTGAAGATTCCCTTTGAGAAACGGTTATACTCAGACATATCAAGTATCGCATCGACCATCTGACGGCTCATGAATCTGAAATCCTGAGCGCCGTCGACGATCTCTGTCTGCGAGATCTTGTTCATGATCTTGTAGAATTTCCTTGCAAACCATGAACGCACCTTGGATTCGCCCTTGCGGCTGACGCGGCGTGTTGTAGCGCAGTCGTATTCACCGTTTCTGACATAGCTGTACATTTCCGGAAGAAATGCCGGCGGATGCTGGAGATCAGCGTCCATTACAACTACATAGTCGCCCTTTGCATTCTCAAGACCGGCATACATACCGGATTCCTTGCCGAAGTTTCTTGAAAACGAAATATATCTTACTCTTTCGTCCTTCAAAGCGAGAGAACGAAGTATCTCAAGTGTAGTATCCTTTGAACCGTCGTTTATGAAAAGGTACTCAAAAGTGAGTTCCGGAAAATCACGCATCATCTGTCCTGTAACTTTGGTGATCTCCTCATAGAACATCGGGAGAACCTCCTGCTCATTATAGCACGGCACAACCACTGAAACGAGTTTCACACTATTCCTCCAATACATTGTTAGTTTAGACGAACAGAAATACTTCTCCCCATCTACCAATACACTATTAATAATACTACAATTCTTCGTATAATGCAAGAGAAATTTACCTCTTTTCATAATTTTTTACGCTTACGTAAAATATTGCGCTCCAAGAGTGAACAAACTGAAGATAATCAACAGAAATCCCCTGAAAATATCCGGCACAGCGGAATTTTTCGTAAAAAGGCTTGCAGTCAGGCAAAAAATGTGGTAAAATATATGTGTATGTATCTACGAAAGGATCTGAAAATATGATTATACTCGATGAACTGAAAGTCGAAATGATCGGCTACCGCAAGGAAATGACCGAACTCGCAGACGTTCTGAATATAAAAGCCGCTAAGGAAAGAGTTGAAGAACTCGGCGCTGAAACTGCTAAAGACGGCTTCTGGGATGACCTCGAAAACTCTCAGGCTGTTCTCAAGGAGCAGAAATCTCTTGAGAGAAAGATAGAGAAATACAACGCTCTCAACGATTCACTCGAAGACCTCATCACCCTTATCGAACTCTCTATCGAAGAGGATGATGACAGCTCCGTTGATGAGATCAAGGAAGAGGCTGAAAACTTCAAGCAGAAACTTGAAGACGAAAAACTCGCCACTCTCCTCAACGGTGAATACGACAGCTCTAATGCTATCCTTACCTTCCACGCCGGCGCAGGCGGTACTGAGGCTCAGGACTGGGCTGAAATGCTCTATCGTATGTACAACCGCTGGGCAGAGCGCCACGAATTCAAGGTTGAACTACTTGATTACCTCGATGGCGATGAAGCAGGTATGAAGTCTGCCTCTATCCTTATCGAGGGCGAGAACGCTTACGGCTATATGAAGTCCGAATCCGGCGTTCACAGACTTGTCCGCGTATCTCCTTTCGATGCACAGGGACGCCGTCACACTTCATTTGCTGCTATCGAGGTTATGCCTGAACTTGATGACTCTATCGAGGTAGATATACGTCCTGAGGATATCGAAATGGAGGTTTACCGTTCAAGCGGTGCAGGCGGTCAGAAGGTCAACAAGACCAGCTCTGCTGTACGTCTTATACACAAGCCGACAGGTATCGTTGTATCGTGTCAGACACAGCGAAGCCAGTACCAGAACAAGGACTACGCTATGAAAATGCTCCGCTCCAAGCTCATTGAGATCAAAGAGAGAGAGCATCTCGAAAAAATTGAGGACATCAAGGGCGTTCAGAACCAGATAGCATGGGGCTCACAGATACGCTCATATGTATTTATGCCCTACACTCTTGTAAAGGACACCCGTACAGGCTTTGAAAACGGCAACATTCAGGCGGTTATGGACGGCGACATTGACGGCTTCATCAACGCTTACCTGAAATCACTCTCCCACGGCACACTTGAAAAATAATAGTCCGGTATATGAAAAATGGCACACTAAGGGAAGCACCCTCTGGCGGAATAGTGACAAAAATTACCGAGCCCGTACTTTCGAGCTCGGTAACCCACTTCGCTAAGAGTGGTTGACTAAGTGTGCCATTTTGTTTTTTGAAAAGTTCTGCTTTATTATGGAACTCCATCTCTTGCGGAGCGCTTTGGGCTGCTTGCGGAGCTTTGCCAAAAACCAAAGGTACTACCTTTATAATCCCATTATTTCCAAATATACTTATCGACAAACAGAGGGGCGCACTATCGTGCGCCCCTGTCTTTTAGCGTATTTCCGGAGTTCAGTACGAATATACTGCGTTTTAATACGCTCTAACAAAGCTGGTGATATTTTATTCCGAATACTTTCTTTCCTCCGCAGAAGGCATACTGAATAGGTATATCCTCAAAAAACATATCAGTAACCAGAGCCTCACAGAAGTAAATATCCGATAACCTCTCGCGGACGATGTTTTCAAGCGGCATTATCACAGGATAGCCGGAATTGAATTCCTCACCGAGGCAACGCATCATGTAGTCGTTGAAAAGAGGTCTCATATCTGTACTCTTTAACGACGGAAGCTGACTTACATAAGGATAGTCTCCGCTGCTCTTCATGCAGTATTCCGGATAAGGTACAGTGATCTGCGGTGAGAGCATATCAGGAATATTTTCAACGTAAGGATAACCGGAATTAATGTCCGGATCTTCAAGCATAGAATACCTCGAAAGCTTAGCCGGCTCTTCATATGGAAGTATACTTGTGCCTTCATTCAGCATAACGCGCACATTATCCTCGCCGATGCTCGTATAATACACAACAAGATAAACATCATTACTGCCGGTTGTGAAGGTATACGTCGATGATGAATCAATACGTCTGCCGGTTGTGAACGGTGATGATACTCTGCTCTCACTTGCTGCGCTCATTACCATAAGATCACGGCGTGTTGTGGCTACCCTGAAAAATTCCGAATCGTCTATGCGCTGTATGGTATAGGTAGTATTCGCTTCAAGATCAGCATACATACATTTGTAGTTCGCCGTACTGCCGTAATAATAGCTCTGCGGACTTGTCGCGCTTGATGTGCTCCATGTAACATAACAGCCCTGCTGTGGGATCTTGTAGATCAGATTTGCCATGTTTATTCAGTCCCTTCAACTATAAATCCAAGTGCCATAAGATATGCCGGATCCTTGCACTGTGCAGTCGTCAGACCATAATACTCATAAAGCGTTGAGGAACTCGCTCTGCTGAACGTCCTGTTTTCTGCAACTTCTTTATCGTAGAAGCAGGCGCGGTTGAAAATGCCGTCCCAGTAGATATTGGTAAGTCCATCGAATTCAAGAACGCTGTAAAAATTGATGTATTTGCTCGAAGCATCAGAAATGTAGAAATTGGTTATAGGCTCGGAGATGCCCTCGATCTTTCCGGTGATATACGAATCCGAAACCGCGGTCGAATAAATCAGCTGTGTCTGCGAACCGCTCGCGGCATTACGCACCTTCATTTGCAGATCAATGTGCGAACGCTTCAGTGTTCCGTTCTTGATCAGCGGCATCGAAGAACCTGCAATAATGTCAAGTGCTATACTGCATAATTCAAAATCAGGGTTTATATAATTACCGCAAATAAAAGAATAATCCGCACTTGTTGAGGAGTTGTTTCGTCTCAGTCTGAAAGCAAACGAACAGTTATAGAAGCTTATTCTCTGTGCCGAACCTGTCGTGACTACATTATTGAAAATATAGATGTTTTCCGCAGCCACATCAATATTTTCGAGTTTAAGCCCAGATACATAGACTTTCAGCGAAGTCTGCTGCATAACCGAGAATATCTTTACATTTCCTGTCAGCTGCTGGATATAGATATTCCTGATAGTGTGCCCTTTTCCGTCGAAATAAGCACAGTTTATCGGTATAGTTTCAAAATGCTCAGCGTAGGGCGTACCGTTGAAATCAATATCAGCGCCAAGTTCGCAGTAAACTCCGTTTCCGCCCACAGTCTTCATAGCGTAGAGGTCATCGGCGGAAGATATGATATAGGGATCGTTCTGTGTTCCTGTACCTGTCATATTATTCATCTCCTATGATAACGTAAAGTGAATTCTGCTTGTGTATAATTGATTCGTATTCAGCACGTGTTACCGGGATAACTTCCGGACGCGCAAGATATGTCTGGGTATCCTCCTCCATCTGATCGAGACGCGCCTCGACCTCTTCAAGATCGAAATCGTCCATTTTCTGCTGAAGAAGAGCCATATCAGCGGCTGTCTCGGACATCAATTCCGCGATACCGTTTCCGACAGCCTCGTTTATCTCGCTTACTGCCTGTTCAGCGGTTTCCGGCAGAGGTCCGTTCTGACCAGCCGGAGTTTCCGCAACATTCACGTCCGCCATGCTGTATTTGATGATCGTATAATCGGTCTCGCTGACTGTCTCGGAAGCTCTCAGTTCAAGCTTGAGATTTCCTGCATTATGAGTGAAAGTATCAGCAACCTTCCAGCGCAGGGTTATCTTGTCCTCAGTAACAAGCTCCATCAACAGATTCTGTGAGACTTCCCAGTTGCCGGAGGTAAGTCCTCTGATTGTGAATGTACACATCGACAGGTCTTTTCCGCAGTAATACCTGTCAACGACAAAATGAATTATGTCGGCAAAATTCTCGCCCTGAGTGAAAAGATTCGCAAAAGCATAGGTAGGGATATTCTTGCCCTTGGCATATATCTCCATATTCTTCTCCTTTCCGGAGAACTCCGCAGCATTCTCCTATAAAGGGGCAAAAAAACGGGCTCATTCAACGAAAAAACGTTGAATAAGCCCGAAAGTTTACAATTTGTTCATAATTAGCACCGCTTAGTCAATAGTCCATACGTCCGGCTCTTCCGGTCTTGTGTACTCAGCGGTATCAAGATAGTAATCAGTATGAGGCGGCTGATTATAACCGTTGTTCTGTGAAGCTACCTGAACACGGTACTGAGGATTTTGCATGAGTGTATATATGTTATACTTATTTTCAAATGTTGTTGTGAATACTCTCAGACCGCCGCCGCTCTTACGCATGATAAGCTCTTCACGCCAATCGCCTGTGAGGTCACAGGTGAGGCAGGCATTAGACTTTGTATAGTTGTTGTATTCAACACCGTCACCCGAGAACACTCTGCCCTTGCCGTACTGATCTACCATAGTTCTGTCAAGAACTGCTCTTTCAAGAACATCAGTCCAGTAAACGACTGAGTTCTGTCCCCATTTAGTGATGTCGCTCCAGTTGCAGACCTTTTCGTGGCTGCCTGTGCATGAGTAAACAACGCTGTTATTAGAACCTACCATTTCAGCGCCGCCGTTTCCGGAAACGAGGTTATCAGCGATACATCTTCCGGTATCACCGCTTGCTGTTTCGCGGAAGAGGAATCTTCCTGTTGCGGCGTCACGGAGGAGAGTTCCGAAGCCGACGCTCTTTCCGTTAGGATGAGCTGAATCTTCAAGACACTGGAATATCTCTAATCCCGGATTTGCCGGATCAAAATCACCTATATGAATAGCATCGCCGTGAGCGAGACCTGTTGAATAGAGAACTGTACCGTCACCATTGAGAACAGCAGAACCGATAACTATTTCCTGCTTTCCGTCCTGATTAACGTCAGCTGCCATACAGTGGTGGTTGCCGTCGCCGTAGCCGAGAACAGACTTGTTCGTGCCGGTATCCCATTTCCAGTTGAGTTTGAGTTTCTTGTTCTCGACCTTATATGTGGTCATAGTGGTTCTTTCGTAATAGCCTCTTCCGAAGCAGGCATAAGGAGTAACACCATCGAGGTAAGCAACGCAGCCTGTAAAGCGGTCGCAGCGGTTGCCCCATGTGTCGCCCCATGAGCTTACATCTCCTCTTGCAGCTTGGAAGTCGATAGTATCGAGAGCCCTTCCGGTAGCACCGTCGAAAAGTGTGAGATACTCAGGGCCGCTTATGATACGTCCGCTCGGAATGTATGCACCGTCGCGGCGCTTCATCTTTGTACTGTCGCGGTAATCAGCATTCGGATCGCCGATAACAGTTCCTGCGCCGTCCCTAGTACCGTCTGCGGTCTTGCAGATCATTTCAGCCTTGCCGTCGCCGTCAAAATCGTATACCATAAACTGTGTATAGTGAGCGCCGGCACGGATATTTCTTCCGAGGTCAATACGCCAGAGCAGTTTTCCGTTTAATTTATAGCAATCAAGGATAACATTTCCTGTATAGCCGGGATCAGCGTTATCATGGGAGTTTGAAGGATCCCACTTAACGATGACCTCATACTCTCCGTCACCGTCAACATCGCCGACAGAGCAGTCGTTTTCAGTATAGGTATATGTCTCACCGTCAGGAGTAGTTCCGCCTGGAGGTGTCTGTGTATTGATGTCGAAGAACGCGCCGCTCTGACCGCTGTTTGTATTTGCGTAGTTCACAGAGAAATTAGCGTGTTCGGTCTCAACACCGTTCACGAAGGTGTCGATAGTATAGCTGTCATCAGCAGTACCTTCCGGATCAAAATAGTTGGAAGCATCTTTTGTTGTGAATGTTCCGAGCTTTACGTTTCCGGTACTTCTGATACGCCAGAGATCAAAAGTTGTATTCTCGTTATCAGTAGCGAGTATACGCCAGCTTACGAGGTTGCCGTTCTTGGCATGAGCCATTGAAACGCCGCGGTTCAGCTTCTCGACACGAAGACCTTTTGTTGCCTTATCATAAGTTGCATCAGAATCTGTCTTTGTAACTTCTATGTAGTCCATATTAGGACCGCCGCCGAAAGTGGTCGCATAGGCTTTTATGGTATTGCTGCCCTTCTTCAGGGATACAACAGCGGAATTATCATCCCATGATGTCCATGAACCAGTGCTGTTGAAATCAAGGTACTGACCGTGTGTCTTGTCACCGTTAGTGATGACTTTAAGCTCACGATTTACGTTAGAGCCGTTAGCAAAACGGAAGTCGATATTGTAATTGCCATCGACGGGAGCATCAACAGTCCACTCGATAAAGCTTCCGATAGTATTATCGTAGTTTACATAGCTTGAACCTGTGAAGCCGGCATTTGTAGTTTCGGTCCAGCTTCTGTGGAAAGAAGCATCGCTTGCATAATACTTCTTAGCTTCTATTACCGGTTCGGTAGGCTCCTCCGTAGGAGGCTCTGTCGGTTCTTCGGTAGGAGGTTCTGAAGTCGGTATTTCTATTGTAACAGTCGGATCAGGTTCGTCCTCAGTACGGTAGATCTCAGAATCCGGAGATATATTCATCACGCTGTTACTCAATATCTCTATCTTGTTTTCGCCCTCTTTAAGTTCAACGATAACTATTATTTCGCCCTCGACCGGCTCAGCTATGAAAGGAGTTGCCTCACTGCTGCCGTTGACAACAACATACATTTTCTCGCCTTCGTTGTATTCTCCGTCCGGTTTCAGGCGCAGCTTGTAGCTGCCGTCCATTTCAGCCTCATATGTGAAAACGTGTTTTTCAGCATTGCCGAAAACGCCGCTCTTGCCTGTTGATACTCTTGCATATTCGCCGACATGATAGTTTCTTCTGACTGTAAAATACCACTGCATTACAGCAACTGTATCCGCCATATTGACCTCGTTGTCTCCGTTGGCATCAGCTGCAAGAAGATCATTTTCTGTAAGTGTCATAAGCTTAATAACATGGCGCTGTATATACAGTGCATCATTGAGGTTTATACCGGGATTTCCGTCGACGTCACCGCGCAGGAAATACTCTTCCTCAGCAGCGGCGGTCTGAGGTGCTGAAGCAACATAAGGAACAGCCGAGAAAGCCATAGCTGCACTTAGTATGCAAGCAGCACATTTTGAGCGTTTGTGTCCTGATTTCAAAAAAATTACCCCCTTGATAGTTTGGGAAAGCGGCGAAAAAACGTCACCGCATATCATATAAAAACGTGAACTATGCCTGCCTAAAGACATATACATTAACAAGTTGATTATAGCACATTAACAGGGCTGTGTCAACTATATTCCGCAACTTTGGTATATATGTTACAATTTTATCAATTTTTCATACAGCTTAAAACAAAAAAGCCATCCGTCCGGATGGCTTTTATCAATTATGAAGGACTCGCCAGAGCTCCTGTGCGATTTCAAGGCTTACTCCGGCTGTAACAGCAAGATCCTGCGGAGATGCCTGCAAAAGATTCGCACGTGTTTTATATTTCAGCATTAGCTTTGCCGCTTTCTTTTCACCGATGCCTTTTACCGTCAGGAGTTCCGAGCTGTAAGTCTTTTTCTTATGCTTAGAATGCATGAATTTCACAGAATAACGATGCACCTCGTCCTGTATCTGCGTTACGAGACTGAACGCCGAACGCAGACCGTTTATCTGTATCTCGCCGCCGCCTGTCGCAATGGCACGGGTACGGTGTTTATTATCCTTTACCATGCCGAACAGAGGTATATCCAGTCCGAGTTCACGCATGAGCGGTGCAACTGCATTAACGTGTCCCTTTCCGCCGTCAAGGAGAATCAGGTCGGGAGTACGCTTGAAGTACTCATCGCCCTCCTGCTCAACGATGTGCATGAGCCTTCGTCTCAGCACTTCCCTCATGCTGCCGTAATCGTTCTGGAATTCCTGCTCTTTTACAGTAAATTTCTTATAAGCCTTCTTGAGCGGCCTTCCGTCCTCAAAGACGACCATTCCGGCAACCATTGATTCCGAGGAGAGGTTGGATATGTCATACGCCTCGATATACCGCGGAGGCTTGGTAAGTCCGAGACTTTTTCCGAGTTCCTCAAGCGCAATGACTTCCTTTCCGGTGCGGTCATTCTGGAGCGCCGCATATTCAGCGCTGTTATTCTTTGCAAGACGCAGCAATTCAAGCTGTCTGCCCTTCTGCGGTACATGAAGCTTCACCTTGCGTCCTGACTGCTTTGTAAGGAGCTCGGTTATGAGCTCAGCTTCTTCCGGAAGCCTTTCAAGTATAACAGTATGCGGAATATCAGCCTTTCCATGATAATACTGCTCCATGAACTGTCCCAGAACATCCTCCGAGGACTTCTCTATCTCGAAAACTGCCTTGTCAAAAAGCCTGTCCTCGCGGTACATCAGTACAGAAATGTATATACCGTTATATATTTCAGCAGCTCCTATAACATCCGCGGAATCAACTCCGCTGTTCATTATTTTCTGCTTCTCCGAAGCCTTTTTCACAGCGTTTATACGATCGCGCAGGATAGCTGCCTTCTCGAAATCAAGCCTTTCTGCGGCTTCATTCATTTCCTGCTCCATACGCTCGACTGATCCTGCACTGCCGCTTTTTATGAAGTCTATCGCCTGTTCTACTGCTTCAAGGTAGTCCTCGTGCTTCACCTTTCCGCGGCAGACTCCCATACACTGCTTGATGTGATAATTCAGGCATGGCCTTCCTCTGCCAATATCCTGCGGAAACTTCCTGCGGCAGGTAGGAAGCATGAACACCCGGTTTGCCTCGTTTACAGCTTCCTTAGTAACGAATCCGCTTGTATACGGTCCAAGATAACGTCCGGGCTGGAGCTTGTTCTTTTCATTGGTGATACGCGGGTATTCTTCATCAGATATGCGGATATAGTGGTAGCCCTTATCGTCTTTGAGCATTATATTGTACCGAGGCTTATGCTGCTTTATAAGGCTGCATTCAAGGACAAGTGCTTCATACTCGCTGTCAGTCACTATGAAATCATAGTCAAAAACGTGCGATACCATTGCTGCGACCTTCGGAGTGTGGTCGGGATTCTCACGGAAATAGCTTGTGACCCGGTTGCGGAGATTCTTCGCCTTGCCGATATAGATTATCGCATTCTCCTTGTTCCTCATAATATACACTCCGGGCGAAAGAGTAAGCTTCGAGGTCTTTTCCCTCAGATACGGAAGACGCGGATTCATTGCTCCACCTCAGAAATAGGACCATCCTCAGCTACTATATCTCCGTTGAAGGCATCAATGAACACCTCATCCGGATAATCGCTTCTTCTGAGCTTTACATCCCAGACAAGTTTCACCTTCTTGTCAATATAATATACAAGCAGCTTCGGATCTTCACGATTTTTTGCATTGTACTTTTTCTCTGCCTTTTTTGCAGCATCTTCGGCAGACAGCTCCGGCTCAACGCTTATATCTATATCCGGAATGTATCTGTTCAGCAAACGTGTGGTGTTTCCTTCGCTGTCAACGCTGAGCGAGATGCTTCCGTTTGTAGGAATGTCTTTATAGTATTGATCGAATACGTATATTCCCCCGCCTTTGTTAGGATTCTTGACGCTGAAACGCAGATCAGATTCAGCATCGGAAATGTTCAGAAGTCCGGATAGTTCCTTAAAAACGTAAAGCGCATCGTCCTTATTATTTACTTTAGTATCGCTGACTTTTCCGTAAACTAAGGATATTCTGTCCGAATCGTAATAGTACTGTATCTCCGGCATTTTTCCGCCGTTGAGAGTTTCCAGATCACTCATAGAGAGAGTCGTTACGATTTCTTTTTCATCTGCACTTTCCAAAGAACATCCACATACTGTGATAACCGCTGAAAGCACTGCTGCTGCCATTACAATATATCTCTTTTTCATTTCCTGTTCCTTTCTACTGCCTGTCGAAATAGCTCTTGCCGCCATTAGGGCGGAAATATGTACGTATATAGCCGTCTGTGGAAAGTATCACGAATTCATTCGTATCTTCAATGTAGTATACGCCATCGCCGTCCTCAGCTTCGGTTTTGTACAGCGCTGACTTGTTGTTGATAACATTGCTTGCTCCTTTTTCATATTCAGCTGCATTCTTGTAGCCGAAGTCATCACTGAACTCATCACCATGCTTTTCAAAGTGCTGCTGAAGCTGTTTCTTCGACCTGAAATGATACTCAACATACGCCTCGGCAACATCCGCTGAAGTTGTTTTCTGAACAGTGGTCACAGCCGCAGTGGTAGTCGCCTTCTTTGCGGACTTTGTGGACGTTTCAGGCTGAGTGGTCTGCTGCTGACCTGTCGTTACAGCCGAAGCAGATGTGGTCTGTGACTGCTTTTTCGATGAAGAAGCTGATGTATCCGCTTTATTACCGCAGCTTATCAGTGATAACATAGCCGCCGCAATAGTCAGGAACAATATAAAAGCATATGAATATCTTATTTTCATATTCTATCACCTCAAATAGTATATTAATATTATTATACATTATCCTGATTGAATTAGCAATAGTTTTCAGCATCTAAAAATCAAATACCACTAAGTCAAAGCATCCCACCCGGCACATTATCAGCGTTAAAACCACTTCCTTTATTGACAAAATCCCTCTGAAGTGCTATAATATTCTTTATGTAAGCGCAGACTGTATATACATTTGTATAGAATTCAATAAACAGGTCTGATGCCGTTGAACGGTAAATCTTCAGAAAGGAGCAGGCTTGCTATGGACAATTTATTTAACCCCGAATTTAAGATAAGAGAGGTCGCTGAGCGAATTAGAGCTACACGAGAATCAGTAGGCCTTTCTCCTGAAGAAATGGCAGAAAAGATCGGAGTTTCTGTCTTTGAATACAGCGCCTATGAGGGCGGTGCAAAGGATTTCAGCTTCTCTTTTATATATAAATTTGCAAACGCCTGCGGAGTCGAGATCACTGACCTCATGGAAGGTGAATCCCCACGTATCCGAAGCTTTGATATAACACGAAAAGGCGAAGGTCTCCCGATCGCAAGAAGAAAAGGTCTGAGCTATAACCGCCTTGCGCCTAAGTTCAGAAACAAAATCGCTGAACCATTCCTCGTGACAATACCTTATGTTGATGAGGAGTTCCGCGTTCCGCACCCCCATACTCACGAAGGTCAGGAAATGGACATCGTTATCAGCGGTCAGCTTAAAGTTCAGGTCGGCGATAACATTGAGATACTCAATGAGGGCGACTCTATCTACTACGATAGCTCCGAACCCCACGATGAATGGGCTGTCGGCGGCAAGGAATGTAAATTCTATGCGATAGTATGCGGTGTCAATCAGCCGCAGCACGCTATAAATCACCTCGAACCCGTTATACTTCCCGGTGTTACAAACTTCGACCTCGCAAACATCAAGGACCCTATCGCTGACAGATTCGTTTCATGTGAGACCGATGCTGACGGTGCTCTCAAAAGCATCAGCTTCAAGAATGAGGAAACATTCAACTACGGATTTGATGTTGTGGATGCTCTCGCTGAGAAGTGTCCTGATAAAACTGCTATGATCTATGTCGCTGAAGATCTTTCCGACAGAAAGTTCACCTTCGCAGACATAAAGAAATATTCAAATATGACCGCCAATTATTTCCTCTCAAAGGGAATAAAGAAGGGCGACAAGGTAATGCTTGTTCTCAAAAGACATTATCAGTTCTGGTTCTCGATAATCGCTCTACATAAAATTGGTGCTATCGTTATTCCGGCAACTAACCAGCTCGTTCAGCACGATTTCACCTACCGCTTCAAAGCTGCTGATGTCAAGGCTATCGTTTGTACAGCAGACGGCGATGTCGCTCATCAGGTCGATCTCGCTATTGACGAATGCGGTATGGACATAAAGCGCATGATCGTAAACGGTTCGCGCGAGGGCTGGGCTTCATTCAATGATGAAATGCCGGCATTCAGTGATGTATTCGAGCGCCCTGCCGATCCCGAAAAACTTTCCTGCGGAAGCGAACCGAATCTCATGTTCTTTACATCCGGTACTACCGGCTATCCTAAGATCGCTACACACAGCCATAAGTACGCTCTCGGTCACTTCATAACAGCACGTTACTGGCATAACGTCGATCCTAACGGTATCCACTTCACTATATCCGATACCGGCTGGGGCAAGGCTCTCTGGGGCAAGCTTTATGGACAGTGGCTCAGCGAAACTTGTATCTTCGTCTACGACTTCGACCGATTCGACGCAAACAAGATACTCCCGATGTTCAAGAAATATAATATCACAACATTCTGTGCGCCTCCTACAATGTACAGATTCTTCATCAAGGAAGACCTTTCAAAGTTCGACCTGAGCTCTATAAAATACGCTACCGTTGCCGGAGAGGCTCTCAACCCTGAGGTTTACAACCAGTTCCTCAAAGCCACCGGAGTCAAGCTCATGGAAGGCTTCGGTCAGACAGAAACTACCCTCTCTATCGGTAACTTTGTCGGCATGACCTGCCGTCCGGGTTCAATGGGTAAGCCAAGCGTACTCTATGATGTAGACATCGTTGACCCTGATGGCAAGCCTGTCAAGACCGGTGAGACCGGCGAGATAGTTATACGTACCGATAAAGGCTCACCCTGCGGACTCTTCCTCGGCTACTACCGCGATGAAGAAAAGACTAAGGAAGTATGGTACGATGACGTTTATCACACAGGCGATACCGCTTGGAAGGATGAGGATGGCTACTTCTGGTACGTCGGAAGAGTTGACGATGTTATCAAGTCCTCAGGCTATCGTATCGGACCGTTCGAGATCGAAAGCGTTATCATGGAACTCCCCTACGTCCTCGAATGCGGCGTAAGTGCTGCACCTGATCCGGTAAGAGGTCAGGTAGTAAAGGCTTCTATCGTACTGACAAAGGGTACAGTCGGAACTGACGAACTCAAAAAGGAAATACAGAACTATGTAAAGAAGCACACCGCTCCTTATAAGTACCCACGTATCGTTGAATTCCGCGATGAACTCCCAAAAACTATCAGCGGCAAGATAAGACGTGTTGCCCTCAAAGGCTAAGCGGGGAGCCCCCGCTGGCTTCCACGGTGACGCTCGTAAACTCGCTCACTATGACTGTAAAACTTACACGTACTCGCACACGGCACAGAAATGTGCTGTGTGCGTTTTTGCATAACGATGGGGAGCCCCCGCTGGCTTCCACGTCAGCGTGACGCTGCACCCTTCCACGTTGACGCTTGTTTCACGCGCTCACTTTGACTGTAAGGCTTACACGTACTCGCACACGGCAAAATTGATGCAAATTATCAATTCGGAATTATATAAGTTAAGGCGAACCCGAATCATTCGGGTTCGCCTTTTACGTTTGTATGGAAAATTTCGCTCGCAAGCTGTGAAATAAAAACAAGCGCACCGCCAAAGCGATACGCTTGAATATGTGCTGTATGCGAGTACGTGTAAGCCTGATTCACCACAGTGAGCGAGTTTACAAGCGTCAACGTGGAGAGCGCAGCCTTTGGCAGCTTAATACATACCGCCTGCTGGCATTGCTGGAGCAGCAGGAGTTTCCTCCTTGATGTCAGCAACAAGGCTCTCAGTTGTGAGTACCATTGAAGCAACTGAAGCAGCGTTCTGGAGAGCAGAACGTGTTACCTTTGTAGGATCAACGATTCCGGCAGGGATCATATCTGTATATACCTCATTGTAAGCATCGAAACCGTAGCCGACCTTGCGTGAACGAACGATCTTGTCAACGATAACGCTTCCTTCGAGGCCTGCGTTTTCAGCGATCTGACGTACAGGAGCTTCGAGAGCCTTGAGGATGATCTTAGCACCTGTCTTTTCATCGCCTTCAAGAGTAGGAACGAGCTTTGCAACCGGAGGCATAGCGTTAATGTAAGCAGTACCGCCGCCTGCAACGACACCCTCTTCAACAGCAGCCTTTGTTGCAGCGAGAGCGTCCTCGATACGGAGCTTCTTTTCCTTCATTTCGATCTCAGTAGCAGCGCCGACCTTGATAACAGCTACGCCGCCTGTGAGCTTGGCAAGTCTTTCCTGAAGCTTCTCACGGTCGAAATCGGAAGTAGTAGTTTCGATAGCCTTTCTGATCTGACTAACTCTTGCCTTGATAGCGTCCTTATCGCCTGCACCGTCAACGATGATAGTATTTTCCTTCTGGATAACGATCTGCTTAGCCTGACCAAGCTGCTCGAGAGTTGTCTCTTTGAGTTCGAGACCAAGTTCAGAGGAAATCACCTCACCGCCTGTAAGAACAGCGATGTCCTTGAGCATTTCCTTGCGTCTGTCGCCGAAGCCAGGAGCCTTGACAGCAGCAACCTTGAATGTTCCACGGAGATTATTGAGGATGATAGTTGTAAGAGCCTCACCCTCAACGTCCTCAGCAATGATAACAAGCTTCTTGCCCATTTTTACGATCTGCTCAAGAAGCGGGAGAATTTCCTGAATAGAAGAGATCTTCTTGTCTGTGATAAGAACATAAGCGTCATCATAAACAGCTTCCATCTTATCAGCATCTGTAACCATATATGGTGAAATGTAGCCGCGGTCGAACTGCATACCCTTTACGACCTCGCTGTAAGTTTCAGCGGTCTTGCTTTCTTCAAGAGTAATAACACCGTCAGCTGTGACCTTTTCCATAGCCTCGGCAATGAGCTTACCAACATTTTCGTCAGCTGATGAAACAGTACCAACTCTTGCGATGTCCTCAGAACCTGTAACTGACTTTGAATTAGCAATGATAGCCTTAACAGCAGTGTCAACAGCCTTAGCGATACCCTTCTTAAGTACCATCGGGTTAGCACCTGCTGCAATATTCTTCATACCCTCACGAACGATAGTCTGAGCGAGGAGAGTAGCAGTAGTAGTACCGTCGCCGGCAGCATCGTTAGTCTTGGTAGCAACTTCCTTGACAAGCTGAGCGCCCATGTTCTCGAAAGCGTCTTCAAGCTCGATGTCCTTTGCGATAGTAACGCCGTCGTTAGTGATGAGCGGAGCGCCGAACTTCTTATCGAGAACGACATTTCTGCCCTTAGGTCCCATAGTGATTCTTACTGTGTCAGCAAGCTTATCGATACCAGCCTGAAGAGCTGTTCTTGCTTCTGCGCCGTATTTAATATCTTTAGCCATAGTTATTTCTCCTTTATATCAATTTAATTCGTAATGACGATTTACTAATTCCGTATTATTTTACTGTTGCGAGTATATCTTCCATCTTAACGATGATAAATTCTTCACCTTCAAGCTTCACATTTGTACCAGAATACTTGGAAATGAGTACCTTATCGCCTTTTTTAACTTCCATTTTAACATCAGCAGTTCCGGGACCTACTTCGATTACCTCAGCAACTTCCGGCTTTTCTTTAGCAGAGCCTGAAAGGATGATACCGCTTTTGGTAGTCTCTTCAGCCTCGACCATTTTTACGACAACTCTGTCCTGTAAAGGTTTGATAGTCATAATATATACCTCCTAAAATAATAATTACATAGCTTGTTTAGCACTCTCTCCTCCTGAGTGCTAATTATATTTTACCACCTTTTTACAATAAATCAAGGCTTTTCTTTAAGCTTTCACAATTTTTGGAGTTTTGCACTATATGTTGAAAACTATGTTGACACGAGATGTTTAAAATATCAAAATCTTTTTCAAAAAAATAAAAACGACCGCGTTAAACAGTCGTTTTTATTTTTGAGAGTTTCCCCATATTTAATTTAGTTTAGGCTTGGATCAAAGCATATCCAGTGTTATTGGCAGTGTTTTGTATCTGCCGAGGATATACCGGTTGAGCACGACCAGATCAGAGATCGTTATAAGATCATCCTTGAAGAGGTCGGCGCTCTTTATTTGTTGAGGGGAAAATTCATATCCTGCGAAATAATATCTTAATAGAAGTATATAATCGTATCCGTTTATTTTTGCATCGCCGTTTAGATCGCCTGAGCACTTCGGCACAGGTGATTGATCGAACTGCGGAAAATACTGTCCTTCATATTCCTGAAATGATTCGATCATTATTATCGCCCAGTACCAGCCATAATCAGTATCAGGAGCATAATAAACTCCAACGCCTATGTGAGTGAGTTCCTGATCAGTCACAGCTGAAGTATCTTTCAACTTCTGGAAAAGCTTTTCGGGAGTTGAACTTCCGCGAGCGATATTCTCAGTTGCCGACCGTATCACAATTTCCGGATACTCATCAAAAACAGTGAAGCATTTAGAGCCGTCCGGACGATAATGATCGAACTTTACTAACGTTTCTCTGGCTCTGACATTGGCAATATCGCAAAGAACAGGTGCCATATAAAGCTTGGGTATGCCTGCTTTTTCACGAGCATTGTTAATGAGCTCGCATAAGTTCTCGGCATAAGCCTTCATATCATCGTCCTGATACCCATTATCAGGTATATATGTCACAACACTGATATTCTCGGTAACAGTTACTGTTGTGGTAGTTTCTGATGTTGTTATTTCCTCCGAAGTTGTTGTTTCCGAGCTTGTGGTCTCACTGTAAGGTTCTGTCTGCGGCTCTGTTACCTCCGGCTGTGTTACAGGAGGATCAGTAGCAGGCGGTATATATGGTTCAGTCGGCTGCTCCGGCGGAGAGGTCTCTATTGGTGCAGTCGTAACGACCGGTGAAGATTCCGGCAGATACTGACCGTTAAAAGTCTGATCTGAAGCAATAAATGTCTGCGTCCAGTACCAGCCATACTGGGAATCCGGAGCATAATAAACTCCGATGCCTATGTGAGTGAGTTCCGGATTCGTGATGTTCTTCCAGTGTCCGGATGAATTCTTCCACTGATTGAAGGTGCTTTCCGGAGTCGAATTACCGGCTGCAATATTCTCAGCGAGTTTGTACCAGTTTATCGAAGGATCATTCTGAACAAGGCTGAAGCACGAAGAACCGTCCGGACGGTTATGGCTGAATACAACGGATATTTCCTGAGCGCGTGTATTGGCAATATCACACAGAACAGGCGTCATATAAAGCGGAGAAAGTCCGAGTTCGCTGCGCGCTTCATTCACAAGCTCGCACATACGATCAGCGAAGGATCTTGTCTCTGCGTTCTGGTAGTCAGTACAGTAGACCTCCGGCTGGAAGGAAAATGCACAGAACATAGCGGTTGCAAACGCCGTAAAAGCGCAGAACGCTCTTTTGACCAAAACCATGACACCACACCTCCGAACGTCACCGGAAAGATTCATTTCAACCGGCAAACAACATTTAACCACGATATAATTTTATCATATATAAACGAAAAATTAAAGAGGATCAATGCAGTTTTGTCAAAAGTAACAATAAAATTCTACGATTTGTACAAAAATAAATGTACTAAAAGTATATACAGGCGTATATTATCCGTAATGTCAGTTATTCTGCTTCTTTTGGATCGGAAGAATTCTCCATTTCCTCGATCATCAGCGGCAGATGATGGTCAAGAGCACTTACGGTAATATCTATATACTGGATTATGCTCTCGTAAGGATCCTTACTGTCGAGGAAGCTTGAACAGCTTACAATGAGTTCACCGTTCATATCTATGAACATTTTGCAGTTCATAGTGGAAGGATCACCGTTGAAAAAGTTGATAAGCTGCATGATGTGGGTATTCACACCGCGAAACCTCACCATGCGGCTAACCATTATGAGCATAGTGTTGGTCGACTCTGTATAGCTGAGAAAAAACAGCGGAGCAGCATCAAAATTCGGAAGCTTTACCTGAAACCAGACAGCGTCCTCATTATCATCCTTTGTATGTATTTCAAATCCCTGAGATTTAAGGTAATCAGCAAACTTGTTTAATGTATTGTTCATAAATTTCTCCTTTTCGGATGCTTGGTTTTTATACATTTTATTATATCATAGTGCCGGAGATTTGTCAACAACAAATGTTTAAAGGATTAATTGTATGTGGCAAAAATACTCGTTTTTCATATAATGTAAACGGAAAGTGTTAATGCTGCCGGAAAACACAAATGGCGGCAGAAAGGAAAATAATATGATAAAAGAATCGAATATACTTATTGCCGGCGGAGATATGCGTCAGATATACTGCGCGAAGAGGCTTTCACTCGCCATCCCCACGGCAGTTATCGGTTTTGATAATGAGTTTATACCGCTCGAAATGAACGATATGAAGACTGATACGATGCAAAAGCACTGCTACGACTGTGTAGTTTTGCCGGTGATACCTCTTGATGAGAACGGTATGCTGAACACACCTTACAGTTCATCCGAACTGCGTCCTGAATATATAAGAGATATGCTCCGTACAGACGCCGCCGTTTTCGTTGGAAAGGCTGACGAAAGGCTCAGAAGTATCTTTTCCGGATTCGGTATATATGAGTATCTTAACCGCGAGGAACTCAGTCTTAAAAATGCAGTTCCGACCGCTGAAGGTGCTGTCCAGATAGCCCTTGAAGAACTGCCTGTAACTATAAATGGTCTGCGTGTTCTTATCGTAGGACTCGGCAGGATCGGAACTGCTTTAGCTGCTGTTCTTAAAGGCTTTGGTGCAGATGTCACAGCAGCTGTCCGCAGTGAACGCGGCACGGCTAAAGCACGTATCGCCGGTATCAGACACATTTCATCGCTGAACATCGACGGCAGCTATGATCTCGTTTTCAACACCGTTCCGGAACTTATCTTCGACCGCGGATCTCTCACTCAGTTCAGCGACACCACTCTCTTCATAGACCTCGCCTCAAAGCCCGGAGGTATAGACTTTGAAGCTGCCAGAGAACTTGGTATAAAAGCTGTCTGGGCACTTGGTCTGCCCGGCAAGACCGCTCCTGTAACAGCAGGAGAAATAATTGCAGAAACCATCGAGACAATGCTTGCTGAAAGGGGGCTTTAATACGTGAACAAATCACTCAAGGGAATGAGGATAGGCTATGCGATGACAGGATCCTTCTGCACCTTCAGCAGAAGCTTCAGTGTTGCTGAAAAGCTTGTCGGAAACGGTGCCGAACTCATCCCGATAATGTCTGAAAACGCTTCAACTATATCAACTCGCTTCGGAACTGCCGCTGAAAACGTACTCCGGCTTGAAGCCATAAGCGGCAGAGAGGTAATAACCGATATATCAGCTGCCGAGCCGATAGGTCCACGCTCTATGACCGATATTATGGTCGTAGCACCATGCACCTCGAATACAGCCGCTAAACTTGCCAACGGCATAACCGATTCAGCAGTAACAATGGCTGTTAAATCTCATCTCCGCGCCGGAAAACCGGTTCTCCTTGCAATAGCATCAAATGACTCAATGCTCGGTTCTGCAAAGAATATAGGCGAACTCTTCAACCGCAAGAACTACTATTTCGTACCCATGCTTCAGGATGATATTGAAAAGAAACCCGCTTCACTTGTGGCTGAATTTGAAATGATACCGCAGGCGATCGAAGCTGCTATGAACGGTATCCAGCTGCGTCCGATAATCTATCACAAGGAAGATACGTGATCCTGCCCTATGCCGGCAGCATAAATTTCTCTAAAATGCTTGCAATCAATACAATTATATGTTATAATATTCTTTGTATTTTACAGCGCCGCTTTCCGCGGCAGAATGGAGATAATTTATGAGAATCAAAAAAATGCTCGCTTCAATTTCAGCTGCTTTCATAACCGCTTCGGCTGCTGCTTTAACTGCTGTTTCTGCTTACGCTGAAGACGCTACTCAGGCTGCTACTTCTTCAAGTTCAAGCGGCGGTTCAACCGGAAGCGCTCTGCTTTCACTCGTTATTCCGCTCGTTATAATGTTTGCTCTTCTCTATTTCATCGCTATCAAACCTCAAAAGAAAAGAGAACGTGAAATGAAGGAAATGCAGGATAGTCTTCAGGTTGGTGATGAGATCGTCACAGGCGGCGGTATTGTTGGTATCGTAGTTCGTACAGGCGATGACACTGTCGTTATCGAAACAGGCGGCGAAAGACAGAAGCTCAGGATCAAAAACTGGGCTATCACTGAAAACGTTACCGCTATGGAACGTATGAAAGAAGCTAAGGCAGCTGCCGCTGCAAAGAAGTCTGCCGGTCTTGCACCTGCAAAGCTCGCAGATGAGGACGAAAACAAGAAGTCAAAGAAATCCAAGAAAAATAAGGATTCAGATGAGGATTGAACCTCTTTAAACGAATAACCAAAGTAACCTCCGCATAGAATTAGTAAAAACATTCTTTGCGGAGGTCTTTTTATGCGCAAACATCGCCGGAGCATCTGGACCAATGCTGCTTCAGGCATCTCCTTATCGGCTTTATTCGGAATAATATGCAGTCTTGTCACCACTATGCTGTTCTCGCTTATGATACTTAAACTCATCGGTAATATGCAGCTTGCAGAATGGTTCAATGCAGCTTCATGTGTTTCAGGCTCTTACGCCGGCGCTTATTTCAACGGCAAACACCGCCGGAAGCGAGGTCTCGCAGATGGTATCATCTGCGGCTTACTGATCTACGCAGCCCTCTCAGCCGCCGCTCTGCTGCTTGCCGGCAATATGACCAGCATAAAAAAACTCCTTCTGCTTACCGCGTCAGGCGGTGCAGGAGGAGTTTACGGCGTTAATTCAAAACGCCCCAAAAATCTTATGAATTAGACATCAGAAATCACCTGAGCGGTCTTCGATAAGTCCGAACTCAATATCATAATACGATATTTCGCCGTTTTCGTCAACATGAGCGCAGGTCGCAGGAACTCTGTCCCCTACTCCATACTGACTGCTGATAGCATCATAGAATTCGTTATATGTGAGAACTTCCTTGCCGTTTACTGCGGTGATGAAGTCCTTTTCTTTCATTTCCGTGTTCTTGAGATCACTGTCATCGTATATCTTCTCAACGAATATTCCGCGGAGTTCATCCGGGATCGAGTAGCCCAGAGATGATTCTATCGCAGCACGTTTCGCTGCTGTGCTCGTATCAAGGAGACTTATACCAATTCTGAAACGTCCCTCAATGTAGCCCTTGTCAATAAGCTGCTCGATTATTGGCATCGCCTCATTGATAGTAATTGCAAATCCCAGACCTTCAAGCGTACTGCTGACAAGCTTGGAAGAGGTTATGCCGATCACCTGCCCATACATATTAACAAGCGCACCGCCGGAATTTCCGGGGCTTATCTGTGCATTGGTCTGGATACATTCCATCTCGAAACCTGTATTATTGTCGCCGCGAACCTTTCTGCCGATGTGCGATACGATACCGTCAGTAACAGTCGAGGAGAGTCCTGCCGGATTTCCGACCGCTATCACCTGTTCTCCGACTACTGTTTCATCGGAATTTCCGAAAACAGCCGGAACAAGCTCAGCATCGCTTACCTTGATAACAGCAATATCCGTTTTAGCGTCTCTGCCTATTATCTTAGCATCGTAGACATCACCGCTGCGTGTCTTGATAGTATGGTAACCGTCCGACTGGAGCACATGGGCATTGGTTACGATATAGCCGTCATCTGAGGTCACTATTCCGGAACCGCTTCCGAGGAAAGTGTTATGTGAAGCATCTTTGTAAGTATATATCTCCACTATCGAGTCTATAACGGCAGCCGCAGCGCCCTCGATAGTATATCTTCCCTCATCATCCTTGAAATTCTCAGGATCATTGGCACCTTCCGGCTTTGAATTACGGTAGATAACAACTTTCTGTGTTTCAACTATCTTGTTGATAGCCTCGTTGCTTCGTGAGATGTCCCGCACAATACCAAAACCGGCTGCTGAAAGCGAGACCACTATCAGGAATGAAAAAAGCAGAATAGCAGCTCTCTCGCCTTTGGTACGTCCTGCCCTTTTCTTCTTTGAAGAAGCCCTGAGAAGTTCTTCTTTCTTTTCAAGTTCCTCGAAGCCTATCGGCTCGTACATAAACTCATCGTATTCCACCTGCCGCGTATTATCTTTATTATCGACAGGTATATCCATACTATCCTCAGCTGTTTTCTCATGCTGAGGTATGTATGAATTCTCTTCGTCCTTGCTGTTAACGTCCATAAATCTCCTTTCATGCCGTGAAGTATCTGCATTTTCACAGGGCATATGAATTTTTTGGCGGCTATTTTGCATCCGGCGTTCGCAATTGCGTATTATACCACAAACCCAGATCCATTCAATTCCAAGACAAGCGCCAAAAAGTTATTTTCCTTTTTTCACATTACTGCTTCGGCTTTTTATCAATAATAGGCAGCTGAATTATAAACTCTGTATATTCGCCGTAAACACTTTTTACAACGATATGTCCCTTATGAAGGTGAACTATCTTTCGTGATATAGAAAGTCCGAGACCAAGACCTGTTGTATCCTTGCCGCGTGAAGAATCGGTCTTATAGAACCTGTCGAATACCTGCTGTATCTCAGAATCCTTGAGACCTTCACCGGTATTCTTTATACCGATCTCGTACCATTCTTCGGTCTTATCAAAACGGAAAACGAGAGTTCCTGCCTGATCTACAAACTTAACAGCGTTCTCAACGAGGTTATAGATCACCTGCTGCATGAGGTCAACATCAATATAGACGTTGAGCCTTCCGCTGTCGAGACCGAAAACGTCAAGCTGCTTAGCTTCTATCTTCTTCTCAAACATAAGAACAGTCTGTATAACGAGATCCGTTATATTAGCCTCGCGGAAATTCGGAACAAGCGAGCCTGATTCGTACTTAGTCATATTCAGCATAGACGAGATCAGTATCTTCAGACGGTGTATTTCCTTTGATACGAGAACAAGATACTCGTTCTGACGTGCCTTTGGAATAGTACCGTCAAGGATGCCATCCACAAAGCCGCCTACCGTTGTTATAGGTGTTCTGAGTTCGTGAGAGACATTCGCAATGAAAGTCTTGCTGGTATCCTCGCTGTTTTCAATATTTGAAGCAAGAGCATTTACGTATTCCGCTATCTCCTTCATACCGCCATCGAAATCTGTACTGATAGTCTCGGAGAAATTGCCCTTTGCATACATTGCAGCAATTCTCAGGAATTCCTCCTCATAGCTTTCAAGCTTCTTCATACGCCGCCTTATTATAAGATATGCAGCAATAGCGATTATCAGTGCAATCAAAAGATAATAGAGAGTGATCTTGAGTATAAAAGAATTGATGCTGTTGGTGACACCGTAGAACACAGCGTACATTCTCACAGGAATACCCGAATCATCCGTTTTCAGGAATATGCGTCTGCCATAGGTAAGACGCGGCTCATTCTTGGAATAACCATTTTTATCAAGTTCAAGGTAATAATCATCCTCAAGGGCTTCAAGCATGGAATCCGAAAGCGGCTCAGGATCCTTAGTGCTCTTTGAAAAATTGAATTTTCCCGAAGAAAGCTCGATCTCATAATCATTCGGTGAAACAACGCAATTTCCATCAGCATCATAGATGAAAGCCTCGATATTCTTTTCTTTAAGCAATGCACCGTGGAAATCGTGCATGAGCTTGCTATCTATCCTGCCTTCCTTCTTATATTCCTCCTTGATGCAGCCGATGAACAGATTACCGGTATCCTGAAGCTCGGTAAGCTTTTCATTCTTATACATAGCCGAACTAACAGTTACAACTATTACTCCTATGACCACAAGCATAGTCAGGATAACTATATAAATGTATCTTGAAAGCTTGTAATACGAACTTTTGCTTTTATCCACATATTCCACCCCTTATGCAATAAAATGCTGCTTAACAAAACGGGGGACGACAGTCCCCCAATAAATGATCTGCTTCAGATGAACTTTCCTATGAAAGTATCAGTCCTCTTCTTCAGCCTCAAACTTATATCCAACGCCCCAGACAGTCTTTAGTGCCCACTGATCCGAAACGCCCTCAAGCTTTTCACGCAGACGCTTGATATGTACGTCGATAGTACGGGAATCGCCGTAGTATTCAAATCCCCATACCTCATCAAGAAGCTGATCGCGAGTGTAAACGCGGTTAGGATTGGATGCGAGATAATAAAGAAGCTCAAGCTCCTTAGGCGGAGTGTCGATAGTCTTACCGGCAACTCTGAGTTCATATCGAGTCATATTGACAACAAGCTTATCATAAACGACTTCTCTTGTTTCCGGCTCGGCATTGCCTGTGCCAACGCGGCGGGTTACTGCATTGATACGGGCAATAACCTCCTTTGCATCGAAAGGCTTGACGATATAGTCATCAGCACCGAGTTCAAGACCGATCACCTTATCAATTGTCTCTCCCTTAGCGGTTATCATAATTATCGGAACATTCGATTTTTTTCTTATCTCACGACAAACCTGCCATCCATCCATACCCGGCAGCATAATGTCGAGCAGAACAATATCCGGCTTGAGCGCATTGAATTTAACAACAGCTTCTTCACCATCGTGTGAAAGAATAACGCCATAACCATCCTTTTCGAGATAAAGCCTGAGAAGGTCACAAATATTCTTATCATCATCAACGATAAGAACTTTAAGATTCTTTTCCATAGCCATGATAATTACCTCTTTTCATTATATAGTCCGAATATTAATATTATTATACCGCAATTTTAATAAAATGTCAATGATGTTTATACAATTTAACTGAATTATCAAAATCAATTTTTATTAACACGTTTTTATAGTGTATCACAGCCGCAAAGCGCCCCGATATTTCGGCACAATGTTCAGATGCAATCTCTTTGAGAACTTGTTTTTTGTCGGAAATAGCCTATCTTTTCAAAAAAATATAGACAAGCATCAGAAAAACAGTTATAATATAAGTGTATAACTATGACATGATGTTCCTTTCCGGGACACAGTGCGCTTTTTAGGAGATTTTTTAATGAGAGTTATCACTGGTATAGCAAGAGGCAGAAAGCTTTCAGCCCCTGAAGGTCTCGATGTCCGCCCGACAACTGATAAAGTCAAGGAAGCTGTTTTCTCTGCGATCCAATTCGAGATCGAAAACGCTTATGTGCTTGATCTCTTCGCAGGAAGCGGTCAGATGGGGATCGAAGCTCTTAGCAGAGGCGCTAAACGTGCTGTATTTGTTGACAGTTCGCAGAAGTCTATCAGATGCGTTAATGATAATCTTCTCGCTTCCGGTCTCGCTCGTCAGGCAGAGGTGATAACAAGAGACAGCTATGATTATATCAGGATGACAGGTCAGAAATTTGACATCATCATCCTTGATCCCCCCTATCATCAGGGACATATCCCTCAGCTTCTCCCATTATGCGCTAAAAAAGTTCAGGAAGGCGGCTCGATCATATGCGAATATGAAAAGGAAGCACCTGTTCCGGATGCTCCTGAAGGCTTCATCTGCCGTAAGACCTACCACTACGGAAAAATCAACGTTACCATATTCCAGAAACCTTCACCTGATGACGAGGAGGTATCCTGATAATGAGACGTGTTGCAGTCTGCCCCGGAAGCTTCGATCCGGTAACGCTCGGTCATCTTGATATTATTACGCGCGCTTCAAAGCTCTTCGATAAGGTTATCGTCCTTATCTCGCGTAATGCAGGAAAAGGTCAGCCGAGTTTCACAGCTACCGAGAGAATGCTTATGATAGAAACGGTAACGCGCGATCTCGATAATGTCGTTATTGATATTCTTGATGGTCTGCTTGCCGATTACGTTAGAAATGTCGGCGCAATAGCTATTGTAAAAGGTCTGCGTGCCGTCAGCGATTTTGAATATGAGTTCCAGATGGCTCTCGCCAATAAGAAGCTTTATTCAGCCGCTGAGACAGTTTTCCTTACAACTGCTTCGGAAAATATGTATCTCAGTTCGAGCGTTGTAAAGCAGATAGCCTATTTTGGCGGCGATATAAGCCATTTCGTTCCCGAAGCCATTCTTGATGATATAAAACAAAGATTAATTAAAGAGAGGTAATTAACTATGAGTATTGATGAGATCCTTGAAGAAATGGACGAACTCCTTGATAAGTCTTCGTCTGTCCCATTTGCTGCACATAAAAAAGTAATTGACGGAGAACGTATGAGAGAACTTATCAATGATGTGCGTCTCAATATGCCTCACGAACTCAAAGAAGCCAAAAAGATCGAATTCGATTGTCAGCGTATCCTTAACGAGGCTAAGCTCAACGCTGAAGGCATCATCAGAAAGGCTGAGGAAAGAGCTGCTCAGATAGTTTCACGCGAGGCTATCGTTACTGAGGCTAAGAAAAAAGCCGTTGATATGCTTACAAAGGCTCAGGCAGCTGCTAAGAATCTCCAGCAGAATGCTAACGCATCAGTTGCAAAAATGCTCAATGATACCGAAAACCACTATGCCCGCAATCTCCAGAGCATCAAGATGGTCAAGGCTAAGCTCACTTCTTCAATGGGTAATCGCCGCAACGATACTGATATCAACATAAAGTAATGAATCCAAAAGCCTGTCCTATCCGGACAGGCTTTTTTTATTGCAGTTTTACATATCAATAGCTGAATCCCTGCATACTTTTCTCACAATAAAAAACTAAAAGCCGCTCTCTTCTGAGAGCGGCTTTAATTACTATATTATCTGCGATCAAACAAGCTTGATTATAGCCATTTCAGCAGCGTCACCACGACGTGGACCGATCTTTACGATCTGTGTATATCCGCCGTTTCTATCAGCGTACTTAGGTGCGATCTCGTCGAAAAGCTTCTTTGCAACGGATTCCTTTGTTACGTATGCTAATACCTGACGCTTGGAGTGCAGATCATCATTTTTACCGATAGTAATCATTTTTTCTGCAACAGCACGAACTTCCTTTGCTCTTGTAACAGTCGTTTCGATCTGACCGTTCTCAAGAAGGAAAGTTACCATGCCTCTGAGCATAGCCTTTCTATGGTCAGTTGTTCTGCCCAGCTTTCTTGTACCCGGCATTGTAATTCACTCCTTTTCGTATAAGTGTTTCGGTTATTGATCCTCTTCTGAGCTAAGATCGAATCCAAGTGACTGGAGCTTCTCCTTAACCTCATCGAAGGATTTCTTTCCAAGGTTTCTAACCTTCATCATTTCTTCCTCAGACTTGTTGATCAAGTCATCCACGGTATTGATTCCGGCACGCTTCAAACAATTGAAAGAACGTACCGATAAGTCAAGATCCTCTATGGTCATTTCAAGGATCTTCTCCTTACCCTTCTCATCCTTTTCCACAAGAACCTCAGCAAGACCTGCCTCTTCAGAGAGGTCGATGAACAGCTTGAGGTGTTCGCCAAGAAGATTGGCTGCCTGTGAAAGAGCTTCCTTTGCGGAGATGGTACCATCTGTCCATACTTCCATAGTAAGCTTATCATAGTCAGTTACCTGACCGAGACGGGTATCCTCAACGGTATAATTTACCTTCAGAACAGGAGTATAGATGCTGTCTACTGCGATCACATCAACTGGGAGGTTGATCTGCTTCTTGTTTCTTTCAGCTGAAACATAGCCTCTTCCTCTGTCGATAGTGATCTCCATGTAAAGCTTAGCGTCCTTGCCCAGTGTTGCGATATGCATACCGGGATCGAGGATATTAACCTCAGAGTCGGTTTTTATATCACCGGCGGTTATTTCGCATTCGCCCTCTGCCTCTATATAGACTGTTTTAGGTCCTTCTCCGTAGAGTTTAGCAGTAAGTCCCTTGATGCTGAGGATAATCTCTGTGACATCCTCTTTCACACCCGGAATTGTTGATAACTCGTGGTGAACTGTGCCATCCTTGCCCGAAAGCTTAACTGATGTTACAGCCACACCCGGAAGTGAGGAGAGCAGCACACGCCTGAGGCTGTTTCCAAGTGTTATACCGTATCCACGCTCCAGCGGTGCTAAAACGAATTTGCCGTATTTGCCGTCACTTTTAAGCTCGACAATATCAATATCAGGCTTATTAATTTTTTCCAGCATAAAAACCCTCCTATTTCACATTTACTATTGATTTCGAGTTCTGAAATATCAAGTAACTGATTACTTGGAGTACAGCTCGACGATAAGGTGTGTAGCAACCTCGTAGTCAATATCCTCTGCTGATGGCAGACGGTTAACTGTTGCAGAGAAGTCGTCCTTATTAGCTGTGAGCCAGATCGGAACGAGTCTGTCCTTAGTTTCTTCTACTGTTGCCTTGAACTTATCAGAAGTTCTGTCCTTTTCACGGAGAGCGATAACATCGCCGACCTTTACGCGATAGGAAGGAATATTTACTTTCTTGCCGTTAACTGTATAGTGGTTATGAACAACAAGCTGTCTTGCTTCTCTTCTTGTGAGAGCGAGACCCATTCTGTAAACAACGCTGTCGAGTCTTGATTCGAGGCAAGTGATGAGGTTGTCACCAGCCTTGCCTTCCATCTTTTCAGCGATCTCGAAGTAGTGATAGAACTGCTTCTCGAGTACGCCATAGATAAACTTCAGCTTCTGCTTTTCCTTAAGCTGAAGACCATATTCAGAGATCTTCTTTCTGTTATTAGCGTTCTTGAATCTGATAGATTCCTTCTTAGAAACGCCCATAACTGCGGGGCTTATGCCCAGATATCTGCACTTTTTAAGAATAGGTTCTTTCTGAACTGCCATTTAAAACACCTCCAAATGTGATTAGACACGACGTCTCTTGGGCGGACGGCATCCATTATGCGGGATAGGAGTTACGTCCTTGATCATCTTAACCTCAAGACCTACTGTCTGAAGTGCTCTGATAGCAGCCTCACGACCTGCACCTGGTCCCTTAACATATACTTCAACGTTCTTGAGACCGTGTTCCATAGCAGCCTTTGCAGCTGTTTCTGCTGCTGTCTGTGCTGCGAAAGGAGTAGACTTCTTTGAACCTCTGAAGCCAAGCTCACCAGCGCTTGCCCATGAAATTGCATTTCCGGCTGTATCTGTGATCGTTACGATCGTATTATTGAAAGTGGACTGAATATGAACTGCGCCGCTTTCGATATTCTTGCGTTCTCTACGTCTTCTGACGGTAGTAACTTTTTTACCTTTCTGCTGTGCCAAAGCTCATAACCTCCTTACTTCTTCTTGTTAGCGATAGTCTTTACAGGGCCCTTGCGGGTTCTTGCGTTTGTCTTGGTTCTCTGACCTCTTACAGGGAGACCCTTTCTGTGACGAACGCCTCTGTAACAGCCTATTTCAACGAGTCTCTTGATGTTAAGAGCTACTTCACGGCGAAGGTCACCCTCAACGGTATAGTTTGCATCGATATAGTCACGAAGCTTAGCAACGTCCTCTTCAGCGAGATCCTTTACTCTTACATCAGGGTTTACGCCTGTTGCAGCGAGGATGTTAGTTGCAGTCTGACGACCGATTCCGTAGATATAAGTGAGACCGATTTCGATTCTCTTATTCTTTGGAAGGTCAACACCGGCTATTCTTGCCATATTATAATTGCACCTCCATTAATGCATTACGCGGATTAACCCTGACGCTGCTTGTGCTTAGGGTTTTCGCAGATAACCATGATTCTGCCTTTACGTTTAATGATCTTGCACTTCTCGCAAATAGGTTTTACTGAAGGTCTTACTTTCATTTTAAATACCTCCTTTAGCGGATAAGGCTGTTGTAATTCCAACTGCCGTTGATCTTTACTTTACGCGCCATGTTATACGGCCTTTTGAAAGGTCATATGGTGACATTTCAAGCTTTACCTTGTCACCCGGCACGATTCTGATATAATTCATTCTGAGCTTGCCGGAAACGTGTGATAACACCTCGTGACCGTTCTCAAGCTGAACCTTGAACATTGCATTTGGCAGAGCGTCGATCACAACGCCCTCAACCTCGATAACATCTTCCTTGGACACTTTAGTTACCCTCCTTGCACTCACTGCTGGTAAATTCTCTCAGCAGAGTTCTGAGCTTTTTATCGGTAATATCGTTAATACTTATCATACTGTCTGTCGGGCACAAATGTTTTGCGTTCTTGCGTTTGGGCTTAGCGAGTTTTCTGCTTTTCCCGTTCGCAATATAGCAATAGTCATTGTCAGTTCCGGTAACAACGAAGAATCCTCCGCTGTCTCTTCCGGCAGCTGCCCTGACGACTGAGCCTTTCATAAACTTCACAATTATTCCCCCTGTCAGGGCTGCGTCAAAATGACGGGACCGTCAGGAGTTATTGCGATCATATGCTCAAAATGAGCAGAAAGTGAACCACTTTTGGTAACCACGGTCCAATTGTCCTTCATTACCTTAACATCATCGCCTTTGACATTTATCATCGGCTCGATGCAAATGGTCATACCCGCAACCAGTCTGGGACCGTGTCCGGCTTTTCCCCAGTTCGGAATTTCGGGTGATTCGTGAACTTCTCTGCCAATACCGTGGCCGCAGTAATTTCTTACGATTCCGTAGCCTCGTGAAGCACAGAACTCTTCAACAGCATGAGATATATCTCCGATCCTTGCGCCCACCTGAGCCTGAGCGATACCTTCGTAAAGGCTTTTCTCAGTTACATCAAGCAATGCCTTGGCTTCATCAGATATTTTGCCGACAGGAAAAGTCCAGCAGCTATCGCCGTTAAAGCCTTTATAGGCAGCACCTGTATCGATGCTGACGATATCGCCTTCCTTTAATCTGTGGCTTGCTTTCGGGATCCCGTGTATGATCTCCTCATTAACTGAGATACAAGCATTGCCCGGGAATCCATAAAGCCCTTTAAAGCAGGATTTTGCGCCATGCCTTGCGAAATATTCGCCAACAAGCTTATCAACATCGAGTGTCGACATACCCGCCCTTAATCTTTCGCCCGCATACCATATTGCGCCGCAGGTTATTCTGCCTGCTTCACGCATTATGGCTAATTCGGACTTTGATTTGATTGTTATGCTCATTTATTTCTCTACCCCTACCGCAGCAAGAGTGAGTTTTGAAGTTTCAGCGACCTCTTCCTGTCCCTTAACGGTAACAAGCTTGCCCTGTTTCTCGTAATAGTCCTTGAGAGGAGCTGTTTTTTCGTGATATGTTGCAAGTCTGTCGAGAACGACTTCCGGCTGATCGTCCTTACGGATAACAGTCTTATCGCCGCACTTATCACAAACGCCCTCAACCTTGGAAGGCTTATACTCAACGTGATAAGAAGCGCCGCAGCCCTGACAAACTCTTCTGCCTGAAACTCTCTGCTTGATAGTTTCATCAGCAACATCAATCTCGATAACTTTATCAATTCTGATGTTCATCTGATCGAGAGCCTCTGCCTGTGGAACGGTTCTGGGGAATCCATCGAGGATGAAACCGTTTTTGCAGTCGTCCTCAGCGATTCTCTCCTTCAGGATACCGATTACAATATCGTCTGAAACGAGAGCGCCGGCGTCCATAGCAGCCTTTGCCTTGAGACCGTACTCTGTACCGTTCTTGGCAGCTTCACGAAGAATATTGCCTGTGGAGATCTGGGGGATATTCAGTGCTTCGGAAACGACCTCAGCCTGAGTACCCTTACCTGCGCCGGGAGCGCCTAAAAAGATAAGATTCATATTCCGTTCCTCCTTTACTGTAAGAAGCCCTTATGATGACGCATCATAAGATGTGATTCAAGTGTTCGTGTTGTTTCAAGAGCAACACTGACTGCGATCAGTATAGTTGTACCGCCCATTGAAAGCGACTGGAGATTCTGGTCTGCCATTGCGATGAATATCGGGATGATAGCCACAACGCCGAGGAAGAATGCACCAACGAGAGAGATCTTATTAAGAACCCTTGCGATGTAATCAGATGTTGGTTTACCAGGTCTGATACCGGGGATACCACCGTTTGACTGACGAAGGTTATTTGCGATCTCAATCGGGTTATACTGGATCGAAACATAGAAATAGTTGAAAGCGATGATGAGCAGGAAGTAGAGTATAGCGTAGCTCCAGCTTGTTCTCTTGAAGAACTCGCAGAAGTGATAATAGAAGCCGCTTGTTTCTGTTGGCTGACCCTTGAAGAGCTGAATTGTCTGTGGGAGAGCCATGAATGACATAGCGAAGATGATCGGCATAACACCGCTCATACAAACCTTTATCGGAATGTGTGTCTTCTGACCGCCGAACTGTTTTCTGCCTACAACACGCTTAGCGTACTGTATCGGGATACGTCTTTCTGCCTCGTTCATGAAAACGATGAAGCCGATCTCGAAGAGAATGAATACGAGATAGCCGAGTGAAACGAAGAGGTATTTCTCAGGAGTCTGCTTTGTAAGCTTGATGAGAAGACCTGCATCGGTCGGGAATCTCGCTGCGATACCGGCAAAGAGTATGATAGAAACACCGTTTCCTATACCGTTATCGCTGATACGGTTACCCATCCATACTACGAATGAAGCACCAGCAACGAAGCTGAGGATAATAACTGCCGCAGAGAATACGCCCTCACTGCCTGAAGTATACTTGATAGCATCTGTCTGGCGTTTTAATGTAAGGTAGTAAGCATAAGCCATGAAGAAAGCAAGGATAAGAGCAACGAAGCCCGTTATCTTATCAATTTTCTTTCTTCCCTCTTCGCCCTCGTCACGCATACGTTCGAGAGGCGGCAGTGCAAATGTCAGCAGCTGCATGATGATCGAAGCATTGATGAATGGTGTGATTGAAAGTGAGAAGATAGTTGCCTGAGAGAGCGCACCACCAGTGAGGATATTGAGATACTCAAGGAAGTTTCCGTCAGTAGCGCTGTTATCCATCCAGTCCTTTACTACCTCTGAATCGAGGAAAGGAACTGTGATAGCACTTCCCAGTCTGAAAATAACTATCATGAGTAATGTGTAAAGGAGCTTTTTCCTGATCTCAGGAACTCCCCAAGCCTTTTTCAGGGTCTGAAACACAATTACATCACCTCTGCCTTCCCGCCAGCCTTTTCGATTTTTTCGATAGCGCTCTGTGAGAATTTAGCAGCCTTTACTGTAAGATTAGAAGTAAGCTCGCCGTTTCCGAGAACCTTAACTCCGTCGCAAACCTTCTTAACGAGACCTGAAGCCACGAGAAGTTCTGTATCAACAACAGTGCCATCCTTGAACTTATTAAGGTCTGATACATTGATAGTTGCATACTTTGTTGCGAAGATGTTATTGAAACCTCTCTTAGGAATACGTCTTGCAAGAGGCATCTGTCCGCCTTCAAAGCCGATTCTTACACCGCCGCCGCTGCGGGCATTCTGTCCCTTGTGACCTTTACCAGCTGTCTTACCGTTTCCGGATCCGTGACCTCTGCCTATACGCTTTGAAGCCTTGTTTGAATCGAGAGCGGGTGTTAATTCATGAATTTTCATATCGTTGCACCTCCTTGCTTACGCTTCTGTAACCTCAATGAGGTGAGAGATCTTAGTGATCTTGCCCTGTGTCTGAGCGTTGTCGGGCTGAGTTGTTACATCGCCGACTTTTCTGAGTCCGAGAGACTGAGCAGTAGCTATCTGGTCTTTCTTTCTGCCGATAAGGCTCTTTACGAGCTTGATATTCTTAGCCATTGTTACTGCCTCCTTAACCTAAAATTTCCTTAACGGTCTTGCCTCTCTTAGCAGCAACTTCCTTAGCAGAAGTGCAGTTTAAAAGACCGTTGATGGTAGCTCTAACAACGTTGCAGGGGTTGTTTGAACGAAGTGACTTTGTTCTGATGTCCTTGATACCAGCAACTTCGATTACTGCACGGACAGGACCGCCTGCGATAACGCCGGTACCGGGAGCAGCGGGCTTCATAAGCACTCTGCCTGCGCCGAATTCACCAACGATTTCGTGTGGGATAGTAGTTCCCTTGAGAGCAACCTTCTTCAGGTTCTTCTTAGCATCCTCGATGCCCTTGCGGATAGCATCCGGAACTTCTCCGGATTTTCCGAGACCGAAGCCTACTGTACCATTTCCATCGCCTACTACTACGAGTGCGGCAAACTTCATGATACGTCCGCCCTTAACGGTCTTTGATACACGGTTGATAGAAACAACCTTCTCAACGAGCTCAGGAGCCTGTGTTTCAATATTAGCCATTGTTTTACCTCCCTCTTAGAACTTTAATCCGTTTTCACGTGCGCCCTCTGCGAGTTCCTTAACTCTTCCGTGGTAGAGGTAGCCGCCTCTGTCGAAAACAACTTCGCTGATGCCCTTTGCAGCTGCATTCTTAGCGATCATTTCTCCGACCTTACGTGCGCCTTCAACGTTGCCGCCGTTGCCTTCAAAGCCCTTGTCCATGCTTGATGCTGAAGCAAGAGTAACACCGTTTATATCATCGATGATCTGAGCATAGATGTGCTTTGATGAACGGAACACATTCAGACGTGGACGCTCGGGAGTTCCTGAGATCTTTGCACGAACTCTGCGATGTCTCTTTAATCTTGCCTTATTGCTGTCAAATTTCTTAATCATAGCAATTTGCTCCTTCTAATTACTTCTTGCCCTTACCGGCCTTACCTTCCTTGCGGATGATGCGCTCGCCGGCATATCTGATACCCTTGCCCTTATATGGCTCAGGTGGACGCTTTTCGCGTACTTCAGCAGCAAACTGACCTACTGCCTGCTTGTCGATACCTGTGATAACGAGCTTGTTAGGCTGAGGAACATCGATCTTGATCGCATCTGTTTCCTCAAGGATAACCGGATGTGAGAAACCGAGGTTAAGAGTAACCTTGTTTCCGCTCTTTGCAGCACGGTAACCGACACCCTCGATCTCGAGAGTCTTTGAATATCCGTTTGTTACACCCTCAACCATGTTAGCGATGAGAGTTCTTGTAAGACCGTGAAGTGAACGGTGACGCTTGTCATCGCTTGGTCTTGTAACTGTTATTGTACCAGCCTCGACCTCAATACCGAGCTCTGTGCTGAACTGTCTCTTAAGTTCGCCCTTTGGTCCCTTAACAGTGATGAGATTGTTATCGTTCTTAACCTCTACACCAGCAGGAACTGTAATAGGCATTCTTCCTATTCTTGACATATAGAAGTTCCTCCTTACCAGATGTATGCGAGAACTTCGCCGCCGACATTAAGCTCTCTTGCCTTCTTATCAGTAACGATTCCCTTTGAAGTTGAAACGATAGCGATGCCGAGACCCTTGCGGACCTTTGGCATATCTGCGCAGCTTGAATAAATACGCAGACCGGGCTTTGAAACTCTTCTGAGCCCTGTTATTACAGGTGACTTATTGTCGCCGTATTTAAGCGTGATCCTGATTATGCCCTGCTTACCGTCTTCGATGAGCTGGAAGCCCTTCACATAACCCTCATCAACGAGGATCTGAGTGATGTCCTTCTTTACTCTTGAAGCGGGAACGTCAACTGTGGCGTGCTTTGCAGTATTCGCATTACGAATTCTTGTTAAAAGATCAGCTATTGTATCAGTGATTTGCATACCGAGTGACCTCCTTTTAGTATTTTACCAGCTTGCCTTCTTAACTCCGGGGATCTGACCGTCATGAGCAAGCTCTCTGAAGCAGATACGGCAGATGCCGAACTTTCTGAGATATGCGTGCGGTCTGCCGCAGATCTTACATCTGTTGTAAGCTCTTGTGGAATACTTGGGAGTTCTCTGCTGCTTATTGATCATTGCCTTCTTAGCCATTTTATTTCCTCCCTATTACTTGATGAACGGAGCGCCCATAAGTGAAAGGAGCTCTTTTGCTTCTTCATCAGTATTAGCTGTTGTGATGAAGTTTATATCCATACCTCTTACCTTATCGATCTTATCGTATTCGATCTCAGGGAAGATGAGCTGTTCTTTGATACCTGTTGAGTAGTTGCCCTTGCCATCGAAGGAGTTAGCGCTGATTCCTCTGAAGTCACGAACACGCGGGAACGCAACATTGAAGAGCTTATCAACGAATTCATACATCTTCTCGGCTCTGAGTGTTACCTTAACACCGATCGGCATACCCTCACGGAGTTTGAAGTTAGCTACTGACTTCTTTGCGCGGCATACGATAGGCTTCTGACCTGTGATTGCTGCGAGGTCTGTCATGATAGCGTCGATAACCTTTGCATTATCCTTAGCTTCGCCGGCGCCAACATTGATGACAACCTTTTCAAGCTTCGGGATCTGCATAACGCTCTTGTATCCGAATTTCTTCATCATAGCGGGAGCAACGTCACTAACATAAAAATCTTTTAATCTTGCCATTGTCGTTCTCCTTTACATTATTCAAAAGACTTTCCGCACTTCTTGCAAACGCGGAGCTTCTTGCCGTCCTCAATTATGTGGCCGACTCTTGTTGGCTTGCCGCACTTAGGGCAAACGAGCTGAACCTTTGAAGCGTAAACAGGAGCTTCTGTCTTGATGATTCCGCCCTTTTCACCCATTCTTGTGGGCTTAACGTGCTTTGTGATCATGTTGATACCCTCAACGATGACCTTGCCCTCCTTAGGGCTGACTTCTACGACCTTACCAGTCTTTCTGTCGTCCTTGCTGGTATATTTATCCTCATACTTACCGGTGAGAAGGATAACAGTGTCACCGGTTTTTACGTGTACTTTACTCATAATCGAATGACACCTCCATTAAAGAACTTCCGGTGCGAGGCTGAGGATCTTGGTATACTCCCTTTCGCGGAGCTCCTTAGCAACCGGTCCGAAGATACGAGTTCCCTTTGGGTTCTTATCTTCCTTGATAATAACAGCAGCGTTCTCATCGAAGCGGATGTAAGTTCCGTCCTCTCTTCTGAGACCCTTTGCTGAACGAACGATAACTGCCTTTACAACATCGCCCTTCTTTACAACGCCTCCGGGTGTTGCTTTCTTAACTGAAGCAACCACAACGTCACCGATATTTGCATATCTGCGGCGTGTACCTCCCAGAACTCTGATACACATAAGTTCCTTTGCACCTGTGTTATCAGCGACTTTAAGATAAGTCTGCATCTGTATCACAGCGAGTTCCTCCTTTCAAGCTTAAAGCTTCTATCAAAATTACTTAGCCTTTTCAATGATGTTTGTTACACGCCATCTCTTATCTTTTGAAAGCGGACGTGTTTCCATGACCTCAACGCGGTCGCCGATTCTGCACTCATTCTTCTCATCGTGAGCCTTAAGCTTAACGGTGCGCTTGATGATCTTCTTATAAAGCGGGTGTTTAACGTTATCAACGATAGCAACTACGACGGTTTTATCCATCTTATCGCTTACAACCTTACCTACTCTTGTTTTTCTAAGGTTTCTCTCAGTAGACA
>Ga0256404_1001477_pt1 | contig 56482 bp, 60 predicted proteins | sample RumenRJG_01DNA_FD_185990 | JGI IMG/M metagenome (GOLD analysis project Ga0256404, IMG submission 185990) | Bovine rumen microbial communities from Lethbridge, Alberta, Canada - RJG_01 | ecosystem: Host-associated > Mammals > Digestive system > Stomach > Rumen | place: Canada: Alberta | collected... | reverse complement strand
GGCGCTGCCCCCTTTGGAAACCCCCGCAACAAACAGGTGCTATGCACCCAGCCGGGAGCATAGCGCCGTTTGTTGTCAGCAGCCCGTTTCACGGTCTGCGTGTAGTTCCTTGTAAACTGACCTAAAGAGTACACTAAACTCTGCTTCTGTCGGAGCAACACCACGCTCATGCAGATTCCAGAAGGGAGAATTGATATGATGCCCGTGGCAGATCAGCACTACTACCGGCACTCCCAGCAGTTTACAGAGTTTGCCTAGGGATGCAGGCAGAACCGCTGTGGTACCGCAAAGCGAGTATCTTGCTTCCGGATATAAGACCGCTATATTTCCATTTTTTATCACTCGCTTGAGCTGTCGGATTAACGTGATATCGTTGGTAAACTTGCGTTTACAAATACAGCCTATGTCACGGAGTAACTGTTCCCTTCCGATAAATCCGTCAATCGCCACGACATAATTCGCTCTGTGAGGGAAAACAGCTTTTGTGGCAACCTTGAAATCCATAAAAGCATTATGGTTGCAAAGGAGGAGATACGGCGGTTTTAATCCGTCCGTACGATATTTTCTGATAATGGTTCTGTGGCGTATTGTGGCTGGGAAGCTTAAAAGCCATTCCAGGGGCTGAAGATACAGTTTTGTGGGTACCGGAGCCTTTTTCATATCAAATCGTTGAAAGTCGTTTTTCATGGCAGGCTTCCTCTCCATTCATAACCTGGCAGATTCTTTCAGTACCTTGATTCGTGGTTATATTATACTTGAAACGGGTTGCTCATGCAATGCTGGGATGCAAATATATATCGGTCGGCTAACGATCTCACTTTCTCAAACAGGCGAGCCCCTTTCACAGCAAGGGTTTTAGATTTGATTTGATGACCTGCGTTCCGACCTTACCGATAGCAATACCTTGGCATTTCTCAATCCATTATGTGGCCATGCCTTGACGTTCTCGTACGTTATTTGTTATAATTCATTTATCGGAATCGGACCATGATTGTCCGTTTCCCTAATCCGGGAGTATTCCCGGTTCTTATATAAGGCGGATGTTTCGGCATCCGCTTTCTCTCTATCGGCCACTTTACAAAAGGAGTGACGCACTTGGAAACATACAGAATTGCTTTATCGGCCGGTGATAAAGGAATAATCCTCTATGAAAAAGACTCCGAAAATTCTCGGAGTCTTTTCTGGTCACTTTTGTCTTTTCAATGTAAAAGAGCTGAAATGGCAGTGCCTTTTATCACTGCGTTTTCTGTAGAATGGATTTCATAAGGCAAACCACCCAGTGCTTTTCCATATGTCTTTAAGTAGGTGTCAAGATACCTGCTAAAGTTCATCTGTTTAAGATATGTTGATCCCTCTGCGGTAAAGAATACAGGTGTTTTTGAATCTCTCCTTTCTGCCCGGAGCAGAGCACCCGTAATCGTAACACCGCATAACAAGGCGCTTCTTCTGCATACTGCATCGAACAATTTTGATAACACAAATCGCTCGTAGTTGTCTCTGCACGTGCACAAGAAAATATTCTCTTTGGCTATGCCATGTGAGTATTCACTGATATCTTTTGCTGAGATCGGCTTAGTTTTTCTTACTGCGTCGAGCCTGTCAAAGAAATCAGCATATAACAGGTTTTCTTCGACCGCTTTTCTGAGGATAAAAGTCATAAGGCCGCCTTGATAACCGCCGGAAACCATTTTCTCAAATCTGTCCTGGCCTGCGTCGATTAACGTAGCGTCAAACAAATCATCTATGTCTCCAGTTGGGAATCCGCAGTATGCACCGGACTCGATGTTTATCATCACTTCATCGTTTTCCTGATATGCTATATTGGTTCCCGTTCCATAGATAAAGCCTGCAAATCCGCTGTAATTGCCTTCTTGATGGTCGCTCCATCCACTCAATGCTGCAGCTATGGTATCATTGATTACGGTTATTTTCTGGTCGTTTGGATATCCCAGTTCCTTCGCAGCAGCCCGAAAGCTTTGCCCGACTCTTTTCCCTATGAGATCAACTACGTCAATCTGCTTGGCTCCTGCAGAAACAATGGCATCTCCATCTTTGAGCGGAACCGTTGCAAGAGAAAAGCAGATACCGATATGATCAGTATGCAAATGCTCTCCAAGTCCTGAAACAATCCTTCTGAAGAATTCTTCCGTTGTAATTTGTTCCTGAATTCCAGGCGTCAGAAAAGGTGGAAGACTGTCCATACCGATAATACCGGTTTGATCGAGTGTGACAACAGTTGACCGGACATTGGTGCCTCCTATGTCAATAGCAGTTACAGATAGCGGTCTCTCCAGCGGCTGAAGCTTTCTGATCCAGGTCGGAATCATTTTCACTGACCCATCCGCTCCATTGCGAACATTCTCCATCTCAGCCAGGAAACGCGAAAGCTCTGTTTTCCAGTCGAAGCATTCTGCGTCAAGTAGATGGCGGTGTAGAAAATCCTTTGTCTTTTTTTCTTGGAAACTAATCAAATGATTCCCCTTCTCTATTTTACTCTTTCACACCACCAGCTGTCATTCCCAGGACAATATACTTCTGGAAGATCACCGTAATCAGCACCGGAATCAACGAACCCAGAATGCCTGCAACACTTATCATTCCATAATCGATAGTAAACTTTCCATTAAATTCGGCTATTGCAACAGGCATTGTCTTTGAGGCCAAGCTGGATGTAAATATAAGTGAGTAGAAAAACTCGTCCCAGCTCATCAGGAAAGCAAGTATCCCCGTCGCGATTGCACCGGGTCTTGCAATTGGCATGAACACATAAAACAGCGTCTGTAATCTTGTCGCTCCATCAACCTGTGCCGCCTCTTCAAAGGATTTTGATATCGATCCGAAAAAATCCTGCATAACCCAGATAATAAACGGGACAATAAACGAAAGATACAATACTACCAGCGGCCAGCGCTTGTCCAGCAGCCCAAGCTGGTTATAAATTCTGTACAAAGGAATTATCATAGCTGCAGGCGGAAGCATATAGGTGAACAGGATCACCAACATAAGAACATTTTTGCCTCTGAACCGCAGATGTGCAAATGCATACGCCGCAAGCGTTCCTACGCACAGGCTAAGAAGTGTAACCGAAACTGCAATAATAAAACTGTTCTTTAATGCAATTCGAAACACATATGCCGGGTCACTGGATGTTTCACTCATAAAGATCTGCCGGAACCGGTCAAAGAACACTTCTTTGGGTATTAGTCTCAGAGGCTTTGCGGTAAGATCAACAGGTCGCATAATACTTGTAAGGAACATCCAGATTACGGGAGCAAGGACACATATGGCAAGCAAGAGGCCCAGAAACATTTCAAGCGCAATGATTCGTTTTTTTCTGGCGGAGATTCTTGGCTGCACTGAGTTTTTCTTCATAGCTGATCCTCCCGCCTCATCAGTCTGACATACACAAGTGTCATAAGTGCCACAACAAGAGCAATCAGATAGGCATATGTTGCGGCATCTGAATAGTTCAGATTCGTAAATGCCTGCAGATATGTATCATACATAAGCGTTTTCGTGCTGTTGGCAGGACCGCCGCGAGTCATCAGGTAGAAGATATCAAACGCTTTAAACTTTTCTACTGTTCGCATAACAACAATAACCATTATTGTTGGCTTCAAAGCCGGAAGGGTAAGCGCACGGAAACGTTGAAATGCATTTGCCCCATCAACTCTTGCTGCCTCATAGATTGTGGGGTCAATCGACTGAAGTGCTGCCAGAAAGAAAATAACCGCAAGTGGTGTCATTTTCCAGGAATCTGCAATTACAATACACATCATTGCCGTTTTGGGATTTCCTAACCAGGATTGATAGTTACTGATAATATGAAGCTTCACAAGGACCGCATTAATTACGCCATATTCGCCATTTAGCATCAATTTCCAAAGACTTCCGTTTACCACAGTCGGAATTGCCCACGGAATGATGATAATGGATCTGAGCAGCCTGACTCCGGGAAATGACTGATTCAGAAGCAAAGCAATCAGCAGTCCAAAAACGGTTTCGATTGCCGTAGAAGCAATTGTAAAATAGAGTGTTCTCCCCAAATCATCCCAGAAGGCTTTTGAGGATAATGCTTTTATATAAAAACTGAACCCGGCAAATTCACCTCTGTGCGATGACAGCGGATTAATATTGACAAATGTATATACCAGAGTCGTTATGATCGGGACAATGATAACACCAAAGACTACCACCATGGATGGAGTAATCAAGCCATATGCATATCGCTCTTCTTCTCTTCTAAGACGCACGACTCAGCCTCCATAATCTAAACATCTAAAAGGATAGGGCTGCCGCAACGCGGCAGCCCCAGATACAGAGGCCAAGAATCAGCTGTTGGCAAGGTCCATAGCAATCGCCTGGAGTCCGTCAAGAGCTTCCTGAGCAGTCTTTTGGCCAAGGAGCACAAGCTGGATTTCAGTCTGCATGGATGTTGAGAGTTCATTATAGTAAGGAACCATCGGCCGGTTTTCAATGAAGTCGAACTGAACCTGAGATGCTGCAACAACATCCGCACCTGCAGTCTCAATAACTGAAGGATCTGTATAGAGGCTCTTCCAGATTGGCAGCGCATTGGCACAATACTTTGCCTGCATTTCCTTTGATGCCAGGAAAAGCATATAGTCCCAGGCTTCATCCGGATTCTTGCAGCCTGCGGTAATCATCAAAGGCATTCCGCCGTTCACAGTGGCACTTTGTGCCTTATCTGTACCCGGAATCGGAGTAATTGCTCCCTGGCCGACGACAGCAGACTGGCTCTCGTCATTCATGGAAGCATACTGATATGTCCAGTTAATAGCAAAGACAGCGTTTCCTGCCGCGAATGTAGAAAGAACATCATCTTCTATCATTTCAAGGCTCTTAGGATTGCAAAGTCCATCCTTCAGTGTCTGTGCCATAAATTCCAGCGCAGCAACATTTTCAGCACTATTCAGGGTCGGATTGTTATTCTCATCAACAAAGGAGCCACCAAAGGAGCCTGCAATGCAAGTATAATCGCAGATAAGGCATTCTGCCTGAGCATAACAGCCGACAATAGGAAATTCACAAATCCCCTGCTCTTTGCAGGCTTTCGCATCTGCAATGAGCTCATCCCAAGTTGTGGGGGCTGCTTCAATTCCGGCCTGTTTTAGAAGCTCCATGTTAACAAACATGTACTTAACATCATTGAGCCACGGCATGCCATAGTACTTTCCTTCATACTTTGTGGCATCCAGTGCCCCCTGATAAATATCATCAAGATCAAGCTCATTGACACGGTCTGTCACATCAAGAACAATACCGGCTTTGGCAAACTGTGCAGGCCAGATGCAGTCGCCAAGAATCACATCATATCCGCCACTAGCCGCAGAAGTAAGGATTTTCGGGGCGAGTTCTTCATATGCGACAAATGTGGGATTGACCTGAATACCTGTGCTTTCCGTGAACGCCTGCGTCATAGAAACGACATCGTCTTCGCTATAACCTGCCTGTTTCATAAAGAGGGCGTTCAGTGTTACGCCATCTGCGAAAACAGATACAGCGCAAACGGACAATAAAAGCATGAAAACAAGAACAAATGCCAATACTCTTTTCACGATTAAGACCTCCTTAATGTATTATTGAAGAATTATGGCAGTTTTATTATACAACTTTGCTTTCAAAAATCAAAGGATTCTTGAAGTTTATCTGCCAAACTTTATAATTGATTTTTGTGGAGTTTGCACAATTCATTCGTCATTTAGCTTAACGCTTCATTTCATTGTGTATATTGTTAGATGAGCACATAATTGAGCCCTGTGATTTCCTTTATAGCCTGGTTGAACGGAATCACATTGATGTTCTTAGATTTTCTCTCTGGACCAGTCACATGTAGCATGCTATAATTTCAGCACAAGGAAATCTCACATTTTATAATGATTGGGGGGAGACATAATAGAGCCCAAATTCTATGTAGTCAGCAGGATCGATGGAGATTACGCCTGGCTCACCTGTACAAGTGTAGAGGAAGATCCCTTTTTCATCGCACGTGCGCTGCTCCCCATGGAGATTGATGAGGGAAGCAGGCTTAAACTGGAAAACTTCCAATTTGAGATGGTTTAATCCAGTACTTTGACCTGAAATAGCAACAAAAAATCCCCGCCTTTTGGCGGGGAAAAACTATATTGGGCAGAAATCTTATCTGATAACCGCAGGATAAATAGTGAGCTTCTGGCCGATGCTGATCAGGTCGGGATTCTTGATGTTATTCCACTGCGCAATCTGCATATAGCTGACACCGAAGCGCTGACCAATGCCGCTGAGGACATCGCCGGGTGCCACCGTGTAGACGATGTAATTGCCGTAGTTTACGAAGCTTCCGTTGGCATACTGCCAGCCGCCGGTCACGTTCTCGAGTTCTTTCTCATTGATGTTGTTGGTCATTTCTTTAATCTCCTTTATGTAATTTGTTTTTGTGAAATCAATATAGCATATGGAGTATCACAGAAGAGTCACACATCTATGTTCTTTCAAAACTATGGTATCTCGACAATCATTACTAAATCAGAACGCCGTTGCAATGATCGATCTCATGCTGGATGATCTGCGCCGTAAAGCCGGTGTAGGTTTTGAGTCGCGATTCCATGAATTCATTCTGATACTGTACTTTAATTGTCCGCCAGCGCTTGGTTTTTCTTGTTCCTGAAAGCGACAGGCAGCCCTCCTCGGCGTCGTATTTTCCAGAGCACTTGATGATCTCCGGGTTGAACATAACAATTGCTGTTCCGCCATCTTCGAAAACAATGATTCTCTTACTTACACCGATCATATTCGCCGCCATACCCACACAGCCTTCCCTGTTGGCTTCTAAGGTATCCCTCAAATCCTGTGCGACCGGCAAATCCGCCAGAGTTGCCGGTTTGGATTTCTGTGCCAGAAATATGGGATCTTTTACAACTGATTTAATCATCATGTGACTCCTGTGTTTTCGAATAACTGTCGGTTTGAATCCACATCCTCACGTCATCCTCTTCCATTGCTTTTAAGAATCGTTGCCTGACTGCAGTTCTGCTGATATATAGTTCTCTACTGTCTCCATGATCCTAACAAGTTGAATCAGGTCCTTCATCGGTTCGTTCGTCTCAAGCGAATGATTTCCGCCTGGTATAAGATAGTAAGGCAGGTTTTTCCCCTTGCAAAGCTCGGGAATCCGGCTGTCTTTCCCGCCTACCCACGGATCATTGTCTCCAGTAAAAGCAATCGCATCATGAATTGGTAATAAAAACGTCTGCTCCAGCGGCGTGAAGAGGAGAAACCGTGTTTTAGCTGCCTTATCGAGTTTTACCGCTGCTGCGGCGGCAACCACTGTTCCAATGCTTTTCCCGATAAATAAGATGTCTTCATAGTCTTCTGTTCTGATTTCAGCAAGAGCATCTTCGGTTTGCTCCAGCGCGAGCTGATAGCTCTTCTCCATCTTTTTCCGGTCTCCCCTGACCTTTTTGGGGAGCCCGGAATATCTGATTGTCAGGATTTCATATCCATGTGCCTCAGCAATCCGTCTGCTGTGATAAAGCAAGGGCTTATCTTCTGTGTATCCGATTCCCGGACAAATGACTGCAAGCTTTTTCAACTGCATACACCGTCTTTCTCAAAACCAGTATTCCTTCATCGCAAGGAGCAGTACTTCATCCAGTTCATAGTCATAGCTCTCTGGTATTACCGAATCAACATTACAGAACGGGCAGCGAGCTGTTTCCTCGTTTACCCAGTCTGTTATTTTATCCGGAGTAAACATTTTGATACAGAAGAAGCAGCCGCACTCTCGTGAGTCCAGAAGAGCTCCTCTGTTATTCATGCTCCTTGCGTGCAGCATTTTTTGATACTCATCCGTAAACATAGGGCATCCTCCATGCTATGTATCAATCATCAATTGTAATGATGTTTACTCTCCCGCTGTATGCTGTGCAGGCATCCAGCGCCATGATACCCGGAGCATAATATGGGCTGAAGTCGGCATCCGAGCCAAATTCTGTTCCCTTTCCCTCAAATTTGGAATGCCACAAGAAGTGTGCCTTATCGGATCAAACTCTGTCAGCTGAAGAGCCGCCTGGAATTCCATATAGAAGCCGTGTATATCTGCGGTAACATAATATCTCATGAACGCCCGTCTTTCTCCCAAGAAAGCAAGCCAACTCGCCATATTGGTTCATTTACGTGCAGCTCAGTATATCAGAAATTGTTCTTACAGACAAGAATGAAGCAAGGACATCTTTCCCATGTGTCCTTGCTTCCTCAGTTTTATCCCGCCCGCTTAGAAAACAGTGCCGTCCGAGGCAATGATCGTCAGAATCCCCCTCCTGAGAATAAACTCATTCCTTGCCTCATCGAAGTAGCACTTGTACAGATGCGTCGGCTCGCGGTCCATGCATCTTGTCAGCTCTCCGATTACCTGAAAACCAATCCTTTCGGCCTGTGCTCTGATTCCCATATCCATTTCCTCCTCAATCCTTTGACCTCTATTATTTGGCTCTTTAACCTTGTTTACATAATAGCACCTTATCTGTCCCAAAAATTACCCTCGATGGAAATGACAGTAATAGTTTTGATGTCGGGCTTCCTCTCAATGTAGGGAAAGCGTATACTTCTGGATAAAACAGCGGCTTGGCTTACCTCTTCTCCGCCAAACCGCTATTTGTTTTCATCGTTCAAGACTTTGGTTAAAGCTTTGAAAAACGATTGCGCAAATTAACTTTCTTTATCACTGTCAATGATCTGCATTGCGCATTTAACCGCACTCGCATACGTGAAATACCGAACCGTCTTTTTCTGCATACGTGCTGTATCTATGATCCTGTAATACATTTTATGGGACATTGCGTTAGCCTGAATCCAGAGCACATCAGCCTTACGGATCATTCCGGTATCGAAAACCAGTTCTTTCCCGACATACCGGATATTCCCTTGCAACATCGGTTTTATTGCCTTCACCCAGGATTCATGCCCGCCAAAAATGATGGTATCTCTCTGTACGGTATATGGAAAGAGGTTTTCCTCTATGATTTCTTCCTCTTCCACTATGTCCCTGTTAAAAACCAGTTCGCGAAGGTCTGCCAGTTCCCGATGCTCTAGCTCGGACTCCCTAAGATGCGTCTCCAGTTCCTTTTTTGCATCTTTTGCCTGTTTTTCAGAGGCATGGAGAGCAGCCTTTAATATGGAGAATCATACCATGCAAAAATCAATCTTTGAGCAGATGGGCGGAACGTATACTCAGGTCAGAGATGGGATTCCGTAGATTCATGCTGCGAAGTACAGTTAAGGTTGAGGTTGAATGGATGCTACTCAGCCTGGCCTACAATCTGCTCAAGCTGCACCACAAAACTCAAAAACGGCGCTTGGGAACAGGTCTCGTGGCTCCTGTTGGTTTTCCAACAGGATTATAGTTGCATTGAACTGAATATAGGAAATAATCAGGGAGTGCCGATTAATCTTTTCAGCACTCCTGGGTGGATTTGCACAGATTCCAAGGAATATCACAAGTTTTGAACAATATTTGCCCATAAAAGGAGGCGTTGCCTCAATTCAGCCTATTTTGCTGTTTTGAGACAACGCCCTCATTTGACGTGAGAAATTAAGTAATATCCCGATATTCAGAACTTGGCATAGACGGTGAGACCGGCATTGACAATCATGATCTGGTCGCCTTTTCCAAACTCATCCACATGCAGTCCCGGAAGAAGCATTCCGCCTTTCACAACTTCAACATCGACGTTTTCGGTAATCATAAGCTTTTTCAGCGCTTCCGGATCTACATGCTCCGGATCGGGCGCTGCTATTATCATGCTTACACGCATATCACGCTTCAGATCCTTCAACCCAAGAGCCTCCACCAGTCCGCACATGCAGCAGTGGGATACCGCATCTTTGACAGCCCTGCTCGCTGCTTCCATGACATCCATCCCATGCATGTCTGCACCTGTTCCAAACTCAACGAGATATCTTTTCCACATTGTTTACGTCTCCTGATTTCAGGCAACAGTGTTCTCTGTTCCTGTTTCTCTCATGTAGGTTCTGTAAATATCCCATGCTCGGTTTCCATTCCAGTCCTCGAACATGGTTTCAGGTGCATTTGCAGCCGGGACCCATGAAGCAGGAACTAATCTGCTCCAGTGAGATTGAGTTTGCTGCCGCAGATCGGGCAGAATTGAAAGTGCATCAGATGAAAACCTCATCTCCGCTCTTGTTGTCAAGTCCGGGATGAATATCAAATCGGACTGAGCCTACTCTGGCTCTGCCATGAACTGCCTGCTCCACGATCCAGGTCCCTTTAATTCCGAAGCCTCCGCACAGCTCAATTGCCGTGCAGCCCTTGTCGACCATTTCTTTGGCCGCCGCAGCACCTTCTTCAAATGTAGACACGCCAATGGATGTCAGTGTAATTTCCGGGGTTTTTACTGTTGCGCGATGTGTTTCCGGATCCGCTTCCGGAGCTATAAAGATGAAAGCTGCATTAAGCATTATGTTCCCTCCTTTAGTTTTCTGTCAGTGTATCATATCAGTTTTTCCCGCGCAAGACCAGATTATGTTTTGCGGTCAGCATCTGGTTTTCCCAGATCGAATGCTGTCCAAAAGATTTCCCTGTGTTATTGCCATTCCTCTGCAATTCTGATATACTGGTTTTATCAATACAGATGGGTATTCTTATGCCTGCCAGCATTAATCAGGAGCTGAAGATTCTGTATCTCATTCAGCTTGTCGGTCCTCCCCAGGTGCTTGAGGACTCATTCCATACAACGGACCGCTTTTGCATATTTAATGTCGACAATCGCCTGGAAAAGATGTACAATAGCCCCAACAGCTGAGCTAAGGAGGAACAGATATGATTAATCTTGAAAAACACACCATTAATCTCGGTACCGGTGATGTTGGCGTTCAGATCCTTCAGGGTGGCTCAGTTGAAAAGCCCGTCCCCGTTTTTGCCTTTTATAATCTTTCCGATGAAGAACAGCGAATATTGATGGGCTTTTCCTCAAGAGAAAGCATCGATGGTTTAATTGCCGCGCTCCAGCATGTCAGGAGTGTCTATTATCCGCCGAAAAAAGAAAGAAAACTGGAAGATACACAGCAGTTTAACATTGACTCACTGAAGTAAAACCAAGGAACCACTTCGTATCACAATAGATACGAGGTGGTTCCCCTTTTATGGCTGTCAGGACAGTCTTCCTTGTAAAATGGCTTTCTCCACTTCTTCTGCGCTCGGAATTGATCGTGCCGCTCCGCTTCGCATCACACTGATTGCTGCTGCCATGCTGGCTCTTTTCATACATTCGGTCAGAGGCAGATTATTTAGCAATGAGCTGATAAAGAATCCGGTATAGGTATCTCCGGCACCGGTTGTATCAACTGCTTTGACTGGGTAAGCATGCTGAAACTCTTTCTCCAAACCTGCTTTGTTTACGCGGAAAGCGTAGCTGCCCTGACTGCCCTGCGTTAAGAGCAGTGACAGCTTTGGGTATCTGTTATGGACGTTTTGCCAAACTGCTGCAGGTGTGTTCTCTCCTGTAAACTGCTCTGCTTCTATTTCATTGACAAGGAGCCAATCCAATTTTCCGAAATCCACCTGGTCAAGTCTGTCATCGAATGGTGATGGGTTCAGGAAGATTACCATTCCGATCGCCCGTGCCTTGTCAATGATCATCGGCAGGTTGTTGATCTCATTCTGAAGGACAAGAAAATCTCCTTCTCCAAACGCTGAGAGTGCTTTATTTACCTGCTCTTCACTGATACACTGATTGGAGCCTCCGAAGAGTACAATGCTGTTTTCTCCGGACGGCGTCACCTGAATAACCGCATTGCCTTGAATCTGGTTCACAGGAAGCAGGAATGATGTGTTTACCCCATACTCTCTCAGAGTCTTTTCCAGTTTTTCTCCTCCAAGACCAAGGCATCCGGCGTGATAAACCTCTGCGCCAGCCTTTGCCAGGGCAACAGACTGGTTCAGGCCCTTTCCTCCTGCATTGATTGTCTGTGATACCGCGCTCAGTGTTTCTCCTGGCTTAACGAAGTGGCTCACCTGATATACATAGTCCAGATTAAGCGACCCGAAATTCAGTACTTTTGGCATAATCTGATTCTCCATCACATACATTGATCTGAGTTCTCAGTCAGTCTTAATCATCCAATCCGTAATACAGTAATTCGTTGTATCTGACATTTGACTCGATGCTGGTTTTCTTTTCTCTCCACGCGTCTATTTCGCTGCAGATTGCCAGCATTTCGTCAACAACCATATTCACGTTTGTCGGCTTCTCATAATTCAGATAGGCCGTCATTCGATCGATTGCCTTTGGACTGCCAAGCTGTTTTGCCATAGCTTCTCCGAGCTCAGCCGGAAATCCCAGGCCGGTGACCGTATAGACAAGCTCATTTCTGGATTTTGACCACACGTCATCCATCTAATCTCCAAGCCTTTCAGTTACCAAATCGGATTCTGTCAGTTCCCGTCCCTTTGCAACATGATACCATTTATTCAGTCATCCCCTGCAGCAGCAGGCAGTTGCGTGCATTGCCTTGAACACAGGATGTCCGTGCATGGGCCACAGTCAGCAACAACAAAATCGATCTGCGGTTTATCTTCCAGGCAGGCGATTGAAGTCGCAGCTCCGAGCGATTCGCCATGAATCCCGAATATTGTCGGCCGGTATCGGTCTCTGCAGTCCCGGATCAGCGCAGCCAGGTCTTTTCTTTCCCGCGCTGAATAGGTACAGAATGTTGCTTCGTTCTCTCCATGACCTCGCAGATCATATACGATCGCATTGAATCCCAGATCCAGATACATTCTCGTGTATTTCAGTGCCCCGAAACGATTATCTGTGTATCCGTGAGAGAGAAGGACATACTTGTCTGAAGGTACTGGATTTCTGATCAACTCCACATTCAGCACATAGCCATCGTAGCTTGTAACCTGATAATCCGTCTTCTCCAATGGATCGTACCAGGACAGGTCGTAATGATCTTCCTGCCACTTTCTCGCTTCATCCAGTGTCTGCTTTCTGATGCTCATAGACGATGGTGCGAAAAAGAAGCCTGCTGCTATAACAAGAACAACGAAGCTAGCCAGAATGATTGCTGCTATGAGCATAGCTTTCTCCTTTTTTATCATTTTCGGCAACTCCCCGATATTTTCTCAATCCCCCTGATCGTAGAGAATTATAACATGTAATCCTTCACATGAAAAGGTCAGCTTCCTTGGAACCGAATTTAAATATGTAGATAATTGAATAAACTTCTTCTCCATTGTCCTCTATGCAATCATGCTCTGTCTGAAGCACAGCTTTCAGGAAATGTCAAGTCTTGTTTTTATTCCTGCACTCCTGTATACTCCCGTCTTGCACGCTGTTCAAAATCGGATGGCGTCAGAAACACGAAACAATAATACTGGAGGATCAATCATGTTTGCAGTGATAGATAAGAAAACGAATGCCGTCCTTCGTACCTGCAACACCAAGGAAACCGCTATTATTGCTGCTCAGCTTGAAAAGGACAAGCTTCCGTCAAATGAGCGTCAGCAGATCACCGCTGTCGCTCTCGATGACGGTGGATATGAAGACATCATGTTTTAATAGGAAGGCAAGTCAATGAACAAAAAAGAAATCAGTGAACTACGTCGGAGATTCCGCTCAGATAAAGCGAACATCGGGAAAATCTACGGCTGCTATGTCAACAGCAGCAAGGAGGTTATCTCCTATATCGATGAATCAGTTTCTCTGATGCCACAGGAAGAAGCGCAGCAATACCTGAACTTCCTGAAAAAGGCACTCTCCGGAACTCTCGGAAAGAATCTTACGGATATTGTTTTTTCAACGGAACAGGTCATGGCGAGTGAAGAGCACCGCCTCCTGATGTCTCTTCGGGAAGATAAGGCAGACGCACGGCAGGCCTTCTTCCAGAAAGTCATAGAAAACTTGGATATGGGCGACAGCAATTATCTTATTCTCTGTGCCAATGACGCCTACGATGTTCCCTATCACAAACACGATGACTTTGACCGTTCCGCGCAGGAGTACGATGTTGGAAACGATGATCAGGTATTTCGCTACTTTGTCTGTGCTATATGCCCTGTCAAGGACGGCAAGCTTGAACTCGGTTACTATTCTGGAGAGAATGAGTTTCACAACTGCCTTGCCAAGCAGATTGTTTCTGCTCCGGAGCTGGGGTTTCTCTTCCCTGCTTTTGATAACCGAGCCACTAATATCTATAACGCACTGTTTTACTCCAGGAAGCCTGAAGAGATGCACTATGAATTCATTGAAGGGATTTTCAAGACGGATCTTGTAATGTCTCCCGCAGAACTCCGCGAGGCTTTTGAATCTGTTCTTTCTGATTCTGTCGACAGCACGATGGATCTCATGCGTGGACTGCAGGATCGCTTAAAAGAGACGATAGATTCCCATGAAGAAAACAAAGATGAGGAACCTCTTACTGTCTCATCCATGGATCTTTGCAGAATTCTGGGAGAATGCGGCGTATCGGAAGAGCAGCTTGCAGCATTCAAGAATGCATTTGAGGAACGATTCGGGAGCACTACGCTGAACCCTGAGATCATCGTCGATACCAGGAAATTTGAGGTCAAAACCGGAGATGTTACCATTTCCGTAAGTCCGGACCAGAGTTTTCTCTTAGAGTCACGCGAAGTAGACGGGAAAAAATATATCATGATCCCGGCAGACAGTGGAGCTGAGCTGAACGGCTTCTCAGTGACAGTATAATAAAGTCTTTTTCTGCTAACAGTGGGAAGCAAAGTTCCTGATGGTAATCTTTGCTTTCCACTGTCTTTTTTGATTTTTATTCTGACGCTTCATATGCGCTCATTGAAGAAGTCAATAATTTTCTTCTTTAGCTCATACTTAATGCTCTTGTTAGATCAAAGCTGTACAGGCCGCCTGCCATGAAAACCAGATCTACGCCTCACCGAACTTTTCCCTGCGGTGCGGATCTTGTTCTGATCCCAACTGCTAACACTGCAGATGAGCCATCTGAATTGTTCCAGTGGGAGATAAAGATTCAGGCCTTCCACAGTAGTGTGTTCGTAGCCATGGTGAATCGCGTTGGACTTGAAGGAAAAATGCAGTTTTGTGGAGAGTCAATCGTCGCCGGCTCTGCGGGTGAAACCATCGTACTTGCCGGTAATGAAGCTGATTTACTGTTCTGCGAGCTGGATTTGAGCCTGGCTGCTTATATCCGTGCTTGCAAGCCTTATACCAAGCTCCGTCGAACGGAGTTATGCGAATGAGCAGAGAAAAAACGGAGAGGTCTTCCCTCTCCATTTTTATTTAATCACTGAACTATTTCCACTCCGAGTAATCGTATGCTTGCTGTATCCATTCAAAAAGTTCCATTGCTCAGCTGTCTAATCACTTGTTATGATGGAAACTGAGAAGAAATCGTATCAAGGTTTACCCGGATTGCTGGACGTATCCCGCCGAGATAATCCACGACATAGTCATTCCGGATTCCGACTGTAGTAACATATTCGAAGTGGTCGCTGTCCCCTTCAATCGGAGCAGGTGCGGGAGAGCCCCATCCCGAAGGGGTATGAACAGCAGGAGGAGACCTCGTCCACCATCCCCTGGTTGTTATATCCTTCTTTTCTCTTGACGACAGTAATGCACAGCTTGTGAGACTGACATCGCAGAGCCGGCTTGCGTCATCCGGGAAGTATTGTCCGACTTCATCGAAACTCAAAAGGAAAACTCTGTCCCGCGTGCGGTTGTTGCCGTTATCCAAGTCACTTTCCTGAATCTCTGCTTGTTCCTCCTCAGCAAAAGCAGCCGTCAGAAATTCTTTGTTAAGCCAAGCTCGAAGTTCACACTTTTCCCAAGAAATCTTTGTCTGCCAGTGCATGACTTTCTGTACATCAAGGATATCTTTCGAAACGAGCAGGCAGGAATTATCTTCGATATCCAAAACCAGCCAGTCAATGGGCTCCTTGCCATTATCCGTATTGTTATCCTGCTCGTAGGAGCCGAAAGTAACCGTGCTGTAAAGCCTTTTATCTGCTGGTGAATTCATAGCTGCCACACGGTCTTCCAGGTCCTGAAGTTCATTGAATTCGTCCGCACATACGGAGAAGCTCTGAGATTTCTGAACCAAATCGAGATCAATCCACATTGCAGGCCGAATTCCTTGCCAGGTGTGCTGGCGCGTGAATGTGTCCTTATAATCCACATATCCTTCCCACGGGTTTCCGTCGGCATGGATGACGATAACGCGGGCAAGGTCTCCCCCCGGAGATCTCGTATACCAGGTCGGTGTTCCATATAAGGAGGCCGCATAATCAGTCGGGAAAGCGATTCTTAGTGTGTCAGTTTTAAAATACTGCAGCACTTCCTGGAAACTGAGCAGGAATATATGGTCTTCCGTATCATTTCCGCCGTCAACGGACAGGCCGTCAAGTCCCTGACCCATGTCATTCTTCACATTGGTCAGAAGTATGGAATTCTGTGCTTCTCCATCAAAAGCAGTCGACAGAAAATCATTGTTCAGCCAGTTTCTCAGGCTGCAGTTCTCCCAGGTGATATAAGTAGCTTTGTTGTTGTACATGATCGTATCGATAAGATACTTGCTCAGGATCAATGCTTTGCCGTCCTGAATATCCAGTACAATCCACTGAATCGGCTCAGTACCGTTTCCTAAGTTGTTGTCCTGTTCGTACTCGCCGAGGGTAATGGTAGTACCAATTACTATTGGATCATCAGCCGCATACGCGGATGAAATCAGGGCAAGGCACATTATTGCGCAAAGAATAAAAGCAATGATTCGTCTCATAGGCTGTCCCTCCTTTGCTTCATCATAGCACAGAAAAAGGAACCGGACAACAGAAAACTGCTACGCCTGCTGTTTCCAAAAATCACCATTGGTTTTCTGCCTAAATCAGTTTATAATAGCAAGGAACAGATCTATCAACTCTGGAGGTGCTTTCCGTGGTCAACATTCTTCTTGTTGAAGATGACGAGGAAATCTGTGAGATTCTTCAATTCTATCTGATGGAGAACGAAGAGTACAATGTTACGATAACCCATAGTGCGGAACAGGCACGCAACCTCATAAAGATGCGACGTTTTGACCTTACTCTGCTCGATATCCAGCTGCCGGGAATAGACGGGATTGATTTCTGTGAAGAACTGAGAACAGTTTCAAACTGTCCTGTTATCTTTATCAGCTGCATCAACGACGACGAAACCATCATAAGAGCGTTGAATATGGGCGGTGATGATTATCTGGTGAAGCCTTTCCGTCCAGCTGTCCTTCTTGCGCGCATCGAAGCTAATCTGCGTCGTTCGCAGATGATCCGCACAGAGCCCCCTGTTCTGCGTGCTGGTCCTCTTGAAATGGATACTGCTGTCCGAACCGCTCGAAAAAGCGGAGACAGGCTGAACCTGTCTCCGACGGAATATGAGCTCCTGTATTATTTTATGAGCAATCCAGGACGATTTATTCCCTTTGATGAAATCTATCAGGCGGTATGGCAGCGCCCCAGTATTGGTGATGTCAGAGCACTGTTTGTCCATGTAAGTCATCTGAGGCAGAAAATCGAAGATGATCCCAATAAACCAGGTTTCATCAGAACACACCTGCGGGATGGCTATATTTTTTCAGACGGAAGCGGTTCTGAATCACAAGGCAAGTGAACCGCAAAATCAGCTCCTTCACCTTGCTTGCTCTGAACACTGATTGTTCCGTTATGCCGTTTGATGATTTCGTTTGTTATATACAGTCCCAGGCCGGAGCTTTTTTGGCCCTCATGGCGGTTGGAATAATAGGCATCAAATATTCTGCTGAGATCCTCATCTGCAATTCCGTAACCAGTATCAGTAATGTGTACCGTTATCTTGCCTGGGACCTGTTCGGTCCGGATTCTAATGTTGCCGCCGTCAGGAGTATTGATTCGTGCATTGTCCACGATGTTTTGAAATGCCTGTCTCAAATAGAGCTGGTCTCCCTGAAGATAAAGATTGTCCGGAACCTCAAATTGTAAGTTCAGATTCCGCTTTTCCATTCCGGATGTGGGTGTCTCTGATACTGCCTTTAGAAGTGTGCTTAGGTTGACCGGCGCAAACTGCATATGAACCATATCGGATTGCATCTGTGTCACAAGGAAAATATGATCCATCAATTCACCTGCGTAAATTGCTTTTTCGCGGGCTTTTTTCATATATGCGGCCGCACGTTTGGGATCTTTTTCCAAAGACGCTAAAGCCATATCGCTGTATCCGCCGAGGGAGAACAGAGGGGTTTTCAGGTTGTGAAGCATACTCCTGACGAACAGTGTCTGCTGCTGTGCTTTTCTCCTGATTTCTTCTTCAAGATGCACATTCAGATCATCCGCTTCCTGGAATTTCTGAGCAAAACGCTTCCCAACGACCACAAAGAAAGCAAGAATGAAGATGACTGATACGAATCCGCGGAGGCGATACTTAAGATTGATATCTCCGACGGGAATCAGTCCAAGTTCACAGAATTCATCGAACATTCTGAGCACAACTGTGAATATCCAGGAGATAATGAGGAGCATTTTCTCAATGATCGCCTCATTCGGAAGCCTAAGAAAGCAGATCAGGAAGCCAAAATACACGACTGAGAAGAAGATGATGCTGGAAACAGACGCTGTGAAAGCATGCGCATGCATAATCAGCACCGGAAGAACCGCTGCACATGCATACCAAATGAGCGAGATCCGGCCCAGTTTTACAGAAACAAAGCTTTTCAGGAGCTGATATTGGAAAAAGGCCGCCAGTAGCTCGAATAAAACCAAATACACCGTGGGCTCATTTAAGAATGAAAACACCGGTATCCATGTCAGAGCCCCAAGCAGAACATTGAAGCGGTAATAGCTGCCACGGAAAAATGCCAGCAGAGCAAGCCAGATGAGATACTTCTCACTCGGCTTAAAGAGGAATAATACCATAGACAGAAGTACTATCGCAAAACAGAACCCCCGAAGATAAGCATTCCCTTCCAGAGAGACGCTGATAAAGTCGGTAATCTGTCTTTCTGTGCCGAAGTATACCGAGCAGATTGTAGGCGACAGGAACCCCCCTTCCGGATGGATTTCAACGTTATAGTCCCCGTCTGTCTCATTTGACGTCAGATGTGCAACATATCCACGATACATCTGTTCTGTAAGTCGGTTTCCGTTGATCAGTGCAGCATCCAGCCTTGGAAAATAGAGAAAGCCATCACCGGCATAATGAAACGAAAGATGATATACAGAATCTCCGTCCGCGTTCTCCGCGATCTGGCCCCCTTCAAGGAGAAACGGCCCGCCTTCAGGGACTTCCGCCAGTTCTGCCAGTTCTGTCAGGCTTATTCTTGGAGAACCGACATTGGTCTGATAAAGAACGCTGGCAAAAAAACTTGCAAAGACAAGTACGGCAAGGACACTGACTATGGACCATCGATTGCATTTTATGCCGCATCACCTCCTCTGATTCACAGGTGAAGTATACCCTAATTAAGCTGCAAGAACAATTCCATTTTTGAGACCTTTAGCGAATCTTAAGTGAGAACATGCCAACTTTAAGCCGTTGTTATCCGATACTGTGTTAAAATGAAAACAGCAGATCAATCTACATTACTATAAGGAGGCAATCATGAGCATCAATATTTCCAGACGTAATTTTATTAAAGGCATGGCGGCAGGTGCCGTTGGCCTTGCCGCCACCGGCATTCTCGGTTCCAAAGAGACTGTCGCCGTCGCCGCCGGAGCCGAATCAGCGGCTCCTTCCGCGGCTCCTGCTGACGTTCTTGCCTGGACACAGCTCAATCCGCAGGCAGACGACTTGGAGAACTGCACCACAGATTTTGCAGAACTCTTCTCCCCTATTCAGGTCGGTCCGATGAAGCTCAGAAACCGCATCATCAAATCCGCTGCCGGTTCGGACACGCTCCCGCGCAACGCGACGGAAATGTCTCAGAACACCATCGATTACTACGGCCGCTTTGCAGACGGCGGCGCCGCTCTGGTAATTCTGGAAGACGGTGTCACTGGCGGATTCGGAATCAATCAGTTTTCTCAGCTGAAAACAGCCACCTATGAGGAAGGCATCGCCGAAATCAAAAAGGTCGCTGACCGTGTTCATGAAGGCGGCGCCTACATCGGCACCCAGGTCGGCATCGGAAACCCGATGGATCCCGGCGACGCAAACGCATGGACACTGGAAGAACTTCACAACATCGTCAAAGGATACGGGGAAGGTGCCCTGCGTCTCAAGCAGGCAGGGTTTGACTGCATAGAACTCAAAGGCGCCACGAATGACGGCCTGAATCAGTTCGTCACACGCAGTTACAACAAGCGCGAAGACGAATACGGCGTTCAGACGGAAGAAAACCGGGTACGCTTCTTTAAGGAGATCGTTGAGGAAGTGCGGGCCAAGGTCGGTGATGACTTCGGTATTCTTGTGCTCATCAACGCCATGGAGGAAAACGATAAAGCGCTCGGCGCAAACGACGGGTATATTATCCCCGAAGAGGCACAGTACCTGGCAAAAACACTGGAAGCTGCGGGTGCAGATCTTGTCCAGGTCCGTGTCGCAACAAGCGGTCTGGAAGCAAACTGCTGGGCAACCGACACCAACCACTGTGTCTATATGGCGCACGGTACCACCGGCTACGGGACACAGTTTGATTACGGCAAGCACTGGGCTGGTCTGATGGACGGGGCCCATGAAGGCGTCGGTGCGTTCATCCCCCTGGCCGCCAAAATCAAGGAAGCTGTAAGTGTTCCTGTCGGATGCGCAAGCGTCATGGATGCACGTCTTGCTCCCGATCTGATCAACAACGCTATCCGCGACGGCAAAATCGACGTCGTTTTCATGACCCGTGCCCTGACTGTCGACCCGCAGCTTCCGAATAAGCTGCAGAGCGGTCGGCGTGATGAGATTGCCCCCTGCATGCACTGCTTCCACTGTCACGGCATTCAGGGCAGAGAGCCTGAATACTGCCGCGTGAACGCTACCACCCAGTTTGCCTACACCGAGGAGATGCCGGACGGATATGAACTGGTCCCGACGGATGCTCCGAAAAAGGTCTTGGTCATCGGCGGCGGTCCTGCCGGCCTCGAGGCTGCGCGCGTCGCGGCCGCCCGCGGCCATAAAGTCAGCCTCTATGAAAAATCCGGCATGCTAGGCGGAATGACGATGATTGCACAGGCCATGAAGGGCAACCATGAGCGCTTCACTGATCTGAGAGCTTATTTCACCCGCCAGATGGAACTGCTTGGTGTTGACGTGCACACAGGCACTGCGGTTGATGTCGAGACGGTCAAGGCGGAGAATCCAGACACCGTAATCGTGGCTGTCGGCGGTGGAAGAGAGAACCGTTTCTCCGGAGACAAGGTCATGAGCATGGATACCTTCAATGAGGCAAAAATGGGAGATCACGTTGTGATCCTCGGAGCCAATCTTCAGGCAACCGACCTGGCTCAGTATCTGATTGCCAAAGGCAAGACCGTTACGATTGTCCATGAAGGCGACGAAAAGAGTGTTGACAAAGAACAGTCCTACTGGGTACGCATGTATGTAAAAGCTCATCTATACAGTCATGGCGTCAAGGTCTGGAACAATGCCTCCGTGATGGCTGTTGACGGTGACGGAGTCAGCATCAAGCTGGCTCAGAGCGGGATTGAAAAGCAGATTCCTGCCGATACGGTCTTTGAATGCTGGGATATGATCCCCAATACTGCGCTTGCTGAAGAAATCCAGGCGGCCGGATATGAGGTTGTATGTGCAGGCTGTGATGCCCCGTCTAACATTCAAACCGCAATTCACGCAGGTCACATGGCCGCCAGATATCTTTAATAAAAAGAAAAAACCAAATCATTGATAAACGCTTGAAGAATGGCGCTGCCTCATGAGGTAATGCCATTCTTCAAGTCTGTTTTGCTGTCATAACTGGTTTTCATTTTCAATTTCTTCCAGAAAGAAATATTAAACGAGTGCCGCAGTTCAGCAATTCTAATGATGCACATGAAATAATTTCGCTTAACAGAACGGCAAAATCGTTTCGGCACTATTGGAATCTCCAAGATATGCTGGTATGATTTCCTTCATAATGCGGTTAAGTGTCATTGTCGTCGCACATGTGCTCAATATTAATCTGCGAAATTAGGAGTGCCTACCACGTTATAATGCCATGTTTATTCCAGGCGGAATCATCTTTCCGATCATCTATTAAAAGTGGATGACCTGATCCTGAATGTGCTGGGGATAGCCATTGGTTATGGAATCTATGCTGCCGTGAAGCATCTAAAGAGTAAACGACCCGGTTTGTTTCATAAACGCCATAATAATCCCCGCCTTTCGGCGGGGAAAAAAACCTTATCTGATAACCGCAGGATAAATGGTGAGTTTCTGGCCGATGCTGATCAGGTCGGGATTCTTAATGTTGTTCCACTGAGCAATCTGCATGTAGCTGACGCCGAAGCGCTGACCGATGCCGCTCAGGACATCGCCGGGGGCCACCGTGTAGACAATGTAGCTGCCGTAGTTTACGAAGCTTCCGTTGGCATACTGCCAGCCGCCGGTCGCGTTCTCGAGTTCCTTCTCATTGATGCTGTTGGTCATTTCTGTAATCTCCTTTATGTTATTTGTTTTTGTGAGATCAATATAGCATAGGAAGTATCACAGAACTGTCACACGAAACCTCCGTGTCATTTTGCGAGAGCACCCGTTTCATTGTCATCGGCAGGAAGAGAATAAACTTCCATATTCTTTTCTATATTCTAATTTCGGCGCACTCGTCTGATTGAATTCTTTTATCATGCAGCTGATTTCTCAGAGATCAAAACCGCTCCATCTTCTCTGCAAACAGCTTCAGATACTCCGCCTGTTCCTGGGCTATGATCTCTCTGTACCGTCTGATTTCTTCGTTGTCAATGGTGCGAGACATCAGCCAAGTAATCTGTGAAACTGCCTTTTCAGATTTCACGGCAACCTGCTCATATTCCGGGCCGATCAATAGAAGCTCAAGAGCCTCTTCCCTTTTCAGGAATCCGCTTGAGATGACCCCAAGCGTGTCATAGATCGTATCATTTGCGATCGGGCCTATGATCAGATCCATATCCGCCAGAGGATCTTTCTTTCCGATACGATTATTGAAGATATAATCGGCCCAGGAAGCGTCACGTTTGAACTCGTAAATCTTCAATCCCTTTGTTTCGAGGAGATAGGTGTTGAGAACCGTTTTAAAGTCCTTTCGTTCCTTTGCCCAGCGTCCGGCAAATTCTCCGTTCTTGGTCGTATAGAAGCCCTGTCCGAAATCCGCATTCTTTCTGCCATAGTGAACATCCGGCACCCGGATTTCAGAGTAGCCGGTATGATATAAAAGTAATTGTTCTTCGATCAAGTAATGATACCCCCTTTTCCGTTCTTCCCTCGGTTTCACATCTGTTCTTTTCAAAACTCGGATGCATGTATACTCCGGCACTTCCTTACTCGATGCATACAGAAAGCAGGAAGGCATCGCTTTCATTTTCCATTCCGTGATTGTCTCTTGTCTCATTCTATGATAGAATAAAATGAGTTCAGGTTTTGCCCTGCATCTTGTATTGCGAAGCAACATCTGCAGGGCCATGCCGGTTTTACTTTCCGGTCATCATTTGCGCAAGAGACGTGTCCGTTCATCAGGCGGTTCATGGAAATGAGAGAGGACTTGAAATGTATCAATTGAACACTTTATCCCCGGAAGATTATCTGGAGCCGGAATGTCCGCTTTGTATGGAGCCGGCTCATCAGGATTATAGTGTTGTTCCAGTCCCGCAGCAGCGGATCAAAGATAAGCTGGACCACTTTATGAACACGAAGGATTATGAAGGCGCTGAGCGGCATCTTCACTACTGGCTCGACGAAGCGGAACGGGGCCATGATCTTCGCGGCAGACTTCTGGTCTGCAACGAACTGATCGGCGTCTACCGAAAGATCGGAAAGAAGGAAGAGTCCTTTCGGTTCTGCGCGGAAGCGCTGGCTCTCTTAAAAGAGATGGATTATGAAGAAAGCATCAGCGCGGGAACCACCTTTGTCAATGCTGCGACCGCTTACAGTGCCTTCGGCGAGCATGAAGATGCCCTGGCACTTTTCCTGAAAGCCAGAAATCTTTATGAACGGATTCCGCATACGCCGCCCCATCTGTTGGGCGGCCTGTACAACAATATGGCTCTGACGTATCAGGCTCTTGGCCGTTACGAAGAGGCGTTTCAATTCTATCATCAGGCTTTGGAGAAGATGTCCCTCGTATCAGGGGGCGTGCTGGAGCAGGCTGTTACCTGCCTGAACATGGCCGACGCTGTTGCGGAACAATCCGGCCTTGAAGAGGGAGAAGAAGAGATTGGCCGTCTCCTGGACCGGGCTTATACGCTCCTGATGGATTCGTCCGCAGCGCATGACGGGTATTATGCCTTTATCTGTGAGAGATGTGCTCCCTGCTTTTCCTATTACGGTTATTTTGCCGCCGCGGATGAACTGCTTCAGGAGGCGAAGTCAATCCATGAAAGGGCTTGAACTGTCGGAGGCTTTTTACGAAACCTGCGGAAAACCCATGCTGGAGGAAGCTTTTTCTCATCTGCTCCCCTTTCTTGCCGTCGGCCTCATCGGCAGCGGTTCAGAATGTTTCGGTTATGACGATGACATATCGCGGGATCATGATTTTGAACCCGGCTTCTGTATCTTTCTCCCCGATGAATCCCGGGTAGACCGTCACAGTGAATTCCTGCTCGAGCGTGCCTATGCAAAGCTGCCCTCATCCTTCATGGGAGTTTCGCGCTCAAACGTCGTACCTGTCGGCGGAGCACGTCACGGTGTTCTGCGAACAGCAGACTTCTTTATGAAAACAACCGGTTCTCCGGATGGAAACCTGAGCCTGCAGCAATGGCTCACCATACCCGAACAGGCTCTCGCAGAGGCGACAAACGGACGTTTGTTTTTTGATCGTCTGGGAGAAGTCAGCTGCATTCGCAATGCCCTTTCGGTATTTCCGGAGGATATCCGTTTAAAGCGGCTGTCCGGGCATCTTCTGCTCATGGCCCAGTCCGGACAATACAATTATCTTCGCTGTTTGGACCACGGTGAACCGGCTGCCGCGCAGCTTGCCGTGACAGAATTTGTAAAAAGCTGCATTTCTGTCATTTTTCTTCTGAACCGCCGTTATCAGCTTTACTATAAATGGGTGTTTCGCGCCATACGCGATCTCCCTCTTCTCTCAGAACTCCATGCTCCCCTGGAATATCTCCTGAGCAGCGGCAACGGCCCGGATGACGCAATCGAAAAGTCTTCTCTGATCGAAGAACTCTCCGCCGTGATCATCGATCAGCTGGCTGCGCAGAAGCTGACCTCGCTCCGAAGCAACGACCTTGAGCGTCAGGCTTATTCCGTCAACAGCCGCATCAAAGTTCCGGAACTACGTAACATGAACATTCTCGTGGCTGTATGACCTTCTGATCTGCGCCCTCTGAAAAAGCAGTGCGACCGGCTCTTCCCTGAACCGGTCACACTGCTTTTGATCTTCCCTTGATCCGGGCATCTTCTCCGCTTCAGATTTCCGTGATCACCGGAAGAATCATCGGGCTTCGCCGTGTTGATTTATAGAGGAAGCCGGAAAGATTGGACTTTACCTTTGTCTTGATGCTGTTCCAATCCGTAATTTCATGCGCATCACAGCTCTCGACCGTCTCCATCACAACTCTGGACATTTCTTCAATCATATCTTCCGAGTCTTTCACGTAGATAAACCCGCGTGTCAGAATCTCCGGAACAGCAAGGAGCTTGTGATCATAGGACGAATAGGTCATCACGATGACGATCATGCCGTCTTCGGCCAGTCTGTGGCGGTCCCGCATGACGACACTGCCGACCTCTCCGATCCCGCCGCTTCCGTCCACCAGAACGGCTCCCGCGGGCACGCTGTCCTCACAGAGGACGCCTTTCTTCGTAAACTCAATGACCTTCCCGTTTTCCGCGATGACGATGTTTTTCGGGGCCACGCCCATCATGCGCCCGAGCTCCGCGTGCTTGACCAGCATCCGGTGCTCACCATGCACGGGAATAAAGTATTTCGGCTTCACCAGCGCCAGGATCATTTTCTGCTCCTCCTGGCAGGCGTGACCGGAGACATGCAGATCGGTGTGTCTGTCATAGATCACCTCGGCCCCTTTATGGAAAAGCTCGTCAATGACTCTGCTGATGGTGTTCTCGTTTCCGGGGATTGCGGAAGCGGAGATAATCACGCGGTCTCCGCCGTCGATCTGGATCTGCTTGTGTTCCGCAAAGGCCATGCGGTACAGAGCCGACATCGCTTCGCCCTGGCTTCCGGTGGATATGATCACGGTACGGTTCTTCGGTTGGGATTTGATCTGCTCCAGATCCACCAGGACGCCGTCCGGAACATCCATATATCCCAGCACCATGGCCGTGCGAAGCACGTTCTCCATGCTGCGCCCCGTCACGGCTACCTTGCGGTGATATTTGGCTGCCACGTTGATGATCTGCTGCAGGCGGTGTACATTGGAAGCGAAGGTCGTGATGATGATCCGCTTGTCGCAGTTCTGAAACAACTTGTCAAAGCTTTCCCCCACCTTGCGTTCCGATGCGGAATGACCGGGTGTCTCGACATTGGTCGAGTCACTCATCAGAGCTAGGACACCTTCATTCCCCAGTTCGCCGAACCGCACCAGGTCGATCATGCCGCCGGAGATCGGCGTGAGGTCAATTTTGAAGTCTCCCGTATGAACAATCGTGCCGACCGGTGTCTTGATCGCCAACGCCACCGCGTCCGGGATGCTGTGGTTGACCCGGATGAATTCGATCGAAAAACAGCCGATCCGGAAAACGGATCCGGCTTTCTTGGTAAAGATCTGCGTATTATAAAGAAGATCATGCTCTTCCAGTTTCAGCTCAATCAGGGCCGCTGTCAGCGGCGTCGTGTAGATCGGAATATCCAGTTCCTTCAGTACATAGGGAACCGCACCGATATGATCTTCATGTCCATGGGTGATGATCAGGCCGCGGATGCGGCTCGCATTGTTTCTGAGATACGTGATATCGGGCAGGACCACGTCGATTCCGTACATGTCCTCATCCGGGAACCCCATGCCGCAGTCAATCAGCAGAAGGTCATTTCCGAATTCAATGACCGTCATGTTTTTTCCGATTTCTCCCAGTCCGCCCAATGGTATGATTCTGAGTTTAGATGTCATTCGTTCTCCTTTCATAATAGTTTGACCAATAAGCACAAAGCAATTGATAAGTCAGATTTCTGTTCTGCCCTCCAGGGCTCGGGTCAGGGTGGCATCGTCCGCAAATTCCAGATTCGATCCCACCGGAATTCCATACGCCAGTCTGGTCACTTTCAGGCCAAACGGTTTCAGAAGCCGGGAAATGTAGAGCGCTGTGGCTTCTCCCTCTGTATCCGGGTTTGTCGCCATGATGACTTCCCGAACTTCTTCATTTGCCGCACGGATCAGAAGCTCCTTCACACCGATGTCATCCGGCCCGATGTGATTCATCGGCGAGATCACCCCGTGCAGAACATGATACAGGCCGTTGTATTCTCTCGCGCGTTCGATGCTGAGGACATCCTTCGGGTCGGAAACCACACAGATCAGGCTGCGGTCTCTTCTGTCACTGGCACAGATCGGACAGATCTCACGGTCGGTATAATTTCGGCAGACGCTGCAGCGTCTGACTTCTTTTTTAGCGGCTCGGATCGAATCGGCAAAGCCGATCGCCTCCTCGTCCGGCAGGGACAGAACATAAAAAGCCAGACGCTGAGCACTCTTGCGTCCGATTCCGGGCAGGGACGCGAAACGATCAATCAAATTGTCAAGGGATGCAGGGAAAAAAGCCATAAATATCTGTTACTCCCGAAATCATTATTCTCCGCGAATCAGGCGTACCGCCTCACGTCGGTCGGACGCACGAAACACGGCGCTGCCGGCCACCAGGACGTCCGCACCCGCCTCAATGCATACAGGAGCAGTGTTTTTGTCCACCCCTCCATCTACCTCCAGGCGGATATCAAGGCCTTTTTCGTCAAACAGGCCGCGCAGTGCCCTGACCTTGTCCATCTGTTCCGCCATGAAGTGCTGTCCGCCAAAACCTGGCTCCACCGTCATCACCAGAACAAGATCAACCAGATCCAGATAAGGCAGGACGGCATCCCAGGGCGTGTTGGGCTTGACCGTAACGCCGCAACGCTTCCCGGCCTGCTTGACAAGGGTAAGCGCTTCCCACAGCTTCTCTTCCGTATCCGCTTCCACATGTACATTCACAAGATCGGCTCCCGCATCGCAGAACTGGCGGACATAGCGGACCGGCTCCGTAATCATCAGGTGTGCGTCCAGGAAAAGATCCGTCGTCTTCCGGACAGATTCCAGAACCGGAATTCCCATCGAAATGTTCGGCACAAAGTGTCCGTCCATTACATCATAGTGGAGCCATTCAGCTCCCGCAGAACGGACATCCTCGATTTCTTCGGAAAGCCTGGCAAAATCAGCTGCCAGAAGAGACGGGGCTACTCGAATCATGACGAACCCTCCACGTAATTATTCTAAGCTGCTAAACTAAGTCATTATAACCCAGATACGGTCTGTTTGCAATGTTTTTTTACCGGATTTAAGAAGATGGATTTCTTGACGAAAATGCTTCTCTATTGTATAATAACATAATTAAAAGCGAATTATTACCATGCGTGAGGGATGATCCTTCCGCTTGTTTTTACAGGAGGAATTATGTTCGGACGCAGAAGAGGGCCCCGCCCGGGCTCGATCTACAGTTTTCTGGCTACCTGGCTTTTTTTATCGCTTTTCTTTCCGATGTATCGCTTGGGGAGCCTGCTGCTGACGCTTGGCGCGGGCGTTGCGGTTGCCTATCTCGTCGGCCGGGCGGCCGGCAGGCGCAGCAGTCAGCGGGAATCCGCTGAGAAGGAAAAAGCGCCCCGCAAGACAGTTGACACCACCGTGCGCAAGGTCGGCGAACAGGCCGGAACCAAGGAGCAGCCTGCGCCTCAGCCGAAAACCGCAGAGAAGAAAAGTTACGGGCCGGAAGTCGATCCGATCATTGAGGAGGGCAATAAGGCGCTCAGTGAGATGGGCCGCCTTTACATGTCGATCAAGGATCCGGAGATCCGGGTCAAAATCAATGAAATCATGCGCATCACCGACAAGATTGTTCAGGATGCCATTGCGGACCCCTCCGACATTCCCAAAATCAAAAAGTTCATGAACTACTATCTCCCGACAACCATCAAGCTTCTGAACGCTTATGACCGTATGGATTCCCAGGGAATCGAAGGGGAAAACATTGACAAGAGTCTAAAGAGCATTTCTGAGATGCTGGATGCGGCGATTGCCGCATACAAGAAGCAGCTGGATTCTCTGTTCGCCAATCAGGCCCTGGACATTGAAACGGATATCGCGGTAATGAACGCCATGCTGAACCGGGAAGGCCTGAGCGATAAAAAGGACTTCAACATCAGGGACCAGTCCCAGGGGACCGTTGCCACCGGCTGACCGGTTCCGTACCCGGTCAATGCCTCCGATCAGAACTGATATTTCCAATGAATGATATAAGAAAGGATCTGTAAACCATGGACGAAAACACTTCATATGTTCCCAAGCTGACCTTGAACCCCACTGCCTCTCAGGCTGCAGTTGCGGAAGCCCCTGTTGAAGAGCAGAAGGAAGAAAAAGAAACCGTCAAAGCCGAAAAGCTCGACATTTCCTCCCTCTCCCCCGCTGAGCAGGCCGCTGTACGTGAGTTTTCGGAACAGATCGACATTCTGAACACCGAACAGGTGATGAACTACGGCTCTGCCGCCCAGAAGAACATTTCTGAATTCTCCGATGCCGCGCTGAATACGGTCCGTACCAAGGACCTCGGTGAAGTCGGCGACAAGCTGAGCGATCTCGTTGTTGAGCTGAAGGGGCTGAACTTCAACCAGGAAGAAAAGAGAGGCCTGAAAGGTCTTTTCAAGAAGTCCACCAGCAACATCGCGACGCTGAAGGCCCAGTATGACAAGGCGGAGGTCAATGTCGACAAGATTGTGGAATCTCTCGAGGGGCATGAAGTGACCCTGATGAAAGACGTTGCGCTGATGGATAAGATGTATGAGCGCAACGAGGAATATATGAAAGAGCTGACGATGTATATTCTGGCCGGCAAACTGCGCATCGAACAGCTTCGCAACGAGGAGCTTCCCAAGTACCGTCAGAAGGCTCTGGAAACCAATCTCCCGGAAGATGCCCAGGCTGCCAATGACTTTGCGAACATGATCGGCCGTTTTGAGAAGAAAATCCACGATCTTGAGCTCACCCGTACCATTTCGGTCCAGATGGCGCCGCAGATCCGGATGATTCAGAACAACGACTCCCTCATGATGGAAAAGATCCGCTCGTCCATCAACAACACCATTCCTCTCTGGAAGAATCAGATGGTTCTGGCCATGAGCCTGTTCCATTCCGACCAGGCGATGAAAGCACAGCGCGAGGTTACCGATATGACCAATCAGCTTCTGGAAGCCAATGCCAAAGCCCTGCATCAGGGCAGTGTAGACGTCGCCCGTGAGTCCGAGCGCGGCATCGTCGACATGGAGACCCTGATCAAGACCAACGAAGAACTGATCAAGACCCTTGATGAGGTCCGCCAGATTCAGGATGACGGCCGTACCCGCAGAGCCCAGGCCGAAGAAGAGCTTGCCCGCATTGAGGGCGAACTGAAGCAGAAGCTTCTGGATATGCAGGGATGAAAAAGCTATTTTCCACTCCCTCTTTCGCGCTGGCGCTCACCCTTGTGCTGATGATCGCCTCCGTCCTTCTGAACACCAGGATCAAACTAGGAAAGCAGTGCGAAACTCTTTGCGAGCTTTTTTACGGTGACGGCACGATCTCCGCTTCTCTGACTTCCCTTTGTGACGCGTCGGAGCAGCTCGCGCGCCTCGGTGAACGCTATCAGGTCGATGATGCTGACGACGCCCTTGAGATTACACGCTCCGTAAGGGAGCTCCTTCAGGAGCACAGCTATGATGCGGAAGAGATTTATGACCGGTATTATGATCTGCTGAAGTCCGCCTTTTCCCTGGAAGGCACCCTCGCCCGTACCGCGTTGTCCGAAGAAGACGCCGGGGCGTTTGTCAGCGCGCAGCACGCCGCGGCAGAGGCTAAGGCCGCGATCGACAATGCATCCTATAACGGGCTGGTTCGCATCTTTCTGAACAGGAACCACCGTTTCCCCACGCCGCAGCTTGCATCACTCAGCGGCGTGCACATGCCCGAATTGTTTGCCTGACCGGCTTTTCCCTGCAGAACCAATTCAGAACAGGAGTAATCAAACCATGTCTATCGCAGAAGGCAGAGCATATTTTCGTTCCCTCGGCCTGGAGGACCGTGTTCAGGAGTTCACCGTTTCCTCGGCTACCGTGGATCTGGCCGCCGCCGCTCTCGGTGTGGAGGGCGCCAGAATTGCCAAAACACTTTCCTTTAAAACAGCCGACGGCTGCATGCTGATTCTCGCCGCCGGCGATGCCCGGATCGACAACCACAAGTTCAAGGAAAAATTTCATTTCAAAGCGAAGATGCTCTCCGCTGATGAAGTTCTGGAGCTTGTCGGCCATCCTGTCGGCGGGGTGTGCCCGTTCGGCATCAAGCCCGGCATCCCGGTCTATCTGGATGTCAGCATGAAGCGCTTTGAAACGGTCTTTCCCGCCGTGGGCAGCGCAAGCAGCGCCATTGAGCTGAAACTGGACGAGCTCTTCCGCTATTCCAAAGCGCTGGAGTGGATCGATGTCTGCAAGCTTCCGGAAGAGTAAGCCGAATTGAATCATCTTCCCGCTGAACAGACCGGGAAAGGAAGAAGGAGTACTCCGTACTGGTACTCCTTCTCCCTTTTTGGTGCCCGATCATTTTTTGGCCTGTTCCCGCTCAAGCAGCCAGTGTTTGAGATACACAATCGCCTCTCGATACCCTTCAAAGCCCAGTCCGGCAAAGGTCTTGATACAGGCCATCCCCGGATAGGAGATCTGGCGAAAGCTCTCCCGGCTGCCGACATCGGACAGATGCACTTCCACCGCCGGGATCGCGACCGCTTTCAGCGCGTCCAGAATCGCGACACTCGTGTGGGTGTAGGCCGCCGGATTGATGATGATTCCGTCCGCGTCCCGGTATGCCGCCTGAATCCGGTCAACGATGGCGCCCTCGTGATTGGACTGAAACAGGACCGGCTCGATCTTCTCTTCAAGGCAGCAGTCAAAGATAAACCGCTGAAGAGCCCGGAAATCCTGTGCTCCGTAGATCTCCGGCTCGCGGATGCCGAGCATGTTGAGATTCGGCCCGTTGATGATCAGAAACTTCATTTCAGCACCTCCAGAATTGCCTGGACTGTCTCCTCCGGGCTTCCGTCGTTGGATACCGTCGCGTCGGCGAACCGGGCATAGAGCGGCTCTCGCACGGCGGCCATCTGGCGGAGATCCGCGTTCAGAGACAGCGGCCGCCCCTCTCTGGCAAGCCTGGAGAGATCGCGGGTGATCCGGATGATCGTTCCGTTCTGGTGGAGAAGCGGATAGTTCTCCTCTCTTGTGACGCAGCCGCCTCCGGTCGATATGATCAGGCCGGAGCGTTTCCCGAGCTCTGCCAGGACCTCGGTCTCCCGGCGGCGGAAGCCTTCCTCCCCTTCCGAGGAGAAAATCTGCGGGATGGAGCGGCCGGCTGCCTTCTCGATTTCCGCGTCCGCTTCCACGCTCTCCCGGCCGAGTGCGTCGGCAAGAAGTCGCGCGATGGTGGATTTCCCGGAACCCGGCATTCCGATCAGGATGATGTTCTGCATCTCCTGATTCAGCCCGGAATAGATTCGATCCAGCTCTTGAGCCGGATGCGCGTGTCCCAGAAAGATTTCAGACGCCCGTACGCCCTGGGCAACCAGCATCCTGAGTCCCCCGGCGCAGGGAATGCCCAGTTCTTCCGCCTGCAGCAGAAGCGCGGTCCTGGCAGGGTTGTATACGACGTCCAGCACGGCCTCCAGTCCGGAAAACGGAGTCAGATCCAGCGCTTTCTCTCCGTTTTTCGGATACATGCCCAGCGGCGTCGTGTTCACCACCAGCGCGGCGTCGGAATGGAGCTCAGCCACGTTCCCGTAGTTGGTCTCGCCGCTTCTCGACACGACGATGACCTCGGCCCCCTGATGCCGCAGGCAGGCGCAGACCGTTGCGGACGCTCCTCCGCTGCCGAGGACCAGGGCTTTCTTCCCTGCCGGCGCAAAACCGGTCTCCCGGAGCAGCGTTTCAAATCCGTACGCGTCGGTGTTGTCTCCCAGAATGCTTCCGTCCGGTCGGCGCAGCAGGGTGTTCACGCTTCCGATCATTTCCGCCAGCTCTGTCAGCTCGTCGCAGAACGGAATCACGGTCTTCTTGTACGGGATGGTCACGTTCAGACCGTGCCAGTCCCCTTCCCGTACAAAGGCCTCCACTTCTTCCGGCTTCTTTTCATACAGCACATACTCATAGTCGGCAAGTTCCGCGTGGATTCTTGGCGAATAGCTGTGCCCCAGTTTTTCCCCGAGCAGACCGCATTTCATTCAGACCACCTCACTGTAACTGCCGAGGTACTCATACTCCTCGCAGATATCGCCGAGTTCTCCCATCAGCTGGATGAACTTCGGAGAATAGACCGATGTATCCAGATCAAAGTAAAATCTGTATTCCCAGTTTCTCCCGGGAATCGGGCGGCTCTCCAGCTTGTGCATGTTGATGCCGAGCACGTAAAACCGCGCAAGCACATGATGAAGGGTGCCGGGCTCGTCCCGGATCACCATCATCAGGCTGGTATGGTCCGCGCCCGGATAGATCTCCAGGTTTTTGGAGATGCAGATAAACCGGGTATAGTTGTTGTCCGAATCCTGCACGGAGGACATGAGAATCTCCAGTCCGTAAAGCTTTGCGCAGCTGCGGGAAGAGAGCGCCGCCACACCCGGCTCACCGGATTGGGCAACCATCTTCGCGGCGACCGCGGTGTTTTCGCAGGGGATGATCTTCGCGTTGGGAAAACGCTGCAGAAAGCCGGCGCACTGACTGATGGCCTGGCTGTGGGAATAGATCTCGCGGATGTCCTCTTCCCTGGTTCCGGGCCGGACCAGAAGATTGTGGTCCACCTTGATCCGTACCGAGCGAACGATCCGAAAGTCGTGCTTCACCATCAGATCATATACCGCATTCACGGTACCGGCGGTGGAGTTTTCCACCGGGATCACGCCGTACCGGCACAGGCCTTTCTCCACGGCGGTAAACACCGCGTCAAAGGAAGAAAAGTAAAAAATACTCGGGCGCGCGAAAAGCTTCTCACAGGCGATTCCGGAATACGCTCCCTCCACCCCCTGGCAGGCGACAACCGCCTTTTCCGGAAAGAGCGGAGGAGTGTCCCGAAGCGCGGCTTCTATGGCTTTCGTTTCCGGGCTCTCCCGGTGCAGGATGCGGTTCTGTCTGCTGCGGGAAAGCTCCATCAGCATGGAAAAGAGGGTAAAGCTGTAGTCGGCCAGTTCAGGGTCGCTCATCTCCTCGATGCGCCGCAGCTTCTCCTTTTCTCTGCGGACATCGAGCACCGGCAGGCTGTTCTCCTGTTTCCAGGAGGCGATCTCCGCTGAAATGTTCATTCTCTCGGAAAAGAGCCGCAGCAGTTCTTCGTCAATCTCGTCCAGCCTTGTTCTGTAATCGCTCAGTTCCATGCTTTTTTCCCTCCCAGTATAAGATCGGACAGCGCAATCGCCGCCGCCGCTTCCACGACCGGCACCGCACGCGGGACAATACAGGGATCATGCCGGCCCGTGATCGCCAGCGTCTCTTCCCGCATGGTCTCCAGGTTGACGCTCCGCTGCGGCCTGGATATGGACGGAGTCGGCTTGAATGCCGTCCGAAAGACGATCTCTTCTCCGTCAGTAATCCCTCCGAGGATCCCTCCGGCGTGATTGCTTCGGGTACGGATCTGTCCTTCCGTAAGACAGAATTCATCGTTGTTTTCACTGCCGCGCATTCCGGCCGCGGCAAAGCCCGCGCCGAATTCGATTCCCTTCACGGCCGGAACGGCAAACATCAGCTGGGCGATCCGGTTCTCCACGCCGTCAAACATCGGTTCTCCGATCCCCGCCGGAACGCCCCGGATGACGCATTCGACAATCCCGCCGACCGAGTCTCCTTCCCGCCGCGCGTCCGAGATGGCCTTTCGCATCCTCAGGCCGACTTCGTCCGAAACGGTCGGGAATTCCTTTTCCGCTACGGATGAAGCAAAGGGACTTTCATCCTCTACATCGGCGATCCGGAGGACCCTCGCCCGAACGGTGATTCCCTGCCGCTTCAGCATCTGCAGCACGATCCCGCCGGCGACGCAGAGCGGCGCGGTCAGCCTCCCGGAAAAATGCCCGCCGCCTTGATAGTCCTGAAACCCGCCGTACTTCACCTGCGCGGTGTAGTCCGCGTGCCCGGGTCTCGGCAGAATCCGCAGCTGCTCATAGTCCTTCCCGCGGGTGTTGTGGTTACGGATCACGGCCGTAAGCGGCGCGCCGCAGGTTCTGCCGTCCTTCAGACCGCACAGGAACTCCGGCCTGTCCTCTTCCCGCCGCGGCGTGGACCAGTCGTTCTGCCCGGGCGCCCGGCGGTTCAGAAAGCCCTGCAGCTCTTCCGGATCAACCGGGATCCCCGCCGGAAGGCCGTCCAGCGTCATGCCGATGGCTTCGCTGTGGCTCTGGCCGAAGACGGAGAGCCGCAGCGCCGTGCCGCTGAAGATACTGCTCATCTTGCTTCTTCCTTTCCTGTATGTTCCGACTCCTCTGTCCGGCTTATTCCGGACTCCCGGCCTGCTTCAGCGCTTCAAAATCCCTCCAGAAGGCCGGATAGGATTTCCCGACGCATTCCGCGCCGAGCACCGTAACGGGCTCTTCACAGAAAACAGAGGCTGCCGCTGCGCTCATGGCAATCCGGTGGTCGTTGAAGGTCTCGGCTGTACCGCCGCGCAGCCTGCCGCAGCCATGGATCACGATGCCGTCCTGCTGTTCTTCGGCTTCCCCGCCGAGGCTCCGGATGAGCGCGGTCGTTGTTTGAAGACGGTCTGATTCTTTCCAGCGGAGTCTGGCCGCTCCCGTGATTCTGGAAGTTCCATCCGCGCTGCAGCAGAGAACCGCCAGCACCGGCACCAGATCCGGAATCGCCATGGCGTCGACCTCAATCGGCCGGCGGCATCCCTGCCGGACCGACACGCTCTCTTCCTCGACGGAGACCTCTGCGCCGAACTCCCGCAAGATCCGAAGGATCTCCCGATCCCCCTGGCCGGAAGCGGGATTCAGGCCGCTGACCCGGATCCCCCGCTCCGATAACGCAGCCGCACAGAGAAAGAACGCCGCGTTGGACCAGTCCCCTTCCGCGCTGACCGTATCCGGCAGGCGGGGAATCTGCTTTCCGAGGATCGTCCAGGTCGTTGCGTTTTCCCGGTCAAATCGGATCTCTGCCGCCTTCAGAACTTCTTCCGTCAGCTGCACATAGGCGGCTGATTCCATCTCGCCTTCCGTCTGCAGCCGGCTGTCACATCCAAGCTTCGGCAGCGCCATCAGCAGCCCCGAAAAATACTGGGATGAGATATTGCCGGGCAGGGCGAACAGGCCGCCCTCCAGCTGCCCTTCACAATGCAGAATCTGCCCTTCCCGCTTCAGCGCCATCCCGTGTTCCTCAAGCAGCCGGTCAAACGGCGCCATCGGGCGCTCGGCCAGGCGGCCCTCCATGATGAAATCCGCCCTGCGGCCCAGTGCGCCGGCTGCCGGAATCAGAAAGCGCAGTGTCGACCCGCTCTCGCCTGTCGGAAGGACAGCCTTCTCTGTTCCGCTTCTCCCGTCAATCGGCGTGACATACAGCTCGTGTTCCGTGCGGCGGATCTCCGCGCCCAAAGCCGCTAGACAGTCCGCGGTGGCCATGATGTCCCGGGAGAGGCCGTCGTATCGGATCGTAACCTCATTCCCGCCCAGGGCGGCACAGATCAGCAAGCGGTGGACAACGGATTTGGAGGAGGGAATCCTGACTTCCCCATATCGTTCTCCGGGCGCAAGGGTCTTAATCATATGCCGCCTCCAGCCATTGTCTCAGCTCTCCGCGGTCGACGGGGACCGCCTCGCACCAGCCGATGCCGAGCGGGACGATCAGCGACAGCTTCCCGGAGGAGATTTTCTTATCCAGCAGAAGCAGCTCATACAGCTCGTCCGTCCCGTAATCCGTCGCGGTCGGGAGTCCGAACCGGTCGAGCGTCTCGACGATGGCGTCCCTGGAACGGGCATCCAGCATGCCCATTCGGACTGCCGCCCGGGCGATCATCGCGGTTCCGACGGCAACCGCCTCTCCGTGGAGCAGCGCATAGCCGCTTCTCGCTTCCACCGCGTGCCCGAAGGTATGCCCGAGATTCAGCAGTCTGCGCCGCCCGAAATCATGCTCGTCTTCCGCGACGATGTCCGCTTTCATCCGGACGCAGGTTTCGATGATCTCCTCCTGGGTAAAGCTGCCCTGCTGCAGCGTGTCGAAGAGATCGGCATCCCCGAGGATTCCGTACTTGATCACTTCCGCGTATCCCGCCCGCAGCTCCCGCTGAGGCAGCGTGGGGAGCGTTTCGGTATCGCAGAGAACGACGGCCGGCTGATAAAAGGCCCCGACCTGGTTCTTCGCCGCGGGGAGATTCACGGCCGTCTTGCCGCCGACGGACGAATCCACTGCCGCCAGCAGCGTGGTCGGCACCTGCACATAGGCGATGCCCCTCTGATACGTCGCGGCGGCAAAGCCCGTGAGGTCGCCGGTCACCCCGCCGCCCAGCGCGATCAGACAGTCCGAGCGGCTCATCTGAAAGGCTGTCAGGGCGTTGAGCAGTTCCCCGTAACGGGCGAGACTCTTGGTCTCTTCCCCGGACGGAAACACAAGCGGCTCCGCTTTGATTCCGGCCTTCCGCAGGCTCTCCACGGCGCGCTTTCCATAGAGCGGAAACACATGCTCGCCGGAAACCACCATGGCCCGTCCGGCCCTCGTCCGGCTTCGGACTTCTTCCCCGAGGCGGTCCAGCAGGCCGGTTCCGATTTTCACCTCATAGGCCGCGGAAGGCGTATTGACCGATACGACCTTCATTTGCCGTCTACCTCTTCCTTGATTCTCTTTCCCTCATCCAGCAGCGCGATCAGTTCCTCGCGGTCATTCGCCTCGATCGCCCGGCGGTAGGCGTCCATATGGCTGATGATTCCGTTGATCTCGTTCAGAAGATAGTCCCTGTTCTCAAGAAACAGCTCTGCCCACATCGGCGCGTTGAGCCACGCCACTCTGGTCAGATCCTTATAGCTGCCCGCCGAGAAGCCGTGGTGGATGCGTGAGGTGGGGCTCTTGACATAGGCATTGGATACAACGTGGGCAAGCTGGGAGGTAAACGCGATCATCTCGTCGTGCTTTTCCGCCGTCGTGACCGAAATCCGGCTGAACCCCGCGGGAGACAGCAGCTCCTTCACATGATCGAGCAGGAAGATGTCGTCATATTTCGGAGGAACGATCACCAGCGGCGCGTTGTGGTACATCGTCGCCTTGGCGTACTTGTATCCGGAGTACTGTGTTCCGGCCATCGGATGCCCTCCGACAAAGAGGAAGCCGTATTCTTCCGCGATCGGAAACACCGCTTCGCAGACCACCCGTTTCGTTCCACAGCAGTCCATCACCAGGGGCTTGCTGCCGAAATAAGGCGCGAACTCCCGGATGGCCCGGATCGCCGCCTCCGGATAGACGGTCACCAGAACGAGGTCGCAGTCCCCGACATTCTCCTTTGTCAGCTCACCGTTGACCTCTCCGGAGAGGATGGCGAAATCCAGCACCGCCTTCGTACGGTTGGAGGCCAGAACCTCCCAGCCTGCCGCATGGTAGGCTTTGGCAAAGCTCCCGCCGATCAGGCCGAGTCCTACAACGCCTACTCTGCTCATGCCACGACCCCCCGTACTGCGCGGATCTTCTCCGCGAGTTCGGCAAACTCCTCTGGCCTCAGCGACTGCGCGCCGTCGCAGAGCGCATGGATCGGGTCGTTGTGGACCTCGATGATCAGGCCGTCCGCCCCGCCGGCTGTTGCGGCCAGCGCCATCGGCGGAACGAGCTTCGCGATCCCGGTGGCATGGCTCGGGTCCACAATCACCGGCAGATGGGTCAGCTGGTGCAGCATAGGAACCGCGGCCAGATCGAGGGTGTTTCTCGTATAATCGGAAAACGTGCGGATTCCGCGCTCACAGAGCATGACGCGCTCGTTTCCGCTGGCCATGATATATTCCGCGCTCATCAGCAGTTCCTTCAGCGTGTTCGCCAGGCCGCGCTTGAGCAGAATCGGCTTGTCCAGATGTCCCAGCTCTCTGAGCAGGTCAAAGTTCTGCATGTTTCTCGCCCCGACCTGGATCACGTCCACATCCTCAAAGAGAGGAAGATCCATGATATTCATAAGTTCCGTCACGATAGGCAGGCCGGTCTCCTGGCGGGCGATCTTGAGAAATTCCAGTCCGGTGGCCTTCAGGCCCGCGAAATCGTAGGGTGATGTACGCGGTTTGAAGGCGCCTCCGCGCATCAGCTGTGCTCCGGCCGCCTTGACGGCTTTGGCCACGGTGACGATCTGTTCCTCCGATTCCACCGAGCAGGGTCCCGCGATCATCACGAAGTTCCCGCCGCCGACCTTCACATCGCCGATTTCCACGACCATATCGTCGGGATGGAATTTCCGGTTGCAGCACTTGAACGGTTCCGTCACCCGTTTGACGGAGTCGACAATCTCCAGACTCTCAACCAGATTGATATCCACCGTGGTGGTGTCGCCGATCAGGCCGAGAACCGTCTGGAACTCGCCGTCCGAGATGTGGATCCTGAGGCCCAGCGCTTCCAGCCAGGCAATCAGCTGTGCCTTTTTTTCTTCCGAAACTCCATGCTTTAAAACGACTATCATTTTCTTCCTCCAAATAAAAACCGCACAGGATAACCTGTGCGGCAATTCTCAAACAATCCGAGTTTTTTGCACCACAAATTATCCTTACCGAAGCTTGTCAGTAAAGTAATAATAGGATGCAAAACGGAAAGCCTTCATTTTCAATCCTCCAAAAAGGAACTGCAAGTAATATAGTCCAAACCGTCCGGAATGTCAAGTAATAATTATCTGAAAATGCGCAAAATCAAAGCACACCGATCAGAACAAGAAACAGCAGAACGAAGGTCGCAAGGATCGCCAGCGCGAACAGGGTGAAGCCGACATTGAAATGGCCTTTCTGGTCTGCGTTCTTGCTCGGCTCCGCCAGATGGGCTTTGCGCAGCGCGTTGACGATCGGCTTGTAGAGCAGCAGGGTGAGGCCGGCGTTGATTCCGCCTTTGGTGAGGTTGAACGGCAGGAAAACCGTCATCAGCATGCCGGCGACCTGCTCCCGCGGCACGCCCATATAAAACGGCGTGATGATATAGTTCCAGAGAAGCATCGCCGCGACCATCGCGAGCACCCCGAAGGTCAGACCGATCACGGCGTCCTTCTGGGTGCGGTGTTTCTGGTAATACCAGGCCGCCGGAACCGCGAAGGCGCAGCTTGACACGACATTCATCAGCAGTCCGTAAGGCCCGGTTGAACTGATGGTAATCATCTCGATCAGGGAGACAATCACCGAGATCAGCACGCTGGTCAGCGGGCCGTACAGCAGCCCCGCGATCACGATGACGGCGTCCTTCGGCTCATAGCTGAGGAAGCCGGCCACGTTCGGAATCACCTTGCTCACCAGGACGGCGACATAGGAGACGGCCGCGAACATGGCGACCGCGGCCATGTAGCGGGTGGACATTCTGCTTTCTTTCATACTTTTCCCTCCAAAAAAAGAAAATACCTGAAGAAAAATCTTCAGGCGCAATAAAAATGAGGGCAAGGAAAACATATGGACTTTCTCCATCTTCTTCCATCCAGACTCTACTGTCGGTTCCGGAATCACACCGGATCATGCCTCTCGGCTCGCGGACTGTACCGCCGGTCGGGAATTACACCCTGCCCTGAAGATGGCTGTATTATAGCAGGCGAAACAATATTTGACAAGCCCCATTTTACAGTTTATACTGCAGTTGCTCATAACAATGCGCGAAAACGCCGGAGGGCCCTATGATTGACAAAGAACAAACCTGCTGTTTCACCGGGCACAGGCCCGTCAAGCTTCCGTGGGGCGCGCGGGAGACCGATCCCCGCTGTGCCGCCCTGAAGGGTCAGATCGCCGCGACGCTGAACGGGATCTACGAGTCGGGATACCGCCGGTTTATCTGCGGCATGGCCATCGGCTGCGACATGTATTTTGCCGAGGCGGTTCTGGCGCTGCGTCAGCTGCATCCGGATGTCATTCTCGAAGCGGCCGTTCCCTGCGACAGCCAGGCGGACAGATGGACCCGTTCTCAGAGGGAACAGTATGCCGGACTGCTGGAGCGGTGCGATCTCGTCACCTATGTCTCCCATCTGTATTCCCCCGGCTGCATGATGAAGCGCAATCAATATATGATCGACTCGTCTTCGCTCCTGCTGGCCTGCTTCAACGGGCGCAGTAGCGGAACGATGAGCACGATTCTCTATGCCGAACGTCAGGGGGTCCGGACCATTATCCTCGAGATTGAATAAGGAGCGCGCTGAAAAGACCCGGCTCACACGGAGCCGGGTCTTTTCCATCACGAATCAGCAGCAGATCACGCCGGTCCGGCAGACCGGACCGAGGCAGAGATTGGCAGCGCACAGCGTCAGGCAAAGCCGGTCCGTCCGCAGGCCGGAGGAATAATTCACACGGTAATTGTTGTAGAAGTCTCCCCCGCTCTGAAGCTGCTCCAGAAGCCTTCTGTAGTCTTCGTTGTCGGGTTCGATCTCGACCGCCCGCTTTGCCGCGTCCAGGGCCGCGATCTTCTTCCCGAGATACATATTTGCCCCTGCGCAGAGGTAGTACCACTTTCCGTCCCGTTCCGAAACAGGCACGGAGGAAAGGGCGTTCAGGGCTTCCTGATACATGCCGTTTCGGATGTAGTTCTTCGCGGCCGTATATTCCACGCGCTCGGTCTGCTGCTGCGTCCCCTGCCAGCTGTTCCAGGAATAGCCCCAGGGATCGCGGTATCCCTGGAAGGGATCGGCGTATTGCTGATACTGGTACTGGGAGGAAGCGCCTGCGGCATACTGCTGCTGTGCCGTACCGTTCTTGATCTGGTCATAGGCGGCGTTGACATCGTTCATCATCTGCGCGGCATGTTCGTCGCCCGGGTTCAGATCCGGGTGGTATTTTTTTGTCAGTTCCCGGTAAGCCTTTTTGATCTCCTCATCGCTGGCATCCCGGGATACGCCCAGAACTTTATACGGGTCCGCTACCATGTTCGTCGTCCTTATTGATGTTGAATTTTTTATCAAACTGGCTCCAGAGTCCGAAGCAGAGAACATTCTTCAGGATTCCGGCGTCCTCTACCAGCGGCAGAACGTCAAAATAATACAGGCATTCCCCGAGCAGCATCCGCAGGATATCCGAAAAACGTTTTCCGTTGTCCGAAAGCCCGTAGTACCTGCGGAAGGGATTAAAGCGGTTCCGGATCGCGTCCTGATCCAGATCCATGCAGGCGTCCATGATATACAGGAAGCGTCCGAGGGCCGCGCCGAACTGCCGCAGCGTTTCGCTCCAGCGGTCGTCCCGATATGCAAAAACCTCCGCCATCAATCCTGCGAAGGTCTCTGCCGCGGCATCCGGATCCTCGGATCCGCTTTTCTCGATCTGGCTCAGGGTCAGGATCGACCTCTGCATCGCGCCGCACTGGCGCGGATAGCGGTCCGAGATGATGCCGTATGCCCGTTTCAGGGCGGAAGATCCGGCAAGGGCCGCGAGGCTTCCGTCGTCCTCCCAGTCGTCCATCAGCTTCAGGTAGCTCAGCGCGATGTTCATGTCCGCGGCATAGTCGGTATACTCGCTCTGCCACCAGGCGTGCGGCTTTCTGGGATGCATCACACAAGTTTCTTCCCCGCATCTCTCCTCCGCTTCGTAAAGCGACTGCAACAGCAGGATCAGAAAACACTGATCATAATTCAACGTCAGTCCGCTCAGCCTGCCCCAGCGGGTTCGAAGAGACCGGCACAGTCCGCAGTACGCGGCACGGTACCGTGCGTCTTCCTCCGGGGTCAGATGTCCGCGGTCCGCGGTCAGGTATCCAAACACGAAGGATCCCCGCGCCTCAGGACTTGCCCATGAAGGAGTTCCCGCACTTGCGGCAGACGATCTTGATCTTTCCGCGGCCCTTGGGGACGCGAAGCGTCGCCTTGCACGCGGGACAGACGAAAAACTTATAGTCCTTCCGCTGAACCCACTGTTCCTTCCTGACGCGCAGCGCGCTGAGCACACGCTCTCTGATCCGGAAATACCTGGCGTTTTCGTCACTGCGCCGGATCAGATCTCTGGAAAGCATCCGATAATAGGTGAATCCAAGCAGAACAAGCGCGATCGGCGAAAGGATCCGGCCGATTCCTCTGCTGAAAATGACAGACAACAGGATCAGAACCATGTCAACCGCCAGCAGGAAGCGGTTCAGCTCGTCATTGCCGTTCCGCCCGATCATGAACTGCATCAGTTTTTGCCTCATAGATGCTCACCTTCAAGTCACTTGCGTTCCAGTTACAATCTGATGACTATTTTACTCGTATTCGCGCGGAATACATCACGAATTTGTGAACAAGCGTTTACTCCCGCCGTTCCTTCAGTGACAGCAGCACGATTTTCTCACAGAGCTCGTCATAGCCGAGGCCTTCGACCCTGGCCGCCTTCGGGATCAGGCTGTTCGGCGTCATTCCGGGCAGCGTGTTGACCTCCAGGAACCAGACCTTTCCTTCCCGGTCGAGGATAAAGTCCGACCTGGAATAGACGCTCAGGGCCAGGCCTCTCTGGACCTGTTCCGCCGCCTCTCTCAGGAGCCGGTCTTCCTCCGCCGTGATCGACGCCGGGCAGATTTCCCTCGCGCCGAGGGCACCGCTCTGATACTTGGCCACATAGTCAAACTCCGTCCCCTCCGGCGGGACAACCTCGATCGGGCTCAATGCGCGCCCGTCCAGCACCGGCACGGTCAGTTCCCTGCCGTAGATCTTCTCCTCCACGATCACGTGATTTCCGTACGTCCGGATTCTCTCCAGCGCGAGCTTCAGTTCTTCCTTCGTCTCAGGGAGTTCGACGCCCAGGGAGCTGCCGCCGTTGATGATTTTCACCGCGCACGGGACGGATAGCGTTTCTACAAGCCTGGGGATATCCTCTTCTTCAAAGAAGAGCTCCTGCCAGGCCGGGGTGCGGATCCCCTGGGGTTCGAGGACGCGCTTGGCCATCGCCTTGTTCATGGCCAGCGCGCTTGCCAGCGGACCGGATCCGGTATACGGCACGCCGATCATCTCCAGGATCGCCTGGATCTTGCCGTCTTCGCCGTCTCGGCCGTGAAGCCCCAGAAACACACAGTCGGCCAGCGCGCAGATCTCGATGACCTTCTTCCCGAGGCGGCTCGGGCTCTGATCCTTCCGGCTTTCCCAGACCGCTTGAAGATCGGGGGCTTCCGTGCGGATCTCGACCGCGCCGCAGAGCCCGTCCGGTTCCGAAAATGCCTCTTCCAGCGGTCTGTCATAGTTCTCCATGCCGAGGAACATGTCCACATAGACCGCCTGATGTCCGCGCCGGCGCAGCGCCTGGCAGACCGAGGTCGCCGTCACCTGTGCGACATTCCGCTCCGTACTGACGCCGCCGCCTAATACAACGATTTTCATAAAACGATGCTTTCCTCCGTATCAACCACTCAGGGTGTTTCTATAAAATACCACGAAACGCATAAACCCACAAGGGGGAACATGGACTTTTTCCCAAAAAGCTGTAAAGGAGTTGAAAGTCAGAACGATCTGTCCTGCACGAAGCCGGACGCGATCGCAGTTTCATACTTGACACCGAACCGAAATCCTGTTAGTATGAATTGTCTCAATTGGATAGAGTTTATCCGAAGCAAGATGCGACCGCTGCGCTCTGCAGCTGAGGCCACACGGACAGCCGGGTCGAACGCCGAATGCCGCTGTGATGCGGCGGCAACTTCAGGTTGCCTTATTGATTGAGTTAAAAGCTCAAGTTTTATAAGTTGGTAACTATAAACCAGTGCTGTTTAGCATGCAAACTTGTGAAATGGTCAATAAGAGTAGGCCCTTCTTCGCTGATCAGAGAACTCTGTACCGCCTGGGATACTTTTATATTCCGGAATTTCATGGGCTGTATGCTTTCGCATACAGTCTTTTATTACACGGGAGGATGCCATGAGAAGGAAAATCATCGAGCTGAAAGGAATCACCAAAGCCTATGACGGTGAGACGGTGCTGGATCACATCAACCTGGATATCTACGACAACGAGTTTGTGACGCTCCTGGGTCCCAGCGGCTGCGGGAAGACCACGACGCTGCGGATCATCGCGGGCTTTGAGCAGCCTGACGAAGGGGACGTGCTCTTTCTCGGTGAGGATATCGCTTCCCTGCCTCCTTATCGCCGCAACGTGAACACCGTGTTCCAGCGCTATGCCCTCTTCCCCCATCTCAATGTCTTTGAAAACATCGCCTTCCCTCTGCGCGTGAAGAAAGTTCCGGGAGCGGAGATTGAGGCGAAGGTCACGGAGATGCTCCGCCTCGTGGCGCTGCCGGGCTTTGAGAAGCGCTCGGTGACGAGCCTCTCCGGCGGCCAGCAGCAGCGCGTCGCCATCGCCCGCGCCCTGGTGTCGCAGCCGAAGGTTCTGCTCCTGGACGAGCCTCTGGCCGCCCTGGACGCGAAGCTCCGGAAGGACATGCAGGCGGAGCTTCACAAGATCCAGCGGGCGTCGGGAATCACCTTCATCTTCGTCACCCACGACCAGGAGGAGGCGCTGAGCATGTCCGACACGGTGGTCGTGATGGCGGAGGGCCTGATCCAGCAGATCGGGACGCCCACGGATATCTATAACGAGCCGCAGAACGCCTTCGTGGCGGACTTTATCGGGGAGTCCAACATCGTCAGCGGCGTGATGCTTGAGGACCGGAAGGTGAAGTTCCACGGGCAGGTGTTCGAGTGCGTGGACGAGGGCTTCGGCAAGAACGAGCCCGTTGACGTAGTGGTGCGGCCGGAGGACGTGGACATCGTCCCGGAGGAGGCGGGGCAGCTCCGCGGCGTGGTCACCAGCGTGACCTTCCTCGGGGTGCACTATGAGATCATCGTGGACGTGCAGGGCTTCAAGTGGATGATCCAGACCACGGACTTCTGCGCGGTGGACTCGCACATCGGGCTGAAAATCGAGCCGGACGCGATCCAGATCATGCACAAGTCCAAATACTCCGGGATGTTCGGCGACTACAGCAGCTTCTCCAACGAGTTTGACGAGCTGAGCGACGCGGCTGAAGGAGAGGAAGAATGAAGAAGAACAATGCACTCAGGCACGTGCAGCGGGCCGTGCTGGCGCCCTACGGGGTGTGGGCGCTGCTGTTCATCGTGGTGCCGCTGTTCTTCGTGGCGTATTACGCGTTCACGGACGCCAACTTCGCCTTCACCACCGACAACATCACCCGCTTCTTCACCGCGAAGAGCCAGGTGGCTGATGTAAACGGCGGGACCAGGGAGGTCCGCACCTACCTGCTGATCTTCTGGAGGTCGCTGAAGCTCGCGGTCATCTCGACGGTGATCTGCCTGCTGCTGGGCTATCCCACGGCGTATATTCTCTCCCGCGCCTCGGAGCGGACGCAGAAGATCCTCATCACGCTGATCATGATCCCGATGTGGATGAACTTCCTGATCCGGACCTACGCGTGGATGACGATCCTGCAGGACACGGGGATTCTGAACCGGATGCTGGCGCGGATCGGGCTGGGACCGGTGCATATCATCGGGACGGAGACGGCGGTGGTGATCGGGATGGTGTACGACTACTTCCCGTATATGATCCTGCCGATCTACTCGGTGATGGCGAAGCTGGATATGAAGCTGGTGGAGGCGGCGAAGGATCTGGGCTGCAACGGGTACAACGTGATGAAGCGGGTGATCTTCCCGCTGAGCCTGCCGGGGGTGATCTCAGGGATCACGATGGTCCTGATCCCGTCGATCAGCACCTTCTACATCTCCCAGAAACTCGGCAACGGCAAGTTCTACCTCATCGGCGATGCCATCGAGGGGCAGTACACGGCCAACAACCTGCACTTCGCCGCGGCGATCGCACTGCTGCTGATGATCGTGCTGCTGGTGTGCATGGCGCTGATGCAGCGGTATGCCAACAGGAAGGCGGTGGCCTGATGAAACTGAGTTCCAAGATCTTTACGGTGCTGATCCTTGTTTTCCTGTTCGCGCCGATCGTGATTCTGCTGGTGTTCTCCTTCAACGCCTCGAAGAGCCTGAGCGTGATGTCCGGCGGCTCGCTCTACTGGTACCGGGAGCTGTTCCGGGACGCCGAGACCCTGGGCGCGGTGCGAAACACCCTCGTGCTGGCCGTCTCGGCGGCGCTTGTTTCCACGGTGATGGGCACGGCCGCCGCGGTGGGGATTCACCGCCTGCGCAGCCGGGCGGTGCGCCTTGCGTATGAGCAGGTGACGAACATCCCGATGATCAACCCCGACATCATCACGGGCATCTCGCTGATGCTGATGTTCGTGTTCGTGGGAAGGCTCTTCGGCGCGGCCACCAGCCTGAACTTCTGGACCATGCTGATCGCGCATATCACCTTCGGTGTGCCGTATGTGATTCTTCAGGTGCTGCCGAAGCTGCAGCAGATGGACGAGAGCCTCGCCGAGGCCGCGATGGATCTGGGCTGCACGCCGATGCAGGCTTTCTTCAAGGTCGAGATCCCGGAGATCATGCCGGGCATCGTCACGGGGATGATCATGGCCTTCACCCTGAGCCTGGACGACTTCGTGATCAGCTACTTCACCTCGGGCAACGGCTTCGAGACCCTGCCGATCCGGATCTACAACATGACCAAGAAGACCGTAACCCCGAAGATGTACGCGCTGAGCACGATCATCTTCTTCACGATCCTGGCGCTTCTCATCATGTCCAACCTCATCGACGCCCCGGCGCCCGGGGTGGCGAGGCCCATGAAGCGGGAGCGCACGGCGGAGCAGAAGAAGCGCCTGCGCCTCGCCGGCGGCATCGGCGGGGTGCTCGCCGCGGGGATGATCGCCCTGATGATCATCGGGGCGCCGGACCACCCGGTGCTCAACGTCTACAACTGGGGCGAGTATATCTCCGACGGATCTGAGGACAGCTTCAACACCATTCGCGGCTTTGAGCAGTGGTACAGGGATAACTACGGCAGCGAGGTCGAGGTCAACTACACCACCTTCGCCTCCAACGAGGACATGTACGCGAAGATCTCAAGCGGCGCGGTCAGCTACGACGTGATCATCCCGTCGGACTACATGATCGCCCGGATGCGGGAGGAGGGCATGCTGCTGCCGCTGAACTTCGACAACATCCCCAATTATGAGAACATCGGGGAGAGCTTCCGCGGGCTGTACTATGACCCGGAGAACGCGTACACGGTCCCCTATACCTACAGCTTCGTCGGGGTCATCTGGGACGCGGAGCGCGTCGACGAGGCCGACACGGGCGACTGGGACCTGATGTGGAACGAGAAGTACCGAGGCGATATCCTGCAGTTCAACAACTCGCGCGACGCCTTCGCCACGGCCCAGTACAAGCTGGGGCTGGACGTGAACGACCCGGATCCGGAGAACTGGCGGCGGGCCCTGGAGGAGCTGAAGACGCAGCAGCCGCTTGTCAAGAGCTATGTCATGGACGAAATTTACAACATGATGGAGTCCGGCGAGGCCGCGGTCGCGTCCTACTACGCGGGGGACTACTTCACGATGCTCGACGCCCAGGCCGCGGGCGTGGACCTGCGCTTCTACGTGCCGGAGCGCACCAACTACTTCGTCGACGCCATGTGCATCCCCTCCTGCTGTCAGCAGAAGGAGCTGGCCGAGGCCTTCATCAACTACATGCTCGAGGAGGAGCCCGCCATCGCCAACGCCGAGTATATCTGCTACGGCTGCCCCAACCGGGTGGTGTATGAGTCCGGGGAGTACGCCGAGGACATGGGCGAGGATGCCATGGAGATCCTCTACCCGAACCTCGACGACTTCGCCGAGAAGTACAACGAGTTTGCCTACCGCAACCTCGATCCCGAGACTCTCAGCCTGGTCAACTCCCTCTGGGAGGAGCTCAAGATCAACTGAACGATATTATAAAGGAGAGCAAGCCTTATGAACATGATTTGTTTTGACCTGGAAGGCGTTCTGGTGCCGGAAATCTGGATCGCGTTTTCGGAAGTCAGCGGGATTCCCGAGCTGCGGCGCACCACCCGGGACGAGCCGGACTATACCAAGCTGATGAACTGGCGCCTGGGCATTCTGCGCGAGCACGGGCTCGGCCTGAAGGAGATTCAGGAGACCATCGCGAAGATCGACCCGCTGCCGGGCGCGAAGGAGTTTCTCGACGAACTGAGAAGCACGCAGCAGGCCGTCATCATCAGCGATACCTTCTCGCAGTTCGCGGGGCCGCTGATGAAAAAGCTCGGCTGGCCGACGCTGTTCTGCAACGAGCTGACCATCGGGGACGACGGCATGATCGACGGCTTCCGCCTGAGAATCAGGGACACCAAGCTCTCCACCGTGCGGGCGTTCCAGTCCATCGGCTATGAGACAATTGCCATCGGCGACAGCTTCAACGACCTCGACATGCTGCTGGCCAGCAAAAAGGGCATCCTCTTTCGCACCACGGAGGAGATCAAGAAGGCCCATCCGGAGCTTCCCTGCTGCGATACCTATGATGCGCTGATGAAGGAGATTCTGGCCGCCTGCTGACCAGTCCGGCGAACGCAGCAGGCAACAAAGAAACAGAGCAGCGAGGCAGAATCGGACCCCTTCCCTGGGAGGAGAAGCGGTCCGATTTCTGCTTTAGGATTCGTGACAGTTTCCGCTGCCGCCGCGTGGCACTGTTCAGCAGCTTTCCAGGAAGGCCAGGACTTGCTCCCGGCTCTTCAGCGCGGTCGCGGCGCCGACCGCCGTGGTACAGATCGCCCCGCAGGCATTGCCGAAACGGAGCGCCTCCTCCGTGCCGCTGCCGCGCAGGAGCTCACAGGTGAAGCCCGCGACGAAGTTGTCCCCTGCGCCCGTGGCGTCCACTGCACGGATCTTACAGGCCGGAAGGGTAAAACACCCCTCCGCGCCCTGATAATAACAGCCCTTCGCACCCAGCTTCACGATCACGTTCTTCACGCCGTAGTCCAGGAAGACCCGGGCCATCTCTTCCGGCGTCTCACGGCCGGTGTAATAGCGGGCCTCGTCCTCGTTCGGCGTAATATAATCGATCAGGGGCAGAACATCGGCCAGATCCTCCAGCGTCAGGAAGCGGAAGTTCGGCAGCTTGGTGTCCGCGATCACAAGAAGACCCTGCTCCCCGGCGGAAGTCAGGACCGCGCGGATCACGTCCGCGTCGTCAAACGGCGCCCGGAACAAAGAGCCGAGGATCAGCGCACGGGCCTTCCCCAGACAGCCGCAGCGGCGTTCGGGATGAAAGTTATGGGCATGGGAGGCGTTTGTGATCGACCGGCGTGTTCCGTCGTCGCGCACGAACATCGTCGTCACGGGCGTCGGATGCTCCGCCGAGCGCACGATCAGAGAGGTATCCACGCCGCAGCGGCGCAGCGCGTCCGCCAGCATGTCCCCCGCAGCGTCCTCGCCGAGGCCGCAGAGAATCGCAGTGCGCAGGCCTAGCCTGGAAGCGGCCATGGCCTCGTTCACCGCTTCGCCGCCCACATTCAGGCTCCCTGAGGCTGCGCGGTACCCGGAGGCGGAAATCGGCTTCGGATCAAAGCCCTTGATGATGGAATCCACCAGCGCCATGCCGACGCAGATGAGGTCATAGTCTTTCTTCATTCCAGCAATCCTCCTTCTGAGTTTCCGGCAATTAATTATTGTATAACAAACCGCCCTGGAATACAAGACAAAGGGAAAAGGACTTTCTGATAAGAAATCCTGCGATTTCTGCGGTGAGAAGATCGGAACAGAAAGCCTGACGACGGAATTCTGTGCAAAACGGGCGCCGTCAGACTCTCGCCCCTGTTCAGCGGGACGCCACGAGACTCCCTCACCTGTTCAGTGGGCGCAGCCACGGCACCGAAGCCAGGATCCGGCCGGACAATCGAGCCCCGGGCAAGGATGAGTACTGAATGAAAGGCGGTGACTGCCGTGCTCAATCTTTACAAGACAAAGAAAATATTGAATCAGAATTCGGAGCTGATTGAAAGTATCTGTGCTTCCTATCATCTTCCGTCTGCCTATCTGAAAACAATTCTCCGCATGGAGCTTCCTGAAATCAATGTATTAGACAGAATTGCAGATGCTGTTGTCGCTTTCAACTGGGGACGTTATACACTCTTTGGTTCTTTTGACATGCAGCGTCATACCCATAACCCTTTGCGAAAATTCGACAGTTCCACCGGCTATGGACAGATCTTTGCTCAGGTAGCCATTGAAGCAATTCTCTTTGCGCAGAGCCAGGACATTCCTGTTTTTCTGGGAATCCCCGGCAAGCTGCTTCCGTCCAACCCCAATGATCTGAAACGGATATGGACGAGGCTTCATTATGACAAAGTATTCAACCTGTCCTGTGCCGCCCTCAATATCATCCATGCCGCGTTCGAGATGACCGGCAGAATTGATTTTGAAAGCTACAACGAAAGCGAAATCAAGATGACTCTCTCCAGATATAACGGGAATGCGCAGGCGATCAGCAGTTACGGAGAGAAGGCATATCTGTATTATCTGGAGTATTCCGGTGATTTCGGTACAGAGGTCCAAAACATCTGACAACATCTTCCGGATTGGGTCAGGGGGCCGGCGGGAGCATATCAACTGGCTCTTTCTTCAGGCGGGTGCAGGTCGTGAAAGTCATTACGGAGTCTTCTCTTTAGAGCATTTTTCACGCCTTTAAGGATAGTTTCGGATATACCCTTCACCGTCCGTCACCATGACGCCCCCAGAGAACCCTGACGATCCTGGCGCAGACGAGCTGGAACCAGCTTATGGCGACGCGTGGAAATTCGCTATACGCCAAAGCACGGCAGCTGGCTGGATATCGCAGAAGATGGAGGATCCTTTTAAATTGGAGCAGACCCGATATGACGCTGGAGAGAAGGTAACCGTGCGCTATGACATTATTGCCGGGCAGACAACCCTGTGTTGCGAAAAGTTAAAGAGGTGACAATGATGAACAACATGAATTTCAAATATGTCCGGATCCAGGGAAAGGAATTTGCCAGAAATACTATGTACGCAAAAGGTATCTTCAGCATGTGCTGGCAGATGATTCAGGATGACATCATGGAGCAGGAGGATGCTGACCTCTTTCGGGAAATTGACAGCTGGTTTGCAGAGGACCTTCCATGGCCTCCCCAATGCAGAAATCAAGAGCCAGTTGTATGTTGGTTTAAGACGGAGAACTCCGAGGAAATGCTCAGAATGATCTGGCCGGCCCTGTGGCTTCTGGATCGTTACAAGCATCCATATTTTCTTGTGTACACAAACTCTCCCGGAGAAATCGTATATGAAGATCAGTACCAGGTTGCCACCAAGACAGATGGAATTCTTCAGATTGATGAGCTCCAGTCATCATGGTCTCCGAATGAAACATAATCAATTCTGTATGTGATCCATTGGTCAGGCAAACTGTTTACAGAAGGGATCCTTATTACAAAAATGAGTTAACAATGGTACGCAATCCAGGAGAACGTATAACCGTATTCACATTTTCCCCATACTTTAACGGAAAGCAGATCAGCGCATCAGTGAACAGGAAAAAGCGGTATTCTGTTTATACTGCTGATTATCAGTTCATTTATGGTATTGTTGAATCTCGAAATGTGTTCACGCCAGGAAACCGAGATACTCATCAAATACATTAAACAGCATCTCTCCAGAGCAGACCGGAAGGACAGCATCTGTCTTTCCAATCTGCACATATTCGAACGTCTCCACGGTCGATGTCAAAACCAGAACCGGGATGACCTCGTAATCCGGGCCAAACATGATTTCCAGATACGGACAGTACTTTGCGGCCTGAAGCACCTCTTCCGGATTTACCTTGTCCTTCATTTTAAATTCGAGAGAAAACACTCTGTCTTCTGTAATTACCAAAACATCCGCATAGATTCGAACATACTGCGACTGTTTCAGCCTCAATTCAAATGCTATTTCCCAAGTCAGGCAGCTCTCTCCCATCATTTCCTGGAGATCCGAAAAGAGGCGGATCATTTGTTGCCTGCAGTCTAAGAATGAATGGAACAGGCCGCGTGTATCATTAAGGTTCCGTCCGATATAGATGCAGCCTGCTTTCAGATGATCCATCCATTCTTCTTCAGTTAGTCCAACAAAATTCCCGACCGTGTCATAATAACCGGCGAATTCCTGAAGTCCGATATGCGGGCGAGCCTGTTTCATTATTCCATGCCACTTGTACTCCCTGTCCTGCCAGCATAGTTCCTTCATCAGCGGTGAACTGTACAGAATATGATTGACTTCCTTGCGTTCGACTTCCAATTCTTTGGCAATATCTTTTGCTTTAATCCCGCTGCTTCGGCAGATCAGAGCGCAGATTTCGCGATCTCTCTGCACGGTCATCGATGTGACAGAAACCATGAGATCTCAGAAAGCCGACTCTCTGCTTCTCCGCGGCCAATCCGGTACACTCTTTCCAGCTCACCCGGATCATGTGAGACATGTTCAATCCCCAATGCTTCTGGCGGCCTGATCACGATCGCTTTTCCGCTTTGTTCCCGTTCCCGAATCTCTGCCATCTGCCGATTATAGACAATATGCCGCTGTTCCATTGCTTCAACCAGTTTCGGATAATGCCTATACTCTGTCTGAATTGCCGTCATAAGTTTGAATCGTCTCTTGTAGTACCCCTTGGGCTGTGTCAGAATTATAACATTTCGGTCATATCCCTGATTCTCCATATACCTGTAAGGTACCGGGTCTGATATTCCTCCGTCCAGGAGTGAGACTCCTTCGAACTCAACGATCCTGGATGCCAGCGGCATGGATGCGGATGCCCTCATCCATTCGATGTCGCGTTTGCCGCCGTCGCTGCACAGATAATATATGGGTTTCCCGGTTCTGACGTCTGTTGCAGCGATATAAAAAGCCATCGGGTTTGAAAGAAACGCTTCACGGTCAAAGGGATCCAGAATATCTGGCAGTAAATGATAGCAGAAGTCCGCTCCGAAAAGGTCTCCGGTTCGAATCAAAGATCGTACACTGCAATACCTCCAGTCCCGGCTGTAGTTTTTATTATAGCGAATTGGACGGCCGATCTGCCTGGACTTGAAGTTGCAGCCAAATACCGCACCTGCAGAAACGCCGATTGCTCCATCTAAAATAATACCATTTTCCATGAATACGTCGATAACGCCGCATGTGAACATGCCTCGCATCGCTCCGCCCTCCATGATGAGTCCGGTTTTCAAACTGCTCGCCTCCTAGAGGTTTTTTGAAGGTTCCATTTCAGATAGTCTCCGGATCCCAGACTGTACAGCTCGCATACAGAGCCATCTTTTTCTCTTTTCTGAAGATGATCTAACTTGCGATAATAGTCACCGGGGCAAGAAGAACGGACTGCTGTGAGTTTAATTCATCCTTCACAGCTGCTTCTTTCATACCGAACGTTACTGTCAGTTTCTCAATTCCTCTCAGCTCTCTGACTTCTCCCTCAAAGGACATCCAGCCAGCGCAGCGTTTTCCCGGGGCTATCTCTTCCCCAAAGTAGATATAGTCACAGCTGCAGTTATCCGCATCTGCTGTTTCCGCGTATATTCCGATGTATTGATCCGTTCTGTTTTCAACATAAACGCAGACTTCAGGTCCGAACCATTCGTCATAATCCTGTTCGCCAAGCACGACAAGCAGCCTGTCGCTGTCAATAACCGCAGTGCCCAGGGATGATATGTCAACAGGATCCGGATCAAGGCCTGTCCTGATCCTTACCGGATCCGAGAAATAATCCGGCCATGTGTATTCTTCCTCTGCCATGGTAAAGCAGCATTCCACCTCACCGAGCGTATCCGTGTCAATGCCTGGCGCCTTCACTTTATAGTAGCCGAGGGCATATTTCCCGCTGCTTCCTGCCGGCAGGGTAAGACAGGAGGTATAATCCTCACCGTAGATTTGCCCGTCCTCTTCCTAGAACAGGAATAACAGCAACGGCAGAGTGACCATCAGGGCAATCAGTGTTTTCTTCATTTTCTGAGCTCCTCCTGTTTGATGATTCGTTACATCCGCCATTTTTCCTAATGGCGTACCAATGCCATCTGCATCCTCAAAGGCTTACCACGGATTCTCCCTAGTCTTGCGCAGAGAATTGTTCCTGTGTTTCTGCCACCGCTTTAAACGCCGCAGGTAAGGCCCGAATGAGATCTCCCGGCGTTACAGAGTATTCTCCATATTCTTTTCTTGCCAGATCACCTGCAAGTCCGTGTAAATAGACGGCACGTTTTGCCGCATCCGCAGGAGGCATGCCCTGAGCCAGGAGTCCACAGAGAATCCCGCTCAAAACATCTCCGGAACCGCCCTTTGCTATTGCCGGAGACCCTGTAGGATTTGCCGTGATCTCTCCTCTGTATCCGATCAGTGTTCCGTATCCCTTCAGGATCAAAATCGTATTGGAATACTGGCGGCTGAACGTAACTGCCGCATCCAGTCGCCCTTTTTCCAGGGAGCCTCCAATTCTTCTGAATTCGCCCGCATGAGGCGTCAGAATTGTTGGGAATCTTCTCGATTCCAGAAGTTCCATATTCTTTCCGCAGATGGTAAGGGCATCCGCATCGATGACAAGCGGGCATTCCGCTTCAAATATCACCGACTCCACAAGTGTATGAACTGCGGCATCAAGGCCGAGACCCGGTCCGATTGCGCAGGCGCCTGCCCGTTTCAAATGATCCAGAACAGTTGGAATTGCGCTCTCATCGATGTGTCCGCTGTCCGTTGCTTTCAGCGGCGTTATAACGGCACCGTCAACCTTTATTGCTGCAATGGTGTGTATGTTTTGAGGAACCATGAGCTGCGTCAGGCCTGCTCCGCTCCTCTCGCAGGCGTTTGCCGCCAGAGCCGGTGCACCGGAATACTCTGATGAACCGCCGATAATCAATGCTCGTCCAAAACTGTATTTGTGGCTTCTTATGTTTCGCTTCGGCAGAGTAACGTCCGTTGCTTCCGTTAAATTGACCGGGTATGACAGGAGTGTTTCATCTACCGCATCTGAAAACAGTTCGCCGTATTTTTCTCCAGTTATTATTTTCATTCCTGTCTCCTATAATGACACGTTGTACAGGATACCGTCGTTTAGGGATATCTCTCCGTCGCTGTCGGTGAGATCGTTTCACATCTCTGAAGGAAAAGCGATTTAAATA
>Ga0256404_1001475_pt1 | contig 56549 bp, 44 predicted proteins | sample RumenRJG_01DNA_FD_185990 | JGI IMG/M metagenome (GOLD analysis project Ga0256404, IMG submission 185990) | Bovine rumen microbial communities from Lethbridge, Alberta, Canada - RJG_01 | ecosystem: Host-associated > Mammals > Digestive system > Stomach > Rumen | place: Canada: Alberta | collected... | reverse complement strand
ATATGGAACACGCTTATTATTTGTCGGAACAGCTTTCACTTTTTTGATAATAGCAACAGGGCATTGCCAATCAACAGCAACGCCCTGTTTTTTTAATATTCGTCCTCGTCCGAACATTCCTCCAACCCGTGAAGGAGCTGAATGTAAACACACTCTGCTCGTTCGTGTTCTTAGCCGTCCGTGGACATCATGAGTTCAAGGAAATATGCCTTGGCTTCTTCGTAGTCCGTCCAAACCTCACGCTTACCATTATAAACGATAGTAACCTTACTCGATCTCGGCATTGCCAATTCAGGTGTTTTCAACATAGCTGTGTACCTCCAAATCATTATTGTAGATACAGTATATACCATAATTCTTTCGGGGTCCAGCTCTGCGGAATGATTGCAACCATTTTTGTGAAGTGCGCAGCAATTTCAAACGCCGATCCGGTGCAGAGCACACATACTGGCTTTCGGTGCTGTCGGGATTTCTCCTGACAGCACTTTTTTTAGGGGTGGTATGTTATTGGGCGGTTACCGTAAATGTGCGTTTTCACTTGACTTTTTCGCTTCCATATAGTATAATTATCATAAACCTGCGCATAATGGAATTTAGAGCATATTGTAAACATGCGCATTCAGGAACTTACAAACAAGCTAAAACCTGCGTATTATGGAAATGAGGTGTTATCATGATACTGAAACGTAAAATGTACGACAAGCTGCTGACCCTAAAAAACGAGCTGAACGGCAAGAAAGCCTTTCTGATAGAGGGAGCAAGACGTATCGGTAAGTCAACGATATGCGAAGAATTTGGAAAAAACGAATATAAAAGCTATATCCTCATAGACTTCGCCAAGTGCCCCGACGAGGTTAAGGACTATTTCGCCAAGCACATGAACGATCTTGATACGTTCTTCATGCTGCTGTCCACCTACTACGGTGTGAAGCTGTATGAGCGTGAGTCGCTTATCATCTTTGATGAGGTGCAGATGTACCCCAAAGCGAGAGAGTGCGTCAAGTACCTCGTTGCTGATGGTAGATACGACTATATCGAAACAGGTTCGCTTATTTCTATAAAAGAGAACGTCAAGAATATTGTCATTCCCTCGGAGGAACGTCATCTAAGTATGTATCCGCTGGATTTTGAGGAATTCTGCGATGCTTTTGGTGATGAACAGATGTGCAGTTATATTCGTAAGTGCTTTGCCGATAGAGTTCCTCTTGAAAATGAGCTGCACCACAAAGCGATGCTCCTGTTCAAGCAGTATATGCTTGTGGGCGGTATGCCGCAGAGTGTTATAGCTTTCCTTGATAGCAGGAAGGACTTCGACAAAGCTGATATCGAAAAGCGTGATATTCTTTCGCTGTATCGCAGCGACATTATGAAGATAGACAGCAAGTACAGGAGCAAAGTCCTCACCATATTCGATCAGATACCCGGTCTGCTCTCTCAGCATGAAAAACGTGTCGTTTTCAATGATATTTCAGCAGGGAGTAAGGCTGACCAGTATGAGGAAACGTTCTTCTGGCTGTCTGATTCGATGATCTCCAACGAATGCTTCCTGTGCAACGACCCGAATGTGGGGCTGTCAATCAACGAGAACAGGGCGTATGTAAAGTGCTATCTCGGCGACACGGGACTTCTTGTCAGCCACGCCTTTGACGAAAACGAACTGCTGGAAGATGAAGTCTACAAGCAGATACTCGGTGACAAGCTGAACATGAACGAGGGAATGCTTTATGAGAATGCTATCGCTCAGATGCTGACAGCAAACGGTCACAAGCTGTATTTCTATACGCAGTACAACGCTGAGAAACACCGCAACGATATCGAGATCGACTTTCTGATATCAAACAACAGCAAGCTGAAATACAAAATGTTCCCGATAGAGGTCAAGTCGGGGAAGAAGTATTCGATAGAGTCGCTCAAACGCTTCAAGGAGAAGTACAAATCGAGGATCGGTGAATGCTATGTGATCCACCCACGAAACCTCAGCTTCAAAGAAGATATCATCTGCATACCGCCTTATATGACGATATGTCTATAACAATAAGGCTCTCACAGTTTTCGGCTGTGAGAGCTTTTTGATGCTTAGTAAAATAGTTGTTATACTTCAGTTATAACGCTTTCCTATATTGTCCCTTACCTAAAAATTCAATAAATCCCTTATCTCGCAAGAATTGTAGTTGTTGTCTGATCTTCGCTTCGACATTATTGTTATTGATATGCTTTTTCTGTAATACCTCAACATAACCATATACATCGCTTAAATTAAATTCTGTTTTTGGGATATCATTGATACAACTGAGTACATCAAGCAGCCAACCTCTTGAATCAATTGACTTTGTACGAAGCTGTTTAATACGATCATAGTTCTGAATCACGTTCTGTCGATCAAGGATCCTACTGTTTTGGATCACAGATATCTTGCCTTGCTGCGGGATCTCTCCGAATAAGATATTACAACCGACCCAACCATGCCTTCTTGCTGTGGCTGCAAGCGGTTTTCTTTTTTCTATGACATCAGGTACAAAGAAAAATCGTGGGATTAATAAAAGTTCTGTAACTGATAATGATTTACTGTACTGCAACAAAAACAGATCAGGATTGGAATCGCTTGTTATTCTCTCGATCATAGTAGAATATGCACCATCGGCAATCTTTTTACCAAGGTTGCCGTTTTTGCTTTTTAATTCGTATATCTCGCCGCAATTATCACATTGAAAATCTGCAACAGGTGAGTTGTTTGTAAGATGTGATATTCGTGGATTTCCGCAATTAGGACAATACATATTATCGCCTAACCACGATTCGCTCATAACACGTATCTTCTGTGCAGAGCTGTTGTATTTTTCTGATAAAGAGGTATCAAATGATAATCTCATTTCTTCTCAAACGTCCCATAATACCTATCCAGCTTCTCATCACAAACAGAAAGAATATTCTGTTTTTCAATATCGGTAAGGTTCTTCCACACAGTCGGCTCGACTTCGATGATACCAAGTGTTTTTGTATGGCGGAGCATCTGCATATCCTGAAAACGCTTGAACGGATTAGCAAGGATATTTCTTTGTGCTTCCTTATCGGTATAGCCGCCTTTGGCAAAGATACTGTTGGGCTTTTCGACTGTCAGACCGGCGCTTCTTCTGCTTTCGTAATAGCTCCTGAAAAATGCAACTATATCGTCCAGCTTGACTCTGCCTTTGCTATCTGCGTGGGTAAGAACTGCTTTTATAAGCACAGGCTTGTAGGAATAGCTCATATCCATCTGCTTTATCATTTCCATAAACAATTCTTTGCGGTTATCATCAGTTATGATCTTCCAGCCAAACTCCTTTGCGGCTGCTTCGAGTGTTTCTTCTTTGAAATACTTGAATACTCTATGTTCGCTCATCGGAACTATCAGGTCGGGAATTATTTTGCCTTCTCTGATATAACGCTCGACTGTTTCGGACTGCACATCAACACGGCGGATAAACTCCATCTGCGAGATCATACCTGCGGCTTCTTCCTGCCAGTTGAAGACATCGACAGCTTCGTAGTCAGTTGCATCTATAGGGAAATCAATGACCGCCTCGGGCTTGTCCCCACGGGCATACAGAGCATCATCAGCTGCTCTTTGCTGACTTGTTCCAAGCACCAATTTACCGGGTTTATAGTCTTTCAGCTTGAACAGGCGGTGCATCGAATACGGCATATTATACTGACTTGCATTATCCACAAAATCAAAAACTATCAGGCTCTCTTTGCCGTCTGCAAGGCGCATTCCTCTGCCGAGCTGCTGGGTATACAGCACCTTTGACATAGTTGGTCTTGCCATAAAAAGAACCTCTGTTTCGGGGCAATCCCAGCCCTCGTTCAACAAATCACAAGCGCACAGCGCCTTTATCTCGCCTTTTTGGAATTTTGCAAGATACTCTTTTCTTTCGCTTGCTTTCATACTACCTGACACAGCAAGAGCAGTTGCACCTCTTTCACGGATAAGCTGAGCGATCTGCTCTGCGTGCTTGACGCTTGCACAGAAAATTACAGTACGCTTCTCGCTGCAATACTCCATAAAAGTATCGGCGATAAGCGTATTGCGTTCGGGGACGAATATCTTGCTTTCAAGGTCACGGATATTATACTGCACGCTGTTGAAACGCACCTTGGTCAAATCAATGTTTGTATGTATGCGTATGCAGCGCACAGGGACAAGCTCGCCTATCTCCACGGCGGTCTGAATGTCCAGTTTATGCGCTGTGTTTTTGAATATGTCAAGTATATTTTTATCATCTGCACGCTCGGGAGTTGCAGTAAGTCCCAGCGTGAATTTCGGTTTGAAATATGCGAGCACTTTTTGATATGTATCGGCAGAAGCGTGGTGTGCTTCGTCGATGATAAGGTAGTCAAAATCGTCGGGTTTGAAGCGGTCAAGATTGAGTGCAACGCTTTGTATGCTTCCGCAAAGGACATAGGCGTTCGGCTGCTTAATCGAATCAACATATCTGCCGACATTGACGGTTTTCCAAAGCTCTTTGAATGTCTTTGCAGCCTGCTCTACAAGCTCGACGGTATGGGCAAGAAAGAGCGTTCTGCCGCCGCACTTCTTTGCATCCGTCACAGCGGTAACGGTCTTTCCCGTTCCTGTTGCGTGATAGAGCAAAGCGATAGTTTCATGCTTTGCACGCATTTCTTCAAGTGATTTTAGAGCCTGTTTCTGATGCTCTTTCAGCTCCAGATCAAAGCCATGCAAAGCCTTTCCACGCTGCACGGGAAGATAGTCCTCGACCTCACGGAATGCGGTATCGCTTCCGACAAACACACGCAGTTCGTCCTTGACCGTATCGGGCTGGACTTGCATCTGCTTAACCGCCCAGCGAAAGACATCCCAGCCGAGATAGACCATGCTGTTTTGTTTCAGAAGGTCATCATAGAACTTATTCCGGGAAACGACAGACGGATTATGGCTTGCCTCGTCGTCTATTTCGATAGCTATTTTCCTGTTCCCGCTTTCAAGAAAGAAGTCTGCAAAACGGTCGTTCTGATATATATCATAGAAATGATACTGCGAATACAGGTAGCCTGCTTTTTCGGCACCGAAGGTATCCGCAAACAGCTCTATGAACAGATCTTCTGCACTTTGGAAGTTACAGTTTATGGCGAAGAACTTGTTTCGTGAGTTTCTGAGGAACACCGACAGGATACTTGACATCGCCGAGGAGATGCTTGAAAAGCACATCGACGATGAAGAGGTCACTGAGGATAATACCGAGCTCATCGCACAGAAAAAGGCAGAGCTTGACAAACTGGAAAAGCGTCTGAACCAGCTGATCTCCATGAGGGCTGACGATGAGATAACCAAAGAGCAGTTCATGAACATGAAGTCGGAAATCGATACGCAGATAGCATCTTTGCAGGAGCAGATAAGAGAACTTTCGCCCAAGGAGAAAGTCACAGAGATAAGTGATGTTCCCGACTACAACGAGCGTATAACTCTGCTGAGATATGCTCTTGAACGGTACACTAATTTCGACTCCGATGAGGATATTCCGGAGGCGGTTATCGAAGCGTTTGTTGAAAAAATTGTGGTGAACGAGAACTCCTTCGATTGGTATCTGCACCTCTCGGGCGATGACAAAACTCCTAAAACGTGCAATGCTGAGGGCGACAAAAAAGCCCATAAAATCGAGCTTTGGGGGCATCTTATGCGCCTGCGTTGGTGGAGGGCTGCTCAGGCTGCAATTGCAGAGGGGAAGTAAGCAAGTAAAATGGTATAGTTTTGCCGGTTGAATAATTACAAACCTCCGCTTGGTCAGGTGACCGGCGGAGGTTTTTTGTTGACAAATACGGGAGGATATGATATCCTATTTACAACTACGACAAGGGGGGATCACATATGCAGATGGTAAGCGAAAAAACTTTTTACAGTCAGATGTCGGGCAATTCCGCCGGACCTATTGTTGCCACGGTACTGAGCGGGATCGTACTTGGAGGCTGCGGGGTATTCTGCGGGACGCAGCTGGGTTGGAAACATATCCTTTCTCTGGTTTTTCTTGCAGCGGGGGGATTATGCTGTCTTTTGCTCATCTTCTTTATAATAAAAGGATTTCGCAAAAAAAGTCACCCGGTTTTTAAGCGCTACGGGAACGCTGCGTATTTGTCCATGAAGATAAATCAGGGCATGGCTAACGCCTGGTATTACGCAGAGCCTTTCGGGGGGAATTTTCCTTTTGCCACACTTATGACAGACAGCTTTATCGTTTCGGGGTCGGAGCTTACAAACTACATGGAGTTCAAGGATCTGCGGACCGTTCACGTTGATGTATCTGTGACCGTCCACAGGATAGCTATAGGAGATCCTTTTGCCACGGCGGCATCTTTAGCGGCTAACCGTGTGGGGGACAGGATCCTGGAGTCAAAGGGCATAAACGGTGATAACCGGTTCGATATTATGGTCTTTGAGGACGAGCGTGGAAAAAAATACAGATACAATATACATCACTGCGATGTGCAGCAGGTCCTGGGCATGGTGGCGCAGGTCGCACCGCATATCAGATACGTTTAAATTCAAAACCCTTGCGTGGCAGCTGGGGGAAACCCTTTTGGAGAAGGGTTATCCCCCAGACCCCCTTCCTAAACCTTTTATAGATTTTCGGCAATCGGGAGCCATGCCTCCCGATCACCGAAAATATGTAGAAGTTCAAGAGGAGAGTTTGAGGAAAACTTTTCCCAAGAGAATATCTCCAACTGTTATGCAAGGAAAATGTGGTAAATCCGAATTATCATCATATGTTTGGTGTATAGTTGAGTTAGATTTCTCTAAAAAGATTTCTTCCTGCGCTCCCTTATAAGCTCTTAGTCATTTTTGGCACTTGGGAGTGAAGCTCCCAAGTGCCAAAAATCATTAAAAAGTTTCTGAGGGGGGCTCGGGGGGAACTCTTTTCAAAGAGTTCCAGCCCGATTATTCACCATGCGTATGATGATAAATTCCGATTTATCTTATCGTTCAAATAAACACAACGCCCCGGAGCACTTTAAAATGCTTCGGGGCAAAATTTCTATATGGGTGTCGTTGATAGGTCAGCTATGTATAGCTTTCAATGAGCTTTTTTGTCAGCTCAAATCTGTCCAGATCCGTATTACAGCCCATTGCAAGGCAGATATAGGTCTTTGAGTTGCGCTTGAAGGCGGAGATAAGGCAATAACCGGCTTTTTCGGTGGTGCCTGTTTTCATGCCAAGGGCATTGGGATCATAATAGTTGCTTTGGGGGATAACAAAATAGTTATTGTTTGTCCACGTTGCATAGCCGCCTGCGGAAAAGTTCACGGTCTTATAGGCGGTGGTCATTGTTTCGCATATTTCCGGAACGGTGAGTGCATACTCTGCAAGCTTTACCATATCCGCTGCAGTGGAGTAGTGCTGTGGATCGTCCCAGCCATCGGGGTTTACAAAGTGGCTGTCGGTCATGCCAAGCTCCAAAGCAAAATCGTTCATCAGTTTACAGAAATAGTCCACAGCTTGTTTATCGGTAAGCTGTTTGCCGCTTTGCTGGGCTCTTGCCACGTTGACGGCGATAACGTATGCGGCATCGTTCCCCGAGGGGATAAGAAGTCCGCCCAGGAGATCCGAAAGGGTCATTTCGCAGCCGTAGTAAACATAGCAGGTGGTGGACTGGGGGTCGATAAGCCCCAGCTCGCTGCCTGCGGTAAGGACGTCGTCGGGTTTCATATATTTAAGTGCCACAGCGGCGGTCAGCAGCTTTGTGGTGCTGGCGATGGAAAGCCTTGTTTCAAGGTTCTTGCCGAAGCTGTATGTTTTGCTTTCAACGCAATATACTGCGCTTGCGGTGCTGAAAGGATCGGTATCACCTTGTATGGTATTAAAAACAACAGGCTTTGGTTTTTCCGGCTGGGAGCTTTCCTGCACTGCGCTGGATACGGGATCCGGAGTGGAGCTGTTTTCCTCGGCGGAGGTATCACCCTTGGCGCAGGAAGACAAAAACACCACGGCACAGCAGAGCATTGCAGCCAGCTTCAGGAACGTATATCTCATTGGTATTCCTCGTTTCAAATTTGTTACCTGATAATTATATCCCCAAGTTGGCATTTTGTCAACCTTTTGCTGTGAGTGGTGTTTATATATTTACTTGTATTTTTTATTGGTATACATAATGTTAAAATCCGTATCTCCGCTTATGCCGGGGATCCTGCCGTAGCACTGCTGCCAGATACCGTAGCTGCCGGAGTAGTTGGTGTTATCCACATAGTGGGCGAGCCAGATGGGGCTGGTGGACTTGTTTGAGGCGCTCCACAGATTATTAAGGGTCATGGGGTTTCCGTAGATCATGGCAGAATAACCTGACTTTGCAAGCTCAGATCTGAAGGCGGCGTAGGCATTATTTATATCGTTAAGGCTTGCTCCGAAGCGCTGGAAGTTGGAAAGCTCTTCCCAGTCAAACGCCACGGGAAGGTCAAGCTTTGTGCCGCCAAGCTGGTTTATGACCCATTTTGCGCTGTCACGGGCAGCAGCCTGGGAATGGTCGGTGGTATAAAGGTAGACGCCCACCTCAAGTCCTGCGGCTTTGGCATTTCTCAGATTAGTTTTAAAATATGGGTCAAGGGTATAGCTGCTGTATTTAGTGCCCACACGGATAAACACAAAGCTGCAGCCTGCATTTTTCACGGCGTTAAAGTCGATATTGCCCTGCCATTGTGAAACATCTATGCCGTAGCGGCGGTTTGCGCCGGCATATTTTTTACGGAAATTCTCAAAGGATATTCTTGGTGAAGCGGGAGATGATGGGTATGAGGGGTAGCTGTTCACCACGTTTACGGTTATGCCCCAGGAGGTAGAGTTTCCGGAGGCATCGGTGACTTTGGCGGTGATATTATACCTGCCGGGTGAGTTAGGGTTTACATAGCCCGAATATGTAAGCTTTGGGTTTCGGTCGGTATCGTCGCCGTAGCTCACATAGCTATTAAGGTCAAAGGAATTTCCGGCAAGGTGGGTTATGGTGTAGGCTCCGTAAAAGATCACAGGCTTGGTCTTATCGGGACCTGAGGCAGCGGGTGCAGAAGCCGGGGCTGCTGTGGCAGCGGTCTTTGGTCTTGCAGTTGTTGTAGGTGCCGGGGCGGTAGTCGCCGTTGTAGTTTTCGCCGGGGCAGCAGAGGACGCAGAGGTGGTAGTAGTTGTGGTGGTTTTTGCGGCAGTTGTACGGCTTGTTGCGGTATACGCCAGAGAGGGCGCCCAGGTGGTAGTTGTGGACGCAGAGGTCACGCTCTGAGAGGATGTCACGGTTTCACTTTCCGAGTAGCTGACAAGCTGTGAGCTGTCGTTTGTTATTTCATTTCCGCACCCTGTGAGGGCAGCAGCCGCAGCAAGGACGGCGAGAAAAGGTTTCAATTTCATTTGGGAAAACACCTGCCTTTATTGTTACAAAAAGTATAACACGATTTCAAAAAGATGTAAAGGGGGAAATAAAGGAAAAGAAAAAGCATGGCGTGTGCCATGCTTACAAGGGGGCAAATAAAGCTATCTGTTATCCACCTTTTCGGGATACAGGTCGTGGTGAGAAAGGCGCTCCCAGGCTACCTGTTCCCACTTTGTTCCGGGTCTGCCGTAATTACAGTAGGGGTCGATGGAGATACCGCCTCTGGGGAGGAATTTGCCCCAGACCTCAATATAGGAGGGCTCCATCAGCTTTATCAGGTCGTTCATTATTATATTAACGCAGTCCTCATGGAAGTCCCCGTGGTTGCGGAAGCTGAAAAGATAGAGCTTCAAAGATTTGCTCTCCACCATTTTTACACGGGGGACATAGGAGATATAGATCGTGGCAAAGTCAGGCTGTCCGGTGATGGGGCACAGACTGGTGAACTCGGGACAGTTGAACTTTACAAAGTAGTCACGATCTGGGTGCTTGTTTTCAAAGGTCTCAAGCACCGACGGGTCGTAGCTTGCGGGGTAATTCGTATTGCGCTCGCCCAGAAGGGTGATGTTCTCATTTTGTTTTTCTCTGCTCATTTTAAACCTCCGGATAGATCAGGATAGGGCAGGGTCCTTTACCCCGTTTGCGGCAAAGGCTTTTGCTCTGTCGATACAGGTGCCGCAGCAGCCGCAGGGCTTGTCGTTTCCCTCATAGCAGCTCCAGGTGAGCTCATATGGGACCCCAAGCCGCAGGCCTTGTGCAACGACCTCTGCTTTTGTACGATCTACAAAGGGAGCCACCACTTTAAGCTGCTGTGCGCTGCCTATGGATATGGCTTTGCTCATATGGTTGTTAAAATCGCTGCTGCAGTCGGGATACGCACTGCCGGCGGCATCGTCTGAGTGGACGCCGTAATAGATAACACCGCAGCCTCTTGAAAGGGCGACGCTTGCTGCGCAGGACAAAAACAGTCCGTTTCGGAAGGGAACGTAGGTGGAGACAGGTTTTCCGTCGGAAGATACAAGCTGGTTTGCATAGTCGCCTTTGGGGATAGCCTGGTCAGAGCCTTCAAGAAGGGCACAGTCGGAGCCTTCAAAGATAGGGGCAAGATCCAAAGAGACAAGCTCTGTACCATAATACTCCGCCACGGCTCTGGCGGCATTTATCTCTTTACTGTGTTTCTGACCGTAGGATATACTAAGGGCAATAACATTTTCCTTGCCGTATTTTTCTATTGCAAGGGCGAGGCAGGTACTGCTGTCCAGTCCGCCGCTGAACAAAACGAGTGCTTTCATTATTTAACGCCCTCCGTCAGCATTTTTTGCAGATCTGCGTTTGTGCGGAACGCACCGCAGAAGGTCTGGGTGATGGTCCTTGCTGAGGCGTTTTTGATACCTCTTGCGGTAAGGCAGCTATGGGTGCCGGCTATAACGACTCCCACGTCGGGAGAGCCTGTTGCCTCGGTCATTATCTCGGCGATATCCGAGCCGAGCTTTTCCTGGAGCTGCAGGCGCTTTGCAGCCATATCGCAGATACGGGCTATTTTACTCAGACCGATCACTCTGTCTTTTGGTATATACGCCACGTTTACAGACATATCGTACATAAGCGCCATATGGTGCTCACAGTAAGAGAATACTTGTATATCTCTCACGATAACAGGGCCTGCGTTGGCGGGAGCTTCAAAGGTTTTTCCAAACATTTTTGCTATATCGCTGTTTGAATATGCTATACCCTGAAAGACCTCTTCATACATTCTTGCCACACGGGCAGGGGTCTCTATCAGTCCTTCACGTTCGGGGTCCTCTCCCAGAGCTACAAGGATTCCCTTTATGTGTTCTTCAATGGCTTTTGTATCTATCATTTCATTAAACTCCTCTCTTGTCGGGGTCCCAGATAAATTTATGCAGCTGCAGCTGCAGGCGGACTCCGTTAAGACCGTTTTTAACCATATATTCAACAATATCCTTGGGGTCTATGCTGCCGAAAACGGGGCTGAAATATACTTTGCATACATCGGTAAGGGAATATTGCTTTATGATCTGTGAAGCACATTCAAGGTCGCTGTGATCGGCACAGACGAATTTGACCGTATCCTTTTCCCTGAGCCTTGAAAAGTTTTCAAGACACATTTTATCCTGCATTGCGCTGGAGGGAAGCTTATAGTCCATGGTAAAGGAAACATCGCAGTCAAGATCCAAGGGAAGCAGGACGCTGCCGTTGGTCTCGATCTCAAGGCTGTGCCCCTGAGCGGCAAGAGCCTTTATAAGGCCGGTTATGTTTTCCTGTAAAAGGGGCTCGCCACCTGTAAGGGTAATATTTTTCACGGCGCTTTGTTGTGCGGCACGGCAAAGCTGTGGGATGTCCATAAGTGTAACAGGTGCGCCGGGGGTATTTGCCCACTTTGTATCGCACCAGGCACAGTTAAGGTTACACCCGGCAAAGCGGATAAAAAAAGCAAGCTCCCCTGCTTTGCGTCCCTCGCCGTTGATGCTTACGAAATGTTCCGCAACTTTAAAATTTCCCATTTTCACACCTCATAGCTTGCACAGTTGTCGGGGGTCTCGTAGACAACAACTTTGGACACCGCCAGACCTTCACGGGAAAGGCTGTCAAAGAAAGCTTTTGCAAAATTCTCCGCTGTTGGTCTGAAATCAAGCGGCACAAGGCGGAAGCCCTCATCAAGCAAGGCATCCTCGGTGGTTTTTTTCAAAGAGCCTTTTTCGTACAAAAGGCAATGGTCAAGCCTATCCGCAAGGGCATTCACCATTTTTTTCAGCTGGGAAAAGTCTATTACCATTCCACGCTGCTGACCTTCACTTTGCAGCGATTCGGAAAAGGCGTGGACCTCAATGACCCAGCGGTGGCCGTGTATATTTGCACATTTGCCGTTGTAGCCTGCAAGAAAATGTGCGCTGTCAAAGGATGCGGAAGTTTTTAAGGTATACATTTTATCACTCCGAAAAAAATAAAAGTCCCGTCTGTAAAAAAGCAGACGGGAGCACATAGTTATCCCATACTCTGCCCTAGTTTTGTTTAACGACAGGATGGTGCGAACGAACTGTCGGGTCAGGTGAAACAAAAACCAACCATTATAATAACACGTTTTACCCACTATGTCAAGGGGAGGTCGCAATAAATAAGCCCCCCGAAAGATCGGGAGGCTGTTAAACTTATGTATTATCGTGATCGGGAAAGCTCATTCCTCTTTATTCTCAAGCTTCTCAGCTGCCTCGGCAGTTTTGCCGTTTGCAAGCAGATCTCTGATCTCGGTGAGAAGTACCAGCTGTGGATCCGGAGCTTCAGGCTCTTCTTCCTTCTTCTTGCGGAACCTGTTGATAGCCTTTATCATAATGAATACACACAACGCTGTGAGCAGGAATGTTACGATAGCTTCAATAAACAGACCGTACATGATCGTAGGCTTGTTGCCCCACGGGATAGTAACGCTAAGGCTCTTGAAGTTAACGCCTGCAAGGATCATTCCAAGGAATGGTGTGAAGATATCCTCTACCAGTGATTTTACGATAGCTGTAAAGGCACCGCCGATGATGATACCGACAGCCATATCAAGCACACTGCCACGAGAGATAAATTCCTTAAATTCTTTTATAAATCCCTTTTTTTCTTTGTCTGCCATATTTTTCGACCCCCAATAAAATAATGTACCTATATTATACAGTTTTTCGACAGTTTTGTAAATAGGCTGTTAATAGTGTTCACATAAATTTTACATTAACCCGCCGTTTTTTTATCATGTTTTTGTGCAATGTGCTAAAATTGGCAGGCGAACCCCGGGGGACGGGACTTGACAAGAAGGCGGAAAAGTGATATAATATATAAAGTTAAATAATATAACAATAAGCAGGCGTGATAAAAAACGGAGGAAGGTTCAATGAGGATAGATCAGAGCGGACAGCAAAAGCTTATCAAGGTGCTGCTCACGATATTTTTATCTTTAGCAGTTGCGGTAGGCGTTTTTACGGTGGTCGCTTTTTCCATAATAAACGGTGCAAAGGAGATCGAGACAGATCAGACCCTGGTAATACGCACTCAGGAGCGGCAAAACAGCGAGGACACATCTTCGGACTGCGACAGCAGCCGCACCGACGGCTCAGAAAGCGGAGGGGAAAGCTCGTCTTTGGAAAGTCAGAGCAGCTCCACGGATAGCTCCGCAGACAACTCCACGGAAAGTACCGCAGATAGCTCCGAAACGCAGTACGCTGTGGTGGAGCAGGACAGACCGCAGCTTGTGGAAAACTCCCAGGGGAACACCGGGGTAGTCACCGCAGCCAAGGAAAACACAAGCTCTGCCGGCACGCAGCAAAACAGCACGCAGCAGAATAGCAGCAGGCAAAACGGCACGGGGAACAGCTCATCGGCATCCGGGTCAGGGGGAAAAAACAGCTCCGGTTCAGCTTCAAAGGCTGACTCCAAGCCGGACACCAAGCCCCAAAACCCACAAAGCAGCAAGCTCATAAACGTTACCAATATCCGTCAGAACCCGGAGCTGCCCACAGGGTGCGAGACGACCTCTTTGGCAATGCTTCTTAACCATCTGGGGTACAATGTGAGCAAGACAACGCTTGCGGACAATTATCTTTCAAAGCAGAAGTTTTATTACCAAAACGGAGTTCTCCACGGGGCGGATTTCACCACCACATTTGCAGGAGACCCAAGGGACAGCAGCTCATACGGGTGTTATGCCCCGTGTATAGTCAACGCAGCAAACAAATACCTTTCAAGCGTTGGGGGCACAGTAAGAGCTTACAACATAAGCGGAAGCGATCTGGACACGCTGCTTAAAAACTACATAGACAAGAACAAACCTGTGCTCATATGGATAACATACAGCGGCGGCAGCTACAACACTCTGCCTGCCAGCTATCTGACCACAGTATGGATAACTCCCCAGGGCAAGCAGGTGCAGTGGAGATGCAACGAGCACTGCGTGGTGCTTACGGGATATGAAAGCAGCGGAGGAAGCATCACAAAGATCAAGGTATCAGACCCCTTGTACGGCAACGTTGCTTACGATTACGCTAAGCTGAAAACAAGGTTCAACGAAATGGGACGCCAAAGTGTGTGCATACAGTAAAAGCAGTCAGCAAGGTGCTTGACCTTTAAGGGTCAGGCACCTTTTTTAAGTTTTGCCCCAAAGCATTTCAAAGCGCTTTGGGGCGTTGTGTTATATTGAATGATAAGACAAATGGGAATTTAAACCATTATAAAATAATTAGCCTTGCACTTTTCAAAGGGTACTGCGGTAAATCTGATTTATACAGGCAGACAAAAAGACCCGGGGGATTGATCCCGGGTCTAAGGCTGTTGTATCCTTTTTTAAACTATTCACATGAGTATTTTTGTTTATCAGTAAAGGGGAAAGTTTCCGAAAATGTCGTAGTCGTCAATGCTGCCTGAGCTGTTCTTGCTGCGCTCTTGTGTGCTCTGGTCGCTTTGGGAGGCGGATTCTTTTTCGTCAACGGTTATTGTCACCTCAAGGGTGGTGCCGTCACGATCCACCTTGCAGACCATTTTATCGCCTTTTGAGGTGGTCTTTACATAAGAGGTGAGCTCGCTGCCGTTTTTGATCTTCTTTCCGTTTACCTCGGTGATTATATCCCCCTCTTTAATGCCTGCCTGCTGTGCAGGGGAGTCGTCATAGACCTTTTTTATGACTGCACCGGAAACTTCGCTTTCGGACTGTGCAGAGGAAACTGCTACACCTACGCCGATATAGGGCGAGGCTGCATATCCGTTTTTGATAAGGCTGTTTATAATGGTCTTGACATTGTCGATAGGGATAGCAAAGCCAATATTATCAATGGAGGCTGTGCCCATTCCGGAGCTTGAATATTTTGCGTTGGTCACGCCTACTACCTCGCCTTTCATGTTGAAAAGGGCGCCGCCTGAGTTTCCTGCGTTGATGGCAGCATCTGTCTGGATAAGGCTCATGGTGGTATTTTCAGCGGTGATGGTCCTGTCAAGGGCACTTACAACGCCTTTGGTAAGGGAGAAGGTAAGCTCTCCAAGGGGGTTGCCTATGGCTGCGACTTCATCGCCCACATTCAGCTCGCCCGAGGAGCCCAGCTTAACGGGGGTAAGTCCCTGTGCGTCGATCTTCACAACGGCGATATCGTTGCTTTCATTGCTGCCAACAAGCTCGCCTTCATATTTCTTTCCGTCGTAAAGGGTAACGGTTATTTTATTTGCATCGTCTATAACATGATGGTTGGTAACTATGTAGCCGTCGCTTGAGATTATAAATCCCGAGCCGGAGGCTGCGGCTGTGGTTTTATATCCAAAGTAATTTGTATTTATGGAGGTGGTGATGCCTACGGTGGAGTTAACATTTGCCTTATATACCTCCGCAGCAGTCATTTTGCCCTCGTCGGAGGCTGTATCGGCAGCGCTTACGGTGCTGTTGTCCGCAGATTTGGGAGTGCTCAGAAGCACAGGCTCGTTTTTGGCATCGCTTTGAGTCTGCTGCTCGGAGACAGAGGACGGGCTGGCAGCAGAGTTATCTTTAAGGGCAAAGTAGGTCCCGCCTGTGCCTATGGCACCGCCCAGAAGAGAAAAGCAAAGGGCAAGAGCCACTATTTTAGAGCTGCCGTTTTTCTTGCTTTTTTGCACCGGTGCAGGCTGAAAGCTGCCGGTGAGGTTTTCGGGGCGGTAATTGTTATTATTATAAGTCTGATACATAGTACATGGTCCTTTCCTGTTTTGGTTGTCTTTAATGATAAGACCTGTACTTAAAAGGAACTTTATAGTTTTGTGAAAAAAACAGGAAAGATTTTTCACATAGTTTTGACAATGTGATAACTTCCGGCAGACTTTTACCGGGGCAGGGGGTCAAAATTGTGTGTGATATAGCTGTGGATCGTTTCATAAAGCCCGTCGGGATCCCGGGGGCAGTCGGAAAGATAGGCGGCAACTATACCCAATTCCGGGTAGATCATGCAGCGCTGTCCCCATTTGCCCACAATGGAGAAGTGGTCAGGGGCGATGCGGAAAAAGTAGCCGTAATAGTCGCTGCCGGTGAAAACATGGGGTGAGGTCGCTTGGGTTACAGCCTCACGGGAGATAAGCTGTTTACCCTTCCAATTCCCTTTTTGCAGGCAGAGCTGTCCCAGCAGGGCAAGCTGATGAACGGTCATTTTCATGCCCGTTGCTCCGTAAAAGTGCCCTTGAGGGCACAGGGTATACTCGGGTGCAGCCATACCCAGGGGATCAAAGATACGCTTTTCAAGATAGCTCATAAGGTTTTGTCCCAGGGCGTTTTCACAGGCGGCACCTACAAGGTAGGCGGGTATGTTTGAATAGTGGAAGGCTGTGTCGGAAAAGTCCACGTCAAGGGAAAAAATATATTTCATCCAGTCTTCACCCCGGGGTCTGAAGGGATAGCTGCCCGAGGTCATGGTCAAAAAGCGCTCAAAGGGAAGCTTGTCAAAGCCTTTTGGGAAAAAGGGCTTGTATTTGTTTTCAATAAAGTCCCCAAGGATCGCCCCGGGAGAAAGTATACCATCGTCCCAGCACAGGGAGAAGCCCATTGAGGTGACCGACTTTGCGGCGGAATACACAGGGTAGGGGATATCTTCGTCAAAGGCTTTGTGCAGCAGGATCTCTCCGTTTCTGATGATCTCTATGGAGTGGACGCACAAAGGGGAGTCTTTCAGGAGCCTGCATAGCTTTTCGGTCATTTTATCACCGCCTTAATAATACTAATAAAAATATAAAGCCAAATCGGGATAAAGTCAAGGGGCACAAGGGAGGGGATAAACAATTTCCGGAGAAACGGACAGGGACTTTGAGGATAGATTTCCTTATTTTGGATAAATCACCCCTTCCGGGCGAGGGAAATAACAGTTTTTCTTTGACGGACAAATGATATTATTGACATATTGGCGCAGTTATGGTATCATTTAATAGATAGTGATGATAAAAGATAACGGTGGGTGGTATAATGGACAAGCGCAGGGTGATATATTATTCCGATGAGCTTAACGATGAATTTTCCACGGCTCAGATCACACCCAGGAAGATCGACGAGAACTATGTTTATATCCACACATCGCCGTTTAAAAGATTTACCCATTTTTTTTGGTACAGGATAATCGCTACGCCTATTGCTTTCGGCTATATGAAGCTGGTTTTCGGGCACAAGGCAAGGGGAAGGCACAAACTGAAAAAGCATTTGCATGACGGGTACTTTATGTACGGCAACCACACACAGGACATTGCAGATCCGTTTATACCCAATGTTATTAGCTTCCCAAAGACAGACTATGTTATCGTTCACCCAAATAACGTTTCTATGCCGTTTCTGGGCAGGATAACCCCTTCGCTGGGGGCTTTGCCAATACCTGAGGGCTTGCAGGCGTACAGAAACTTTATCGATGCGGTGGAAACAAGGATAGCTCAGGGGCACTGTGTCGTCATTTACCCGGAGGCTCATATCTGGCCTTACTACACAAAAATAAGGGATTTTCCCGATACATCGTTTGCATACCCTGCAAAGCTGGGTGCGCCGGTATACTGTTTTACCAACACCTATCACAAGCCACGCTTTTTTTCTCAGCCAAGGATAGTTACATACATAGACGGTCCGTTCTATCCGGATATGGATAAACCGTTAAAGGCACGCAGGAGAGAACTTCGTGATAAGGTATACCGCACAATGTGCAAACGGGCGGAAAGGTCCGATCACATACAGATAAGATATATAAAACGGGAGAATAACAGCAAATGATAGATATTCTGTTCTGCGGAAACGACGGTGTGTTTGACGGGGTGCTGACCTGCACACTTTCCATACTTATGCGAACACAGACAAAGGAGCCGTTTTGCTTTCATATATTCACAATGGACGTTTCCCACCTTGACGGGAAATACACCTGTATCTCACGGGAGCATATCAACTGTCTGGAAAAAACGGTGAAGAGCTATAACAGCGATAATTCCGTTATGCTCCACGATGTGACAAGGTATTACATGAAAGCCTTTTCGGGCTGTCCCAACGAGGGGGCATACTGTTCGCCGTATACGCTTATAAGGCTGTTTGCGGACGTGGTAAAGGGTATCCCGGGCAAGCTTTTGTACCTTGATGCGGACATAATGTTCAACAGGGACATAAGGCTTTTGTGGGACACGGATCTTACAGGAGCAGAGTATGCAGCGGCGAGGGATCACTACGGCAAGTACCTTATAAATCCAAATTATATCAATGCGGGTGTGGTGCTTTTTAATATGGAGCTTGCACGGCAGACGGGACTTTTCAAAAAAGCACGATGGTGGATCAGGCACAAAAAGCTCACCTTTGCCGATCAGAGCGCTTTGATACGCTCCACGAAATGCAAAAAGATGCTGCCTCAGAGGTTCAATGACCAGAAGTTTTTGCACAGACATACCGTTGTGCGGCACTTTTCAAAGCGGCTTTTCTGGCTGCCTTATCCCCATACGGACAACATAAAACAGTGGAATATCCCCAAGGTCCATTCGGTCTTTGGTTACAGACAGTTTGATGATATTTACCGTGAATATCAGAAAATAATAAATCCATCCCCAAAGGAGTAAAAATGAAGGACACAATAATACCTATCTTTTATGCCTGCGATGATGCTTTTGTAAAGTACACGGTGGTCTCCATGTACTCTATGATAAGCAACGCATCAAAAGAATACAAGTATGTGCTGCATATCCTGCATACGGAGATCTCCGACAAGATGAAACAGACCGTAAACAGGCTTGCCAACGATAACTTTGAGATAAGCTTTGTTAACGTTGACCAGTATTTGCAGTCCATCTCCGACAAGCTGCCTTTGCGTGACTATTACTCAAAGACTACGTATTACAGGCTTTTCATCGCAGAGATGTTCCCTCAGTACAGCAAGGCGCTGTATATCGACAGCGATACGGTGGTACTGGGAGATGTGAGCAGGCTTTATCTTACAGATATAAAAGACGCATATCTGGGTGCCTGCCACGAGCAGGCAATGGTGCAGACAGATATATACGGCACCTATGTGGAAAAGGTTGTGGGAGTTTCACGCTACAACTTTTTCAACGCAGGTCTTATGCTTATAAACTGTGAACAGTTCCGGCTGCATTTTGTGCTGGATAAGTTTATAGACTATCTGCATTATTATAACTTTGTGGTGACCCAGGACGAGGACTATCTCAACCTTATCTGCAAGGACCATGTATACTGGCTGGATCAGCGCTGGAACACGGAGACTTTCGGTCAGATAGATTATCCCATTGAGCAGGCAGAGATGATACACTACATTATGACCAACAAGCCCTGGCACTATGAGGATTGTCTTTACGGGGAGTTTTTCTGGAAGTATGCCCGTCAGACAGAGGTTTACGATGAGGTGCTGGCGGTACAGCGTTCATACAGCGACGAGGAAAAGGCCCGTGACGCAGCGGCAGGAGAAAGACTTTTGGAGCTTGCGGTAAGGGAGACCGACCGTGAGGACAACTTTCTTAACCGCATAAACCGTGACAAGCGTGATAAGGACCGGGTGGAGATACTTTACAAGATAGAGCAGTATGAGCGTGAGGGACGCTTTGACGAGGACGTTGAAAAGGACCCTCCCGGAAGGGTGCTCATGCCGGACGAGATAGAGTATGTGAGAAAGACCAAGTCGGAAAAGTTAAAGACAAAATTCGCTTTTAAGATGGCACATAAGTTTGTGGACGGGCTTATCGAGGAAAAAAAGCTTATTATAAAAGAGATTAGGGGAATTGAGAATTTCAATGGCCTTGACAGGGGTGCGATCATAACCTGTAACCACTTCAACGCCTTTGACAGCTTTGCGATACAGCTTGCATATGAAGCTGCAAAGCAGCCAAACCGCAGTTTCTGGCGTGTGATAAGAGAGGGGAATTATACATCGTTCCCGGGATTTTACGGCTTTTTGATGCGCCACTGCAACACTTTGCCTTTGTCGTCAAACGTAGATACAATGAAAAAGTTTTTTAAAGCCATAGACGAGCTGATCGAAAACGGGGACTATGTACTGTTTTACCCTGAGCAGAGTATGTGGTGGAATTACCGCAAGCCAAAGCCTTTGAAAAGGGGCGCATACCTTTGCGCCGCAAGGAGTCAGGCTCCGGTGCTGCCATGCTTTATAACGATGAAGGATTCTGACGTTATGGGCGAGGACGGGTTCTATGTACAGGAATACACCATACATATTTCTCCCCCTATTTATCCCCAGCAGGGTCTTGCTCACCGCAAGCAGGCGGAGCTCATGATGAAAAAGAACTACGAGCTGTGGAAGGAGATATACGAAAGAGAGTATCATATTCCTCTTTCTTACAGCACAAGCGGCAATATGTCACAGCTTAAAGGGTTTGTCCCGCTGACAGACTAAAACAAAACGACCCGGACGAAATAAGTATGGTACTCATACAGAAGTATTATAAACGCTTTTTGGGGAAAACCCTTTTGCAAAATGGGTTCCGCTAACGGCTTTGCCGTTAGCTACGGAGAATTGACCTTTTGGTCAATTCTCTGCTCCAACCGAGAATATCCTATGGATATTCTCGTGCGCCGGCTACGCCGGTGCGCCCTTCTCCTAAAACTCTTAATGATTTTTACCCCCCGATGGATAAAACCATCGGGGGGTAAAAATAGTTATGGTCAAGAAATGCAGTTAGGAAACAGCCCTTCGCAATAAAAGATGTTCCGCAAAACGTTTTATAAATCTTCTATATAGGTACCTACCTTAATTCGTCCGGGTTTTGTGTTTTTATTTATTTGGGTTGAAGATGGTGTCGTAGAACGCCAGCAGGTCGTTCAGCAGGGGCTTCATTGCGCTTATCTCACTTTCTTTTGCTGTGTCTATGTTCAGCCTTTTTCCGCTTTCATATTCTGCGTGGAGGCTTACGATCAGATCCTCTGAGTCCTCCTCGTCAAGGGGGGCACTGCCAAAACCGAAATATCCACGGTCATGGTTGCCGTAATTTCCTGCGTGGCGGTCATAAATACTCTGGTCGTATTTTACGTCAGTGCTGTGACTGAAAAGTATTTTTGTGACGCCGGGGAAATAATCACCGGGTAAGGGCACAAGCTTTTCCAAAAGGATCTTTCGGGCATTATCGTCGTAGATATTTTTTTCAAGCAGGTAGGTCTGTCCGTTTACGGCACAAGACTTATCCACATTAACGCCGCCGTACTCGGTAAAGATACCGTGATCTACATATTTCAGGCGGAGCCTTTTCACTTGTGAGGTCTCACGGGGAGGCATAAGGGAATCAATGCCCCTGTCATTAAACCAGCCGCAAAACAGGGTGTACAGATCCTCTGCCCATTTTGCAAAGGGATCGTTGTTTGTTGTAAAGCTAAGCTTTTCTCCCGAGGCATACTCAGCAGAAAAGGTGCATGGCTGGTACTCGGGGGGAAGCCCTGCGGTAACTTTGTAAATTCCGTTGCGCTTTGCAAGGTCATTAAGTTCAATGATCTTTTGAAGCTCCGAAAGAAGCTTATCATCCGCCTCAGATCGGCAGCCGGAGATCTCATCCCAAGCCGTCAGAGCGCCGTCTGTTTGTTTTACGCTGAAACAGAAGTTATGCCTTTGGTCCCGGGTACATCTGGTGGAAAGGAAAAAGCTTGCGTAAAAGCCGGTGAGATCTTTTGAGAGTATCTTATCGGGCGCATTTTTGTCTGTGCGGTCGGTAACTCCTCCGCATAAGATATCCGAGTCTCTTTTCATAGTTATGATATGCCTCCTTCATCTGTATTTATGATAAAGGTACCATAAATCCCCTTTGAAGTCAAGGCATGGGGATCATGAAGCGGAGCTTATCTGCATACCGGGGGTTATCTCCTCTATGGAAGTTATCTCGCCGTCAACGAGTTTTACAAGCTTGGTGCCGTACATTGCGGCGCTTTCCGAGTGTGTTACCTGCACGATGGTCTTGTTGTATTTTTGGTTGATCTCTCTGAAAAGCTCCATAAGCTTTATTCCGGTCTTTGTGTCAAGGTTTCCGATAGGCTCGTCAAGAAAGATTATTTTCGGATCGAACACCAGCGCTCTTGCAATAGCCACCCTTTGCTGCTGGCCGCCGGAAAGCTCTCTTGGGGTGAGCTTTCTTTTGTCTTCCATGCCTATGACCTGCAGGCACCAGTCAAGCCTTTCCTTATAATTGCTTCTTTTCTTGCCGGCGATCATCAGGGGAAGGGCGATATTATCCTCTACCGTAAGATTGGGGACAAGGTTATAAAACTGGAACACGAAGCCTACCTGTTCGTTTCTCATGGCACACAGCTTTTTATCTTTGAGCTTGCTAAGGTCGGTGCCGTTGATACTTACACTTCCCTGCGTGGGCATATCAAGTCCGCCGAGCAGGTAAAGCAGGGTGGATTTTCCGCTGCCGGAGGGTCCCATTATGGAGATAAATTCCCCTTCTTTTACCGTAAGGTCAATGTCTTTAAGTACGTGTGCGGTCTCTTTGCCGTTTACAAAAGATCTGTTTACTTTTACTGCTTCAATTACGTTGTTCATATTCTTGTACCCCTTTTTTTATTCGTATTTAAGTTCTGCTACTATGTTGAGTTTTTTGCTGTTTCTGATTGTGGAAAGCGTTGCGATAAGGACCACCCCGAGGGCAACCAAAGAGTATACGGGAAGTGCTTTCCAGTCAAAGGATATTGGCATTGGCAGGTCGATTGAGGAAAACAGCTTTTCCAATATCCCGCTGACCATTACCGTGAAGGGAACGGATAGGGCGATGCCCCAGATAACGCTTGTGATGCTTTCGGTGAGCACAAGGTTTGTGCGTTTTGATCTGTTCATGCCCACAGATGCCATTACGGCAAACTCTTTTCTTCTTTGCTGGAACGAAATTGAGATATTATTGAGTATGCCTATGGCGGTGATAACAAGGGCAAGGTAGGAAAAGACAGACAGAATGTTGATTATCATCTGGTTGTTTTGCACGTTTTGTTCCATCATATCATCTCTTGAGATGTATGTGGCACCAAGCTCGCTGACGGCGGATTTGAAGCTTTTTTCAACAGCTGCCGGATCGGCGCCCTTTGTGAGTCTGAAATCTATGCTATATGCTTCTTTGATGCCAAACGATCTGAACATATCCTCCGGCTTTATCAGGGCAACTCTGCCGTTATTGTAGACTTTGGAGTCGAATGTGCCGATGACGTTAAAGGTATCTTTCTTTCCGCCGATCTCTATCTCGATGCTGTCGCCGGGCTTTTTGTTTATATGCTTTGCAACAACGTCACCTATGAGGATACCTTTGTTTGTGTCATTTTTATACTTTTCGTAGGTGTCCTTATTCTTTGCAGAGTCAAACCGGAAATACTGCATATACTGTGCGTACTTATCAGGGTCCGCAGCAAAGACATAGTATAAGTAGCCGTCTTTTTCAGTATCACCAACATACTGGGGAGTTATGGAATCCTTGTCGATGCCGTCTGTATTTGAAAGCCTGTCGATAAGGATCTGTGTGGTTGTTGTATCGGTGGTGCTGGGGATTATGTTTGAAACGGTGAAATCCGTATTAAGCTCCTCATAGGCGGAAACCACCATATCCTTCATTGAGTTTCCTACTGAAACTATGGCAAACACCGCAGAGAGCGATACGATAAGAAGTGTGATATTTCCTCTGAGCAGCTTTGAGGACTTGATATTATTCATGGCAAGAAAGGCTGTGGTGTTTGATCTGAATATCCTGCTCACCACACCGGAAAGGAATTTCAGCAGCTTTCTTGAAACCATTACCGCTCCAAGGAAGGAGCACATGAAAAGTACCGGGCTGAGGTCTTTTGTCCATTGTGCATCTGAGGCAAAACCGGCTATGGAAAACGCAAGCAGCACACAGCCTGCGATAAATCTTGCCGCACCTTTTTTGTGGGAGGTTTCCACCCTATTAAGGATAACGTCTTTGACCTGGAGCTTATTGATGCTTCTTGCAGGAAGCCATGCAGAGCCAACCGAAAGGAGGATGGCAAAGGCGATGCCTATAAGAATATGCACGGGGTTTATTTTCAAAGGCGGATAGATCCCGTACTCTTTAAGGGGTGCAAAGCTTCTTGTTATCAGCGCAAGTCCCACCTCGCCCAGGACTGTGCCAAACAGCGAAGCGATGAGTGCATACAGTGCAGCCTCCATAAGCAGGATGTGCTGCATTTTCTTTCTTGTTGCCCCCTGGCTCATAAAGGTACCGATCGTGGGCAGCCTTTCTGTGATTATCAGCTTGAATGCGCCGCAGATGATTATTACGCAGACAATGCACACAAGTGCCAGCATTCCATAAAGTCCCATTGTTATAGACTCTGTACCGACGGTGGTCTCATCAACAAGGACAGTTGCCTTAACGGTATCGTTGGCGTTGTTGAAATCCGTTACCGCATCTTTTACAGCTGTATCGCTGTCAGAGAGCTTTGCGGTCATGTAGTTGTACTTGCCGTTTGCGCCGAGCATTTCGTTCATTTGATCGTAGGGAACTACTGCGTAAAATCCCTTTTTCGTGTCTGAATAGAAAAGCCCGTCGTTTGAAGCTATGCCGGTAATGGTGAAGTCTGTCTTTTTACCGTTTATTGCGATGGTGAGTTTGTCGCCTGTTTTAAGGGAATACTCACCGGCGATCCTGTCAGAGATGGTGATGTTGTTTTTGCTGACGTTTTCAAAACTGCCGCTGACCATTTTTATGTCAAGGCTTTTTTTGCCCACCAGCGAAACATACTTTACCTCGTCGTTGTCATTGATAACGCCTGTTGCATCAAGGGTGCCCACAAGGTTTTCGATGCCTGTTTTTTTCACGTCCTCCTCGCTGAAAAAGGGATCGTCTGTGTTTGAGGCAATGGCGATGTCCTGACCTTCCGCTGTGATCTTATAGGGCTGGACGAAGCTGTCCATGACAGCGTCGATCATACCAAGGCTTGCAATAAGAAGCGCTGTGCTTATCATTATTGAAAAGATAAGCAAAAACAGTCTTCCCTTTCTCTCCAGCATGTTTTTGGAGATATACTTTAAAAATACTCCCATAATTTTTCCCCCATTCTTTGTTCTTCTTTATATATAGTATTTTTAATTTCTTATCAAAGCATCCGGCACATTTTTTCATACAGATCGCTGCTTGATGATGTGGCAAGAATAGTTATTCCCGTTGCAAGGTCGAGTATTGCGTGCGCCGCAATTATAGGCACGGGATCTTTCTTTTTGCGGTAGTATATGCAAAACAGCACCGTAAGTGGCAAAAAGGAGATAAATCTGTATGCCATATACTTTGCATCTGGCAGCATTGGTATAAAGCAGTGCTGAAGGGCATAGAAAAAAGCAGGGATCATAACAGCGGCGTATTTATTTTTTATGCTGTTTACTCCAAGTCCCAGATATAGTCCGTCCTCTGCAAAGCCCACCGTTGCAGGCAGCGCTATAAGATTTACTATGGCAAGAGCAAGGGGTATGGGCGAGGCTATATCCGCCGTTACCCGGGGCATCACCTTGCCGTAGCACACAAGCCCGGAAAGATACATTCCACCCATTCCCACAGCAATGAATATGAATATCAGACCTATTGTCTTTTTTACGCTGAGTCCGCCCCTATGCAGACCTATCATTTCGCCGAAGGTCATTTTTGCACTTTTTGCTGCTGCAATAAGCACAAGAATGGTCACGACGTTCACGCAGCTGGCTGTGAGCGACCACCAGTTTGCAGTTTCGCTGAGGGTCTTGCCGGCTGCCGCTGCACCAAGTGTGAAAACTGCTATGAACATAACACAGCGCATGGGAAGCAGCAACGCAAAGCCGCTTTTGTATCCGCTCCTGTCAGCACCCCTCATAGTTCTTCTCCTCCTACGACATTTTGTTCTTTTTGTTTTTTTGTCTGTCAGCTTTTGAAATTATATCATGGATAATATTAAGGAATCCTTAAGCCTAATTTTGTTTTGCGTAATATCATATCGTTGTGTATATTATATGACGTATAATACTATTTGTCAATACAATATTATTCTTTTGCAAAAAATATGGAGCCGTGCACAAAACCCGGGGACAAATCGTAGGGCTGCTTGTTAAATTTGCATATCTTGCCAAAAGATAAAACTCTATTCTCTGTTTATAGCTATAAATAAGAATTTGTGCACAGCGTGCACCACCCTTGTCCGTCACATATCAGTTTGAAATGACAACTGCCTTTGTGTCCCCGGACCTTTTTAATATACACAGTTTGGCGCACTATCCTTATGTAGCAGCCGTATAAAAACACAATGCCCCGAAGCACTTTGAAATGCTTTGGGGCAAAAGTTCTGTATTAAGGGCTATTGCTGATATTCCGGGGTGTGCATATCTCACCTTCACAGATCCTTGATCTCCAGCCGGTCAAGTATGCCGTTTATACTTACGCCGGGGTGGGTAACATATATCTGTAAAACGTCTTTTACAAGCTTTTGGGGAGCGTTGGTGCGTAGGCTTATTCTTTCAGGCGTTTGTCCTTTTTCACAAAGCCTTATTATCCTTTTTACAAGCGCATAAAGATCATCGTCACAAGGGGCAGCCGGCAGGCTGCTGTCAAGCTCAGCTGTTTTTGCGTGGCCGTAATACACCCTTTTGGGACGGAGCTTTAACAGCCTTTCCCAGCTTTCGCCTGTGGGGGTGTTTTTGTGCATCTCAAGCTCATAAAGGGGGGCAAGGTCCCCTACCAGCAGGGATCTGTCATCATCCAGCCACACGCAGATGCTGTCGGGACTATGACCGGGGGTATGGATAAGCTCGCCGCTGATACCCAGGCTTTTTAAAAATTTCCTGCTTTGGCGAATGGAAACGATCTTTGCTTTATTTTCGTCAAGGGGTACAAAAAAGCGATTGTTTTCTTTGCGGAAGATATGGTCTGAGGCGTGCACATATTCCAGCTGGACATCTGCGATAACCGGTTCTATACCATGTTCGGCAAGCTCTCCGGCAAGTCCCATGTGATCGGGGTGAAAGTGGGAGATGATAAGGCAGCTGATCTGCTGAAGGGTGATATTTTTCTCTCCCAGGGCTTTGCAAAGCAGTCCGAAGGTGCCTGCCCAGCCGGTATCAAACAGGACGCAGCCTTTTTTGCCGCTGATAAGATAGGTATTGGTGTTTGAATATTTGAGCTGTGTGACCATTTTTTCACCTGCCTTGAATTTTAGCTTTGCAGCTTTAATTTTACCACAAAGGGGATATGTTTTCAAGTGCAAAAATATCCATGGGAGCCATGATGCCTCTTGACAGGGGCGGTGCTGTTCTGTTACAATATAGGTGCGTTTTATAAGTGATGTATCCCAAAACATAGTTCGGGGAGGGCAAATTCTTTTTATATCGGGAATTTGTCCATCACATTAAGTATAAATAGGGGGGAGATGCACAAAGATGAAAAAGATACTTGTGGCGGTGGATCTGCAAAAGGATTTTGTTGACGGCGCACTGGGGACAAAGGAAGCTGTGGCTATAAGGGAAAACGCAGCGGAAAAGATCAGAAATTTCAATGGAGAGATATTTGTGACCTTTGACACCCACGGGGAAAATTATCTCAGCACAGCCGAGGGTAAAAAACTTCCTGTGCCACACTGTATAAAGGGCACGCCCGGGTGGGAGCTTGACGGGAGGATAAAAAGCGCCCTTGAGGGAAAGAAATATACAGCTGTTGAAAAGGGGACTTTCGGCTCGGTGGAGCTTGCAGGGCTGATAAAAAAGGCGGCCGGAGATGAGCCGTTCGGCGTTGAGTTCATAGGTCTTTGCACGGATATTTGCGTGGTCTCCAATGCTTTGCTGGTAAAGGCAGCTTTCCCCGAGGCGGACATATCCGTGGACAGTTCCTGCTGTGCGGGGGTGACTCCACACAAGCACCAGGCAGCTCTTGAAACTATGCGAAGCTGTCAGATAGATGTGATCTAATGCGGAGGGAGCGATGAGATGAGATTTGAACCGATTGTGGTATCTTTGCTTGATACGGATCTGTACAAATTTAACATGGATCAGGTGATCTTTCACAAGCACACGGATCTTTGCGGTCAGTACTATTTTAAATGCCGCAATGAGGGGGTGGTTTTCACCCAAGAGATGGTGAAGGAGATAAACGAGCAGATAGACCATTTATGCACTCTGAGGTTTAACAGGCAGGAGCTTGACTACCTGCGCTCTATACGTTTTATAAAGGACGACTATGTGGAATTTCTCCGGCTATGGCACCCTATCCGAGATTATGTGAGCGTAAGTCTTTCCGATAATGGGGAGCTTTCGGTGATAGTTGACGGGCCGCTGTTTTCGGCAATGCAGTTTGAGATATACCTGCTTGAAATAATCAACGAGGTGTATTTCAGGTCACGTTATGATTATCAAAAGCTGAGAAGGTCCGCAGAGGAAAAGCTGGACGGCAAGATAAAGGCGATGAACGACGGGACATATACTTTTAAATTTGCCGAGTTCGGATGCCGCAGGAGGCTTTCAAGAGAGTGGGAGGACGAAGCTGTCCGCAGGCTGGTCACTCAGACAAAAAACTGCATAGGTACATCAAACGTGTTTCTTGCAATGAAGTATAACGTGACCCCCATAGGCACCTATGCCCATGAGTTTGTTCAGATGTACCAGGGTATCGACTCGATACCCCTTGCATTCACCAATTATTACGCCATGAAGGACTGGTACAATGAGTACGACGGAGACAACGGAACGGCGCTTACCGATACGGTGACAACAGATCTGTTCCTTCTGGATTTCAACCGCTCCATGGTGAACAACTACACAGGTGTACGCCACGACAGCGGCGATCCATACGCATGGGGAGAAAAAATAATACAGCACTATAAAAAATACGGGGTCGATCCAAAGACCAAGCTGCTGCTTTTCAGCGACAGTCTTGATTTTGACAGGGCGCAGGAGCTTTACGATTATTTCAAAGACCGCACAAAGGTTTCTTTCGGCATAGGGACATTTATTTCAAACGATACCTGTGAACAGGCACTGAATATCGTTATCAAGCTTCAGTATGTCAACGGCAGACCTGTGGCAAAGCTTTCGGATGTGCCCGGAAAGTCAATGTGCCGTGACGAAAATTATCTTGAATATCTTAAACGCTCGGTTGAGTTCAGGCTCAACAGAGGAAAAAAATAAAAAAAGGTGAGAAAAAATGAAAAAAATAATAATTATGATAATTGCATCGGCGCTTATTTTGTCCATGGCAGGCTGTGAGAACAGCTCATCTGTGGCGGAAACATCATCTCAGGGGGACAACTCGTCGTCGCTGAGCGATTCCTCCAAAACCGGAGGGGACAGCAGCCAAGAAAAGACCACGACCACTACAACTACTGCCACCACCACTTCCGCAACATCACAGACCACCAAGAGCACTGCTGCAACAACAGCTCCCCAGCCGCTGCCTGCAACGGCAAAGGATCTGGTGAAGATAACAAAGGAGCTTTACGGCAGTGAGGAGATAGTGGCTGAGTCAAAGGATATGGACGATGCTTTTGAGAAATATTTTACCTCTAATGAGGGCAAACATTCCGCATCGGGCAGGTTAAAGACCATAGACATATTTTCCCCGTTTGACGACCAGCTTTCCCACATAGACTATATTTCCATTGCAAAGGACACGGCAAGCATCTTTATGATCGGCAACTCGGTCAGGTTCAAAGACGACGATCCGGAGAACAAAAACGAGACTGACATCGACATGGACGGAGCTGTTATGGCGATAGTGTTCAACTGTGCCGACGCTGCCGAGGCGAAAAAGGTTTACGGCTGTGTGATGAACGAGGACCTTGAAAAGGACCTTGAGGGAGCGAAAAAAGAGGGTATGCTCGTTGAAAAAACGGCAGACCACGTTATGGTGGCCACACCGGGCAGAGAGATGTATATGTGTTATTATCTTTCGGGCAGCGATGTTATCGTGCTTGCCATGTACGATATGGGTCTTCAGGGACAGACTCCTGTTGGACCTTACACAAAGCAGTACGATTATAAAACAGAGCTGGATAAGCTTGCAAAGGCTCTTGGTGTAAAGCTGCCTTCTACACTGAAGTAAGAGGATAATAAATAGTAAAAAGAATGACCGCCCCTGCATTTTCATGCAGAGGCGGGTTTTTGTTTCTTATCTGTCTTTATAGATCTTTTTGTTTTCGTACATTGCGTTGTCGGCACGTTCAAAGACCGTTGCGACGGAGGTATCCATATTCCGGTCATATGCAGCTATTCCTATCGCAAGGGTGGCAAGCTCACGCTGGGCATTGCTTTGCATAATGCTTTTAAAGCTGTCGGAAAGGATCTGTCTGTTTTCATAATCCTCACCGGTGAGGATTACGGCAAACTCGTCCCCTCCTATACGGAACACAGGACTGTGCTTGAAGGTGGTGCAGATTATACGGCAGCAGCTTTTTATATATTCATCTCCAACTCTGTGTCCACGGGTATCGTTTATATTCTTCAGCCCGTTTATATCAAGCACGGCAATAGCAAATTCCTTGCTGCGGCGGCCGGCGATATCCTCGTCCATTTCCGCTACGGCATGGGAATATGCGTGCTTATTCTTTACCTTTGTAAGGGCGTCTTTATTTGCCATGTCCATAGCGTTGCCAAGAGCTGCACGGAAATCCATCTCTCTTTGTTTTGCAGCATCGATATTTGACACGGCTATAATAACGTGCCGTGGATTTTCCTCGGGACGAATGGCGATAAGGTTCACATACTGGGGTCTGTTGTCCAGCATGAGCCGGTAGGTGATGGAGGTGGTACCCGTTTCGTTCAGATCGTTTATGAACTGCTGCCTGTCCATGGCTTTTTCCATCATGGGTAAGTCCTCGGGGTAGATCTGATTGTTCATATTGCGCTTTGTATCGCCGAAGAAATCCAAACCGGACTCGCCCATTCTCAGCTGGGCATATTTTTCGCTGGAGCTGTACTCTTTATAATGGTCGGTCTCCAGGTCTATATAGTAGATGACCTCATATTGCTTGGCAAGGGCGTTTACGATCTGGCTGTAGGTTTCGTTCTGTGCTATGGCAGCCTGTTCACGCCGCACCTGCTTATCAATGTTCAACACCCCTATAACGATACAGTTGTTGTCGTTTCTGGGGCGCACAATGTGCATGGTCACATACTGTGAGCGTCCGTCAAGAAGCTGTCTGTATGTGCAGGTGAAGGACCCGGTCTGGTCAAGGGTGTCAAGAAGATTGTTTTTATCCATCACCTTGAGCATCCTGTCACAATCCGCAGGGTCGATGTATTTCACTATGTCCTCTCTTGCGGTAATGAAAAAGTCACGCCCCATTTTGCTTACGCCCAAAAGAGAATACTCGTGGCTGGAGCTGTATTCGGTATACTTGTTGGTGTTGGCGTCAATGTAGTAGATGACCTCGTATCTGCTGGAAAGAGCCATTGAGATCTCCCCGTATATCCTGCTTTCCGCAGCAGCTATCTGTTCACGCCTTACCTGTTCGTCAACGTTGCGGACGCCTACGATCATAAAGTCTTTGTCTGCACCGGTCCCTCTTATGACCTTCAGCTGATAGTATAAAAATCCGTCGTCCTTGATAAGGCGGTAGCTATGTGTGTATGCCTTGCCGTCCTCAAGGTGGGCAAGTATATCCTGCTTTATAAAGAAGTTCAGGAAAGCCTCTCTGTCCGGCTCATAGACCTGTTTGGGTACATTATAGGTCACGTCAAGAAAAAAGTCGTCACCGTAGGAAACTACCGAAAGGTCCTTGTTCTCTCCGGAAGCTCTGTATTCAACATAATGGTCGTTTCTTGTGTCAACGTAGTATATGCTCTCGTAGTCATTGGCAAGAGCGAGGGCGAGCCTTGAAAAGGTAACAAGCTCGCTGTTTTTTATGGCCTGATCGTTATTCATCTGCATATTATCACCGCCTGTGGATGGTTTATCAAGTGGTACAATATATTTAATCACTACCATTATACACCAATCGGATACAAATTGCAAGAGCATTAAACGATTAAAATTTATTTTATTCAAAATGCTGTTATAATTTATAATATTTTTTGCTTTTTGCACATAAACGCCTGTACACCCCATGAACCTAACGGGTCAATGCTGTTTGCCGGCGGGTGTTTCGGGCGAGGGGAGTTGCGGACCGCCGCTGCGGAACAAAAATGTTGACAGGTGAGTAAAATGGTGATATAATATAATTGTTGCAAATCAAGAATAATAGTGAGGTGATCGAAGTGACCAACAGTGATAGTTGCGGGCGATGGCGGCAGAATATGCATTTAAAAGGGGTTTGCACCTGCGGCGGAGCTGTTGTTCGTTTCGTGTGACCCACGGTTTAATATGCATTTTTCCCGTTATGCCCACAAAGCAGACGGGATATTTTTGTGCTTTTGCCAATGACCGTTACTCCGAAAAAATGCAGCAAAAATCTAAAGACGGAGGGATAAGATGGCTTTGGAAGAAGAAAGACTCGACAGGGACGGCGAGTCTGAAGAGATAACTGAAAAGATCGAGCCTGCGGAAATGCCCGATTACGAGGGAGACATCATCTCCATAATCAGAAGCGGCATTTCCCCGAAGGCTATGAAAAACAGGCTTGAGGATTACCACGAGAACGATATTGCGGAAGTTTTGCCTGTGCTCACCCAGGATGAGAGGGTGAAGCTGTGGAGGATCCTTGATGCGGAAATGATCGCAGAGATATTCGAGCACACCTCTGAGGAGGACGCCAGCACGTTTATGAACGAGATAAACGTGAAAAAATCTGCGGACATAGTCTCACAGCTGGAAACGGATACGGCGGCGAACATTTTAAGGCTTATGTCCAAGGAAAAGCGTGAGCTTCTGGTGGATATGACCGCCCCGGACGTACAAAAGGAGATAAGGCTTATTTCGTCATTTGATGAGGACGAGATAGGAAGCCGTATGACGGCAAATTATATCTGTATAAGAGAAAATATCACCGTGCCTCAGGCTATGCAGGAGCTTGTTAAGCAGGCGGCGGACAACGATAACATCTCCACTATATTCGTGGTGGACGAAAACGATCTTTTTTACGGAGCGATCGACCTTAAAGAGCTTATTATAGCCCGCAAGGATACAAGGCTTGAGGATCTTATCGTTACATCATTCCCGTATGTTTACGGAAGCGAAAACGTTGAGGATTGTATCGAAAGACTTAAAGACTACTCGGAAAACTCCATACCGGTGCTTGATAACTCAAACAGGCTGCTGGGCGTTATCACATCTCAGAACATCATTGAAGCGGTAGATGACGAGATGGGTGACGATTATGCAAAGCTTGCAGGCCTTACCGCAGAGGAAGATCTGAAGGAGCCGCTTATCCAGAGCATGAAAAAGCGTGTGCCGTGGCTGCTCATTCTTTTGTGTCTGGGTATGCTGGTGTCGGGCGTTGTGGGGACATACGAAAAGGTCATTTCACAGCTCACCATTATCATGGCGTTCCAGTCGCTTATACTTGACATGGCAGGTAACGTGGGCACCCAGTCGCTGGCTGTGACTATCCGTGTGCTTATGGACGAAAACCTTACAGGAAAACAAAAGGTCCACCTTGTGGGCAAAGAGATGAGAGTGGGCTTTTGCAACGGACTTTTGCTGGGTGTTTTGTCCTTTATTTTCGTGGGACTATATATTTTCTTTTTCAAGCACAGGACACTGGCGTTTTCATACCTTGTGTCGGGTTGTATAGGCATTTCACTTTTGGTGGCGATGCTTATTTCAAGCGCAGTGGGCACACTTATACCTCTTTTCTTCAACAAGATAAAGATAGACCCGGCGGTGGCGTCAGGACCCCTTATCACCACTATCAACGACCTTGTTGCTGTGGTGACATACTATTCGCTGAGCTGGCTGCTGCTGATACAGGTGTTCAACTTAGCATCATAACAACAAAAAAGCAGGCTTTCGTCTTATCGAAAGACCTGCTTTTGTTGTGCCTTTTGGTATTTGCCTCACACAAGCTTCAAGAATTTCTTGTCGTTCATCTGCTCGTTGGTGAGATATTCTCCGTCACGGAACAGGGCGTATGTTGTTACGGGGCTGGGGGCGTTTTGCGCCTGCTCTTTGGTCTGAATGTGTATAGAGGTGAATTTTACTCCGTTTTGCTTGGCTGCCTGCTCAACGATGGGGACATACTTTGCGTTGAAGGGGCACTGGCTTGTGTAGTACAGCACAAACCCATCCAGGTCGCTATGAGGGTGCTTTGCACACTCTTTGAAGGCAGGTTTTACGGCGCTTTCATCAAAGGGCAGATGCCACAGAAGTATACCGTTATCAGCCTTATCGCAGACCTCAAAGCCTTTATATTTCAGATATTTCGGGTCTGCAAGAAAAGGCTTTTTCTTTTCTGCGGATAATATACAAAGCCCTTTTTTGCCCTTTGCCTTACTGTCTTTGATACACCTGTGCAAAAGGTCGTTTGAATAGCCGTGACCCTTGAATGAGCCGGACACCCAAAGGCAGTCGATATACATATATCCGGGGGCGGTTATGGGGTTCCATGCGTTTTCGGCAGGTATATACTCGATAAAGCATTTTCCCCTTTCGGTGCTTTTGAGGAAAACCAGACCCTCGTCAAACTGCTGTACAAGCCATGCTTTTTTGGACGCTACCTGTACGTCTTTATTATTGGAAATAGCGCAGCATATATGTTCGCTTTCAATATTATCCTTTGTGATTTCAATATAGTCCATAAAAAGCAGTCCTTTCACATTTTTTTAAACGTAAAGATTTCCCTTTACAAGATATTCCCCCACGGTTTCCCCTTCGGGAGTGTTTATAAGGGTATTGTAAAAATCCCTGTTGTGGTTGTTGGTCAGGAAAAAGGAAAAGCGGTGGTTACAGCTATCTTTCATGCCGCCTGCAAACACAGGGTCGTTTGGCATCTGGCTCCAGTACTGTTTTGACTGGGTGAAGCCGAACTTATCGGCTACTTCTATAAAATTTGCTATCTTGTCCGGGGTCCACCACTGTTTATCGTTTGAGGGCCCTTGGACCTTTTCGTTGGCAAGAGCATGGAGCTTATTGTCAATATCATACAGGTCGATATAGTATAAGGTATCTCTTCCGCTGGCGTAAAAGCTCTTTTGGGTGAAGCAGCCAAGCATGAGCCTGCCTTCGTGGAGCCGGGTGAAGATATGACCGTAAAGCTTGTCGCAGCTGAAAAGGCTCGGGTCTATCTCTGCCTCGCCCCAGGGGAGCACCTGACCTTGGTCGGTTATCTTGAAGTTCTTGCAGGAAAGCACCCAGTTATCCTCGTTATCGTTAAGGCATATAACCAGCATATATTCCGCTTCGCCGCTTTGTGCGTAGACAGGGTAATATGCTGCGCCCCCGGTACAGCGGCACTTGCCAAGGCAGAACCTATTGCCGCCTTTTGAAATGTAGGGGTAGCTCACCTGCTGTTTTTCAAGGGCGGGGGTGTCTTTGAGTATGACCTGGCGGTAGTATTTTTCCATTACTTTAAGCCGGTTGGGGCGGATCTGTTCATAGGGAGGGATAAAAAGATCGTTAAAGGCTGCAAGGGCTTCATGGTAATTTCCGGGATACTTCATATATCCCCCTGCGCTTATGGTTTCGCCTTGTTCAAAAGCGGCGCTGAAACTGAAAGAGTCCCCGTCGAGAACGTTTTGGTTACTGCCGTTAAAGCCGTCCCACTTTTTCAGCTTGAAGCGCTCAAACAGCTCCTGGATGCGCCGGGTGAAATCCTCATCAACCTCTATTGTCAGGGCGTCTTCGTCACTTACTCCGTCAAGGCGCACCGTTATTTCGGCTTTTTCGCTGTGGTTTTCGTAGCTATAATCAAACCCCGAGTACATATAGGAACCTTGACTGCCAAGATGCATATTTTTCAGTTTCCACATTCGCTTTTCTCTCCTTTTTTTTCATTATAACATAACCCCAATAGCTTGTCAACATTCTTCTATGGTCAGGCTTTGGGCAGAGGTATCCGGTATATTTTTACACCGCTTTGGCAGGCTATGGCAAATTAGTTGTGCATGATATACAAAAGACCGGTGGCTTTATGGTCAGATTTAGAAAAGTTGAAAAAATCTATTGAAAATATGGCTCTAAAATGGTATAATAATACGAAACACATAATGTACATATACTCGGTGAGATGTGCTCTTATGCACATAAGGCACACCGGAGGATGAAAGGAGGCGGGCAATGAGATTGATCCACTATGATGTATGTTCTTTTCTGATACTTACTTTGATGCTCATTTCAATTTTTATCAGAAAGCTCAACAATGGTCATGCACAAAGGCTTTTTGTGGCGTTTACCGTGCTTATCTATGTAAATACTCTTGCGGATATCTTATGTGCCGCTCCATACACCCTGGACGAGAGCACCGATCTGGTCATACGGCAGGTGAGCACATATGTATATTTCCTGCTCCATGCAAGCCTTATGCCTTTGTATATTATCTTTATGGGCTCGGTGGCAGGTACCTGGGTGGCTTTCCTTGGAAAGAGCAAGTGGAAAAAGGTGGTCTTCACCGCACCTTACCTTATAAACATCGCAGCGGTGGCAACAAACCCGTGGACACATTGGGTGTTCTATTTTGAGGACGGGGTTTACGTCAGAGGAAAGCTGGTTCTTCTTACCTACGCTATTGCGGCTTTCTATGTTGCGTTCACCATTTTTTATCTTATCAATTACAAGGGAACTCTGGACAGGGGACAGAGGATAGCGTTTTTCAGTCTTTACCCCTACTCTATGCTTGCCATAACCATACAGTATCTGTATCCCGACCAGCTGGTGGAAATGTTTGCATACACCGTGGCGGCGCTGACGGTGCTGATGTTCGTTATCAGACCCGAGGAGGTCATAAACCCTGCGGTGGGTGCAAAGACAAGCAGCGCCTTTAAGACGGAGATGAGCCGTGACTACCTTTCTTCCAGAGAGTATGCGGTCATCATCATAAAGATAAACAGCGACAGCTCGCTTATCAAGCTTTACGGCATAACCAAGCACGAGCTGTTCATAAAAAACCTTGTGGGCAGGATACACAGCTGTATGAAAAAGACCATGAACCGGCTCAGCGATTATGATGTGTTCTATCTTAATTACGGTCTTATCGCATTGAAGATGGAAAGCAAATACAGCGACGAGCAGATGGCTCAGCGGCTTTACGAGACCTTGTCTGAAAGGCTGTGCAGCGACAATTTCGATATTGTTCCGGAATGTGTTGTGTGTGCCTTGGATGTGCCCAAGGATTTTGCAACGGCAGACGAACTTCTGAGGTTTACGGACACATTTGAAAAGAGTGATATCCAGCCGGGTGCGTTTATTTACTCAAAGCTCACAAGGCAGGAAAGGCTGAAAATGAATTTTGACATTGACAGATATATTCACAAAGCCATTGCCAACAAGAGCTTTCAGATGTATTACCAGCCAATCTACTCTGTAAATGAGAAAAAGTTTGCCACTGCTGAGGCTCTTATAAGGCTTGACGACGACGAGGTAGGTTTTATTTCTCCCGCACTGTTTATACCTGCTGCGGAAAAAAGCGGCGCCATTTACGAGATCGGCGATTTTGTTATCGAGAGCGTTTTTGGTTTTATCGGCAAGGTAAGGCCCTATGGGGTCAAGTATATCGAGATAAATATATCCGCCATGCAGTGCATGAGCAGCAGCTTTGTCAAGGAGGTAATGGAAAAGCTGTCACGTCATAAACTGTCAAACAAGTGGGTGAACTTTGAGATAACCGAGTCGGCATCTGACATTTTCGATGATGTGCTAAGCGAGACTGTGTCAGATCTTCACGACCAGGGGATAGAGTTCTCCATTGACGATTACGGCACGGGATATTCAAATCTGCGAAGGATAATGAGCGAGCCTATCAAGATAATCAAGATCGACCGAAGTCTTATCTGCGAGATCAACGATCACAAGTCAAGGACTTTACTGGCGGACACCATAAGAATGATAAAGTCCATTGGAATGGAGATAGTGGCAGAGGGTGTGGAGGATGAACAAACCGCACACTGGCTCATCGAGCAGGGCTGCGATTATATACAAGGGTTCTTTTACGCAAAGCCCATGCCGGAAAATCAGTATATAGAGTTCCTTAAAAGCAACGCATAAAAAAGAAAAAGGCACGGATGTCATGGACTGCACTTATACAGAAGCATTATAAACTCTTTTTGGGGAAAACCCTTTTGCAAAATGGGTTCCGCTAACGGCAAAGCCGTTAGCTACGGAGAATTGACCTTTTGGTCAATTCTCTGCCCAAACCGAGAATATCCATAGGATATTCTCGGTCTCCAAAAGGGTTTCCCCCAGCTGCCACGCAGGGGTGGTGTGCACTTGCTTTTTGAAGATGGATGTGATAAAATGGGGATATAACAATAAAAAAGGAGAGTATTAAAATGTCAGAGAAAAACAAAGACCGATCTTTTGTCTGGAAGTGCGTTTGTATAGCTTTGGCTGCGGCGCTGCTTACGGTATCTTGTCTGTATATTTTCAAGTCCGGCAGCGGCAGTTCCGACAGCACCGGCAGCACGGCTTCGGAATCGGAGCAAAAGGGAAAAGACCCTTTGTCCTTGTGGACAGAAAATGCCCCGCTTAAAAAGCAGCTTACAGAGTACATAGGCAAGATAACAGATAAGGATTCAAAGGACTTTATCCCTGTGGAAAAGCGTATTGCAGTATTTGATTTTGACGGCACGCTTTTTTGTGAAACAGACCCGGTCTACTTTGATTACAGAATGTTTTATTACCGTGTGACGGAGGATCCGGAGTACAAGGACAAGGCAAGTGCCGAGGAAAAGGAAACTGCGGCAAAGATCAAGACCATGATGGACACCGGAACGTCCGCAAAAGGGCTGGAGGTTGCCCACGGAAAAGGCGTAGCTTCCGCATTTGCAGGAATGACCATAGGACAGTTCAATTCGTATGTCAAGATGTTCAGAGAAAAACAGGCTCCAAGCTACAACAACATGAAAAACGGCGAGGCTTATTACAAGCCCATGCTTCAGGTGGTAAACTATCTGAAGGAGAATGATTTTACCGTATATGTTATAAGCGGTACGGACAGGTTTATCGTAAGGGGAATTATTGAGGACTCGGCTCTTGATATCCCACCCAGGCAGATAATCGGTTCAGATGAAACTATCGTTGCCGACCACCAGAAAGGTGAGGACGGAATGGTATACCAGTACAAGCTTGAGGATAAGGTCATTACCGGCGGAGAATTCATTATCAAGAATCTGAAAATGAATAAGGTAAGCGTTATCCAGCAGGAGATAGGTTTGCAGCCGGTGCTTTCCTTCGGAAATTCATCGGGCGATAACAGCATGGCCAACTTTGTTATTGACGACAATCCCTATCCAAGTGCGGCGTATATGCTTTGCTGTGATGACCTTGAGCGTGAGAACGGAAATCAGAAAAAGGCTGACGCAATGAGAAAAAGCTGCGAAGAAAACGGCTGGACAGCAATTTCCATGAAGGACGACTGGACGACCATTTACGGTGACGAGGTAACAAGAAAGAAATAATATATTAGGAAATATCAGATGCCCGGAAGCGGAAAATAAACTGCTCCCCCTTTTGTCGGACGATGAGGTATGATAGGTGTACCGATCAGAGATCTTATAAAAAGAGGGGGCGTTTCAAACCCACCGGGCGTTTCTTTTTTTACAGTTTCACCTTTGGCAGTAGTGAAAGCTACATTTTTCACGCAGGGTGTTGTATAAGCAACAATTACGGGGGAAATTATCTGTTGAAAAGTCCGGGGCAGTGGTGTACTATATATACAGAACGAAAAACGAATCAAGGAGGACACCACAATGATCTCAGCACTTATTTCTATCACAGCAGGATTGATCTTCGTTGCAAGCTGTATATATGTTACACGCACGATCGTTACAAATACTGCAAAGTAAAAAAATCACCGGCACACAGACGTAACAACCGCCCTCATAAGGTAGGTACCTATATAGAAGATTTATAAAACGTTTTGCGGAACATCTTTTATTGCGAAGGACTGTTTCCTAACTGCATTTCTTGACCATAACTATTTTTACCCTCCGATGGTTTTATCCATCGGGGGGTAAAAATCATTAAGAGTTTTAGGAAAAGGGCGCACCGGCGTAGCCGGCGCACGAGAATATCCATAGGATATTCTCGGTTGGGGCAGAGAATTGACCAAAAGGTCAATTCTCCGTAGCTAACGGCAAAGCCGTTAGCGGAACCCATTTTGCAAAAGGGTTTTCCCCAAAAAGCGTTTATAATACTTCTGTATGAGTACCATACTTAAGCTTGGGGGCGTTTTTTTTATGTTCAGATGGTGTAGATCGGCGCCGGTCGGGAAGAAATAGGTTAAACAAAAAACAAATACAAAAAAATATCAGTTTTTATTGACAAAAAGAGCAAAAAGTGGTACAATAGTAAATAAATGAAGACTTTTGTCCGGAACTATTTACGGTTCCTTGCGAAAGGATGCCGCAGAAAACGGATAATACGCTGTATAACAGCAAAAACTCCCCCGTGGGGGCATTGATTTTTTCACAGAGGGCAAACCGCATGGATCCCAATGAAATATCACAGGGAAAGAGCAATATACATTATAGGAGGGGTGATGCAGATCAAGGCGGTGCAGAAAAGCTATAAAAAGTCTGCAAAGAGCAAAAGGCGTGAACGGTCAGGAGGTTTACGCAAAATGCCGTTCAGACTGCCGCATCACAGGGAACGGGTGTCAGGTTCCCTTACACAATTTCGGAAAACTGCGCTTTTTATATAACGACGATCCCGGGGTATACCGGACAGGCGAACAGAGCCTGCCTGACCGTCTGAGTTTTATAGTAGGGGTCAATCACAGCCAGGGCGCAGAGAATAAACAACAGAATTATCAGGAGGACTAACGATGAAAAAAATGAAACGAATCGCAGCGGGAGCAGCAACGCTGGCAATGATCGCTTCTATGGCTTTGGCAATGCCTATGACGGCAAGTGCAGAGGCTACAAAGTATAGCGGGATCATAACAGGATCATCTGCTAAGGATTCGGCACTTACCGGATCTGTCACCTATGAAGATAAAAGTGGCACAGATCAGACCCTTACAAGCTATAACGCAGCCGAGCTGAAAAAGATCCTTGTGATCAAGGACGATGCCAATATCCCCAAGGTAAGCTTTGATTATACCGCTTCGGCAGGTGATGCTGTTGCGGCAACTACAACAACTCATGCAGTTCTTGCAGGTGTAAGCCCTGCAAAGATCAAGTGGGTTGAGGAAAAGACAAAGACCGTTGCCAATGCCAACGATACATTTGACGTTGATAATGTGGGTGAACATTCAGCTGGAACAGCCGGAGCTTCTTTTAAGCTTAATTACGCTGCACAGGATGTACACGACAGCACCGGAGGAAAAATAACAGGCGCTACGGATACATATACTATGGCTGCAGGCAGTGATAATGTTTTGCTCAACAATACAAGCACAGCTGTTGACGGCAATTCAACAGGCGTTTACTATGCCATCAAGACGATGCGTCTTGATTTTACAGACTGCGGATTTACCGAGCCTGGTATTTACAGATATCTTATAACCGAGGACAATCCCGCTCAGGACGGTGTCACTTACGATCCTACCCTTACCCGTACTATCGACGTATATGTTGCAGATGCAACATATACACCATATACTTCGGGAGCTGCCGGGGAAACACAGAACAAGCTCAGGATAGCAGGCTATGTAATGTACAAGGGAACTGTTGCCGATGCCCCTGCTAAGCCGGGTACAGCAAACCCAGGCACAGCAAGCAAGCTGGAGGACGGACTTGACAATACTGCCAAGGGGGATAACGGAGCATATTACGGCACTCCCAACGGCTATGAAGTAAGCGGCACCACAAAGTCCGAGGGCTTTAAGAACACCTATGTTACACACGAGCTTACATTCAGCAAGGAAGTTAAAGGCAATCAGGCTTCAAAAGACAAGTTCTTCAAGTTCAAGCTTGAGATCAAAAATGCTACAATAGGCAATGTTTTTGATGTTGACATTACCAATGCTGAAGGCTCCGTTCCAGCTACTGTAAATGCTGCAACACAGGATTCGTATAAAAGTCAGATAAACGCTGCTCAGCTTGTTGCAGACAGCTCCAAGACTCTTGCAGCCGATGGATATACATTTACTCTTAACTCAGGCTCTGATTCAGTAGGAACGATCACTGCTTACTATTATCTCCAGCATGGTGATAAAGTGATCATAAAGGGTCTGCCTGACAATACCAGCTATGCTATCACCGAGAGCCAGGAAGATTATACAGCTGCCCTTGTGCTTACTGGCGATACAACGAACGGCGTTGATGCAACGACCGGAACAGAGATCAACAATACTCTTACTGTTGATAACACCGGTACAGATGATGCAAACTGGACTGCGGGATATACAGATACAGCACTTCAAAAGGATACAAACGCCAAGTTTACCAACACCCGTGAGGGCACTATCCCCACAGGAGTTATTCTTTCAATAGCTGCACCTGCGGCAGTGGGAGCTGCGGCTATCGGCGGTATAGCATTTATTCTTATCAGAAACAAGCGCAGAAAGTCCGAGGAAGAATAAAAGGCAGTGCTTAAATTCTGGAAAAGGATGAATATCCTCTACGAGCGGCTGATCCTGATCCTGCTTGTGCTTGTGCTGCTTGTGATGACGTGGTGTATGTACGACAGTTATTATGTATACAGCCACGCTCTGAACGATGATATATTAAAGTATAAGCCGGGTCAGAGCGACATCTCGCCTGAGGATCCACCCTTGAGCGATGATATGGTTGCATGGATCACACTTGACGGTACTAATATTGACTACCCCGTTATGCAGGGCAGGGACAATGTTAAGTACCTCAACACTGATCCTTTCGGGAAGTATTCTCTTTCGGGGAGCATTTTTCTTGATTTCAGAAACTCCCCGGATCTTTCCGACGATTATTCCTTGCTTTACGGACATCATATGGAATACGGAAAAATGTTCGGAGCACTGGATGATTATCTTGACCGGTCCTATCTGAAGGATCACAGCACAGGAACGCTGATGATCGGAAAGGATGGGGCGAAAAAATACAAACTAACGGTGTTTGCAAGCATGAGGGCAAGCAACAGGGAAGAGGTTGTTTTTGACCCGGGCAAAGGCGACATCAGAGGTTTTATCAAACAGCATAATCAGGTATACACACAAGATCCCAAGGGACGTATACTTGCATTATCGACCTGTGCAGAGGGCGACTTTGTTTCAAGGACGATAGTGTTTTGCTATATCACATAACGAAAACATTGAGAGGAGAGTGAGCTTATGAAAAAATGCACAAGATTTATTTGCATTGTGTCACTATGCTTGCTCTCTGTTTTTGTTGTTCCTTTCAATTCTTTAACAGTCCATGCCTATGTAACGGCATCGGTTGAGATACCGGTCAGCTGTCTTGAAATATCGGACAGCAGGACCCATATTTACAAAGTTATGATAGAAGCTGAAAATGAGGTTTCTCCTGCGCCCAGAAACGATAGTATCAGTGTCGAGCAAAAGGGCACGGGAAAATTTGAGATAGATATAAACGAGCCGGGGACATACGAATACAGGATATATGAAATACCCGGCAATGAAAAAAATATAAAGTACGATAAGAATATTTACATCGTCACGGTGTTTGTTGAAAACGCCGGGGAGGACGGTCTGAAGTACGCTGTTTCCGCAAGGATATCCGGCAGCGATGTGAAGCCGGAGCAGATCGTTTTTAAAAACGGTTCGTCCACAGACGGCAATTCGGATACAGCGTCAAAACCGGATAATAAACCCTCTTCGGAGGATAAGGAAAAAGTACCTTTCACAGGATATATCCAGGGGCTTTTGTCCGGGGATAGTTTCCGTGCACGTTCGCTCAGAATAACTATGATCTGTCTGGCGCTGATCGCAGTTTCTACACTCCTTTTCAGACGGGATAAGGACAGAAAGGGGGAGAAGAAATGAAAAGAAGATTCAGCAGCCTGATAAAGCGTGTCGTAAGCGGTCTGTCGGCTGCGGTAATGATGCTGGGCAGCCTTGCACCCGCCATTGCATACGCACAGGATACAAAGGAGTATGCCCACAAAATAAATCTTTTTGATATACAGCTCACAGGCGGTGCAGATTATTCTGCGGCATTTAAAGATGACAATGCAAAAGATGATACCCAAGCAATAGACGGATATGTATGGACAGCCTCCAATTCCAATTCGGGACATAAGTTCATTTATACGGTGGATTTTTCCCTTTCGGGTCAGGGCATAGGAAATAATGATAAAGATCTGATAAAAGAACGCTTTGTGGAGATACATATACCTGCACACATTTTAAGGCTCAAGGGTCAGGACAAGGCAGGGGGAAGCGGCGAGACAAAAAAATACGGTGACGTTATCGAGCTGTCGGTGCCTAAGGCATCGGACGTTTCTAAGGTGCCGCAGTATGATGCTTCGGGAAACCCCGTAACGAATGAACAGGGACAGACTGTGTATGTGTATGACACGGATTATGACTTTCTTTACGAGGAAGGGACCGACGAAAACGGCGAGCCGGAGATCGTAATTTATAATATCAAACCTATCTCCGCAGGACAGGTCTATGAGTTCCCTATGGCGTACAAAATGCTTTATAATACATGGGAATACCAGGATCTTGGCAAATCGGACGCAGCTAAGGCATCTGTTGTTGTGGACAGCTGGGAGAAGGACTCTCAGACGCAGTATTCATCCGACAACAAGGACGAGATCAGAGCGCAGACAAAGGAGATACCCGTATATATCAATACCGGCGTACAGATACAGTCCACCTCCAAGTCGGTAAGGCAGAAGGATCAGACAGAACTGCTGACTGCGGAAAAGCTCCAGGCTCTGAGCTATATCAGCGGCAAGGACCTTGATCTGGGTGCGGATAAGGACAACTATCTTTATATGGTGTGGCAGGTGGATTCCAAGGTATCGACCGTCACCCAGAAATACAGCTACACCGTATCTGACAAGCCGGGTGTGCTCAGCGGAACGGATGCTGAGGAAAATACACATTCTGTTCAGGGCGAATTTGTAGCGATGAATATCGATAACGGCAGCTTCCAAAAGCCCGAGGCAGACGGCAGCGGCAATTATTCTGTTACCGTAAGCGGTCTGAGCGGTAATCCTCCGGTGGCATTGGTGATAACAAAGTATGCAAAGACCAAAACGGACGAGATAAACAACGCCCCGAGAAATGGCTCGTATAAGGCGGTAAATGACGCCAAGGGAACGGTCACACCGGCTGACAAAATGGATATAGATACGGAAAAAACGGCTCAGGCAGAATTTATCTATGAAAGAAAAAAGCCCAGCATACCACCCGTGATAGAGGGGTATACTGCCTTCAAAAAGGGGCTTACAACAAGCTATGAGCTGAATAATATCCTTGAGGACGACACGGCGGTTACAGGGCTGAAATACAGCACCGAAGCCAAGATGCACTCTTATGGAAACACGATCCGTGACCTCAATAAAAAGCTGACGGAAAGCATCACAGCAGCTGTGAACGGAGATGACGTATACGTCAGATCTCCACTGGGAGTATATACAGCCCGGATAGGTTCATCAGGCTATAAAAAAGACGGCAGCGCTGTTTCCACCAGCTATGAAATGACCGCAGAGGCTCTTTTGAAGATCGTTTCAAGCGAGCTGGCATCATCTTTCTACGGAAAGGAAGATGTAACATATTCGGTTACGGATAAAAAAATATCCCTTGTCCAGCCGGGCAACTCATCAAATACTCTGGAGCTTACCCCCCAGGACTATTATTTCAGCGGCGTAGAATTTACTTTCCAGGCAGATAAGGTAAGCTTTAACGCTGACACTATGGAGTTCAGCGGCGAGCCCATCGTGGACAGGTCGGAATATGAAGCAGGGGGAACGGTTGATCTGTACGCATTTATCAACGGCAGTGAAACTCCTGTTTTGGCAGCAAAATTCCACCCGGACACCAACACTTTCAGCGATATAGATACAAGCGTGATTTCTGCGGCATCTCCCGGAAATGTCAGATTCGCAGATAATTCAAAGGTCACAGGGTACCGTATAACTTCAAGTAACAAGTATTTTTGCGTTCAGCTGAATACCAAGCCTACTGTTGCGGTAAATCCCACAGACGCAGTCAAGAACTTTTTAAACGGATACGGAAAAGCAGGGGATCTGAAACAGGTGAATGTGCACAACACCGGAAGCTATGATGTTAAGGCACATGATGATTCGCTTTTGTTCCATAAGGATGTATCAAACGTTGACCTTGTTTCACAGGATAAAAGAACATCGTCTATCACCAAAACAGCAAGAAACGAGAATGCTGCTGCAATTACAGGCAAGGACGGGGAGTCATACAGGACCATCAACGACACCCTCAATCGTCAGTATATCGTAACTTGGGAAACAAAGGTCGGAGAGCTTTATTCAGGTTCTATTGACGGTGTTGCGGTGAACAATGTGCCTGTGGAGCAGCAATCAGGCGTATTTTACGATCTTTTGCCGCTTCACAGCGATATTATCGAGGGAAGCGTCAACGTTTACATCGACGATTCTTCCGCACCTCTTCCGGCATCTTCATTCAAGGTGCTGCCAAGAGAGGAAAATCACGCAGGCTCGGGACAGAAGCTGATGAAGGTGGAGATATACGCTCCCTGCCAGAAAAACTATCGTATGACCTATGCCACCGTTCATGCTCATGCGGATATACAGGACTACGGTTCTATGGCAAACAACACTGTGGCATACCAGACGGGAAATGAAAATATCGGCGGAGGGTATCCTGATAACGGAGGCAATCACGCTGTTTCCAAGTCTGCATACATGATAGGTCTTGACCCGGAAAACGGTAAAGCCAAAAGGTTTATCTATGCAGAGGCAACAGAGAATATCGTTGCACTTATACAGACATCATCGGGTATCTTCAAATATGTTTCGTCAAAATCCGACCCGTCACAAAGGCAGAGCGCTGAGGTACACCCGGGTGAGGATTACACCTATCACTACCGTATGAAAAATTCTTCGAGCACAAAGGCTCGTGACATTGCCATACTTGACTCGGTGGAAAATTACAGAACGGTGGGCGGAACACGATATAACTACGGCCTGAACAAGGACAGAGACTGGAACGGAACGATAAAGGCCTTTGATCTGTCGGCTGTTGAGGCACGTATGGGAGCTCAGGCAGATGAGCTCAGGCTTTTTGTCTATACAGGTGACCAGATCGTAGATTTTAACGATAATGCTTACTCGGATTCGGTTAAACGTCAGAATCTGCTGAAATCTATATTAGGTGAGCTTACACCCACAGATGCAGGATATGTTGAGCACAGCAACTGGAAAACAGCAGACTGGAAAAATCCCGGCGACCTTAGCAGCGTAAAGGCGTTCATCGTCTACACCGGCAGAAACTTCACTCTGCCAAAGGGCGCAAGTATGAGCTTTAAGGTAACGATGACTGCACCGAAGTTCCTTCAGGACAGCAGAACGGTAGATGCTGCAAATGGACAGTTCCTTACACCACTTAAAACCTATAATAACGTGTACCGTTCATTTACAAATATGCCGATCGACCCCACAGACGAGAGCAAAACTCTTGAACAGTACTACTATACACACTTTGACTACACAGAGGTGTCTTACAAGGTCACAGGCGATCTTGAATTTGTCAAGACCGACAGCAAGACAGGCAGCAAGGTGGGGGGAGTCCAGTTCAGCCTTACGGGAATTTCCGATTACGGAAACACCTACGACGAAACACTTACCTCAGACAGACAGGGCAAAGTTCTTTTTGAGGATCTTGAAAAGGGAACATATACTTTAACGGAAACTGTTTCAGACGACGACCATGTTCTGGATAAGGAGCAGAAAAAGGTAACCGTCGAGCCGGACGGAATGGTCACTATCGTTAAGATAGACGGCACAGAGCTTAAAAAGGAAAATGGCGTTTATAAGCTCGATAACGACCCAAGACCCCACACGGATATAGTATTTTCCAAGGTGGATTCTATTTCAAAGACAGGCATAAACGGTGCAAAGTTTACACTTAAAGGAACATCTGAGCTTAACTCTGCTGTTGATATGACAGCGTACAGCGAGGGCGGCACGGTGACTTTCCGTTCAGTCGAGCCGGGAAGCTACACCCTTACAGAGGAATATCCTGCCTCGGGGTATGCTGCACCTGTGACTAATTCATACACGGTGACAGTTACCAAAACGGGCAATTATTCCGCTTCGTTCCAGATCTCCGGCGTAACAGATGATACTATCAGCAACGATCCTTTGGCAAGCACAAAGCTTATTAAGGCTGACAGCATAAGCAAAAATGCCCTTGAAGGCGCTGTGTTCAAGATCACTGCGCCGGTGGAGCTGAACAGCAGATATGAAATGCTGAAACAGTCCTATGCAAACAGAGAGGAAAGTGTTGACTTTAAGTGGACTTTTGACGGCACGAACTGGACGCAGACTGCCACAGGAGGCAGCATCAAGGGCGAGATCCCACTGGTGCAGCTTATACCCGGCAGCGGTTACAAGCTTTCAGAGACCACTGCGCCAAAGGGGTATGCACCCATAGCAGACAAAACTTTCACCGTGTCTGACGGCAGTATCGTGTTTGACAACAACAGCGGACTGGAGTATCTTGTACTGAATAGAGATACTCATGAGTATGATGCATCTTCTCCCGAATATGCTGAATATATCCGTGTCAGCAATGATCCGACTTTTGATGACAAAAAGAAGATCGACAAGTCATGGGTCGGTAATATAACACTTGACACAAATGACCCGAAATTCCCAACGGTGCATTTGAAAAACGAAAAGCCTGCGGAGAGTGTCAAGGTCGTTACGATCGGTGACGGACTAAAAACACTGATACAAAATAAAAGAACAAACTTTACAGGATTAGAGCGTTCCTCAACAAAGCCTGACAATGCCACTGCGTACAAAGCAGATATTGACGGCGAGGACGGAGAGTTCTACGCATGGTGGGATTCCACCGACAATAAAGTAAAATGGTGGAGCGATGCAAAGGTCATTTATCTGCCTGAAAGCTGTCAGGGAATGTTTATTAACTGTAACAACAGCGGATTTACTTCAATTGACCTGAATGATTTCAACGGCGAAAAAGTGACTACCATGCAGAGTATGTTTGAGGGCTGTTCAAAACTGACTTCAATTGATCTGAGTTCGCTCGTCACTACAGATAAGCTGACAAATCTGAGCTATATGTTCAAGGGCTGTGAAAAGGTCACATCGCTTGATCTCAGCGGCTTCACGACCTCAAACGTCACTACTTTTGCAAGTATGTTTGAAAATATGAAAGCTGTCACCGAGATAAAGCTCGACTACACCAAGTTCACAGCAGCTGACAAGCTGACATCTGTGGACAGTATGTTCAGTGAGTGTAGAGCTCTCCAGAAGATCGACCTGAGAGGTTTTTCAGATTGTCCTAATCTGACAACTATAAATAAGTGGTTTTATAATTGTTTCCGGATGGAATATATTGATTTAAGTAATTTTTCAACATCATCAACACTTGCAAATATAAAAGGTATTTTCTATAAATGCGGAACAGAAATAAACCCTAAAACTCCCGGCAATAATTCAGGTACGAAAGTATTTGCAAAAGGAGCCTGGACTTTTTCAGACAGCTCACAGTTCAACTATGATGCTGTTGATTACTTCAGAATAAATCTTTATGATAAAATGTATAAAAACGCTTCTGAAGACGGTAAGAACGGCAACCCCGTTTTTTCACTTGTTCATGCGAGACTGCATTTTACTACGGAATATCATAATCCGCCTCCAAATAATGGTCGAACAGGAGACCAATTGAGAACGACCGGCGGATATTTCAATCCCGCATACACAGAAGGTACGACCGTTTACACAAGCGACAATTATTCGGAATACTACAAAGGTTTCTGCAACAGCACTTACAACACAAATTATACGCTTTCCAACGCACTGCATTCCGCTTCCCGCCTGCTGTTTGCAGGGGGCGCGCTGAGGGCTGCTGCACAGGACTATTCCGAAGCCCCCGAAGGCTTCACGGCAATGTCGCCTGCAAGCGAGGTAAAGGACGTTGATGCAGACCCCAAGCGCAAGACGGAGTTTGTTTATGAGTATATCACCGGTGAGGAAGGTACATTTGTAAGCATAGGTGTTTACTCTGTGCCCCAGAAAGTAAACCTTACGATCCGTGTTCCCCTTGACGAGACTCATGTGACGGAATACTACTACACAAAGGAAACCACTGCAACATGGAAAAAAGTCAGCAGCGGAGATTCACCCGACTGGAAGCTGGAAATGAACGTCAATAACGCAGACGAGGAGTTCTACCTTTGGGAGGATAAGTTTGAAAGCTACAAGGCGGATACCTCCGAAAACAATGCAAAGGTCACAATGGGCGATGACGGCAAGGCAATTTTGGTAAACACCGCAACAGATCAGGACACAGGCTCTCTTAATCTGAGAAAGACTATGGAGGGTAACATCGTTCTTGATCCACAGCAGAAATTCACATTCGTTGTCACCATGAAAAAATCAGATAACTCCCCTTACACCAAGGCTCCCTTTGACGCTCAGGGCAAGGCTGAATTCCAGCTTAAAGCCAACGAGGAGGTGACCTTGTCAGGTCTGCCTGTTGGTGCAATATACACAGTCAGCGAAACTATCGACAGCTCTGTTTCCGATCTTTACGAAACAGTTACCCCAGTACCGCTGTCGGGAACCATCACGAAGGATACTGCCATAAGCGCAGTTATCCAAAACCGGATCAGGACAAAGGATCTGAAGCTGAGCAAGAGATCACTGCTTTGTGAAAACAACGGCTCGGGGACGGTCATACCCCTTGAGCTGGATGCGGACACACAATGGAAAGATTCCGAGTTTTCTTTTGATGTTGTTTTTGCAGGGCTCGTTCCGGAAATGGAATATTCATACGGATCTGCAAAATTCACCAGCGACAAAAACGGCGCTGCAAGCATCAAGGTAAAACTCAAACAGGCTGAGAACATCACCTTTTCAGATCTGCCTGCAACGGCAAGCTACACCATGACCGAAGAAACTCTGACAGACACAAGTCTTGAGGAGTACACCCAGGCAAACGATGCTAACCCAGACGGCGGTGTAACAACAGCTCAGCAGGTGGTAATGGACAAACCGGATGTAACTTTCACAAACACCAAGACGCTGATACACGATAAGTATGTTATCACAGTTAAAAAGATATGGCTGGATGAAAACGGAAACGAGATGAAGCCGGCAGCTGACGGAACGATCATGAAAGCTGACAACTCGGAAGCGGAGTCTACCATACCGTCATTCCTTAACACCTATCTTGGCAGAGCTTTAAGGTATACTGCTGACGGAAAGACATACTACATGAGTGTTGAGAGCAAGTTTATGACAGTCAAGCTGAATAAGGCAAATAACTGGCAACAGGAGATCTCCGGGCTTGAAAAGACAAAGACTGTCAGCACCGGCGTAAGCAGTACGGAAACATATGAGTATGTGTACTTCCTCTGGGAGGACGGCCCAACAGCGTATAAGCCGTTTGAAACCGCTGTAAATAACGTAACGGAAAATATCAACTCAAATGAGTATAAATTCTACCGTGAGGAAACTGTGGCAGGGGTAGCGTATACCTATTCTCTTCAGAACAAAAAGGTTCCTACACACTCCCTTGTGATAGACAAGACCGTTACGGGAAATTACGGCAGCAAAGGAGAGGACTTCAGCTTTGTTATCAGATTTACTGTTCCGCAAGGCACACCAATAACCGGAACAGGACTGCGTGCGACCTTCAACGGAGAACGAAACCGAACCATAACGCTGGAAAATGACGGCTCGTTTTCCTTTACACTTGCACACGGTGAAAAGATCATATTTGAAGGACTGCCTGAAAACACAAGTTATACTCTTACCGAAGAACAGGCACAGGACTACTCAACGACCATAGTAAGGACTGTGGAGGGCAGCGATGAACATCCTATCGAAGGAAAAAAGATTACCGGTACACTTGATAAGGACCATATTGTTTCCTACACCAACGACCGCACAGGGACACTTTCTACGGGGGTCGACCCGGGAACTACCGCAGCAGCTGCGGCGGCTCTTGCATCGGTAGTCGGTATAAGTTATATCAAGCTGCGTAAAAAGGAAGATGACGAATAGGAATTACTCCCGTATTTCTCGTAAATGCGGGAGATTCTTTTTGCCCGGAAATCATGGGATAAACCGGGGGATATAAAAGATGAAATGGTGCAAAAAGATTTATTGTAATTTTTTTAAAAAGGGTATTGACAAATGTATATACATTGTGTATAATGTATATATCAAATATACACAATGTTGGTGATCACATGAACATTATTATTTCAAATTCATCGGGGGTGCCTATCTACGAACAGATAGTTGCCCAGATCAAAGAGCAGATCATGAGCGGCGAGCTGAAGGAGGGGGACGCCCTTCCTTCCATGCGTGCGCTGGCACAGTCTATCCGCATAAGCGTAATTACCACAAAGCGTGCCTATGAGGAGCTTGAAAAGGACGGGTTCATCGAGTCCTTTACCGGCAAGGGCAGCTTTGTTAAGGGGCAAAATACCGAGCTTATGCGTGAGGAATACCTCAAACAGGCTGAGGAGCTTTTGCAGCAGGCCTGCGACAGGGCACGCAGGGCAGGCGCAGGTGCACAGGAGCTTCATGATATGCTTGACATTATCTATGGAGGCGAGTAATATGGCTGACTATGAAAACGCTATTGAGATAAAAAACCTCACAAAGCGATACGACGGGTTTACTCTTGACAATATCAGTTTCAGCGTTCCAAAGGGAAGCATTATGGGCTTTATCGGGCAAAACGGTGCAGGAAAGTCAACGACCATAAACACCATACTTAACATAATAAAGGCGGACAGCGGCGAGATAAGAGTTTTCGGGAAGGATACCCGTACCGCCGATGTGCAGATCAAGCAGGATATAGCTGCGGTGTTTGACGAGCTGCCGTTCCACGAGCAGCTTAACGCAAAGGCGCTTGACAAAATACTCAGGCGGGTCTTCAAAAGGTGGAACAGCGATGTCTTTTTCGGGTACCTTGAGCGCTTTCAGCTGCCTGTAAAAAAGAAATTCGGGCAGTTCTCAAAGGGTATGAAAATGAAGCTGCAAATTGCTGCGGCGCTTTCCCACGATGCAAAGCTGCTTATTATGGACGAGGCCACTACGGGGCTTGACCCTGTGGTAAGAAACGAGATACCGGATATTTTCCTTGAATTTTTGCAAAACGAGGAGCATTCGATACTTATGTCCTCCCATATAACCTCAGACCTTGAAAAGATAGCCGACAGCGTAACTTTTATCGACAAAGGCAGGCTGCTTCTCACCGGTTATAAGGACGATATTCTTGAAAGCCACGGCGTCATAAAATGCTCAAAGGAGGATTACGAAAATATCGGGGAAGGGGATATAATTTCCGCAAGGATAAGCGACTTTGGCGTTGAAGCTATGGTCAGCGACAAAAAAGCGGTGTCACGCAAGTATTCGGGGCTTGTTATCGACCCCACGACCCTTGAAGAGATAATGCTTTTCTACGTCAACCGTGACAAAAAGGAGTGGTGCTGACATGAGAGGTATCATTTTCAAAGAGCTTTACATTTCACGAAAGAAAATATACATAAGCATTGCTACATATTTTTTCCTGATGCTTTTGTGCGTTTTGGTAAAGATGTCCGCCGAGTTTGGCAACATACGGCTTCTTGATAAGGAAGCGGTGGAAAACACCTTGAATATAACCTTTTATTTCTTTGTTTTCGGGCTTTTGGTGGTATTTACCGGCTTTCTTGTGAACAACGTTTCGGCTGACCTTAAAAGCCGCTGGAGCATTTATCAGCGGACGCTGCCCTTTACCGAAAGGCAGCTGGTGGGTGCCGGGTACATCACAAATGCTGTGGTGCTGCTGGTGCTGTTTGTGTTCCATACACTTATGACAGCTATAATGTGCATGGTCTTTAATATGAAGTTCCACGCATATTTTATATGGATCTTTCTTATTGCCTCGCTGCTTTTCTTTTTAGCCAATGCTTTGATAATGTTTGCATTTTACAGATTCAGAGATAAAAGGAAAGCAACGTTGTTTTACAGTGCTTTTTTCGTGATCGTGTATCTTGCTTTTGAATTTACTTTTATAAGCAGGATATCCTATTATGAAACAAGAGGTAAGCAAGAGGCTGAACAGCTTGCGGCGCTGCAAGGTCTGCCTGCTGCTACTTATTCGTCGGATTCTTTCCAGGCGCAGTATGTCATAGAGGATTTTCAATCGCTGGCAAGGTTCATTCAGGACTATTGGTGGCTCATCACTGTGATAATTGCGGCGGTAATTGCGGTGTTGTTCTTTGCAAGCGTAAAGGCACTTGCAAGGCCTGCTGATGCGGTGAAGCCTTCAAAGGAAAAAGGAAAAACAAAGCATAGCCTGTTCGGCTCGCTTGGCAGGCAAAAAGCCGCCTCGGAAGGAGATGATGACTGATGCTGGGTTATTTGTACAAGGATATCAGAATAAACAGGAATATACTTTGCATCATGCTCGGTCTTATTGCTTTTTTCAGTTTCTTTCCGATAATGGCGGCATACGGTGATGAAGAAGTGGGGGCTGTCACCGAGGGAATAGTATTCTACGGTATCTACTTTCTGATAAACGGAACGGTTTTCTTTATTGTAGGAATGATGGCTTCTGTCTTTGTACAGACCGATGAGCGCAAAAAGTGGGGATACTACAACGCCGCAGTACCAAACGGTATAAGATTTCAGGTGGGCAGCAGCTATATCATAGTGTTTTGTTCAATCGCTATTGCCCTTGGGGCGACCTGGGGGGCAAATTATCTTATAAGGACTTTTTCAAGCATCGACATCCCCAGCGCAGGGGGAATGATGACGGTGTTTGCACTGATCTGCCTGCTAATGCGTGGGATAGAGCTTCCCTTTTTCTATGCCTTCGGTTCAAAGATAGGCTCCCTTGTCAAGGGCTTGCTTTTTGTGGTGGTAATACTTATCGCACTTATATATTTTATGTTTGCCGATATTTCTTGGCTTGGCAGCAGGGACGATTTTATGGAGAACTTTTTGAAATGGCTGTCAGGGCTGGACATTAAAAACCTTGTCACAGGGGGATTTATCGGAAAGCTGCTTTTAGGGGCTGTGCCGCTGTATGCCATTTCTTATTATATCAGCACAAAGGTATACCTTAAAGGCGTAGACAGACTTGAAAAGTAAGAAGTTACTATCCCTTTCATATTGAAAAATACGCCGTCTGAGTTGTCTCAAACGGCGTATTTACGCTGGTTGCGGGAGCAGGATTTGAACCTACGACCTTCGGGTTATGAGGGCGAGTATCTGACTATATTAAACTGTGGCAATTTCGACTAACCTCGAGTAATTGGCGATTTGCAGGAAAACGCTTATGCTAACTTGTGCCGATTTTATGCAGGTTTTGAGAAAATAGTGCCCTTTTAGTGCCCTGGGGTGAGATTTTTACCGAGAGTATGCTTACTAAAATATGAAACTAAAATGTTCTTTTCCCTAAGCCGTTTTTCAAACAACCCGATGGTCGTAGGTTTTTTAAGCACCGTAAAACGAGTGCTATTCTGATACCTTTAGGAAATAAGCTGCAAAAGCATATTAGTTATTTCCTTCTGCTATACTTTTGAATTGATGAAATAATAAACTTTCGCTGTGTATCAATATTGTAATTGCGTACCCAGTATAAATCTTCTGACCATTTTTGTACAGCTAAAAACAAATTGAAATTATACTCGCTTCTCTTAATAAGGTACTGGAGATCTGCAGTGTTCCTTAACGAAAAATCAAACTGAATAGGAGAAAGCAGAGGCTGCTGCGATTGCAACAGCCTCTTTTATTCTTTTATACCGAATCCGCCGAACCAGCAAACAGGTGCGAGTAAACACCGCAGCTGCGGTGAAAATTTTGTTTGCTGATCTTTTGCCGCATAGAAAGCGAGTGAGAGCCGTGTATCAGCTTTTGTGTCACGGTGACAGAATTTCAAGATGCTGTTGACTTTTTCGTAAAATTATGCTACAATATTTACAGCAAAATAAATGGAGGTGTTTTTATGCCGATCATTAAACCCGTTTCCGACCTGCGAAACTATAACGAGGTCTTGCGCACGATACA
>Ga0256404_1001473_pt1 | contig 56649 bp, 54 predicted proteins | sample RumenRJG_01DNA_FD_185990 | JGI IMG/M metagenome (GOLD analysis project Ga0256404, IMG submission 185990) | Bovine rumen microbial communities from Lethbridge, Alberta, Canada - RJG_01 | ecosystem: Host-associated > Mammals > Digestive system > Stomach > Rumen | place: Canada: Alberta | collected... | reverse complement strand
TGCCTTGTACTGCGCTGTGTATCGTCTGTATCCCATGGTATGTGCTCCTTCCTCGTCATCTTTTTGTATCATACCATGTTCACGCTCTTTTTCTCAACTGTGGTCTGGATCTCGGGAACCATTATACTCATCCTTCATCCAATCAACCCACCAAAATAGTGATAAGGGCATTTTCACAATTTTCCTCAAAAGAAAAAGTGTGCCGCTGTTCATGATGATGAGCTTTGTCAAAAATCCACGGCACTTTCATCCAGCAAAAAGTCCTCGATGCCAACATACAGAATCCCTCTTTCGTCGTGCCAAGGGGTGATATTCTCCCGCACCACCACAATCTTGCGAAATGAATCTCCGATGCCGGTCAGCGAAGCAGTCTCCTGCGCCCGTTTCTGCTCATCGGGAATGGCGAAAGCGGATTGGATATAATACCGCTGGCTTCCCCGGTTGGCCACGAAATCCACCTCATGCTGCGTCCGCTTGCTCTTGCCGTCCTCATCCCGGGAATTCACGGTCACGATCCCCACATCCACGTCAAACTCCCGCACGCGAAGCTCGTTGTAGATCAGGTTCTCCATGATGTGGTTCTCCTCCTGTTGCCGGAAATTGAGTCGGGCATTGCGCAGTCCCACGTCGGAATAGTAGTATTTCAGCGGCGAGCCGATGTATTTGCGTCCCTTCACGTCATACCGCTTCGCCTGATATAGCAAGAAAGCGTCGATAAAGTAGTCCAGATACCGGCTGATGGTATCGTCCGCGATGGCCGTCCCCTTTACGGAGGCAAAGGTCTTTTGAATTTTGGACGGGTTGGTCAACGAGCCCACGGAGGAGGACACGATATCCAGCAGATCATCGAGCACGATCTTCTCGTTGACAATGTTGTGCCGAGACATGATATCGTCCAGGTAGATCTTGTCAAACAGCGAGTGCAGGTATCGGCTCTTGTCCTCGCTCGTCTTTTGCGCCAGCACCAGAGGCATGCCGCCAAAGGTGAAATAGTCCCGCCAGGCATTCCGTTTGTCCTCTCCATAGGCGGCGTAGAACTCCTGATAGCTCAGGGGATTGACCCGTACCTCATCGCCCCTGCCGCGAAACTCCGTGAGAATATCTGTGGACAGCATTTTGGAGTTACTGCCGGTGACGTAGAGATCCAGGTTTTTGATCTTCATCAGTCCCAGCAGCACGTCCACAAAGCCGATCTTTTCCTCCGTTCCCGGCAGGTAGGGATTGGGAACATCCAACACCTTCTGGATCTCGTCCAAAAAGACGTAATACATTTTGTCCTTATCCACCAGCAGGTTGCGGATATACTGTCCCAATTCTACCGGGTTCCGATAGCGGGCGTTTTCGTCCTCATCCAGCGCCAGCTCAATGATATGGTCGTCCGTGACACCCTCGGCGTTCAGGTACTGATGATATAGCTCAAAGAGCAAATAGGACTTCCCGCAGCGCCGAATGCCGGTGATCACCTTCACCATGCCGTTCTCCCTGCGGTGGACCAGCTTTTGTAGATAGCGGTCACGTTGTATGACCATTTCACACCTCACGATTTCTTTGCGGCAATCCGCAAAATTTTCTCATGGTGTAAGTGTAGCATAACCGCAGAAAAAATACAAGCAGATCCTGTCAACTCACAAGATTTTTTTGCGGTACTGATGTGCATCTTTGACGCGATTTGGCGGTTACTCATACCAGCCAGGTGGCTCATGATGATTTGCTGCTTTCTGGTCAATGTAATCACATTCCTTTCCGCCTCCTTACTGTGTGATGTGATACAGCAAGGATAGCACACTTCTCGAATGTGACCTAATTTTCAATGAGCCATTGATTGCGAGTTCACCAACGGTTTCACAGAAGGTTGTAACAACAAGATTAAGGTCATTAAGCGTGTCTCATTTGGTGTTCGCAGCTTCGATTACTTCAGAAACAGAATCCTTCACTGTGCCTCCCTCTCCTAATAAACAGGAGTAAGCGGCGCACCGCTTACTCCTGTTTATTAGGTCTCGTCTTTTGCTCTACCCCAACTATTGACATAGAGCCGTTTAATTATAGTGTTACGCTATGGATACCGACAATTTCGCACCTAAAGCGGTTGCGATTCTCGATAATGTGTTCACAGAGGGGTTTGCAACGCCGCGCTCGATTTTTGAGATATCCGACTGATCGATACCGGTAGCTGCAGACAACTCCGATTGGGATATCCCCGCTTTTGCCCGTGCGGATAACACCGCATTGGCAATCATCAAATTTGCAGGAATCTCTTCAACCCTGACCGTTCTGCCATCTTCATAAATCGTCTCAGCCTCGATGTCCAGCTCATCGTTCCAGATAATACCGTATGATCCCATCAAGCGTCCAGAAAGAAAAAGATCTCTGTTCGTCAGCGCTGTTAATTGAGGATACTTTCCGAATAGTGCAGCCATATCATATTCTTTGACTTCACCGTTTTGGAACGTCAACTCCAGCACAGTTCCATCCAAAAAGGAAAGTTTTGTTGCTTTATGAAACATCATCAGTTCAACGGGGGAAGCTTTACATATTTCTCAGTTTCCCACATTTCCTCCAATTCCTTTTGATAGGTAAGAACGAATTCCTTGACAAGCGCTTTTGCCTTTGCAGGAAACTCACCATCCATAATTTCACCAGTGGCAATTAAAAATGGGGCATCAAAGTCCTGCGTGATTGCATGGATATGCGGCGGATTATGCTCTTTGTTTCTAAAATGTTTCTAAAATACATAACAATGATAATTCCGTAGAAGTAACTGATCGTCGGCATTAGTATATTCTCCTCGTCTCTTTATATGTACCATTATAGGGGATAAATCCCCTAATGTCAAGTAAATAGCAGAATTTGCCGCTTGTATGCACATTGGCTCACCAATTACGCATAGCACGTGCGAAGACCTCGCCCAATGCTCCAGTCGGATGCACCCCACTCGAAGCAAGTTGAATTTTAGCGAAACGAATCGACGGTATCCTGATCCCTAACATCTTTAACCCCTTGCGCTGCAAGGGATTGCGGATTCGGCCCGTGTGAGTTAATTATTCGATTTCTTCTGCGGAGTATTCGAGCAGATCTTCAATTTGACACCCGAGGACATTCGCAAGCGAGACAATGCTTTGCACCGACGCCTTGCCTATGTCCTTGGTTCTTAGCTCATACTGCTGCAGGGTACGCAGATTGACGCCGGACTTTTCCGCAAGCTCTCGCTGCGAATAGCCACACCGCTTCCTCTGCTGCTGCAGCTTCGACGGTGCATTCTTCTCGCGGATGATCGCATTTACAGTATCCACGAATTTTTCTTCGCCTGCCTCGTGCAGAGGATTGTACAGCTTTAGGATCTCACGCATGGAGATATTGTCGCGGATATCCTTGAATGTCCTGCCGGTCGCCCACTGATAGTACGCGAGAATCCAGCCGCACCAATATTCGGGTGAACAGTCATAGTCGGTCTGCGGCTCGGGGAACGTCATCTGTCTGCCGGATCTTTCAACAATTTCCATGACAAGCTCTGTCCCCGAAAGCCCGGATACGACCTTCGGATTGCCCTTGCCGAATGTTTCTGCATACCCTTCGGCAATAAATAAGTCCATAAACTCATCGAGGTCAAGCCCGCAGGCGTTCACGGCGTAGTCAAATGCTTCCCCCAGGTTTTCCTGAGCGTCGTTCAGATAGTCTTCAGCGTAAGCGCGGATCATCGGACTTGATCTCCTCTCTGATAATATCCCGCATAAACAGACCGTTCAGATCCTCTGCTTCGAGCTCCTTGTTGTACGCCTCGCGCGCCTCGTCGTCGCGGGCTTTGCGCTTGGCGTAATAGACGCTATTATCTGCTACCGTATAGTCTACGAACCGGATCGCGTCAAACGCTTTCTCGGATTTCAGCACGAACTGTTCGCTGAGCTTGCCGAGACGCATGGCGTTTCCGAGCTGTTTCAGCGAGATAGTGTTCATTACGAATGAGCGTGCGAAAGAGAAATAGGAATCGTCCGCACGATAACCGACGATGGCGTCGCAGTTCTTAAAATCAGGCAAAAAGTTTTCAATCAGATAGTCTCTGCCACGCTTAGCAACGGGAGCGGAAAGGCGGCCTTTCCTGTGCAGCATCAGCATGGCAAGCCAGTTGAGGATCGTGTATTCGTCTGACGAGAGATTTAGGATCGACAGTCCATCGGTCTCGATTTCGTACCTGTTGGCGTAGCCATCCTTGCCCTCGGTACACGCCCACTCCTTTGCAAGCTCAATATGCTCTGTGCAATAGAACCCGCGTCCGTAATCATTGTAGGTCTTCCCTTTGCCGAATACGGGCTTTTCAATGATGTCCGGCGAACCGTGATATAAAAGTAATTTACTCATTTCTATTTTCTCCTATACTTCCACAGAAGTATTTTTTAGAATTATACCACTGCAGAAGTACTTTGTCAACAGGCTTGGAATGATGTTGTGGTTCGTTCAAAAGGTGTACGGTCAGAAATCCCATGGAGAAACAGAGCAGTTTCGTTAGAAAAAACGTTTTTGCCGGATCGGTTTGTGATGGATAGAAGTTCATCCTGCAAATCATTTAGGAGAATGTACTGGCCTTTGGCAATACGGCTGATCTTTTCTTCTTTGCACAACTTATAAAGCATCGCTTTTGAGATACCATGCTGTGCCTCAGTTTTTGTCTCGATAATTCCACTATGCTTTTTTGCAATAGCAGCGAGTTCGGTCATGTAATCCATACGCTCGCCTTCAGTCAATCAATTCAATAATACTATATTCGATATTATGATTATAGTCGGCAAAAACTTGACGGCCACGGAATTGAAGTATCAGGCGAGACAGGCGCTGAAAGCCGGTTTCATTTCTTCTATCTCCCTGCGGGAGAGACCGTATTTCGCGGCGATCTTATCCCAATTTTCTCTTACCGTCTCAAGCAATTCAGCAGCATATGCTTGAGCATCAGATTTCCCAATGCCGAATAAAACAGCAGTCTGAACGGCCAGTTCGATATCAATGCGGTTGTCATCTTCATTAACATTCAGAGAGAGTTCATCGCCATAGGGAACCGGATTGACATCAAACAGCGGTGAAAGTACCCATCCGGTCGGCGTTAAAATGAAGGCATGATTTCTAAGATGATCATCCGTGTTCGTGATGGCCATGTTGAAGACAATTCGCTTCCAAAGCTCAATCAGATCCGCCTTTGGCTTGGCTCCGTTTGCTTTAATGAAAGCGGCGATATCCAAGTAGCTGCTTCCATCCTCGGCGGAGGCTCCATCGGTTTTGCCGAGGAGTGTCATTGCTGAGGCAAAATGAACACGCTTATTTCCGATTCTATCAAAACGCTTGACAAGGTAAGTGCTTCCAAGAGCGGAAAACTTCTCCAGCTTTGCTTCAGGAACGGTAAGGCCGCAGAGTCCGGCAAGATCATGTGCAACCATTTCCCACGCGCCGGTATCGTTCTCATCGTTCTTAGAGGGGAATTTAGCTATCCAGAGTTGATTCTTTGGATCGACAACCGTGGCTTTTGGCCTTGCGCCACCCAAGGATGATCCCGGCTTGATCAATTGCTGCAGCCATTTTTCAGCGAGCCCGGTCTCGTCATTTTCAAAGTTCCGAGATGCCTCTTCCAGAGATCGAAGTGTCGCCCACGGAGGTGCGGCTGTTGTTTTGTCATCAGAAAGAAACACGCCATCCGGGTTGCTCTTAAATCGAAGTCCTCCCATTCGAGTTTCATCGTAAACTCCGAGGAGATAATCGCTATCATATAGTTTTGCCGGTTTTCTCCCTTCTTTTTCAGCCAGGATTCGTTCGCGCTTGTTCATGAGTACACGGCCCCAACGGTCTGGTGAAGAATCTGCAAACAGGCCAAAAATGAACTTCCCAGAGGGGTATTGCCTGCCGGTATAGGGCATTAACCCCGGGTCGAGGTAAACCGATAGGTTTGTCTTTTTCAACCATTGATCATCATATGCGAAGGAATAGTTCTCGCCGCCCTTCACGACATTAACATAGAGTGTGCCGATAAGTTCGGGCTTTTCAAAGCTGAAATCATCATAGACATAAATGGTTTTTTCACTTGCGGCCACTATTTATTCCCCCTCGAAGCACGCTTTTTAGGCATTAGATTTAGGTCCTGCAGCTGCCTGCCCATTTGGTCATCCTTTGCGACAAGAAGCAAATCTTTGTCCAGATTATTCAAAGCGTGCAATACCGCTGCGTATATGCCCATAGCAACCGCAGGATTTCCACTTTCGACCTTCCATAGGGAAGCACGACTGATTCCGGCACGTTCTGCCACAAGAGTTGCACTTAGACTGCGTCTGAGCCGGGCAAGCTTGATCTGTTCCCCCATGGTTTTCAGGATCTCCTCCGTGCCGGGTAATATATTATAGGCCGCTTTTTTCAATTTGATTCACCATCCAAACACCAGTTTGTCTATTATTATATACAATTGCGTTATCTTGTCAATAATAATAAACAAATCTTACCCGTGGTTCTAATCATAACAGTGTAGCCGGCTTATTTAATCTCCCTGTCCAGCCTTGCATTCCGGCCCATTCTCTCGTCTCTTCGGGATCGTCATAGTCAAAATGAACAGAGCCTTCCCCATGAATTCCGGTCAGCATTTCGCAATACCCGCCGATACCGCCGACATCATCCAGTACCGGCAGGCCATCGAGGGCAATGCAGAGCGGTCTGTGTTTCGTAATCACCGCAGCAATCTGATCCCGAAGCTCGCTCTCTGTATCTTCAACACCGTCGTACTCCTCCACCAGTTCTACCTTGACTTCCCAGCCATCACCGTAGTCATACTCATACACCAGCTCTTTTGTCAGCCGCAGGACCTCACCGTTAAGCTCGGTCATTTTCTTCCAGTAGGCATATTCACTGGACGCATTTGTGTTGTTATTATCAAATCGCTCCGCTGCCTCTCGAACCAACTTCTTCAGCTCTCCTGCTTTCGCCCTGGCGCCCAGGATTTCCGCAACCTTTAAGCGTTCAAGCAGTTCATCGAGACCGCCTTCCTCCGCGAAATACTCCTGCATCTCCTCGCAGGTGACATCTTCTATTTTTTTGATTCTCGGATGCTTCTGCAGGTTTTCCTTTTCCGTTTCACTCATATGCATCCATTCCGAGAACGAGGGAGAAACACGCATCATTCTGTTGTCATTGCAGAACTCGCTGACGGCTGTCCTTGCTTCCATGAAATGCTCTGATCTGCCGCGATAACGGTATGGCCCGGTATACTTACGTCTCAGCCAGGTCTTCACGCTGACACTTTCATCATAGTCGTCATCCCAATAAATTTCCTCCATATCCTCTGATGGAAAACGAAAATAGAGTCCACAGTAATCTGCCCATTTCAGAAAGCTGTTCTGAGTAAGAGCATCAAAGGTTTTTTCAGGCAGTCTGAAATGATGCAGATGGCTGTTCTGCCAGCCGAACGCTCTCTGAATCACATAGTGAAGGGCATGCAGATTGATGTCCGCCGGGACAAGAACATCCCGTGTAATGCCGTCTTTCACTTTTCCGTATTTTCTCAGAGCCTCCATATTGGCTCCGTCAATATCGAGAGTCAGACGAAGCTTCAAAACCTTATGCTCTCTTTCTTTCATGGGTTCATTCCAGTCCTCTCTTGTTTTCTTGTTTCTTTGTACTTGATTACCGGCAGCGAGTTTATTGCGCTCCCGGTATTTTTCATGCCGAATTGCGCCGGGAGACTTCTCCTCCCCATTGTAAATCACCGTATCATACGGAAGGTAGGTAGAAACTGTTGCCTTTGAGCAGCATAGCTCATCTGCAATTTCTTCCAGACTCTTCCCTTCTGCCTTCAATCTTAGTGCTTCCTCTGTGATGGTACTTTCTATCGCGTCGAGCGTAATCAGAATTTTTCTTACTTTGGTACGGGACAGCCCAAACGCAGTTGCAACTGCGCGGATGGAACCGGCCTCCCCATCCCGGCTTTTTTCATATGCTTCCTGCACCCTCAGCATGTAGTTATAGTCTCTTTCGTTGATCTCCACTCAATCTCATCTCCTCTTTGTGTCCCGATTCGACATAAACATTATAGCGTATCTCTCTCCCCCCGTGTCAATATATCGTTCCAATTCGACATAGCGAAATAACAAAGAATCGAACGGTTTCCCTTTCGATTCTTTATCTCTCCGTCTTTATTTCAGATTACCAAGATCAATCACGTCTCCGGGTTTGATTTCAATGACCGGATGTTCTTTGTTGTATTCAGCCTGTGCTTCCTGCATCCACTTTACAAAATCCATAGGATTTGCAAAGGAAGCAAAGTATGCGTCCTTTTCCGGACCGCTGAGTGCTTGGTATTCCTCCCACTTCAAAAGTTCGGTAGTACCTCCGGTTGCCGGAATCGTCTCGGTATACTGGTGCTTGCAGTTTTTGCATGTGTAGGTCTTAATACCGTCTTCTTTTGCCGTTGCCTGTTTCGTAATTACTGCCTCGTAGTCGTGTCCCAGAGCAGGAATGTCATTCTTTTCATAGAAATCAGCGCATTTGCTGCAGGTGAATGTTGTGACACCAGTTTCCGTGCAGGTAGCTTTCTTGGTAACAACGCTTACATAGCTATGCTCCGCTGCCGGCGTAAATGTGTCCTTATGCTGATAGCCGCACTTGCTGCAAGTATGCATCGTATAGCCGCCCTGCTTGCAGGTCGGCTCTGTCACAGTCTCACGGAAGCTGTGCGTGCAGCCATAACCGCAGATTGTGCAGACACCACTCGAATTGAAGGTATGCGTGCCAACTGCACTCTTTTCACCGCAGATGCTGCATTCCAGCCAATGCTTCTCTGCATTGCATTCGTGCTTCTCGCTATGTCCAAGGGCAGGGATTCCCCTGGTGTAAAGCTTCGCGCCGCATTCAGCACAATAATAGGTTCGCACGCCGCTTTCTGTGCAGGTCGGCTTCTCGGTAATTTTGCTTGTGGTTTTCTGATGAGCGCAATCAATCCTCTGGGCAGCTTCCTTGCCGAACCGCTCAATGGCACAGGCCTCCAGATAGTCCTTCTCACTGAACACGCCCTCATCTACCAGCTTTTGAGCAAGTGTCTTGCTGCCACCGAAGAGATCGGTTTTCAGTGCATTCCAGAAAAGTTCGATCGCGTCTGCACGCAAAAGATTGGTCTTTTGCGCAAGAGAATTGAGCAAACCATTCGCTCTTGCCAGCGCATAGGCATTATTCCAAACGTAGTTTGCCTGCTCGCCGTCCGTGTACTCCAACGCACGCAGGCAGAAGGTCAGAAACATCTGCTCAGTCATCGGCTCGCCAAAGCCGAACGAAGTCGCGCTTACGCCTGCCGTCAGCTTGGTCGAATAGGCGTAAGCCAAATACTTGTCATAGTATTTGACGCTGACATCCTTAAAAGGATGCGCCGCTGTACATTTCTCCGCCTCGTCGAGCTTGCCGAGCATGCGAAGCAGCAGCATCACGCCCTGCTCACGGGTCAGATTGCTGTCCAGTGCATAGTTCGGCGTTCCGTCGGCATTGTTTCCCGTGCCGAGGAAAAGCTGCAAATAGTTCAAGGCATCCGCTGTGTTCTGCTGTTGGGCATTCGCCGCGCCGGCAGAGGTTACCATGGATAATGCCATGACGAGTGCCATAAGCATTGATACGATTCTTTTCTTCATTCTGCTCCTCCTTATTCGTTTAAGGCGTGCGCCTCGCGTAATGCGTCTAAAAACTGTTGAATATCCGCTTCCGCTGTCTCGGCGGATACGTCATATTCCGCAAGAAGCGCCTGCACCAGCTTTTCAACGCTCGTCTCCTCGGCAAGCTGCTCCCAAAGGAATTGTCCCGTCTCGTTGACGGATATGATCGCGTTGAAGTTCACCGCAGCCTCGCCCACGGGGACGAGGATATGATCCTCCGCGATGTCGGTGAGGATAAAATCAGGATTCTGTTTCATTTTTCAGTCTCCTTTATGGCATTGCGCATCGCTGTGTAGGTCAGCAGCTCTGCACCTTCGTCTGCATGGTTATAAAATTCAAAAAAGGGTATTTCCGTCACTAATAGGTTGACGAGACGCATCAGCTTTCTCGCCTGTTCGGGAGTTTTTCTTTTGCTCGTCTGCTGAAGGATATAACCTACGGCCCGAATCGGTTCGAGGCGATTCAACTGTATGTCTCCTCGATGAAGAAAGCAAACGCCCGCAATCAGGGCACTTCCGTTGTTGTTTACATCATCCTTTCCGCACCATGGTGTGCCGTAGGCGTACCATTTCCTGTCGATTCGACGAAGCGCGGGCTTATCATCGTTGATGATGACAGCATCCGGAAAAGTCTTCAGATACTTCTCCGTATGCGTGGATTTTCCCATCCCGCTGGGGCCTGAAAAGAGATAGGCATAGCCATCCACTACGACACAGGAGGAATGGAGCATCAGCCCATCATAGTCCAGCAGCTTCCTGTAAAACTGGAATCCACTATCTAAATAATAATTATCTTCTACAGACAATCCTTCCAAATAATCAGGGCGTAAATCCTCCTGTTTCAGTACAATATCGACGGGTATGTCCGCTTCATAGGGGCGGCACCGTTCAGGCATATTCCCCACAGGCGGTACCTCTACGCCAAGGTCGGCTATTTTGTAGATCATTTTATACTTTCATTCCGCATTCTGATATTTCCTTATAATAGAGTTCGCAGGACGGGAGATAAACTCCCGTCCTGCTCTGCTCCCCTTTAGGGGAGCAGCTTCATTCTCACTCCTCAAAAGAAACGCTTTTCGGTTTGCTTATCATGAGGTTTAAGAAAGTACGTTGGACTTATTTTCTTGTTCGGGATCATCTAAGGTTAAGATACTTTCTTCGAAAATCATGACTTCTGCAGTCGGAGTTTGATACTCTTTCATAGTTTTAGCATCCTTTCATTTTCCAATTAATGCAAATATCCGCATATGGCAGCTAACTTATCACCATTCTGGTTTACAGTAATGAACTGTCCCTGTACTTTCACATTGGTAAGAGTCTCCAGCCCAACGAATGTAGCTGTAAGCATATCTCCACCCTTCTTTTCCGCGTAGTCTTTCAAAAGTTCATCGCTGTATTTGAAAGATTGCTCTCCGCTAATCCCAGATGCACTATCCCAAGTAACAGTTATAACCGCCATAACTCTGCTTCCTGCGAGACCGCTTTCAAGCAAAGCGTATGCTTCGGCTGCCTCAGTATCAGTCTTTCTCAGCGCAAAATCAAACTGTCCAGCAAAGTTATCATCCCACTTACTCGAAATCATGAGACGATAGAACTGATAACCATCTCCAGTATAGATAGGCAGATAATAATCCTCTTCTCTTATTCCACCGCTCGGGAAAACATAGGCGTCTGCGCTGACTGTGCCCTTGGTCTCTGCGGTCGTTGCAGAATCCTTGATCTTACCCGTGACAGCAATCAACGATGCGCCGGTGATGTCGTGACCTGCGAGGTCGAGGGTTACGTCGGCTTTCACCACGATGAACATTTCGCCGCTGATGTTCTCCAGCAGCACGACGGTCTGACCGCTCTGGGCTTCTGCAAGGGCCGCGGTGAGGGTGGTGTAAACCTTGTCGGTGTTGGTATTCTTGGCAACTACAGCCTGTTCGTTAGATACACTGAGCTCGAACTCGGAGAAGCGGTTGCTTGCGAGCGCAACGTATCTTCCGCTGCCTTCGCCCTGGACTGCATAAAGACCAAGATCTTTTCCGCCTTCAGTACCGTCATAGTGTTTCACGTTGACGTAATCGCCCTTCATGGAATCGGGAACCGCGAGACGGAAGCTGAGAGTTACGTTTGCTGCTGCAAGCTCTTCATTGGTGATAAGATGCTCTACTGTTTTTCCCTGATCGTCAGTGATGGTAACATAGGGCTTAACATCATACGTCGCGCTGGTGGTGGTCACAAATTTAGGAGTAATCGCGTCACTGGTTTTTTCTATCGTCGTAGCGCTGGACGCAACAGACTTGACGGTGATCTTCAGCTGCTCGGATTTGCTGCGCATATTGGCAATCATAGCCGCCAAAGCTTGATCTACTTCGTCGTTCTGGATGTTGGTCGCACCTTCGTCAGTGACTGCGGTGTTGCCGGTGATCTCACCAAGAACCTCGTCTACGACTGCCTTCTTAGCCTGCTCCGCATTTACGCCGTCGGGAAGGTTTTGGGGAATTTCGACGTTTTCTTTGCTTGTTTCTACAACTTCCTCTTTGTTAACTGTCGGTGCTACAGGATCGGTCTTGGCTTCGCCGATGGTGTAAGGATAATCCGTATGTTTCGGATCGGTTTCAGGAGTGGGGATGCACTGATAGCCGGTCGCAACAAGAGCTGTTACGTCTGCCATGTAGTAACCGCCGGTGATGTAGCCGGAAAGGTGACTTGTGCTGATAAGAGGTGAAGTGTCCGGGGCATCGGTGTTACCGAAGCAGCCGCCGCTTATTGCTATGGTAATGTCTTCAACGCTTGTTACATTGCCAAATGCGCTCTCGTAAATCGCATAGGTGTTTGCTTTGATCGTGCCGCCTTCGATGTTGATGGCGTACTTCGGTGCAGTCTGGCTGTTGCCGTTGAGCGCAATGCCGTACTGACCTTCAACTGTAGCACCTGTCATCTCGAATGTAACAACCGTGCTGCCCGGAGCAAGTCTTACGGGTGCATAATTGCTCTTGAGTAGGCCGCCCTTGAGATTGAACACGGGAGTGGTACCGTCAGCGCCATTGTTATCTACTGCATAGCAGATGTTGCCGCCTGCAGTGTTGATAAGATTGCCGCTTTCAACTGTCAGAGTGCCGTTGTTATCCACTACGTTGGTCGTCCAGTTGTTCTGAGGAGTTGCAAACCAGTCTCCTACTGCTGTGTCGGGATCAACGGAATTGGTAATAGTACCGCCGGTCTTGCTGTCCTTAATAGTCAGAGTACCGTTGTTCATGATGACCTGAGATGCTTTGTTCTCGTTAACTGCATTGCTGACCGTGTATCCGTTCAGGTCGAGGATAATGTTCTTGCCTGCGGGGATAGTCACACCCGCGTTGCCCTCGATCGTCTCATCCCCGATCATGGTGATCGTGGTTTCAGTGCCGTCGGCGGGGACAGCTGCGATAGCAGCCGCGAGGGTTGCATACTTGGTATCGTTGATCTCGGCGACAGGCTGAGCAAGCAGGGACGTGTCGCCCATGGCCTGCCAAGTAGTCTTTCCTTCGTTGAAAGCACCCGCCGTCCATTGGCTATTCGTATCAGTGACAGTGAAGCCGTTCACACCGGTGATCTTTGCAATGGTGCCGTCTCCACCCGTATCGTACTTCTTGGGGGTAACGATGTTGTTATTGGTCAGGTCAAACGTCGCCGTTTTCTGTGCATTTGTGAGGCGGAGCACACGACCGGTCATATTGGTGAAGGTGTTGCCGCTGATCACAAACGCGCCGGTATTCACCTTGTTGGCAAGCTGGAGCTGATTGTCCATGCAATCGGTGAAGCTGTTGCCGGTAACTGTCAGTCCATTGAGCACCGCAGTAGCGTTGTTCGTGCAAATGGGCTGATAGTAGGAATCAAGCGTATTGTTCCTAATGGTGATATTGTTGAACGCCTTCTTCTCCGTATCGGGGAAGTTCTGGTCGTTGGTTCCCGCACCGGCGGAGAAGAAATGCAGATCCTTGTTCGTGGCAGTGCCCGTTCCGGTACAATTCTGAATCGTCAGACCGTCCACGCAGATATTCGATCTGGTGTCGACGGCTGCATTGTCACGCAGGACGATGCCGCTCCGATTGAAGGTAAGCCCATTGATCGTCAGGTTTTCGAGGAGCAGATAGCTGACAAAGCCGCCGTTTTCCTTATTCATTGCCGCCTGATTGGATGCAGGGGCACTGCTGTACCAAAACAGACCGGACTCGGCAACGATGTTGCCGTTCATTGTAACGGTTGCATTGTCCGCAGCTTTAATCGTTACATTCTTGATCTCGCGATAATAAGCGGGATAGGAAGCATCTCTGTTAAGGTCGGCTCTTGCCGTGCTCTTTGCAGGGTTCTGCCGCAGATACACGGTGTCGTAGCTGCCAGCGGCGAGGACGATGGTGTCGCCGTCCCGTGCATTGTCGAGCGCCTGCTGGAGGGTGTCGGTGTTGTCGACGTAGGTGACGGCCTTTTCCGCAACGACCCACGGATAGGCATCCTTGGTGGCCGGGTCGGTGTTGGCGACGCAAGCGTAGCCGGCGGCGCACAGCTTGTTGAGAGCCACATAACCTTCAGCCGTATAATCGTAATATGTATTCAGCGAGTAGTAACCACCCTCAAGCACGACCGTTCCGACATCTGCGCAGAACAGGGTATCAGCATAGTTGCTGTCGCCGTTAACATTATACGAGCCGCCCTTGAACTTGCCGTCTTTGACAGTGATCTTGGTTAACGCTCCATTTCCGGTTTTTGTCCAGATATACCCTGCCGTTTTATTGCCCGTGAATTCACCGCCGTTGATGGTTCCGGTCAGCTTGTGATTCTCCTCGGAGTTCTGGACAAACATGGCGTGGTTGCCGATGAACTCACCGCCGTTGATGGTAAAGCTCACATCACCCTGCTGTGAGTATGCTCTGAACGCGCAATAGCTACCCACGATTTCACCGCTATTCACCGTCATTGAGCCCTTCACGGTGTCGATCGCATAGGACGCTCTTGCTTCGCTGCTTTCGATGTGAGCGCCGTCAATGGTCACATCGCCGTAGTTATAGATGGCATTGCAGGTCACAGAGAACGGGTTCGCATCCACCGTGGAGTGCATGATCAATTTGCCTTTCGTGCTGCCGCTATCAACGACCTTCAGTGTGCCATTGTTCTTAATGATCGTGGTAGAAGACTCTGCAACACGAGTTGCTTCGATCGTATGCCCGTTCAGGTCAAGGATCACGTTTTGTCCCGCCGCAATCGTCGCACCAAACTTTATATCATTACCGTAATCAACATCCGCGATCATGGTGATCGTGGTCTCGGTGCCGTTGGTGGGGACGGCTGCGATGGCGTCCGCGAGGGTGGTGTAGCCGGTGAACGTGCCATCGGCGTTCTTGATGGCCGCTACGTGCTCTTCGGACAGCTCATCAAGAGTTTTGACCGTGACGGTGGAGAAGTGGGTCAGCACGATCTCCACATACTGGTTGGGAGCTTCGTCCTTGATCTCGGCAAGGAACTCCTCAGTGGGATACTTTTCGGTGTCGCTGCTTGTATGGGTGATCTTTGCCATCTTCGCCTCGGTCGCGGGGACTGCAAGACGCACGGTGACGCCCTGCGCAATCTCGTCATTGGTGAGCCGGCGGGTCTCAACCATGGGCTCCTGACCTTCTACGGTCGTGGTGATGGTCGCCCAAGGTGTGACATCGTATTCCGCCGTGTTCAGCGTGACCTTCTCTGCCGTCTGCGTCGTGGTCTCGACCTTGACGCTTTCGAGCTTGATCTTGACCTTAGTTTCGGTCGCGGTCTGATTAGCGGCAAGATTGACCGCTTCTTCGAGCTTGGTCACGACCTCTGCTACGTTCACGTTTTCAACAAGAGCTTCGACCTGCTTGGCGACCTCAGTCTTGTCGTTGTCGCTGAGGTGCTGCTCGCTTGCGCCGTTGACAAGATTTTCCTTTTCGGCCTCGGTGGGCTTGTCAACTACGACTGCGGGAGTCTCAACTGTGGGGAAGGTGTATGTAGTCGTACCGATGAGGATCTTGACATCCGCGCAATCGGGATCATACATACAAAGATCGACGGACATGGTCTTGCCGGAATTTGCAGTGGGGTTAGAATTAACTACACCGCAATTGAACTGGAACACATTAAAGAGCATATACTCATAAAGATATTTCATGCCCACACTGTCAAGCAAACGCATACTTTCTCCAGCTTTCATTGCAGGAACGGGGATTTGAAAGCCGCCCAGCCAATTGAAAGTGCCATAGTCACCCATAATGCTGACATCGCCTTCGTTAATGCCTTCATCAAAGTGAATTTCAAAGTCGGAGGGCCAATCTAAATAATCCTGAATATTTGCAAGAGCGCTTTCTACATATGCGTTCTCTTCGTCTGTGAGGGTGGCGCCGCTGTTGTACTTGCTTGCCAGTTCTTCATCACCATTGGGATTGAAGGCATGGAAGGTATACGCTGACGCGAGTGCCTCGGGGTATTCCTTTACGCACTCCGTTACCCATGCCTGAGGATACTGATTGTATGCGGGCAGAAGCTCGATGACGCCCGAACCGGCTTCTTTTGCTGCCGCGATAGCATCCGCGAGAGAGGTGTACTCCTTATCGCCGATCTTGGCGACGGGGGTGGCGGGAGCGGCAGGATAGCAAAATACCTGCTCGTCTTTTTCACTGATGGTTATATTTGCAGGGATATTATACTCAAGGGGTGGGCAATCCTCGTCGTATCCGATCACAAAGCCATCAGTCTTTTCAACACCATAATAGTTCTCAGCCGTACTAACGCAATCAGACATAGTAACGTCATAGGAAAGAGGCACTAAACTTGTATTGCGCTTATCTTTCGCAGGAACGTTATTGTTATTGAGGTTACTCACCAAAACATCGCACTTTTTGGAACCTTGCACCTTAAAAGTACATCCACTCAGTTCTGCCGAAATCATATTTCCAGCTTCACCGTACAGCTTCACAGGCGCCTTATTCACTGTATTAAAGGTACAGCCATGCAGATAAACATTACCAGCATATACCCAAACATTATAGGTAGAACCATTATTGTCGAAGTCACAGTTTTCGAACTTTGAAGTTCCATAAACTGTGGTTACCTGTCCTTTGATATGTACATTATTATAGTTTGCACTCAAAGATCTTTCGTACGTATCAGAGTTGTTGGTATTGACAATTGTCATGTCCTTAAAAGTGATGGTAGAACTGCCGGTAATATGCATTGTGCTATCCGGATAACCAATGTTCAACGTGGTAGCATCCTTACCCAAACCAATAACAGTGACAGTTTTTCCATTCAACTTTTTTATCGCTTCAATATCATTTGATGAATTGGTATTTGCAACCAATAATTTAATGATATCGCCATTTTTTGCTGCACCAGCAGCCTCATCCAGCGTGTCATAGTGCGTGCTGCCGATGGCTGCTTCATGGGTACAGCCGTCTCCACACGCATCCGTGCTATCCGCCAACGCGTATGTCGGCAGGAGACTGAGCATCATCACGAGCGCAAGGAACAGTGACAATGCTTTTCTTGGTAATCGTGTTTTCATTATAGTTCCTCCTTTTTTTACAGCAGCAAACCGGGCATAATCCACCCAGTCTGATTGTGGTTAATACATATTATATACAAACAGGGAAAAAATGCAAGCAAAAAATTTCAAATATAGCAAAGAAAACGCCGCAAAAAGCGGCATTTTTCTTTGTTATATTACAAGTCTGTGATATATCCGCGCCGCAAGGCTGCGCAGAGCCCAGTATGCAAGGCGCAGGGGGCGAAGTGCGCGGATGAAGCAAACATAGGCGCGGCAGCGCCAATCGGTGACTGTGCAGTACTTCCCTTTGCGGTAAAACGCCGTCAGCACGCCGATGATGTCGTCATCCGTGATGCCGTACTCCCGATTGCGGCAGTTGTCGCCGAGGATCACATAGGAGTCGGGCAGGACTTTGACGATGCGGTGGAGCACATAGTCTTCTCCCCGGCGGTAGAGCGGCACATCATACTTTTTGAGCCGTCCGGCGGGCTTTTCGATCACGACCACATCGCGCCGCGTGCGCAGCAGCGGCTCCATGCTGGTGCCGACGGTCGTGCCGACGTAGACGCCCTTTTCGCGGAGCATTTGCTCGATGCTTACGGTTTCGCTCATACGAGGGCAGGCTCCTTTCCTGCTGCCGCGGCGTTGACCTCGTCGGGCGCGTGATAGGTCGGCACCATGCTTTTGAGCAGGGCGATCAGTTCTTCTCCGTTCTCACCGCGCGCAAGCGCAGCTTCCAGCTGCCTGAGGTCGGCTTGTATCGTCTCACGCTCGATGATTCCCTGCTGCTCGACAAAAATCTTGGCATTGGCGGTGGCACTCAGGTCGTTGCTTGCCATGAGCAGCTCTTCGTAGAGCTTTTCGCCCGGGCGCAGACCGATCTCCTTGATGGCAATGTCCTGATACGGCTCAAAGCCGCTGAGACGGATCATATTTTCGGCAAGGTCGAGGATCTTCACGCTCTCGCCCATGTCGAGCACGAAGATCTGACTCTGCTGCGCCATGGTCTCCGCCTCAAGCACGAGCTGGACAGCCTCGGGAATGGTCATGAAGAAGCGGGTGATGCGTTTATCCGTCACGGTCACCGGGCCGCCCTGTGCGATCTGCTTTTTGAACAGCGGCACGACCGAGCCGTTGGAGCCGAGGACGTTGCCAAAACGCACGGCACAATACTCCGTGGTGCTGTCGTAACGGCTCTGCATGATCATCTCACAGAAACGTTTGGTTGCGCCCATGACGTTGGTCGGGTTGACCGCCTTGTCGGTAGAGATCATCACGAACTTTTTCACGCCGCAGCGCTCCGCCGCATCAGCGACATGGTAGGTTCCGAAAATATTATTCTTGATCGCCTCGCTCGGGCTGTTCTCCATCAGCGGCACATGCTTGTGTGCGGCGGCATGGAAGACGATGTCCGGACGGTATCTGTCAAAAATCTCGTCGATCTTCTCTGCATCACGGACGGAGGCAATCTCTACGCTCAGGTTGAGTGAATCACCGTAGGCGCGAATCAGCTCCTGCTGAATGTCGTAGGCGTTGTTTTCATAGATGTCAAGAATGACCAGCCCACGCGGATGGTAGCGGGCGATCTGACGGCAGAGCTCACTGCCGATGGATCCACCGCCGCCGGTGACGAGAACCGTGCGTCCGCCAAGTGCAGACTTGAGCGAGCTTAAATTCAGCTTGACGGACTCGCGGCCAAGCAGGTCTTCGATCTGCACATCCTGAATATCCGACACACGAACCTGCCCATTGACAAGCTGATAGATACCCGGCAAAGTCTTGGTCGGAATACCGGTCTCATTGCAAAGCTTTAAAATCTCATGTTTATTCTCCGTGGAAATAGAGGGGATCGCCAGAACAATTTGGGTAATATGCATTTTCTCCGCAAATTCCGCAATCCGCTCTCTGCCGCCGACGATGGGAATTCCTTCGATTCGCTTCCCCGTCTTTGACGGGTTATCATCAATGATGCAGCAGACCAGTCCCTCGGCTTTTTTCGAGGTAGCCATCTCCCCAATGAGGGCACGCCCGGCAGCGCCGCCGCCGATAAGCATGATGCGCTCATTTCCATGCTCCAGTCTCTGCCGCAGGAGTCCGCGGAACTCAACATACACGCGCAGGCTGATGCGAATGCCGACAAGCAGAGCAAGCTGCGTGATCAGCGCAATAAAGCTGACGCTGATAGGAAGTCTGAAACCGAACGGGATCAGCACGGCCTCAGAAATGGCGAAAGCAGCCAAAATGCTGCCGATCATCATCAGCACATCGTGCAGTCCCACAACTCGCCAGACATAGCGATACATTTTAAACAGGGCAAACAGGAGAATCGAGATGGCAACCATCCACGGAACAAACTGTCCCCAAATGTTCTTCATCTCCGACGGAATATCATTCAAACGGAAGTCAAAGCGCACCCACAGTGCGAATCCGAACGACAGCGCCAGGATAAAAGCATCCAACACCGCAATCACAGCTCGCGTCAGTATTCCTTTTTGTCTGATTTCATTCATGGCTCATCCTGCTTTTTCATTTTCGTGTGTTAAACAATATTATTTCAGGAGAGGGTTTCCCCCTCCCCTGAAATGATCGGTTATTCGCGGTTGGATATTTCTACTTAATTCTCCCAGAACTCATGAGCAAACTTATTTTCCTGCTCATGGTCGTGGTTATAGGTCGCTTCCGCGATTTCGTACCAGCTCCACATATTGTCGGTAACGTCCGGGAATTCCTTGGTGTGACCGCCATCAATCGCGATCTGGTCGCCGAGACGGTAGAGCATACGGTTGACGATAGCGGCTGCTTCCTGGCGCGTAATGGGCTTATCGGGGGCAAACGTGCCATCCTCATAGCCGTAGATCCAGCCGTAGAATGCCGCAGTGGAAATCTCTTCCGCTGCCCAGTGGCCATTCACATCAGCAAAGGTCTTGCCGCCCACCAAAGCCTTGGCAAAGCGGGCGCAGATCGCGGCAAACTCCGCACGGGTGATGGAGCGCATCGGCTGGAAGGTATTCTCACCCACGCCCTTGACAATGCCAAGTGCCGCCAGCGTATTGACCGCTTCTGCATACCACGCCTGAGAAGACACATCGGCGAAGCTCGCAGACTGCTCGACCGTCTTCTCGCGGAGCAGACGATAGAAAATCATGGAGACCTCGGCACGGTTAATATTGTCGTTCGGGCGGAACATGCCCTCATCGTCGCCGATCATGAACGCTATGTGGCTATCGGTATCAAGTACCGCTGCAATACCTGTTTCGGCAGGGTCGGCAGGCTCCTGACGGAAGGTCGCCATCACCGTAACGCCGCCTTCGGGTACTTCAAAGGTATAGCTGCCTCTTCCGCCATAGGTAAGAGGCACCTTGTTGCCGTCCTTGTCACGCACGACAACATAGTTGATCATCTTACCTTCGTTCGGCTTGGCAGTCACCGTGACCGCCTCACCGGTAGCTGCTGCATTCTTACTGATCTCAACCGTACCGCCATCCTTCACAACACCGGTCGTCTGACCTTCGGTAGGATCCGTTGTGCCGGGAGTCGTACCGGGCTTCGTATCGTCAGCGATAATGACAACAGGGTTGGTCGGCTTGGTCGGTGTGGTCGTACCACCGCCGTACTGATGTTCGGAGATCGTGAAAGTCACCGTGTAGGTAACATCATGCTTTGCATCAGAGAGATCATCGTTCTTGTGCGTGACCACATAAGTGCCGACGCCGTAATCGGAGAGCTTCGTTGAATATTTAGACAGCTTAACTTTCAGAGCAGCATCATCACAAGCAAAAGTATACTCTGCATAGGTCGTCCAGACAGAGTCGTTGTGCGTTCCGTCCGGCTTAGCAATAACAAGTCCCTCATCCATCCGTTTCTTCATCGCATTGGACTTGAAATACTTCAGGCTCTTATAATTTGCCATAACAATCTGAGCAAGTGCCTCAACCAGCTTTGTTTCACCGGTCAGTGTAGACAGGCTGCCGCTGAGTTCATAGTTTGCCTTTTCTCCATCCGGACTGTCCTTGTCGCTGATCGTCACCGACAGGTCATAGGTCGTTGCGGCCTGCGCGGTCATCGGCATTACCATGCTGAAGATCAACAGCAATGCCACAAGTTTTGCCATCGTTCTTTTCATGCTAACAAACCTCTTTTCTGCATTTCTGATAAATACCAGGATTTTTTGAGACTCTTTTCATTCGCGTAGGTATATACCACCTCATCAACAAACGAGGTATCACCACCGTTTTCCTTAATGAGCGTGAGCATCTTTACCGCGATCGCATCCATCTCCGCGTCGCACTCTTTTTCAAGCGTTGTGGCACGGCTGACATAGCCGCTCGCCCACTTGATGAGCGCGGTCTTTGACTTTTCGCTCTCGCTTTTGGTGCTGTACTCCTGCTTCGCCTGCTCCACCATGCCCTCAAGCGCGGCGTTGTATTCCGCCTGCATGACATAGACTTCGGCGACCAAGGAAGACAGATCCTTTTGATACTTTTCTTTTGCGGCAAGCTCCTCGGGCGTGGACTCTTGCGGTTTCGGCGTTTCACTGTACGGTTCTACCAGCTTTTTGATAATCTCCTCGCGGGACTGTGAACCGTTCCTGAGAGCAGCTCTTTCTTCCTCCGTCAGATCACGCACGGTAATGTCAGCATTACTATCCACCGCCTCATGCACGCGCTGTTGGTTGTCGGCAAGCTGCTGTTCCAGCTCCTCAGGTGAAGATTGAATTCCCTGCATTACAGCGTGGATATTCTCACGCTGCCAGTAGGCAAGTGCCCCAAGTACGACAACAAGGATAAGCAAAATCCACAAACCGATGTGTTTCCGTTTTTTCATGTCCTGTCTATATTATTCTCCCGATGTTTCTTCAGCAGCGTATCGCTGCACGCTTCCAGCTCCGCTGCCATACTCGCTCCAAGTTTTTGATAAACTTTTGAATAAGCTCCATCTAAATTTGGCTGTCTACTCGTGGTATTGTGGCAATCTGAAATGAGCAGCTGTGCCGTCCCGGTGCGCATCATCCGAAAAGCTCTGCGGCGCATCAGGATGCTGCCCATTGCTGCTGCGCTGAGCTGCATGGGAAGTCCCAACTCGCAAAGCTGTGCTATTTGCTTTTTGCTCTGCATCGTAAAATATCGATCCACATGGGCGATCACGGGAGTCAGTCCCGTGCGATTCATCAGGTCGTTGAGACTGAGAACCAGCCGCTCACCCCACGGAAGGAATGGAAGCTCAATGAGCAGGTACTTGCTATCCTCGTAGCAGAGCTTTTCAAGGCTCTGCAGGTCCGCAAGTCCCGGTATCCATGCGACCTCCGCGCCGAGAACAAGCCCGGGAATCTGCCCCTGCTTCTCTTGCGGCAGGGATGCGATTGCGCTGCGCAGTTCTTCGTAAGCCTTTTGACGGCGGGCAAAGAACGTTTCCGGACGCTCCTGCTCCGGGTAAAAGTGCGGTGTCAGCACAACGGTCCGTACGCCCTGCGCCCATTCGAGCTTGAGCATTTCGATGCTTTGTGCGGCATCGTGGGCGCCGTCATCCATGCCGGGTAATATATGCGTATGTAAGTCTGTCATTTACTTGCCCGTTCTTGCCTCTGCGGCAGAATCGGCAACGGCATTGTAGGCCTCCTGAGAATCCTTCGGGGATTCGCCGTATCCGTAGCCATAACCGGAGCCATATCCGTAACCATAACCGCCGTAACCGCCGTAGCCGTAACCGTAGTCTTTTTTATTGCTGTAACCGTATCTGCCATAGCCATAACGGTGGTAGCCGCAGCGCTTATAACGATACTTTGAGTAACCTGTGGCTTCCGCATCAACACCGTTGAAGATAAAGCCCAGCAGGTTCGCTTTGGCATAACCAAGCTGCTCTACCGCATGGGCAACTGCGCCGCGCTCAGATATGCCGGCACGCACCACAAAGAGAACACCGTCTACCCAGCGGGAAGCAACGGCAGCGTCCGTCACCACGTTGACCGGCGGAGTATCAAGAATAATGTAATCATAACGCGCCTTGAGTGCCTCAATCAGCTTGCCCATGCGTGCTGAACCGAGCAGCTCAGAGGGGTTAGGCGGAATGCGGCCGGCAAGCATCACATCCAGATTCATCCGATACGGATAAATGGCCCCATCAAGCAGCTCAGGGTGAATAAGGATATCACTTAAGCCGTTATTGGATGAAACCTCAGTGAGTCTCCCGAGCTTCGGGCGGCGCAGGTCAGCATCTATGAGAAGGACACGGTTGCCGTCCTCTGCAAGGGAAATCGCAAGGTTGAGTGCCGTAATACTCTTACCTTCACTTTGCAGCGCGGAGGTCAAAAGCAGGACACGGCAGCCATCGCTGTCCGCAAGAGAGAAATTGACGTTGGTACGCAGAGTTTTGTAGGCTTCGCGGGTATAGAAGCTGCTGCCGCCCGAGAGAATATTTCTGCGTTCGGCAAGAATCGTCTGCGCTGTTTTGGAACGTTTTCCACTCTTTTTACTCACTTTTCCTCGCCCTCTTCCTGCTGATTCTCTGTTTTCGCTGCTTCCGTTTTCTCGTCCTTCGTATTCACACTGTAATAAGTGGGTGCCTTAACAGCGGAGACGAATTCGGGGATCTGGCCTAAAACCGGCAAACCAAACAATGCCGCAAGTTCTTCCTCGTCCTTGATGTGGACGTCGAGAAGAAATCTCAGCGTTAAATAAGCAAGCACAATGACAGCCCCGATCAGTCCGCCAAGCAAGGTATTTTTCTGGTAGCTCGGAGAGTAGCGTGCAGACGGCACCTTCGCCGTATCAATCACGCGGGCAGAGCTTCCCTCAATCAGCGCACCGATTTCCTCCGGCACAACGTCTGCAAGTACATTGGCGATCCGTGCGGATTCCTCCGGGACAGGCCCGGTAACATAAATCGCAAAGATTTCCGTTGCTCCGACCTGTTGCGCCGATACCATACCCTTCAAAGCCGCAGTAGAATAGTCCCCCTTCAGCTCCGACGACACTTTGTCCATCACACGGTCACTCTTGACGATGTTGATATATGTGCTGACCAGGCGCGTGGAAGCGGAAAGGTTACCGGTGGAAACCGACTCCACCTTCTCGCCTTCCTTGACATTGTTGACATAAATGGTCGTATAGGCCTGGTACAGGTCTGTCACACAGTAATATGTATATGCAAGAGCCGCTCCTGCCATCAATACGGCAGCAAGCAGGATCAGCCACCATTTGTGGAGGTATGCCATTAGCAGTTTTTGAAGATCGATTCCCAGCCCTTCGTTTCTCTCGTTCATCTTATCCCCTCTGTATTCTGCGATGTTGTTGCATAAAGTACCATGTTAACTATGTTAATTGTAACAGAAAAAAACTGTCATTACAATAGTAACCTTATCATAATGTCACAGGAAAACCGTGGTTTTTCTCAAATCGCCATGCGTCACGGCACATATCTTCCAATGCTCGCTCCGCTTTCCACCCGAGCAGTTGCTCCGCAATCACCTTTATGGTCTCCGGCAGTGCCAGCGTTGTGTCCGGATTGTTTTCACTTACTGATTTTCTCATACCATGCAATGCCCTCGTCCACGCCGCCGTCAAAAACCACCCTGCCACAGTCAAGGACAATGACACGATCACAAAGGCGGCGGATGGTGTCCATATTGTGTGAAACATAGAGCACGGTGCGCCCCTCTGTGCGGGATACGTCACTCATTTTGTCAAGGCATTTTTTCTGGAACGCAAGATCTCCCACCGCCAGCACCTCGTCCATGATCATGATCTCGCTGTCAAGATGGGCAGCGATGGAAAAAGCCAGCCTGACATACATGCCGGAGGAATAGCGCTTGACCGGGGTATCAATAAACTGCCGCACCTCGGAAAAGTCGATGATGCGCTCCAGCTTGCTGTCGATTTCCTTTTTCGTCATGCCGAGAATGGCGCCGTTCATGTAGATATTTTCCCGTCCGGTCAGCTCCCCGTGGAAGCCGGTACCCACCTCCAGCATGGAGGTGACACGACCGTTGAGACCGATGGTCCCGCTGCTGGGCGCTGTAATGCGTGAAATGAGCTTGAGCAGGGTCGACTTCCCCGCGCCGTTTTGTCCGATGATACCGACACGCTCGCCTTTTTTGATGGCAAATGTCACATCCTCCAGTGCGGTAAAGGTTTCCCCGCTTTGGTAAGTCTTTGCGCCGATGCGTCTGGTTGGATCTTCCTCTCCCCTGCGCTTTGCGCGGTCCCTCTGCAGCTGGGCGCGGAGCGTGGTGCTGTTGAGCTGTCCCAGCCGATATATTTTTGACACGTGGTCAATATAAATCATGTTTTCTTCCATGGCGGCCTCCTAAATCGTGTCCATGAAAGTCCGTTCAATACGGCTGAACAAAATCAAGCCCACAAAGAACACAACCAATGTAATTGCCCAACTAATGGCATAGTAGCCGAGGTTGAAATAGCCGAAGCCGAACATGGCATAGCGAAATGTTGTGACAATCGGCGTCACAGGGTTGAGCATATAGAGCCACAAAAGATCCGGGATCCTGCCGGAGACCAATTCCAAGCCATAGGCGATCGGCGACGCGTACTGCCAGAGCTGCAGGCCGAAGCCGACCAGCATGGCAAGATCGCGGTATTTTGTGGTTACGGAGGATATGATGATGCCGCAGCCCACAGACAGCAGCATCATTTGCAGCACCGTCAGCGGTACAAGGAGCATTGCCGGGGTAATTCGGATACTCGTATCGCCGCGAATCAGGAAAAACGCCCAAAGGAGCAAAAACAGGCCAAACTGAATCCCGAAATATATCAGCTTGCTCAAAGCCGTCGCAATGGGCGAAACAAGGCGTGGGAAGTAGACTTTTCCCATGATATGGCGGTTATTGAGAAACGTATTGGACGTGGTCTGCATCGTGGAAGAAAAGTAATTCCAGCAGATGTTTCCCGATAGATAAAACAGAAATGCGGGCATGGCAAAATCACCACTGACATCTGCCGTTGTCAGTCCGGCAAGGGAGCCAAAGACAACTGTAAATACGATGGTGGTCAGCAGCGGCTGGATAATAGCCCAGAGCGGGCCGAGAATGGTCTGCTTGTACTGCGCGGTAAAGTCCCGCTTCACGAACAAGCCAATCAGATCCCGATACCGAACCGTCTCTTTGATCTTCAGGTCAAGGAGACGATGCTCTGACGTTATAATGGTTTTGTAGTGTTGTTTTTCATTCATGATTGTCTGTAGGTGTAGTCATAGACTCATCCATTCCAAGCTGTTTCATCATGCTCGACAGGTCATCGAAGCCTTCTTTTTTCTTTTCCCTGCCTACCCTGTACTCGTGCAGAACACGTCTGCGCACAGAGGCGCTACATAGGCGAAGCAGCCGCCTGCCCCAAAAGTACGGTAAAAGCCAGCGATGCTTCTGCAAGATAGGGTGTTCATATTTCATACGGTCATAGGGTGGGAAAAAGCGGTGAAGTAAATATCCGCTGCGCCCGTCTTTTTCCTGCTGAACCGCAACCGAATTGTGTATAGTGCCATAAATTCCGCCGGATAAAACATAGTTTTCCATGGTTTCCAGGCCGGCAATATCACCGGCGCCGAACCAAGCCTCTGCCAGCTTTTCCACCGCCTCGGCAAAAGGCAGCATCCCACACTGCTCCACCAACGCCTTGCAGGCTTTGTCATCAAAGCCGCCCTGCTGCCGCATGAGCTTTAAATCCAGAAAGAAGCGAATTCCGCAGCCGCCATTTCTAAAATGTTTCATCATATGTGCAATGTGGTAAAGATAAAAGTACGTCTCCGGCATCCGGTATTCACAGCTTTCCCCGTCGATGGGAGTTGCCACAGTCCAAAGGCTGTCGAGTACCTCAGCGGCGCGCGGAAATGCCTCCGGCATAATCAGCCTGTGGTGTAGCTCCAAGCTAACGTTGCTTTGCGAAATGAGCTGAATGTCATGTGCTGCGACTTCGCCCCGCCTAAATCCGGCAGCTTCGCACAGCGCGTGGACAGCAGCATCAATGTCAGAAGATCTGACCAGCACGTCAATATCCGAGCTGGTACGCATCCACGCTTCGGGATAATAGGTCTGCAAAACAGCACCCTTTAGGAAAATGAATGGGATCCCCGCCGTCTTGAGAGTTGTTCTGATCTGATTGGAAACGTAATCTCTGCGTACATAACGCACGATCGCCTGATCCATGTGTGCAGTGCCAAGATTGATCGGCAGCCTGCTTCTCTTTACAGCCGCCTCTACCAGATGCGACAGATGATGCCGCTTGGCGAGGGCATGGATCTCCTGCCACAGTTCTTCATCCGGTGCAAAATCCTCCGGCAGCGGCTCGGCAAAAACGACGTTTCGCAAAAGGAGCATCAAGTATTTTGTTGTAGCGAATGATTGTGACATTATTTTATCTCTTTCCGTACATTTGCTCGTAGGCAGCCGATTGCTTTTATCATAATTTTGGGGTGCGTGTAAGAAAGCTGCTTACTCTGCATAGCCCACTCTTCCAAGCAAGCGGAACATACTGTGCTTATACGCCTCGACGCCCGGCTGGTCAAAGTGGTTGACGCCCAAAACAAGTGCAGACACCGCGCAGGCGTGCTCAAAATAGTCCTTGAAAAAGCGGAACGCGATGGCAGGCTCGGTTGTCGTGCCGGACTGTCGCCGCGGATCTTCTCTGCCGTCGCCTTGATGCGCGCAAACTCCTCACGATCATAGTCCGTCGGCCATGTGCGCCAGCCGGTCATTTCGACACCTGTGCAGGTACCGTCATAAAGCGACTGCGCCGCACGCTTGACTTCTTCCAGCACGGAGGCTTCCTCCTGCGCTGTCAGAAAGCCTTCGAGATATTTTGTCTCCAGTTAAATTGCCATTGTTTTTCCTTATCTCTTTGCAGCGGGCAGGCGCCCCCTTCCCGCATCACCCCGCGCGGAGCTATTTATCTGTTTCCGTACATTTCTTCGTAGTACTTCATATAATCGCCGCTGGTGCATTCGTGCATCCAGTCCATGTGGTTCTTGTACCAATCAATCGTCAGCTTGATGCCGTCGGCAAACTTTGTCGTCGGTCCCCAGCCAAGCTCACGATTCGCCTTGCTCGGGTCGATGGCATAGCGCTGGTCGTGACCTTTGCGGTCAGTGACATAGGTAATCAGACTTTCAGGTTTTCCAAGCTCCTTGAGAATGATTTTGACGATTTCAATGTTGGCTTTTTCGTTATGACCGCCCAGGTTATACACTTCACCGACCTTGCCTTTTTCGAGAACAGCAAGAATGCCGTAACAATGATCCTTGACATAAAGCCAGTCGCGGACGTTGAGTCCCTCGCCGTAAACCGGCAGCGCCTTGTCCTGCGATGCGTTATTAATCATCAGAGGAATCAGCTTTTCGGGAAACTGATAAGGGCCGTAGTTGTTGGAGCAGCGGGAAATCGTCACCGGCAGGTCATAGGTTCTGTGATACGCCAGTGCAAGCAAGTCCGCAGAGGCTTTTGAAGTCGAATACGGACTGGATGTATGGATTGGTGTGTCTTCATGGAAGAACAGATCGGGACGGTCAAGGGGCAGGTCGCCGTACACCTCGTCCGTGCCGACCTGATGGAATCGTTCCACGCCGTACTTGCGGCAGGCGTCCATCATCACCTGCGTGCCGAGAATATTCGTTTCAAGGAAAATCCCCGGGTTTTCGATAGAGCGGTCAACATGTGATTCCGCCGCAAAGTTCACTGCAATGTCAGGATGCTCCCTTTCGAAGATAGCAAAAATACCGTCCCGGTTGCGGATGTCTTCCTTGTAGAATTTAAAATTTGGATTATCCATTGCTTTGTTCAGCGTATGGATATTTGCCGCATAGGTCAATGCGTCTACACAGACGACCTTCCAATCCGGACGCTCGTCAAGCAGCAAATAGATAAAGTTTGAACCGATAAATCCGGCGCCGCCGGTGACTAAAATGGTTTTCATCGTGCTGCCTCCGCGAGACTGATTAGGTACTGACCGTAGTCTGTCATTTTCAGTTCCTGACCGAGAGCCATGAGCTGCTCAGCTGTGATGAAGCCGCGCCGCCAGGCGATCTCCTCAATGCAGGACATATAGAAGCCCTGACGAGATTGCACCGCTTCGACGTACTCGGCGGCCTTGAGCATACCCTCGGGCGTGCCGGTATCAAGCCATGCGATGCCGCGTCCGAGCAGTTCCACATGAAGCTCGCCAAGCTTCAGATATTCATTATTGACCGCAGTGATCTCAATCTCACCACGGGCAGAGGGCTTGACATTCTTGGCAATCTCGACCACACGATTATCGTAGAAATAGAGTCCCGGCACAGCATACTTGCTCTTGGGATGCTCGGGCTTTTCCTCAATAGAAACGACCTTGTGATCGCTATCGAACTCCACCACACCGAAGGAGCGTGCATCCTTGACAGGATACCCGAAAATAGTCGCACCAGTCGTGCGTTCACAAGCTTTCCATAGGATTGAGCTCATATTCTGTCCATAGAACACATTGTCGCCGAGAATCAGGCAGACATTATCATCACCGATAAATTCTTCGCCGAGGATAAAAGCATCAGCGAGACCGCGCGGAGTCTCCTGCACCTTGTATGTAAAGGACACGCCGAGGCGGGAACCATCGCCGAGCAGGGTTCGATAGTTGTCGATGTCCTCGGGTGTGGAAATGATGAGAATCTCCCGAATTTTCGCAAGCAGCAGCATGGACAGCGGATAATAGATCAGCGGTTTATCGTAAATCGGTAAAAGCTGCTTCGACACGCACTTTGTCATTGGGTAAAGGCGCGTACCCTTACCGCCTGCTAAAATAATACCTTTCATGGTGCAATCTCCCTATTTCAAGATCAAATCACAGATGCGATCAACATCCTCGATGGCAAGATCCGCGTAGAGCGGAAGCGTCAGCACACGCTCGGAAATGTACTTCGCCATCGGCGTTTTCTCTGCGCCGAAGGTCGGAAAATCACGATAGCATTCAAAGGAATTCGTCAGCGGATAGAAATATTTCCGCGCAAAAATCCCTTGCTGCGCAAGGCGCTGTGCGACCTCATCGCGGGTATAGCGATAGCCGTCAAATACCACGGGGAAATACGCGTAGTTCGACTGCACATCCGGCTGCAGCGCGCAGAGGTGGATTCCCTCAACGCCCGAAAGCCGCTCGCGGTAGCGCTCGACAACCGTCTTGCGCTTGGCGATCTCGCCGTCCAGATGGCGCAGATTGCACAGCCCCATCGCCGCCTGAAACTCATTCATTTTGGCGTTGCCGCCGACATAGCGTCCCTCTTCCCCGTGCAGGCCGAAGTTCTTCCAGTCGTTAAGCTTGTCCGCAAGCGCCGCGTCCGCATAGCACACCGCACCGCCCTCGATCGTGTTGAATACCTTGGTCGCGTGGAAGCTGAACATGGACGCATTGCCGAAGTTTGCCACGCTGACGCCGTTTTTCGTCACGCCGAACGCGTGCGCGGCATCGTAAATCACCTTGAGGTGGTGCTTTTTTGCAATGGTCGCAATCGCGTCGACATCGCAGAGATTGCCGTAAACGTGGACGGGCACAATGGCAACCGTTTTTTCCGTAATCAACGGCTCGATCTTGGCGGCGTCCATGGTATAGTCCCGCTCGCTTACGTCGCAGAATACCGGCGTCAGACCGCTGCGCACGATGGCGTTGGTGGTCGAGGCAAAGGTAAAGGGCGTGGTAATGACCTCGCCGCCGCGTGGGAAGTCGAATGCCGAGAGGATATTTTCCAGTGCAAGGTGTCCGTTCGTAAAGAGCGTCACGTGCGGGCAGGACAAATACGCCTCAAGCGCCGATTGAAGCTCGTTATGCTTCGCGCCGTTGTTGGTCAGCCAGTGGCTGCCCCATAATTCTTTGATTTCGTCGCAATACTCCTCGTAGGGGGGCATGGAGGAACGAGTGACTTGAATCATAAAAAAATGCTCCGATCTTTTTGGTTGTTGTATCAAACCGTCCTACATTTATGAAAGTGCTCTTAGATTTGAGTTAGCATATATCGCATTGTGTTATCTCAAATAACCATTTTGTTGCAAACGGAGGAAATTAATATGAGCATACAGGTTGAAAGCGGTGATACGCTTTTGCTCGGCTATCAGGGAGAATCAAAAACGGAGCAGTTTCACTTTGATGTCAGCCAGTTTTTCGCAGACTTCGGAACAGGAGGTAGCTTTTTACTACTTGTCAAGAGGCACGAAGATACCGCGCCCTATGGCGTAGTCACAACAGTCAGCGGAAACACCCTCATTTGGTCACCAGACAGTACGGACACCGCAAAAACAGGCTACGGAAAATGTGAGCTGCAATACTACATCGGTGATAAGATAGCCAAGTCTGAATTATGGACCACCTTTGTGACTCCTGCGTTGGATGCGGGGGATGCTACCCCGCCCGCACCGTGGGCGAGCTGGGTGGACGACGTCATGGATGCCGCCGAGCGCATTCAGGCAGACTTATCCGGGAAGGCAGAGCAGGAAACTGTTTTGCTCACAGAGGAAACATCCGTCACGCTCAGCGCAGGCTGCACCACCGTCATCAGCGGTGCGCCTGTTTCCGTGCAGGTCACTCTGCCCACTCCCTCGGAGGGGCTGGATTTCCTGTGCGGGCTGATCTTCCGCGCCGGTGACGGTCTCGCCTTCAGCGATACCGCGCCGGAGGGCTATGCCATCAAATGGGAGGACGAGCCGACATGGGCGGAAAATACGATTTATGAGATCATCTATCGCTGTCTGTGGATTGCGGACAGCAACGAAAGAGTAATTATCAGTGCAAAATATGCGGAGGTGAGCGAATGAAGCAGTATGCGAAAATAATCGACGCAGCACAGCTTTCTTATGCGCCGCGCACGGTCACGGAGGGCAACACGCACCACAATCCGACGCCGGAATGGTGGCTTATTCAGCACGGTTATCTGCCCGTCGTCACCACCGAAGTGCCGGAATACGATCCGGAAACACAATTTCTTACCAGCCGCTGGGCGGAGCAGAACGGACAGATCGTGTCCGTGTGGCAGGTCAATCCGCTGAGCGAAGAGATGAGAGGCGGCGCGGAAAATGAGTAATCTGCTGCTGGAAAGAAGCGCACAGATGGCGCGGCACCCATTGCTGCCAAGAGAATATCAGCAGGTGGAGTATATCGAGAGCACAGGCACGCAGTGGATCGATACGGGGATTTTCCCCGTTGTAACTTCTACCTACACTATCCAAACACGATTTTGCCCTACAAATACTTCTGGAGAACAATACCTCATAGGCGCAGATAGTAATAACGCATCAGGAGTTTCAAAATCAAGATTCACTGGAGTTGGTTGGTATCAAGGGCGCTTTCTATTTGGATGGTGTAATTGGTCGCAGGGACTTTTCTTGGAAAAAGACACATGGTATGCGGTAAGCGAATCGTTTTTTAACGGAGATCAGAACGTTGTATTGAATAATGAACAGGCATATAATAAACAATGGACACAGAGTTCGGCTTTTTTAAGTAATATAAAACTTTTTTCATCGAATATCGATGGTATCGCCTTTAATGCAAAATCCAAAATCAGCAAAACAAAAATAGTGGTAAACGATACGATTGTACGTGATTATATTCCATGTTACTGCAAGCAATCAAATGAAGTCGGTATGTTTGACATATCCAATCGTCGCTTTTATTCAAGCGCCGCCTCTCCACTTCTCTATGGGCCAGAAATTGATTAGTTTGCCCTCCAGTAATTGCACTTTGTAATTAAGCTATAATAATCTTCTGCTAACACACCACAAACGACAAGATTCTTCCACTTTCCTTGCTTGAACACGTACTCGCGACGGCACCCCTCCGCCGTCCATCCACATTTCTGATACAAGGTCTGTGATGCCACATTATCCTCAAACCAGCTACCGTTTAGTCGATGAAGGCCAAGCTCGTCAAACGCATACCGCATAATTGCCATCACGGCATCTGTTGCAATTCCTTTTCCCCGCGCTTCCTTTTTCAGTTTAATGCCTTGCATTGCATTGCGATTTTTCCAGTCAATATCTGTCAAGGTTGCTATGCCGACCACACCGTCATCAGGTGTTTCAATCACAAACCGGAAGTTGGTCTGGTCATTCATGTGGTTATCAAACCATTTGTTCTGCTGTTCTAAAGAAAGAGGGAATGCCCAACCCACAACGGACTTTTCAAGCTCCGGGTCGTTGAACATTTCAACGATCATCGGCATATCTTCTCTCTGCATAGCCCGAAGTGTAACAAACTTTCCTTTAATATTCATGGCTAATCTCCTCCGCAATTCGTTTCATCTCGTCTATCCCATACCGCTGATCGCACGGAAGCGGCAGGATATTGTTCGCCATATCATATTCCAAGCTGTCCGGCGGCAGCTCGGAGCGCACATTCGGCCAAAGCGTCGGAATATAAATTTTCTGCTCGATCAGCTGTTTCCGCACTTCCGCACCGTTTTCAAGCCATAGCGGATACGCAAACGCGCCCTCGATCGGGCGGAGCTTTAGGCGGTTGCACCCGTCCAGCTTGTCCGCAAGGTACGCATAGTTTTCCGTCCGCCTGCGTTTGACTGCCGCGTAGTCTATGGCGTGGAGCAAATTCTCCGTCAGTTTCGACATACGCTTGATCGGTTCCGTCTCAAAAAAGCGGTTATTGGCAGACGCCTCTGCATAGAACTCGGAGGCTGTGCGCTCAAAACGCCCCAGCACAAACCGCATACGGTCAAAGGATTCGTCCTGCGGCAGCTCACGATCAAGCTTTGCATCCGTATAGAGGAACGCGCCGTCAGCAACCCCGAAAAATTTTCGGCAAGTGTAAATCGTATCAACACCAGAAAGCGGCTCGTCAAAATATGCCTGCGCATTGTCAATGATGATGCGCGGGTGTTTTTTTGCGTATTCTTCCATCTGCTGCGCGGTGAGCTGCCCATAGTAATTCACAAGGTAGAGCCACTCATCAGCATCAAGCGAAAGCTCTTTGGGCAGGAAATCGTTTCCGATATGATACTGCCAAACGGTCACACCGTACCGCTCACAGACGCCGCGCACAGAATCGCAGAGGAAACACGGCAGGGCAATCTTTCGAATCTGTCTTGCTTCAATCAGGTAGGCAAGGCAATTCCGTCCGCAGTTGAGCGCCAGCGCTCCATCATGGCGCATTGGCAGGCTGTAGGTATCCAGTTCTATGTATCCGCCGATTTCAGTCATTGCAAGCACCTCTTGCTGTTACTCCAACTCAATGTGCAGCCATTCTCTCGATTTTGAGATGATCTCGTCCAACTCCGCGCGGCTGTCAAAGCGCAGGAACAAATCGCCAAGAGACATATTTGCCCCCGTAAATGGCTTCACAACATCGCCCGGCTTTGCGGAAAGGTCGATTACCTTGACATATTTCCGCTCAATTTCCGGTTCAATCCAAATCTTTTTTAATACACCGGAACGCCCCGGCTCTGCGTGGACGACCATTTCGCACCAATGCCCGTCACACTCGGTCTGACGAATGGGAATGAGCGGCATTCCCACAGCCTTGCGGACTTCGTTTTCAATCAGGTCTGTTCCGTAGGCCAATCGCTGCAGTTCCGCGATCTTGCAGCCACCGCCGCGCGGAGAAACCTCCATCAGATACGGCTTGCCATTTGCTCCGACGCAAGTTTCAATATTATAGATGCCTGTCTTCATGTCCAAAAGTCGCATCAGTCGCTGTGTCTCAGCTGTCAGATAATCCTGATGCTCTTTTTTCATAGATGCGGGCCAAATAATCAGTGCAGGCGTATAGGGGTTGTCCGCCTCCGGGTCAAAAAGCTGGTCGGAATAGGAGACAAACTTCAACTCTCCCTCTACCGTAAACGGGTCAGCGCTGGAGTGATAACCGTCGAAGGTCAGGAAATCTTCAATAATAAATGCGCCGTTATGAGAACCCTCCACTGCTGTGCGAATTGCATCAGGCAGTTTGTCTGGGGATTCAACTTTCGTAACACCCTTGCTGCCGGCAGAGTCAACCGGCTTGACAATCACCGGCCATGTAAAGAAGTCAACATCGGCAAATGGTGCTTTTTCATCCGTGTATCTCTTGGCGTGAGGAACATTAAAACCGTGATCTGTCAGAAACTGGCGGAACAACCCCTTGTCCTGCAGAATTGCAGTGGATTCGTAAGAACCCTGGAACGGCAGGCCCATTTTTTCGGCAATATAAGCAGCGGTCACAACGCCGGGATCGCAAGCGAAAGACATAATGCCATCAATCTTGCGCACCATTGCCGCTTCCAGGGTTTTCTCTTTGTCGATGATGCTGACATTGACATATTCATCAGCAAATTTGTGAGCGGTATTATCTGGCAGATAGTCGCAGGTAATCACATATAAGCCAAGCTTGTGTGCAGCTTCAATGACCGGAATCAGGTATCGGGAGCCTCCCAATAGCATCAGTTTTTTCACAATCAATTCCCCCTATGTAAATATCCCTTTGCAATGTTACAGACATACTCAAAGCTGTCAATGCGCAGTAGCTTTGAGCCGACGATATAAATGACTACTCCCAACGGAACCTGAATTAACAGCGTGAGCCACTCATTCAGGTTCAGGAACGTCACACAGTAGACGATTGCTCCCATCAGGCAGGACAGACCGATTTGCGGGAGCATATCGCGGAGCTGATCGGTGTAACGGTAGTTCAGCAGCTTCTTATTCGGGTAGGAATTGATGATCTGGCTGAGAACGCTCGTAATAATTAAGCTGCGCGCCATCCAGATCACACCGTACCACATGGAAATGACAATGGCTGTGAGGCTGATGACTTTTTTGATGATCTCCAACTTCAGGAAATAGTCGCTGCGGCCCAGCGACTTCATGGCGTTGAGATTGGCGGTATGGATCGGCCAAAACGCATAAGTAAAGCAGAAAATGCGCAGATACGGCACGCACGGCAGCCACTTTTCCGTCAAAACGATCTGCACCACAGGCTCTGCGCACACGGCAAGTCCCATCATCATCGGCATTATCAGGTAGGTGCTGATCTTGATGGCGCGGCGTGTCATGGCCTTCACCTGCGCCGGATCATCCTGCGCTGCCGCCATGGTGGGGAGCAGTACACTGTCGATGGAGGAGTTGATGCCAGAAACGACTGCACTCGGAAACAACCCGCCCTTATTGTAAAAGGCAAGGTCGCTTGCGGTGTACATCTTGCCGATAATCAGGTCGCGCAGCTTTTGGTAGCCCGTGTCCAGCAATGCAGAAACCAACAGCTTCCAGCCGAAAGAGAACATTCCCTTAAGGCGCTCAAAGGAGAACGAACGCTGCGGTCTCCACCTGACCGTGATCCAGAGGATGATCGTGTCAATGGTCTGATTAAACAGATTTTGCGCCACCAATGCCCATACTCCGTAGCCCCGGTACGCCATCCAGATGCCGACCACCGCCGCGCCGACGGTGCCGCCGAGCGTGGCAAAGAAGAACCGCTTGAACAGCATATTCCTCGACACATAAGCCTGCTGCACGTTTTTCACGCCGGAGATGACAAGCGTCAGACTCATTACGCGGATGATTGGCTTCAGCTCCGGTCTCTCATAGAAACGTGCAATCCATGGAGATACGAAGAACATCACCGCATAGAGAGCGAGGCAGACGGCAATATTGAAGTAGAACACGGTGGAGAAGTCCACATTGTCCGCATCTTTTTTTTGAATGAGGGCGTTGCCGAAGCCGCTGTCCACAAACACGCCGAGAAGCGCGGTGAAAACCGTGACCAGCGCAATAACGCCGTAAACCTCCGGGTCAAGCAGTCGCGCGAGCACAACGGAGACGATAAAGGTCACGCCCTGCGCGCCGCACCGCTCCGCAAACCGCCAGAGGAAGTTGGAAAAAAGATTCTTATTTGAACTCATTTGCCAATCCTGTAGAGTAAAATTTTTATTTTCCCGTAAAACGGAAATAGCATTTTTATAATAGTTTTTGCCTTATCTTTTAGAGATGATTGGCGGAAACAGGAATGAGTGAGAACCGCGCGAAAATTTCCTTTTGCTATATTTAAAGCATACTTTTTTTCGTTTATCGCTAACTGAAAAATGTCATCATAACGATAATTTGAAAACTGATTTGCCATCTCCAGCATTTTTACACTCTGCTCGCAAAGCTTTAGCTTTCTTTTTCCACCATCGTTTATCATTCCTCGCGTCCATGAACCCTCTGTTCCGTATCGATAGACCGACATTACCTTTCCGAAGTAATGAATTGGGCCCCGCAAAGTAAGGTCAATTCTTTTTGGGTAATCTCCAACTCCATCTATTGCGTACAAAAAAGGAGGTCTATTTCTTAAGCATTCGCTTCGATAAACAAGCGATGAGGTGTGGTAAATGTGATCACCCGTTACCACATCACTTAACACCAAGTCTCGTTCTTCACATGAATGCCAAACCGTTTCCTTTTTTTTCATTATGTCTTTCAATATTGTGTTATGCACGCAGGCAGGGCACTCGGGATGCGCCTCTAAATAGTCCACCTGCATTTGTAGCTTATTTTCATCTGTCCAATAATCATCGCCCTCACAAAATGCGATATATTTTCCATGCACCCGTGGATACAAATAGTTTTGATAAATTTTTATTCCTTGCGAATACTGGTTTTCTGACTGATAAATAGGCTTTATAATATCCGGATACTTTGCCTCATATTCCCGTATGATATCTGCCGTGTGGTCCGTGGAGGCATCGTCATGCACAAGCACCTCAAACGGAAATGTTGTTTTCTGCATCACAAAGCCTTCCAAGGCGTCCCGTATGTACTTTTCGTGATTATACGCCGTACACAGTACGCTGACCATGATTTCATCTGTCATATTCTAAAAGCTCCTCGTGTTTCTATCACTTTCTGTACAGCACCACAAGATGCCATACAATACGATTGCCTTATCTCTATGTCGGCACGCTGTGCCGGTATTGGAAACTCCCCACGCGAAGATAAATAGCGTGCATAGTGCCACAATCGATAGTCCCATAACCACCGCACGGTTTTCGGGATACTTGTTTTTCAAATATCTGACCGTATTAATTGCCGTCCACAAAAAGAACAGGGAGCTGAAGCAGAAAGCAATGATATCGCTCAGTCCGCGCCACTGCCACGGGAACGGAGAGAACAGGAAATACAACATTCGAGGGATCGTGTAGATGACCATATTTAACGGTGTGCTGCTGTTGCCGACATACTGCGCATAGGTGGAACCACCCATACCCACACCGCTGGAAATATCTTCTATCGATTCAATATTGACCATTTTGCCAAACAGCGTATCGGCATAGTTCAAGTACAAATAGGCAAATACCAGCAAAAAGAATGCTGCCGTTATTGCGCTCTTTGCCGCGAACTCAAACCTCCCGTCCTCCTTGTCATACAGCATTCGGGCAACAATGTATCCCATGGCAACGCCGACCACACCGCTGTGAAATCGCGCCGCAGCAAAAACGAAGACAAACGCAAGCCAGAAAAAGCCTTCTCTTCCTCTGTTCACCCATCTCACAAAACAATAAAACGAGATGGATAAGAGCATTGCAACAACCGATTCGCGGAGGTAAATGCAAGAAAGGATCGCAAAGTTCGGCAGCAGACACAGGATAAACACCGCCACTTGTTTGGTTCTTTTATCTGCTACTACGTACTCCATGGTTCTCGCCGCAAAAATGATAGCTACCATGGAAAAAAGCATCAGGATGAACTGGACAAACAGACGAGACACGCCGACCCATTTCATAATTGTGCCGGTCAGCGTGATGAACGCACCCGATCTGCCGTTTAGCCCATTGATAAATTGGACTGCATTGTAATAAAACATTTCGCTGTCCGCGCCGCTGTCGGGCAGGGAATAAAAGCTTCTTCCGTAGATATCGAAAAAAACCAAAAATACCCGAAGCAAATACCCGCAAAACAAGGGGGCAGAATACTTTCGCAGCACAGTACTGCGACTGATATCATACAAAAAAGCGAGGGAAAAAAGCGCAATTAGGACAATAATCAGCGCTGCAGGGCGCTCTTCATAGGAACTGGACTCCATGAAGGCCAGAACAAGGAATTCTATAAAAAGCGTGATGGTTGAAAGCATGATTTAGCTCCTGTTGCTTGCAAGATTAAGGTAAAAACTCTCCAGCCACTTGGCTGTGGTGCGGATATCGTATCCGGCGTCTATGATCTGCTGTGTGGTATCGGTGCGGGAAAGATCGGCAGAAAGAATCTCGTCCGCCCACAACTCCGGTTGGTCGATGGACAGAAAGCGACAACGGCCGGTTATATCGCATTCCTCCGTCACGCGGTCACTGATAAAGCATTGCAGCCCTGCAGCCTGCGCCTCGATTGCAACCACGGGGAGACCTTCGGAAAATGACGGAAGGATAAATGCATCCATTGCCTGCAGGAGCCGACAAACATCGTTCCTTGCCCCTGTTTGTATCACACAGTCGTCCAGCTTCTTTTCCGACAGAACCTTTTTCACCGACTCATTGATAGAAGAATTGTTTCCACCAACCCAAAGGAATCTGGCGCGTTGATTGCGCTTATGGATTGCTTCGAAGATATCAACCGCCCCAAAAGGATTTTTTACCGATGCGATATTAGCAACAGTCCCCATAACAAAGCAGTCGTCGCTCATGCCGAATTCCTTGCGGACTTCTTCCCGCACAGCCGGGTCAAAGCGATAGATCCCCGTATCCAGTGCATTGTTCAGTACAGTAAATTGCTTGTGTGGAAACAGCCATTTCCCTGCCTGCTGTCCGCAGGCAAAACAATAATCGGAATACCGCTCGATAAACTTTAGGACAAAAAGTCTCGCCCTTGTTGACCAGCGAATTTTTTCCGGTGCGGTTGCATGAGAATGGGCAATCGTCTTACATCCGAACTTTTTTGCTACGCTAAAGTAAACAGAAGCTATCGTAAAATAGTGCCCATGAATAATCCGATACTCCGAATGCTGCTTCAAAAAGCGGTTCCACCACCTGCAATATGAAACGTGATTATACATCCTATACTGGGGTGCTTCGTACACTCTTCCACCCAGGAAAAGGATCTCGTCCTCAAACATTCCCTTCTGGTGTGTGTGCTTGACAAAATCAAACTGAACCTTCTCCCGGTCGATTTGTCGGTAGAGATTCATGCACATTGACTCGGCTCCCCCACGGTCAAGCTGTGAAAAAACGCATAATACGCGAACCGGATGATCCATGTTCTCTCCTCAGCCCCTCTTTCCGAACGCTTCCATCAAAACACTCTCCGTCAAATCTCCAAACAACGGTCCATTGTTGATCTGGTGAATATCGATTCCTTGAGGTGTAAGGTTGAACTCAATAATTACCGGAGAATGGTCTGGCGCTATCGCAATGTCCCATGAAATGACGCGAAAATGGCCAAAGCGTCGATGTAATGTATAAACAAGTTCCTTTGCCTTTTGAAAGCCCGGAATTTGTGTTCCCGCAAATTGATGACCGTTTGGATGGACATCATAGCGATTGTACTGCTGGTCATAGGCAGCCGACTTTAAAACGCCGTTATCATCCACGCCGCAGCCAATACCTCCTGTTGAAAAGTTATCCGTTTTGAATCCTGCACCACCCATACGAACCACGGTAGAAAGCAGATGGACGCCCTGACGGTCCAAATATGTAATAAAGCGAATCGTGTTCACGGAACTTGGATTCAATGCCGCCATCTCAGCGCATTGCGTGATCAAGCCTTCTATCACATAGTCCTTTTTATATCTATTAAATATCTCAAGCAGTTCTTCTTTGCGTTTCTTTTCTCCGGGGCCAACAAAAATAATGCGATTTCCACCGGTTCCTGTAATAGACTCTTTGATTACATAGCCTTCTTTTCGGTCGGAAAGCAAATCTGCCGCCATATCATCTGACAGGATTTGAAACTCAGCATCATAAAAAATCCCGCTGATATTACGCAAAATTGTCTCCGGACGCTTAACGCCGCCGGGTATGGCGTCCGCCGGAAATCGTTCGGTATAGTAGCATTTGTCGTCGCAGCATTGGCAGAACGGCTTTCGGTTATAAAACGGCTCTATATAGGCATAATAGATATTTTCCGGCACATAACGAACGTCCTTTATTCCGTTTTGCGAACTATAAAAGCTGTGCCAAACCGGATTTACTTTCAGTCCTGTGTGCTTCTTCCAATATGAAATCGCATCTGCCTCAAAATCGGGATCGTGCTGATACGGTTTACTTCCGATATTCTTTTTTGCGTTTGATAAAAACAAATATTTGTAGTACTGGTTTTGCAGATCATTTGCGCAGAAATCCGCTAACCGTTCGCCTGTATCAACAATCAGTCGCTTCAATGACATAGTAATTCCTCTACTTTTCTATCTTTGGCGTCTCAATTCTTACAATATGGTTATTTCCAACTACTACCGCATAGGGTGGAACATCTTATCTCCGTATCGTTTCCAATACTTGTTTTGTATACTCTCCGAACGCTCCCTTGCCGTGGATCATCTGCGGGAACCAAATCCCCTGTCCCATGATATTTGCTTCAAGCAACACAGGTTTCCCCTGAGCATCAACTGTATAATCCCACGATACAATTCCTATATGCGGAAATCTGCTGTGAACTTGATAGGCAGATTGAATAATTTGCGGAACGCTTGGAAGTGTACAACCTGCAAATTCTGCATTACTGTCGGGATGCATAGCATGCTTCTTTGCGCTGTCACCATATCCGAGTTCAAATCCTACAGGAAGCAGAGCGCCATCGTCTAAAACACCCACTCCAATCCCACCAGCATGGATATTGTCCACATTCTTCCCTTGCCTGCCAATGCGAAAGGCAAGCGGCATGTGATGTATTTCACCATTTACAAGAAAAGTCGTAATGCGGATTGTGTTAACGGACGACGAATTAAAGGCAGCAAATACCGGATGCTGTTCAACTTTTTTCTGAATGATATAATCCTTTCCGAAATGGCCTAAAATTTCTTCAATCTCGTATTCGTTCTTGTCCGAAAGTGATTCAAAAAAGCGTATTCCCTTTCCCGAGCTCGAACCGACTGTCGGCTTTATTACGACAGCGCCAGCGGTTTGAATATCTCTTATTGCTGTTTGAAGACAAATCGGTTGTCGTTTTTGATTAAACAATCGTCCACCACTACATACTGCAACCGTATCAGGAACCACACAGCCGCAGCCAGCAGAAAGTGTCTCAACCATGGACTTGTCTTCTAAGGCAACCGCATATCGTCTGTCGTTTAGATAAGGCTCAATCTTTGTGGTATAGAGCATCTCCGGTATGTAATCGACACAGAACTTCCCGGAAACACTCTGATATAAGCGGTGCCATTTGTTGGGAATTTTCTTTCCGTATGCATCGAGCCAAAAGTCATCGAATTGCTTCTGCTGCTCCGCTGTCCACGAAACAGAGCTATATAATTGTTTCTTGCGGGCGATTGCCCAGCTCTCCGCACACGTAATTTTGATCCCCGCTATTTTTGCAGGAAGCGCTTCTGCGCCTCGCATGATCGTATGATACACTTTTTGAATCATTTTTTCTCCCAAAACAGCGCTAATGATTGATTTCTATCCAACTGCCGAGCTTATACTCCCACTCTTCGGGATAAAATCGACTAAAACCACCACCATGAAAAAACGTCAGCTCACTGAAATAAACTCTGTCATTCAGCTCATATAAGTCTACTCGCACAAACGGCATTCCCTTGGAAAGTGTTGCTGCAATCTCTTTCATTTTGACAAAATACTTCGGTTTTTCAAGCACTTTTCCGGATTGTGGATGGATATTGGTAATATCCAGATGATTATAGCCCATGTCATAAAAATCAAAGCGAAGATCCGTAGAGCGGTTTGTTGCAACAAACATCAGCTTTGGTTCACCGCTGAAGCAAAAAAACTTATAGTCCTTGATGCCCCCAAGATCACCGGAAGAATCCTTCATCAGCTCTTCCGCAAAAATGTAACGATCGATCCCCTTGTAGCACGGTTCTCTGCCGGCAAGGTAAAAATCATACTTCATGCGAGAATCAAAAAAGCGCTTCAATTCCGTGTAGTCCTTGTCCGTGAGCGAGGACTTGCTATGAATCAGTTTCACGCTTCCGGAGTCATGGTTGCACTTGAGGACAAACTCTTCCGGCAGCGCAGAAAAATCAATCTCATCAAAGCTCTTCCACTTCCCGAGAATCGGGAACATATAACCGTCGCCCAGTTTTTCCTTGATAATCTCACGAACTTTTATTTTGTCAGTATAATCTCTATATTGGGAATAGTCCTCATGGAGTTTCAGCCATTGCAGTTTTTCGTTAAACCCCTGTGGATTTTTGAGATTCGGCCACTTTCCGGTAGCCGCCCAGTAAAAGAGACTGATATACAGTGCATCCGGCAGGAATCGCAGCGAATCCATAATGAATCCGCGCAGTTTTCTGCTCTTTAAAATGCTTTTAACTGTCATCCCAAATTCTCCCTATACCACTCGATTGCCTCATTCAGCCCGCGCTCAAAGTCGTATTCCGGCGCGTAACCGAGCAGCTTCTTTGCCTTGGAAATATCCGCGTTGGAGTGCTTGATGTCACCGGCGCGGTCGGAGCCGAAGATCGGCTCAATATCCACACCGAGCGCTTTCGTCAGCGCGTAGTAAATGTCGATCAGATACTCGCGCCCGCCATAGGCGACATTGAACGCTTCACCGTCCGCTTCCTTGGGCGCAAGGCAGGCTTTCAGGTTCGCTTCGATGACGTTCTCTATGTAGGTAAAGTCGCGGCTCTGCTTGCCGTCGCCGTGGATCGTCGGGCGCTCGCCGCGCATGAGCTGCATAATAAACTTTGGAATCACCGCCGCATACGCTCCGTTGGGGTCCTGCCGCCTGCCAAAGACATTGAAATAGCGCAGACCTACCGTTGCAAGGCCGTAGTGCATCGTGTACTGCTTCGCCCACTCCTCGTCGCAGCGCTTGGTCAGCGCATAGGGCGAAAGCAGATTGCCCTCTACTCCCTCCTGCTTTGGCAGCGTCGGCTCGTCGCCGTAAACGGAGGAACTGGACGCATAGACGAACTTCTTCACGCCGTTCTGCCGCGCCGCTTCCATCATGTTGAGCGTACCCTGAATGTTGTTGGCGCAATAGTAGAGCGGCATCTCAATGCTGCGGGGGACGCTGCCCCACGCAGCCTGATTGAGAACATAGTCCACGCCCTCGCAGGCTCTCATGCAGGCATCAAGGTCTTTGATATCCGCCTCGACAAACTCGAAATTTGAATTGCTCAAAAACGGTTCGATGTTGGATTTGTGACCGGTAGACAGGTCGTCCATACAGCGCACCTTGTGACCCAGCTTCAAAATTGTTTCGCACAGGTTGCTGCCGATAAACCCGGCGCCACCGGTAACGAGAAATTGTGTTCCTTTCGGAAATCGCAGCTCTTGATAACCCATTTTACAGCCTCCAGTAGAGATAACCCGCGTTTTCGTATTCGTCGCGGTCGAGGATGCCCTTGACATCGACCAGTACCTTTCTGCCCTCACCGTACAGCTTGTCCAGATCGGAAACCGTCAGGGCGGCGAACTGCGTGTGCGCCACCGCGAGAATCACGGCGTCCACGTCGCGGATCGACGCCATGTCGCAAAACGTCACGCCATAGAGACGTTCCGCCTCTGCCGCATCCGCCTGCGGATCGGCGATCATCGGCTCGATGCCGTACTCGCGCAGCTCCTTGACAATGTCAAATACCTTGCTGTTGCGCGTATCAGGGCAGTTTTCCTTAAACGTAAAACCAAGAATGGCAACTTTCGCGTTCTTGATCGGTTTTTCGGCCTTAATGAGATTTTTCACGCAGCTTTCCGCCACATACTTGCCCATATCGTCGTTGATGCGGCGACCGGCAAGAATCACCTGCGAATGATAGCCGAGCATCTCTGCCTTATAGGTCAGATAATAGGGATCCACGCCGATGCAGTGTCCGCCAACGAGGCCGGGAGAGAACTTGAGAAAGTTCCACTTCGTTCCCGCCGCTTCGAGAACGGATTTGGTGTCAATGCCCATCTTGTTAAAGATGATGGAAAGTTCGTTCATAAAAGCGATGTTGATGTCGCGCTGGCTGTTCTCGATGACCTTGGCGGCCTCAGCAACCTTGATGCTGGGCGCTCTATGTACACCGGCCTCGACCACCAACTCATACGTCTTTGCGATTTCGTCCAGCGTTTCTTCGTCCATACCGGAGACGATTTTGGTAATAGTCTCCAAACGGTGTACTTTATCACCGGGATTGATGCGCTCAGGCGAATAGCCGATCTTAAAATCGACACCGCACTTAAGGCCGGACTCCCGCTCCAGAATGGGGACGCAGACCTCCTCCGTCACGCCGGGATAGACCGTGGACTCATATACCACGATGCTGCCCTTAGTCAGGTTGCGGCCGAGAATACGGCTTGCACCCTCGACAGGGGCAAGGTCGGGCGTATGGTCGTCGTTGACCGGCGTGGGAACCGCGACGATGTGGAATTTTGCCTCACGGAGCTTGGTTTCGTCCGCAGTAAACTCAACGGAGCAATTTCTGATTGCTTCGCTGCCGACCTCATTGGTGGGGTCAATGCCATTTCTGTACAGCTCGATCTTCTTTTCGTTCAGGTCATAGCCGATGACTTTGACCTTTTTGGAAAACGCCACCGCGATCGGCATCCCGACATAGCCGAGGCCGACAAGAGACAATGCGGTTTTTTGATTAACAATTTCTTCGTAAAGTGACATACCCGGTCACTCTCCTTTGATCTGCATATATCGAAGCATATCGGCATTCACCTTGCCGACTTCAAATTTCTCCTCGCAATAGACACGGCTCGCCTGCCCCATTATAGGAATCTCTTCCGGATGCTCCACAAACCAGAGCATTTTTTCCGCGACCGCGTCGCTGTCTTTCACCGGTACGAGGAAGCCCGTCTTACCATCGATCACCGTCTCACGGCAACCGTTGGTGTCAGTCGTGATGACGGGACGCGCCATCGACATGGCCTCCAGCACCGTGCGCGGTGTCCCTTCACGATACGACGGCAGCACATACACGCTGCAGTTTTCGTAATAGGGCCGCACATTGGCTGTCTCCTCGTATCGCTCGATCACGCCGTCCGCGATCAGTTTCTCCACGCGCTCTTTGGCGATGGCATCCTGCATCTTGTCCTCGTATTTGCCGAGCAGCGCAAACTGCACCTCCGGGTGCAGTCTTTTTACTTTTTCCGCCGCATCGAGATATTCGCCGACGCCCTTGCTGACAAGAAGGCGCGAGAGCATGAAAAAGCGCAGCTCGCTTGGATAGGACTCCGACACAAATCGCGTCATATCGACGCCCGAGCCGTTGACAATGCGGCACTTTTCACTTTTGACAAGGCCGCGGCTCACAAACTCGTCCCTGTCATCGCCGTTCTGAAAAATGACCGTCCGGCAATGACGGAATGCTGTGCGATAAAGCGTCCTCACGATCGCGCCGAGGATTTTCGCCTTCGCCGTCTTTGCCGTAAAGGTGTAGCCGCCGCCGGTAATCAGGCAATCGACGTTACGCACACCGGCAAGCCAGCCCGCAATCGTTCCGTACACAACCGGCTTGATCGTATAACCCAGCACGACATCCGGCTTTTCGGTTTTCATCAGCTTATGCAGTTTCGCACAATACTTCAGATCACCGATGATGCTTGTACCGGTCTTGTTCATTGGGATCTCGACGAATCGCACGCCGAGCTCTTTGATCCGCTCCACATCCGTCTGATCCGGTCCGGTGACGATCACCTCATAGCCGCAGCGCTGGATCGCACGAATGAGATCCCCGCGGAAGTTGTACACTGTTCTGTTTTTGGGGGAAATAAGGAGAAATTTCATAGGACACACCCTATTAAAATGGTAAATGTGAGTTGATTACTAAATACATTTTTTCCATCCATGCGCGTTTTTTGGTATGTGCAACGTTCACCACATTTACGTTCAGTTTTGCTTGAGTATAATTATTCCTTTTTATGATATCCATCTGCAATCTGTCCGCTATGCGGTCATTCAGCTTCGGCTGAAGCATCAAGCTGATTAGGTGGCGATTATTAAACGGGATTGTAATATCAAAAGAAAGCATATGTTCCGCAGACAGGCTCTGTCCCTCTCCTGCACTAAAGCCAAATTCCCATGACCACAGCGTTGTCCAATCCCCTACCAACGAGATATCGCGATCAGTCATATATTCACTGATATATCGGCTAAACACTTGTGCGGTTTTGAAATACAGCACCCTATTCTCAAGAAAAACCTTGTATAGTGCAGCTAAATATCTTCCATTGGGTCTTTGATGGAATCTTTTAACAGAGTATTTTTTATACCAATAGGCCCGAACGATTTCATTCACCCATGATTTTATCTCAATGTCATACGATTGTTCTTTAATCAGAGTAAGCCTTTTTCGAACTTCATTTGGCTTGATATAGCCAATTTTTCCGGTGTTTAGCTTGATTATTTCATTGAGCAGTTCAAAAGCTGTGTCGTTATTTTCAGCCTCTGGAATTCTAAAAATCCTATGCCGCAAGCCCAGTGCTGAACATATTTTCGCTGCGGCCTCTGCATCGACCGCCTCTTCCGGCTTTGAGATATAACTAAAATATTGAAATTGCTCATAATTTCCGTTTGCCGATGCCAGTGTAACGCCACTGTCTTTTCCACCTGTAACCGAGATCGCAACTTTCTTTCCGCGCCACTTTTCCGCGCACAAGGAAAGCGAATTCATCAATATCCTCGCTGATTCCTCAACAACCTTTTGATATGCAGCTTCATCCTTGCACTCTTCGATTGTCTGTATCGGGAAAAATCGTTTTTTTGTACCGTCACTACAATAAACATGGTTGGGAACCGTTCTTCTCAGCTCACAATACGGTGACAGGTCTGCCGGCAATACATTGCCAAACAGATGGAAATAGCGACTGGATTTCAGCTTTCTGATATATGAATCCTCGCATAAACCGCATAATTCTGCGACGAGGTTTGCATGGGAGGAAATGTAATAATTACCATCTGCTGTCCCGTAATAGGAAATACGCATTCCGGCGCAGTCAGACCAATGGTAGATAGTGCCATCCGGCAGAATCTTGCCCATAACATACACGCCAGTAAAATTAGCCTCATATTGCCAAAAACCTGTTCCCTCAAGCAGTGAAAGATTTTTCAACAAGGCATTTTCGTCCGTTTCCATATCCCAGGGATCATATGCATGTCCAATCAAAAACAGAAGCGTTCCGTTCTTCTCAAAGGTGAAGTACTGGACATTGTCACGAATATAGATATAATATAAGCCTTTGAGAAGATGCTTTTCCCACATTCCGTAAAACGGATAGTCTGAAAGGTCTAAATCGCCCCTATCGGTAATCAAGAAGCCCCTACTATACAGAAACTGCTTATATTCCGGATTCTCCGTCAATATGGTGTTAACCTCATTAGGAAAATAATACTTTTCACGCATACTCATTTTTTATCTCCAAATTATTTCTTATCCTATCCCTCATTCTCTCTCCGTCTCCATCCCCCACAAAACTGTTATGCGGGGTCACGATGACGTTTTCCATGTCCCACAGAGGACTGTCCAGTGCCAGCGGCTCTTCTTCAAACACGTCCAGTACCGCGCCCAATAGTTGGCCGTCCAACGCTTTGACCAAGTCCGCTTCATCCACCACAGCGCCGCGGCTGATGTTCACCAATACGCTGCCTTTTTTCATCTGTGTCGGTTTGATCAGTTTGCGGGTCTGTTCCGTCAGCGCTATTGTCACGACAACGATATCCGCTGCTTTCCATTCGTCCAAATTCCGTAAATCCCGATGCACCTCGACGATTTCACAGCCGAACGCCGCAAACCGCTTCGCGCACTCCTGCCCCACATCGCCGCAGCCGACGATGCAGACCGTTTTCCCGTACAGTTCCAGCAAATCGCGCTGCTTCTCCCACTTGTGCTGCTTCTGTTTTTCCGCAAACAAGCGCAGCTTTTTGTAAAGTGCCAATACGCCGCCCACGGCAAACTCGGCCATCGGAATACTGTAAACACCTTTGGCATTGTGAATCTCTATCCCCCGACGCTCCACTTCTGCCATATCCACTCTGTCATATCCGGCAGAAGTAAGCTGAATATAGCGCAGATTCGGAAACTCAGAAAAAGGATGGCTGAGAAACAGTCCGTTGCAGATTACGCCTTCCACCCATGCGCCGTCACAAGGAAGTTCTTCCTTTTCCTGCTGCATGAACACGACCTTGTTCCCCATAGCTTCCAGCTCTGCGATATGAAGTTTTGCATCCGACCACGCACCGGTAATCAGCAGATTCATACGCTACATTCCTTGCACGATTTTTCTCACACAATCCACCACGCACTGATGGTTCTGTCCAAACTGCTCATCTGTCCAAGCTTGACATTCCCGCTCTACCCGGCGAATATCTGCAACGCCTTCCCGGAAAGTTCGTGTTATCTCAGAAAGGTCGGTCACCAATGTCGTATTGCAGAAGCTGCGTGAAAGAATCACCGTCTCAGAGCCAAGGCGCACATGCTCGCCCAAAATGTAATCCGCAGGGAGTGTACCCGATCCCGGGCGGCCAACACCGCCGAAGCCGCAGGCAACACCTGCACGGTGTAGTTTTTCCATTAGCCGTTCCACCGTGCCGTCGGCGAGCAGTTCAAACATAAACTTGCGATGATAACCGAGACTCAGATCGTTCAGCCCGATATGCACCTCGTCGATCCCGCCGACGGATAGAATGTCATCAAGGCAATCAACCGCTTCCGGTGTCTCGAGCAGAAGCTGTGTTTTTGCCCGTCCGTCGACATCGCGGATAAAGCGCTCCACCTCCTGTGGTGTCTTAAAGAACGGGAGCATAACCACATCCGCACCATTTGAAATGACCGTGTTAATCTCATCTTCCGATGAAAAATAGTCCGGCAGCGCCTCATGAATCGGATTGACACGCACCAACACCTGAGATGCGGTAACCGTCCCTGCAATATTCGCCACATCTTCTGCCGTATGGCGGTTCTGAACGGTATCCATACCACCCTGACGATCCGATTTTCCTATGTATTCCAGATCTACCCAAATGCGGTCTACTCCCGCCTGCTCGGCAATATGAGCGATCTCAGGGCGATTGGTAATGTACATCAGTCTAAGTGCCATTATTTTGTCACGCTTTCCTGCTCTACTGTTGCACCGACATTCTCGTTATCTTCGTTGCGCAGCACCTTGAAAACGGTCATAAAAAGGATTTTTACGTCCAGCCAAAACGACACATGCTCCGAATACCATACGTTCAGTTCAATGCGCCGATTCCATTCTACTGTCTTGCGGCCATTGACCTGCGCCCAACCGGTAATACCCGGGCGAACGCGGAACATTTTTTTCTGCTCATCGGTATACTCTTCCCACGGCCAGGGATGGTAGGTCAGAGGAGAACGAAACCCGACCAAACTGCAGTCCAGTTTCAATACATTAAAAAGCTGAGGCAGCTCATCCAAACTTGTTTTTCGAATAAAGCGTCCCACTCTCGTCACACGGTCATCGTGATCGTTTGAATAAACACCGGAACCGGTATGCTCGGCTCCCACGCGCATAGAGCGAAATTTATACATCAGATACACTTTGCCATTTTTCCCCAGCCGTTCCTGCTTAAAAAGAACAGGGCCAGCCGGATCGTCTATCTTTATGGCAAGCGCCACAATCGCCAGTACCCACCAGAAAAGCATCAAGCCAATCAGCGCACACAACCAGCCAAAAGCCGGTTTGATTATTTGACAATAAATTGATCGATATCCCATATTATCTCTCTCACAAAAAAGGATTGAATTGCGTCTATTTCGCTATACTCCCCCGCAGATTTGTGCGTTTATTCGTGCTTCGTCCCGCGGTACTTTTTCACACACTCGCGGATGATCGCGTCCATTTCATCCTGTTTTTCCAGCAGCTTCTTCGCAAAAGCGATCTGGCAGCGCGTGCGCACCAGATTGTGCGTCGGATAGCCGATATGGAAATACGGATCGCCGATGATGTAGTCATCCAAGAAGCGCGTTGCCAGCTCGCACGCCAGCACATAGCCGCTGACGGCAAGCGTGTCGATCTCGCGCTCGGTCAGGATATCCGCCGTCTGAGAGAGGAAGCCGTCCGCAAAGGCGCGGAACACGTCCATATTGACAGCGACCTTTTCGCAATCCGGGCAGTCCTCGGGAACGACATTCGTTGCATAGCGGATGGCGTCGCCGAAATCGTGGCTGATAAGGCCCGGCATGATGGTATCCAAATCAATGACAACAAGCGCCTTGTGCGTGTCCTTTTCAAAAAGGACGTTGTTGATCTTCGTATCGTTGTGCGCCACACGAAGCGGCAGTGCGCCTGCGTTGTAAAGGTCCGTAATTTGGCAGGCGCGATTTTGCTCTGCAAGCAGGAAATCCAGCTCCTCGCGCACCTCGGCGACGCGGCCGAGCGGATCTTCCTTCATGTCCGCGATCATCTTGGCATAGCGCATACGTGTGTCGTGGAAGCCCGGCGTCGTATCGTAGACCTTTTGCACATCAATGTCCGAGAGCAAATGCTGAAACTCACCGAAAGCTTCGCCGGCGTTGCGTACGACGGTAAGATTCTCACAGTCGTTGAAGGTGTCGGATTCAATGTAATTGAACAGACGCCAGAAGCCGCTATCATCAAAAAGATAGGTCTTTCCCTCCGGCGTATGGTGGAAGTGAAGCGCCGTCCGCTTGGGCTGTTTCGCGTGGATATGTTCGGTGATGAGGTCGATGTTCTCCATGATCTCCACCGGATGGTGGAATGCGTAAGTATTGACCTTCTGCAAAATGTAGGATTTCTGCTTTCCCTTGGGGGAAAGGTACTCTACCCGATAGGTATGATTGACGTTTCCGTTCTTGATCTCCTCATAAGAGAGAAATTCTCCTACGACGTCAAAATGGTCGCAGATCCGTTTCAGTTCTTCGTTCATATCTGTATCCCGTCCGGCGCGGCAGACAACAGCCGCGCCCGTTTTTTCTGTGTTTATACGCGCTCTCCGTCCACAAAGACAGCACGAATATTCAGCGCACGGTCAAGCACCACAAGATCGGCACACTTTCCCGTTTCGATCGAGCCGATGTCCGCAAGGCCGGCTGCCTTTGCCGGCGCGGTCGAGGCGGCGTAGATCGCCGCTTCCAGCGGTGCGCCGAAGCACACAAGGTTACGCACTGCATCCACGACCGAGATGGTCGAACCCGCAAGGGTATCCGTTCCCTTGAGCGTTGCCTTCTTGTTTTTGAGTTCGATCGGCTGACCGCCGAAGATGTATTCGCCGTCGGGCATTCCCGTGCAGCGGAGTGAATCGGAGATCAGATTGAGTCTCTCTCCGAAAAGCTGCTGCGCAATGCGCACAACGCAAGGGTGAATATGCAGTCCGTCGCAAATTAGCTCCACGCTTGCGCCGGTGTCAAACGCCGCGCCGATGATGCCGGGTGCGCGGTGCAGCAAACTCGGCATCCCGTTAAACAGGTGCGTTGCATGAGTGGCACCTGCTTCAAAGCCGCGCATGGCGGTCTCATAATCCGCAACGCTGTGTCCGAGCGAAACCGTGCAGGTTTTCGAGACCGTCCGGATAAACTCCATCGCGCCCTCTTCCTCGCAGGCGACAGTCACAAGCTTGACCATGCCGCCGCTCGCCTCGTTGAGACGGTCAAACATTGCAACGTCCGGCTTATGGAGGTTGCATTCCGCCTGCGCACCTTTCTTTGCGGCGCACAGAAACGGCCCTTCGAGATTGACGCCCGCAAGCTTGGCACCTCCGCTGCGCTTAAAATCGCGCATCGTGTGCATTGCTTTTGTCAGCACATCCTCCGAAAGCGTCATCGTCGTGCCGAGGAAGGACGTGACACCGTTTCGCGCATAGTGATCCGCCATCGGCTGCAATCCGGAAGCCTCACCATCGGAGAAATCCTCCCCCATCGCGCCGTGCGTGTGGATATCCACAAAGCCCGGGATGACATAGCAACCCGTTGCGTCAAAGCTTTCGCCGTCGGGAGCGAGGTCTTTTCCTACAGCGGTAATTTTTTTGTCAAAAGAGACATCGGCAGGTACAAATCCCTTGTCTACAAAAGTAAGTCCGTTCTTGATCTGCATCGCGCTGCCTCACTTGATCTCCGGAAGGCTGGCAGCCGCCATCGATTGTCCTACGCGGCGGAAATTCTCATCGGGGAGCGACGGTACCATTACGCCGTATAGCGCAGGATAGTCTTCTCTGAGCACCTCCACACACTTTGCAAGGATGCGATCTCCACCCTTTCCGCTCATCACGCGGCCGAGCAGCAACACATGGCGGCAGGCATACCATTCGTAGTAGTAGGCAAGCGTATGGCCGAGATATACGCCGATAGAATCGTAAATTTCCGCAGCGCGCGGATCGTCCTGCTCCATCAGTCCCTGCACGACCTTGAGCTTCTCCGCCGGAGAAAGATTTTCGTCAAGCGCAATACCGGCTCTCGGCGCAAGCTTGATGACGGCATCCTGCGAAAAATACTTGACGCCGCAGCCGATGTCGCCCGACCACTCATCACGCATTGCATCGGGATTTGCATCCACGGGGACAAATGCCAGCTCATTGAGCCAGCCGGTGATGCAGCCCTGCGCATCGACAAAGCCGCCCGCCTCGCTCGTTCCCATGGCGATGCCAAGCATCGAGGTATCGTTCAGGCTCATCGCGCCCGCAAGCGCGGACACATCGCCGTCATTGATAACGCTGTACGGAATGTTGCCGAAAGTATCGGTAATGGCGCGGATGTAGATGTCCTTGACCTTTTTGTCGTACAGGTCCTTGGGTACGGCGAGAAACAGGCTCGCCGTCATGGGGCGGTTATTGATGTACACACCTGCCGAGCTGACACCCACCGCGTCCACACGCGGCATATGCTCCGCCGCCGACTTGAGCGCGGCGACGATGCCGTCATAGTGGTAATCGGGGTCAGCGTTCGTCTTCGGGAACCAGATGACCTCTTCGGAATAGACCGTCCTGCCGTCCACAACCGCCGACACCTTGCGGTCGGAGCCGCCGGCGTCAAAGCCGATGCGGCAGCCGTCCAGATGCCCGCCCATCTTCTCGGGCGAGTCCTTCGTCTCCGGTACTTTATCGGTCAGCACGACCTCGAACGGATGCTCATACACACCCGCCATGAAGTCAAAATCAAAGCGCTGACTGCCCATAGCACTGTATTCATTTTTCAGATACGCATAGCTGTCCGCGTCATCGGTATAGACGCGAAAGCCGCCTTTAACCCACAAAAGCGCCTTCACAAGGCGGTTGATGTAGTAATGGTCGGCGTCAAGCATCTCCGGCGTGCCATGAAGAAAAGTATGTACGCTTGCCATCTGACCGTCCGCGCGTTCCACGGCGATGGCGACCGGCTTTTTTGCCGTGCGTAAAAAGGCGCGGTTGAAGCATCCGATCGGGAAAAACTCCCGATCCAGCGACGGCGTACAGTTTACCGCCGCGGTAATCCCAAAGCGTTCCATCATAATTTTCCTTATCTCATCTGATTATTTCTTATGTTTTTTCCAATCCTGAGGCACAGCAGCATGAGCGCGAGACCGCAGGCTGCGCCGGAGCAATCAATCAACACATCCTTGACGCCCGGCCCGCGCTCCACCGCAAAAAATTGCAGTGTTTCGTCCGTTGATGCAATGAGCAGTGCCGCAAGCAGCGCCATCGGGACGCACCGGATGCGGCGTCTGCGTCCGATGGCATCTGTTAATCCCATCAGGCAGAAGCCGAGGGCGGCAAACTCCAGAAAATGCGCCGACTTTCTGACATAGTGATTGAATGTGCCGCGCGGGATCGTGTCCTGCGGATCGACAATCGGCTTGACCTCATCCACAATCGCATTGCTCTTCTGATTGGACGTATCTCGCGTGTCAAGCGAGTTGGAAAAAATAAAACCAACCGCCAGCAGCGAAAGCAGTGCAAACAGAAAAATTCGCCTGTTTTGTTTCATGCCAAAGAAATTCCTCCGGTGTGCTCAGTTCAGTTCCGACAACGAAAAGTCAAATAAATCTGGCCGCTCCACTCCAAGCGTTTTGCGCAAAATGTCAGATGCCTTTCCCAAGCTTGGTTGCCGATCCGTCAGATTATGCGCATCGGGAACGAACATATGCACTTTACGTTATCCTTTGAATTATGTCATAATGCTTTCCCCGTCATTGTTCTATTCGGGGTCTCCTTTGTTCCCGCACACTCGCAAAGTCGCACGAAAACACGCGCCGCTCCTGCATAAAGCAGAATCACCGCTCTGTTTGAACATAATGCATATACTGATACCTACTCTAATATATAGAATAACCCAATATAATGGAAAAATCAACCCCCGCAAATGCATATTTCTTCATAATCTGTGTAAAAGAAAGATTGCTTTCAATTAGAAATACATTTAAGAAAACAAGAGTGTTTATGTGGACGAGCAAGGCTATCCGCTCGAAGAAATAAACGCAAGTTAATATAGAAGTCTTGAATCCATTACCGGAGATAACTACCCGAAATATGTCATTACGACAGATAAGATTCTCCAGCGCAGGAACGGGATAAAGCACGTCAATCTTACAGATTTTATGATTGAATGCAGGGACTTCTAAGAGCAGCATCCTGCCGTTCATCCCGGGCGGAGCGACGGTCTCCGCGCCGCGCACGATGATCCGGTACGTCGCCACCGAGTACGGCATCGCAAAGCTGTCCGGCCTATCCCTGCGCGAGCGTGCTACGGCGATGATCTCCGTTGCGCATCCCGATTTCCGCGAGGAACTAAGTCGATACGCCGCGGAGAGTTTCAGGTAAACGGCAATTTCAGGCGCAACGATCTGATAAAAAACGTTGATGAGCTTTTGCTCATCGACGTCGCCTTATTCTGTTTCGCCCCGCTCCATTGCCTCATCGACCGCGCGGTTGATGAAGCCGTTGACGGACTCGCCGTGCGATGCGGCATAGTCCTGAATGACGGCTTTCTTGCCCTTGGGCACACGAACATTGATCGTCTCAACTTTTTCGTTTAACCATTTATCCCTTGCCCGTCTCTGCGCTTCTGTGGCTGGCATATTCAGTCCCCCTTGCAATCATAGTGCTACAAAAAAGTATAGTTTATTTCAAGCAAAATGTCCATACTGGTATAATGCATATATACGGAGCCGTATATATATTGTTTATTATGGCAACGAAATAAATCTTGATATGTGCAACCGTATATGCTATATTATCCTTAGGAACAATAAAACACGGCAGTAGCAGAGAGTTGCAGCTCTCTGCCACCTGCATAGGTGACGTACCACCTACACAACGGGATTTCCCGCACCGATGGGATTAGTATATTCTTTTTTACATGAGGGTGCAAGGAAAATCTTTCAGACCGACTCTGAACACTGTGTAGGAAGCACCTGCACAGTGTTTTCTTGTTTCAAAACAAGAAAGGAGTTGGTCTTTTTATGTCTGAGACCGCCAACAGCAGCAAGATCGTAGCATTTCCCGTAAGTGAGCTTC
>Ga0256404_1001472_pt1 | contig 56672 bp, 48 predicted proteins | sample RumenRJG_01DNA_FD_185990 | JGI IMG/M metagenome (GOLD analysis project Ga0256404, IMG submission 185990) | Bovine rumen microbial communities from Lethbridge, Alberta, Canada - RJG_01 | ecosystem: Host-associated > Mammals > Digestive system > Stomach > Rumen | place: Canada: Alberta | collected... | reverse complement strand
GAGGCTATCGCGATGTGGAGAGATTCCGCATTGCTGTACTCTTCTTCTATGGCGACTTGACGTTGCATAAAGACTTCCTTGTGTTAAAATCGTTAAGTTAACTCACACTAAATCCTGTAGAACCAAAAAACAAAAGAATAATGAAGCAACCGCAACTCGATTATTATGACATGGGAGCAGATATAGTGGCCTTTAGCAGCACACGTCACGGAGGCTGCAGCAGGGACAACTACGCTGAGTTTAACATCAACCGATATTGCGGAGACAACGAAAAAGATATCTGCATGAATCGTCAGATACTGTGTCAAATGCTCAGTATCAGCGACGACCGTCTGATAATGCCGCATCAAGTACATCTGACAAAAGTGGTAAAGATCGACGAAGCCTTCTTTTCGCTGAATGTCGATGAAAGGCAAGAGCCATTAGAGGGTGTCGATGCACTGATGACAAACCTTAAAGGCGTGTGTATCGGCGTGTCAACGGCCGACTGCATCCCCGTGCTGCTCTACGACAAAGAAAAGCATGCCCTCTGCGCCATCCATGCCGGTTGGCGAGGAACGGTGAAGCGCATTGTCGAAAAGGCCGTCGAAGCGATGGGTCTTGCATACGGCACGCAGCCTCAACAACTGAAAGCCCAGATAGGGCCAGGCATCCATCTCGACAGCTTCGAGGTGGGCGACGAGGTCTATGAGACATTCTTACAAGAAGGGTTCGACATGAATGCCATCAGCAAACAATTTCTCAGCACTCCACCCTCCACCTCAAAGTGGCACATCAACCTGCCTGAGTGCAACCGTCTGCAACTCCTTTCTTCTGGCGTGGTGCCCCAGAACATCAAGGTCTCGCCAGTCTGTACCTATCAGCAATCTGCCGACTACTTCTCTGCCCGCCGATTAGGCATTAACTCTGGCCGCATCTTCACGGGCATCATCATGAAATAAACAGAGAAACGTTGCAATTTTAGTAGCCACCAGCGCATCAACAAAGCATTTTTGAAGTCAACATGGAGATTTCTTCCTTTTTGGTTTGCTCTGCTTGTGCAACTTTCTGTACATGCCGAGTTACGTAGCGGCCACTTCTTCAAGTCGCTGCAGGATGAGAACCTGAAGGCCAATCGTGCCGTCGAGTGTTTTAACCAATGGTTCGCGCTGCCACAAGAAACCGAATGGCGAAAGGTGGGCGAGCGCACAGACAAACTGGGCATGACCCGCATAGAGTATCGCCAGTATGTGGGCGGCGTAGAGGTAGAGCATTCACAGGTGCTGCTCCACGTAAAGAACGGTCGCGTGCAGACGGCAAACGGTACCGTGATGGAGACACGGCAAACACCAGCGCGCCTGCGTCGCAACACCATGATGTATCGTAACGGCACACCCACCGACATGCTTGGACGACAATAGGCACATCCTCTTTTGCATTTAAATCACAAGAGAAGCTACTTCGGATTCCGTCTCGCGGTGGACACCCTTGCCGTTGGGCCCTACTGATTTGTGCGCCGTGTGTCGACCAGGTACATGCCGTACAGGATGAACAGGGTACCAAAAATAAACCACGACGTAATCTGCTCGTCAAGAAGGAACCAGGCAAAAACGATGGTGGTGACTGGGTTCAGATAGACGTAGTTGGTGGCAACGACGGCACCCAATTGCCTCAACACCCAGTTCCACGCCAAGAAGCACAGCATGGAGGCTACACAGCCTAAGAACAGCAGGTTCCACAACAGCTCAGGCCGGTCAAACAGCAGATGGACGTTCAGCTCAGGGTGAACGATATAATAAGGTATCATTGACAGCAGGCCGTAGAAGAACACCTTGCGGGTGATGAACACCGTATCGTAGCGCGCCGTGGCCGGTATCATGAGCAGGCTGTAGAACGCCCAACAGAGGCAGGCGGCAAAGGCCAGCGCATCGCCTCGTGGCGAGAGATGGAGCACGAAGTGTCCGTTCATGACCACCACAACAACGCCTATCGCCGCCATCACGGTGCCAAGGGTCTGAAGACGGCTTAACCGTTGGGACTTGTAGAAAACAGCAATGATGGCCGAGGCAAAAAGCGGACATAGACTGACAATGATGCTGGTGTTGGTGGTTGTGGTGTAAATCATGGCCGAGTTCTCCGTCAGGAAGTATAGCGAACCTCCCGTCACCCCTAACGCTGCCATCAGCAGTTCGTCACGCCAGGAATCAGCCACCCAGCGGATTCCTCTAACCAAGCAGTAGCCTAACAGCAGCACGTAGGCAATGATGAAGCGTAGAATAAAAATCTGCGCAGCCGTCAGCCCACTAAGCAACAATAGCTTGGTAAACACAAACGTGGAGCCCCAAATGGCAATCACCACAAAGGCAACAAGATGTGGAAGATATCGTTTCATACTTTTCTGCCTTTCAGGTTTTACTACGCAAGGGTCACCCTTCGGATGCCGAGCGACAAATACTTATATTCAGGGTCTACCGGACGCGATAGAGGGTGCCGCAGACTTGTTCGGTAGGATTTGTAATCCTGCCGCAGCGAATATAAGGATTTGCAATCCGCACTTTCGCATTACAAATGCTAATATTCACTGCCGTCGGATTGCAAATCCGACGGAACGTCCGAATTGTGGAACATCCCACCGGTCGAGTTCCTACATTTTTCCTGTACTTAGTTCTCTGTCGAGATAACTGTAAATGTAAACAGGGCTCTGGAAATAGAGTCCCGTTGCAGGATTCGTCAATTTTGCGTAGGTCTCAGAGTTATAGACCGTGTCCAGCGCTTCGTGAAGCGACAAGCCGCGCTCTTCCATCAGCATAAGTACGAGGTCTCGTACCGTGCATTCGTTCATATAGTCTATTGTACTCATAGACGCCTCAGCATTTGAATGGCTTTCTCGCTTCCGAAAAAATACTGAAAAGTGATGCCTTTCATGTATTTCAGGCGTTCAAGAAAGGTTTCCATGTTGATGTTCTGCTCCATGACATTACGGATTTGTGCGCCTACCTTATCATTTGCTATAGGGCCATATACGACATCGTAGTCATGAATGTTTTTTGCATTTTTGTTCTGGCGGTTAGCGAGAATGAACGTAGCCCAGTCTTTGGTATAGCCATCGAAGCGCATGAACCGCAAAGTTCCATCGTTCAGATGTGCTTCGTCGAACTCATAGCTTTGAACGATAGACTGACCACCGAACAATTGAACCTTGAAGTTGGCCATTGCCTCTGCTTGTGCCTCTGACTCTGACAGATAAAATCCGCAACCAAAGTCCTTGCCGCGCTGAGATTGGCTTAAGTCAATCCCCTGGAAATCCGTATTTGTTCCGTGATAGAGTTTCATGCGAGCGCCCCTCCATGACGTTGGCAGTAACCCGCCATATTCTGCACCATATCCTCGAAACTCTGTGTATGAGCTATGTTGTACTGCTCATCCAGAAAGTCGATAGCCTTGTAGCGGTTCAGGTAGCGATAAGCCTGCACCGCTGACAGACCGAAACGACGAGCGAACTCGCTGATGAAAATGACGATATATTCAGCCTTAGCATATTGCTCAAGGCTGTCATAGCGTTCAAAAGTGTTTTGTTCCGTCATCATCATACTTTATTTAGTTCAACGTTGCAAAGATACACAATATTCCGGAAACTCCCAAATGAATCATGGAAAAAGAAACCTCAGCAGATAAAAACACTTTGCTTTCTATCCACTGAGGTCTTGATTGTTAGCGAGACAAGTGCCTCTGTCCCCATGACCCTGGCAGATGATTTGCGTCGGGGAAATTGAGAGAGGGTCAGGAGCTTATCGCCCTGACCCACCAAAGATATCCCTATCACAAACCTGGACCTGCAATTAAACGATAGTAAATTTCACCGCCGTGTAATATTCCATTCGAATAGGTAATTGCTAGCGTTTGACTATGACCAATGTAAGCAGATTCATCTGAAGATATGATGGTCTGAGTTATAGTACCTGTCGTGCCATTGAGGATATAAGTATAAGAGAATGTATACTTATTATCCACAACACCTTTTGTGACAGTCCACCAGTCACCCGTACCATCTGTGTAAAGTTTCATGTGCATCACTTCACTACCCGTAGCATCATCATACAAGACTCCTGAAACGTTACATTCTTGGAATTCTGCTAATAGTTCTTTTTGGTCACCAGGCTCAACACCCTCATTTCTCTCCCTAAAATAAGTTCGGACAATATCATCAGTCTTGATGACGACTTCCGTACCGTCAGTCTTCTCGACAACCATTTCATATTTCTTCTGTCCAAGGACTACGATGTGACTAAGGCACATCAATGCAAATAAAGCAATTATCTTTTTCATGACTTTACTGTTTTTTGATTACTTTTATACGATATTCACCTGCGCTAATAATATAGCAGCCTTTATTCAATTGATCCAAGCTAACAATAGTGGGGCCTGCAAGAGTAACGGTTTGTGTTCTAACCAAAGTGCCGTCTAAAGCATGGATACTGACAGTAGTTCCCTTCGGAATATTACTGAACACTACATTTCCGTCAACGAATTGAGGAGTTTCTGTCACAGGCTTAATGCCTGTTCCTTCACCACAAACCACATAGTCGTCTATATCGTCCATAGGAATCATAATGGTTGTGATATTACTGGTGATGACCATATCCTCACCACTAAAGGTGATGACAGGATTGGTAGACAATTCAAGAGCAGTCTCATTGCCACTTTTCTGCTTAATGACTATCGTGGCTTCGTCTGCATAGGCCGTCAATCCTACCATCAGGAATAATAAAGATAACAAACTTGTTTTCATAAAATAAAAAAGGCGGAACCATTCGATGCTTATCTGTAGCTGGGTTACCGCCAAGTAGACCTAATCGTATAACAAGCACGAACAGTCCACGCCTATTATGCGTGAACTTTCATCTGCCTGTTCTTCTACGATTGAATGATTTGGCGGTATTCAGCTACGAAGAACAAGAGCTAAAAGCTCAATATCTATATATAAGTACGAACAGAAACGCTAATCTGTAAGTTAATAATTAAATAAATATCCTACCACCGTCAGAACGGTGGAGGCGAGAGGATGAGCAACTAAGCCAAGGAGCCAGAATATAGTTGTTCAATAGGAAAGATTAAGTCCCAATTCTTCCCCCAGACAATGTTGCCATTCTCAAGAGTGAAGCGGTTGAACTTTCGAGGATCAAGATACTTATTGTACTGAGGATGCGGATGGCGACGGATAAAATCGCCAATGTCAACAGTCTGAACCGTATTATCGCTGAATGTCAGGCAAACACATAGGTTGCCTGCGTTCTCAGCCTTTATAATATAAAGTCTATCCATATCTTTTCCCTTCTATAGCTTCTTTTTGATATTGGTACTTCTGACACTCTGCTTAAGCACAAAGAATTTCACCCATTTCTCAATGATATTCTTATGATACTTCCGGATAAATGCTTCTGCTGTACGTTTATCTTTTTCTGGCAATGGTTCTGCACCCTTCTTCTCGCGAACATGAACTTCTACTAACTCCCCGTTCATCATAATGAGGTCGAAGATACTTTCCTTTCCTCCATGAAGCACATGCACATGAATAGGCTCATGTTCATTCGAGTAAAAGTAAAAGATAAAACCGAAATATTCAAATATCTTTGGCATATCGTAGTTCTTTCCGTTCGCGTACATTGTTATTATATGGTAGCGAGACCATTATGTCTCGCTACCAATACAATACACTTAGTCGGCCATCTTGGCCTTGATCATCTCGCGGTTGAGGCGGGCGATGTTGGCGATGGACTCGTTCTTGGGGCAGACGGCCTCGCAGGCGCGGGTGTTGGTGCAGTTGCCAAAGCCGAGCTCGTCCATCTTGGCAATCATGTTCTTCACGCGGCGAGCAGCCTCTACGCGGCCTTGCGGGAGCAGGGCGAGCTGGCTGACCTTCGACGATACGAAGAGCATGGCAGAGCCGTTCTTACAGGCGGCTACGCAAGCACCGCAGCCGATGCACGAGGCGCAGTCCATAGCCTCGTCAGCATCCTCCTTCGGGATGAGGATGGCGTTGGCATCCTGGGCCTGACCGGTGCGAATGCTGGTGTAGCCACCAGCCTGGATAATCTTATCGAAGGCGTTGCGGTCGACCATACAGTCCTTAATCACGGGGAAGGCAGCCGAGCGCCAAGGCTCGACGGTGATGACGTCACCATCGTTGAAGCGGCGCATGTAGAGCTGACAGGTGGTGGCGCCGCGCTCGGTCTTGCCGTGAGGCGTACCGTTGATGTAGAGCGAGCACATACCGCAGATGCCCTCGCGGCAGTCGTGGTCGAACACGAAGGGCTCCTTGCCCTCGTTGATGAGCTCCTCGTTCAGGATGTCGAGCATCTCGAGGAACGAGGTATCATCGGGAATGTCATGCATTTCGTGCGTATCAAAGTGACCCGCATCTTTGGGACCATTCTGACGCCAAAATTTGATGGTGAATGAAATATTCTTAGCCATAGTCTTTAATTCTTATAATTACGGGTTTGTACTTTGATAGCTTCATACTCAAGGGGTTCCTTAATCAGAGTAGGTTCATTACCCTTGCCCTGATATTCCCAGCAGCCTACATAGAAGTAGTTTTCGTCGTCGCGCTTAGCCTCACCTTCCTCGGTCTGGTACTCCTCACGGAAGTGACCACCGCAAGACTCATTACGAGAGAGCGCATCGAATGCCACAAGCTGACCCATCGTGAAGAAGTCGCGGAGGTGGATAGCCTTGTCAAGCTCAACGTTCAGACCCTCCTTCGTGCCAGGCACAAACAGGTTGGTATCGAACTCCTTCTCCAGCTCGTGCATCTTCTTCAGACCCGTCTTCAAGCCCTCAGCGGTACGGCCCATGCCGACGTACTCCCACATGATGTGACCGAGCTCCTTATGGATAGAGTCTACAGAACGCTTACCCTTGATGTTGAGCAGGCGATCAAGCTCTGCATCCACCTTCTTCTCAGCCTCGTCAAATTCAGGACGGTCTGTGGGAACCTTCGGCCAAACAGCCTGGTCGGCCAGGTAGTTCTGGATGGTGTAAGGCAGCACGAAGTAGCCATCGGCCAGACCCTGCATTAGCGCCGAAGCACCGAGACGGTTGGCACCGTGGTCGGAGAAGTTACACTCACCGATAGCGAACAAACCGGGGATAGTGGTCTGCAGCTCGTAGTCTACCCAGATACCACCCATCGTATAGTGGATAGCGGGATAGATCATCATGGGCTTGTAGTACTTCACGCCGTTGATCTCGTTGGCTACGTCGCCAGGGAATACATCGGTGATCTCCTCATACATCTCGAAGAGGTTACCGTAGCGCTGCATGATGACATCGAGGCCGAGGCGGTTGATAGACTCCGAGAAGTCAAGGAACACGGCGAGACCCGTATTGTTGACACCGAAGCCCTTGTCGCAACGCTCCTTGGCGGCACGCGAGGCAACGTCACGCGGCACGAGGTTACCGAATGCCGGATAGCGGCGCTCCAGATAGTAGTCGCGATCCTCCTCAGGAATCTCCCAGCCCTGCTTGGTACCAGCCTGCAGAGCCTTGGCATCCTCCAACTTCTTCGGCACCCAGATACGGCCATCGTTACGCAGCGACTCAGACATCAGCGTCAGCTTTGACTGCTTGTCGCCATGAACGGGGATACAAGTGGGGTGAATCTGAACGTAAGAGGGGTTTGCAAAGTAAGCACCCTTGCGATAGCACTGAACGGCTGCGGTGCAGTTACAACCCATAGCGTTGGTAGAGAGGAAGTAAGTGTTACCATAACCACCCGTAGCAATGACCACGGCATTGGCAGAGAAACGCTCCAGCTTACCTGTTGTCAGGTTCTTGGCGATGATACCACGAGCGCGACCATCAACGATGACCACATCCTCCATCTCATAACGGGTATAGAGCTTCACCTTGCCGGCCTTCACCTGACAGCTCAGCGAGCTATAGGCACCCAGCAACAGCTGCTGACCCGTCTGACCCTTGGCATAGAACGTACGGCTTACCTGAGCACCACCGAATGAACGGTTGGCCAGCATGCCACCATACTCACGAGCGAAAGGAACGCCCTGAGCTACGCACTGATCGATAATATTGTTAGAAACCTCTGCCAGACGATAGACGTTGGCCTCGCGAGCACGATAGTCACCACCCTTTACGGTGTCGTAGAACAGACGATAGACAGAGTCACCATCGTTCTGATAGCACTTGGCGGCGTTGATACCACCCTGAGCAGCGATAGAGTGGGCGCGACGGGGAGAGTCCTGAATGCACAGGTTGATGACGTTGAAGCCCATCTCACCGAGTGAAGCGGCAGCAGAAGCACCAGCCAAGCCAGTACCAACCACTATCACGTCGAGCTTCAGCTTGTTCTTGGGGTTAACCAGGCGCTGATGAGCCTTATATTCCTTCCATTTCTCAGGTACTGGACCTGCGGGAATCTTAGAATCAATTACTTTTGCCATGATAATTTACAATTTGACAATTTACAATTTACAATTAATTAGCAGCAACCACTTCCGCAGCAGGTACCGTCACAGAGTGAGGGAGCACATCCGAAGAAGAATGCCAGCACAACCACGAGGAAGCAGAGCATGAGCAGCGACACGTAGATGAAGCCGATGACCTTCCAGCGGCAGAACCAGGTCTTACCGCTCAGACCCAGCGTCTGCAGGGCTGACCAGAAACCGTGAGTCAGGTGGAACCAGATGGCTACGAGCCATACGATGTACAGAACAGCGAATACAGGATTCGAGAAGGTCTCCTTGATCCAGCCGAAGCCATCGGTGGGGCTGATCATGGGCACAGCACCAACGAGCTCGGCAAACATCATGTTGTACCAGAAGTTCCAAAGGTGCAGCAATAAGCCAAGCAGAATGATGATTCCAAGAACGAGCATGTTCTTCGATGCCCACTCCACCTTGCCGGCATTGACCGTCGTAGCCACCTCGTAGCGGTTCTCGCCACGAGCTGTTCGGTTTTGAGCCGTCAGGATGAAGGCATAGACGATGTGAATCACTGCCAGGGCAGCCAAGCCAAGTGTTGCTACAACAGCATACCAGTTGGCACCCAGGAATTCGCAAATCATGTTGTAACCCTTAGCCGAGAAAAGCGCCACCACGTTCATGCAACCATGAAAGGTCAGGAACAGAATGAGCGCAATACCCGTTACGGACATTACAACTTTTCTACCAATTGATGAATTGATTAACCACATAAGTTGTTGAAATTAAAGTATTTAAAAAAAGAGAATTACTTAGTATTAGGTACGTGCGTACATGTTGAGGGTACAAAATTAACAAAAAACAATGATTCTTGCAAACGTTTAGGAAGAAAAATAACTATTTATTCAAAGAAAAACAATCAGAAGAAAAAAAGATTGCCAAAAGCAAAGCATAAACTTGCTTTTGGCAATCGATATTCTCTATCTCACAAAAGTATTAGAACGGAATCTTATAGCCTAAGGTCACCATGATGACGCTGTTCTTCGAATCGCCTCCGTCAATAACCTTGGTCAGACCGAGATTGTAGCGAGCGTCAATAACAAAGTCTGAAATCTCATAAGAGAGTCCAAGAGGAATGGAAAGATCAAACGTCTTATATCCATCAGTACCAGAATGATCGTAATCAACCCAGCTACCACCGATTTTTTCTGATCCTTTAGACTTTGCTGAAAGCATGAAACCTGGCTGGATACCTGCCTTCACGGCCAAACCTGGTATGATATAGTAGTTAGCCAGAATGGGAACATTGAGATAGGTGAGCGTGGCTTTTACATCTTTGTAAAAACTGTTATCATCGGCACCTGCTCCTTGCATTGACACCAAAGCACCAACAGTAACAGCAAAAGGATCGGCTAACTGATAGCCAAATTCGGCACCACCAACAATTCCAAATTTCATCTTGGCATTATCATCCGAAGTGAATGTCGACATAGTTGCACCTACCATTGGCTTCAGGAACATTTCACCTTGTGCCTTGACACTCAAAGCAGCCACTAAGGCCACTGCCATTAACAATACTTTCTTCATAGCTTACTGTTTTTAAAGGGTTAATAGATTTGTAGAATTAAAGGTTTCTCAAATTGCGGTTGTAAAGTTATGACTTTTTTCTTAAATTACCAAGAAAACATTCAAAAAATTTCACTTTTGCTTCGTTTTTTGTGAGTATTGGAGCCATTTAGCATAAAAAATTAGATAGAACAGCGTGATTACGAGTGTAATTCGGAAAGTTTTTGTATATTTGCAGGCAAATTGCTTTACACAAATGAATAACAAATATGATGTGATCGTGATAGGCGGTGGCCATGCGGGCTGTGAAGCTGCAACGGCAAGTGCCAACATGGGTGCGAAGACACTGCTCATCACGATGGATATGAACAAGATTGCGCAGATGTCGTGCAATCCTGCCGTTGGTGGTATCGCCAAAGGACAAATTGTACGTGAGATTGATGCCTTAGGTGGCCAGATGGGACTGGTAACTGACACCACCTCCATCCAGTTCCGCATGCTGAACGTGGGTAAAGGCCCTGCCGTATGGAGCCCGCGTGCTCAATGCGACCGAGGAAAGTTCATCTGGGAGTGGCGCCGCGTGCTCGACGAAACAGACAACTTGGATATCTGGCAAGACCAAGTAGAGGAATTGATAGTTGAGACAGAGTCGCAACAAACGAAAAAGGTAACGGGCGTGAAGACGATATGGGGAGCCGAAATCAGGGCCAAGTGCGTGATACTGACAGCTGGCACTTTCCTCAACGGACTCATGCACATAGGGCGGAAAATGGTGAAAGGCGGACGAATTGCCGAACCTGCAGCAGAACACCTGACCGAGAGCATCACCCGGCACGGCATTCGCTCTGCTCGCATGAAGACGGGCACGCCAGTACGCTTAGACAAAAGGAGTATAGACTTCAGCAAGCTACGCCAGCAAGACGGAGAACATCGCCCATACAAGTTCTCTTACATGGGTAATACAGCTATCTACTCACCTCACTTACAGAGAGAGGTCAAGTCATTACCCCAACTTCCCTGCTGGGAATGCTATACAAATCCTGCCGTTCACGAAATACTGCGATCAGGACTACAGGACTCTCCACTCTACAACGGACAGATACAATCGATAGGACCACGATATTGTCCTTCGATAGAAACAAAACTTGTAACCTTCCCAGACCGCGAACAACATCTTCTATTCTTAGAACCAGAAGGAGCGGAAACCAACGAAATGTACCTGAACGGTTTCTCGTCATCCTTACCGATGGATGTACAAATAGACGCTCTGCAGAAGATTCCAGGTCTGGAGCAGGCAAGAGTCTATCGTCCGGGCTATGCGATTGAATACGATTTCTTTGATCCAACACAGTTAAGACACACGTTGGAATCGAAGATTATCAGTCATTTGTTCTTTGCAGGACAAGTAAATGGCACAACGGGTTATGAAGAAGCAGCAGGACAAGGTTTAGTAGCAGGAATAAATGCTGCGCTGAAGTGCGTTGGAACCGAAGAGTTTGTGATGAAAAGAGACGAATCCTATATTGGAGTTCTCGTTGATGATCTGGTCACAAAAGGCGTCGATGAACCTTATCGAATGTTCACCTCAAGAGCAGAATATCGTATTCTTCTTCGCCAAGATGATGCCGACCGCAGACTTACAGAGCGTAGTTTTGAGTTAGGTTTGGCCACAAAAGAACGCTACGACTGGTGGATGGAAAAGAAAAGAAGAATCGAAGAAATCGAAAGATTCTGCAAGGATTTCCCCATCAAACCAAAGCTAATTAACGGTCAATTAGAAGCATTAGGCACTACCCCACTCCAGTTTGGCGTAAAGTTAGAAGATTTGGTGGCGCGTCCACAGCTGAACCTACACAACCTGTCGGAAATCATTCCAGAACTAAAAGAACTATTTGACAAGCTCGAAAACAGACAGCAGGAAATCATCGAAGCTGCAGAGATTCGCATAAAATACAAAGGATATATCGAGCGCGAAAAGCTGGTGGCCGAGAAAATGCATCGATTGGAGAACATCCGCATTAAAGGTCACTTTAACTATAATGAATTGAATGGTCTTTCCACCGAATGCCGACAGAAGCTCACAGCAATTGACCCAGAGACACTGGCACAAGCCAGTCGCATACCAGGCGTTAGTCCCAGCGACATCAACGTAATATTGGTATTAATGGGAAGATGAGAAAAGAGTTAAGAGTTAAGAATTAAGAGTTAGGAGTTAAGAATTAAGAGTTAAGAACTAAGACGTTCCACGTGAAACAAACAACATTGTGTAACCTATATAACTAATTGAAAATGAACAACAAAGTATTGATTGACAACTTGCGTTGCATCCCCGACTTTCCAAAGAAGGGAATCAACTTCAGGGACGTAACGACGCTCTACAAGAGTGCCGAGTGTATGAAGATTATGGTAGACGAACTCTACGAACTTTACAAAGACAAGGGCATTACGAAGATCGTTGGCATTGAGAGCCGAGGCTTCATCATGGCCGCTGCATTAGCATCGCGTTTAGGATGCGGTATGGTAATGGCTCGTAAACCAGGCAAACTGCCATTTGCTGTGATTAAGGAATCATTCTCAAAAGAATATGGTGTAGACACCATTGAAATGCACATTGATTCCATCGAACCAAACGATGTGGTCCTGATTCATGATGATCTGTTGGCTACAGGTGGTACAGCAAAGGCGGCCTATAAACTGGTAAACCATTTCCATCCTAAGAAGGTCTACATCAACTTCATCATTGAAATTACTGACGAAGGCTTGCATGGTCGAGACGAGTTTGAGGGAATTGACCTTACTACGCTGTTGACTATTTAACATGCAAGCGTCAGGCATCAGTGTGTTCCACGTGAAACAAGAACAAGTGAAACGCCTTGCCACAAAGGAAAACAAAAGATGACGAAGGAAGAAAACGAGAAGAGGCTGGCATATCTGCAAGGCATTGTGAGGCGCTTGCCTGACAAGCCTGGCAGTTACCAGTTCTACGACGAGGAGAAAACCATAATTTATGTAGGTAAGGCAAAGAATCTCAAGGCGAGGGTTTCTACATATTTCCACTCAGAGGTAGACCGATTTAAGACAAAAGTTTTGGTCAGTAAAATCTTTGATATCAGCTACACGGTTGTAAACACTGAAGAAGACGCGCTGCTCTTGGAGAACTCGCTGATCAAGAAATACAACCCTCGTTACAATGTGCTGCTAAAAGACGGCAAGACCTACCCTTCCGTTTGCATCACCAATGAATACCTTCCTCGTATCTTCAAGACTCGTACCATCAACAAGAAATGGGGCACGTATTACGGACCCTATGCTCACATCGGCAGCATGTATGCCGTACTTGACATCATAAATGAACTTTACCATCCAAGAACATGCAGGCAACCCATCACAAAGGAGGGAATCGAGTCAGGAAAATACCGTGTCTGTCTCGACTACCATATCAAGAAATGTATGGGGCCCTGCATGGGAAAGCAGAGCTATGAGGAATACCAGAAAAACATTGCTCAGGCTCGAGAGATACTGAAAGGAAACACGAGGCAGATACTACGCGATTTGAGAGAAGAGATGCTGAAACTTTCAGAGCAATTGAGGTTCGAGGAAGCAGAGGAAATTAAGCGGAAATACCTTGCACTTGATACCTTCGTTAGCAAGAGTGAAGTAGTGAGTCACACTATCAACAACGTGGATGTCTTCTCGATTACAAGCGACGAAAAGATTGCTTTCATCAACTATCTGCATGTGTCGAACGGCAGCATCAACCAGAGCTTTACAATAGAGTACAAAAAGAAGCTAAACGAAACAGATGAAGAGCTTTTGCAGTTAGGAATCGTTGAGATTCGTGAGCGTTTTAAGAGCGATGCAAAAGAAATCATTGTACCGAAAACGGTAGACATAGAACTCGAAGATGTAGCATTCACCATCCCTCAGCGAGGCGACAAGAAGACCCTGCTCGACCTATCGATTCAAAACGGAAAACAGTACAAGTTCGACCGGCTGAAACAAGCAGAAAAACTGAACCCAGAGCAGAAGCAGGTGCGGCTGATGAAAGAGCTACAGGAGAAACTTCAACTGCCCACCCTACCCTACCATATTGAATGCTTCGACAATTCAAATATCTCTGGTACTGATGCCGTTGCGGCCTGCGTGGTCTTCAAGAAAATGAAGCCCTCGAAGAGCGAATATAAGCACTATAACATTAAGACCGTTGTAGGACCCGATGACTATGCTTCGATGAAAGAGGTGGTAGGAAGGCGATACCAACGCCTCATACAGGAACAGCAGCCCCTACCCGACCTCATCGTAGCTGATGGCGGCAAGGGCCAAATGGAAGTAATTAGAGAGGTTGTTCAGGACGAATTAGGGCTTGACATTCCCATTGCAGGACTTGCCAAAAACGACCGCCACCGAACCAACGAACTCCTATACGGTTTCCCGCCCATACATATTGCACTTAAGGTAGATTCCGAGCTTTTCCACGTACTCACGCGTCTGCAGGATGAGGTACATCGCTTTGCGATCACCTTCCACCGTGACAAGCGTAGCAAGAGTGCGCTCCACTCAGAACTGGACGACATTCATGGCGTAGGGCCGAAGACGAAAGAGGCTCTGCTACAGGTATTCAAGAGCGTAAAACGGATTAAAGAAGCTGATTTACAGGAACTTACAAGCAAAATAGGCTCCTCAAAAGCGAGAATCATTTACGATTGGTTCCATAAGAAGTAGCGAAGGCGAGGGAAATAGCCCCCTGTTTCATAGCGAAACAGGGGGCTATTTCAATATCAAACAGGGGCTTTTACGCGATGTAACAGGGGCTGTTTCATTGCCTAACAGGGGCTGTTACACGATGTAACAGGGGCTGTTTCAAGAGCAAAAGAGCAGTAAATGAGAAGAGAAGGGAGGAGAATTGAAAATAAAGGGGGGAGAAAACTTGGCAGAATGAATAAAAAACCGTATCTTTGCAACATGAGAACAGTAATACAACGTGTCAGCCATGCCAGCGTCACTATCAACAATCAAGTGAAAAGCCAGATTGGACAGGGTTATCTGATTCTGTTAGGAATATGTGATGAGGACACGATGGAAGACGTGGACTGGTTAGTGAAGAAAATAGCCAATCTACGCGTATTTGGTGACGAGAACAACGTGATGAACCGCTCAATACTCGACGTTGCTGGCGAGATCCTGGTTGTAAGCCAGTTCACGCTCTACGCCAGCTACAAGAAAGGCAATCGTCCCAGTTGGTTTCGGGCAGGCTCTCACGAGCACTCCATCCCCCTCTACGAGTCCTTCTGCAAAGAGCTCTCAGAGGCTATTGGCAAGACGGTAGGTACAGGAGAATTTGGGGCAGACATGAAAGTAGAATTGCTGAATGACGGGCCAGTGACTATTTGTATGGATACAAAGAACAAGGAATGAAAGGGCAGCGACAAAGTCGCAGCTTACAGAAAAAGAATGAAGAGGTATTTACATGAAATAGAGGTTGCGGGAATCATCCTACTTTTTGTAGGAGTGATTATCGGCCATATAGCAGGTTCACAATATGGTGCATGGCCCTGCGGTGCCGGCCTATCGTTAGCAATAATGACCATGATCTACAAAGCCTGGCACTGGAAAGAATACGAACGTGAGAACAAACGAAATATTATCATCGTATTAGGCACCATCGTGCTGTTATACATAATGATTCTGAAACTATGACCATAGAAGAAGCGCAAAATTCTGTAGACCAGTGGATTAAGGAGTACGGCGTGCGTTACTTCTCGGAGCTGACCAACATGGCGGTGCTCACCGAGGAAGTAGGTGAGCTGGCGAGGGTGATCAGCCGTCGTTACGGCGAGCAGTCGTGGAAGAAAAACGATCCAAGGGCCGAAGACAACGGAAAACAAGCACTTGCCGACGAAATGGCCGACGTGCTGTGGGTGCTCATCTGTTTAGCCAACCAAACGGGCGTCGACCTTGACAAAGCACTGCTGAAGAACATAGAAAAGAAGACATCAAGAGACAAAAACCGACATATTAACAACCTAAAACTCAAGTAATTATGGAAGAAAAACAGTTCGGGCGCATTGAAGAGGCGCTAAAAAAGTACAACCTCGAAGTGAACGACGAGGAAGTAAAAGCAGCAGTAAAAAAGCTGATTGAAGAAAAGGTTCCTGAGAACGATACCTTAGAGGTGAAAAAATTCCTGATGGGTAGCGTAGAGCTGACCACGCTGAAGAACACCGATTCTGACACCAGCGTGATGGCCTTTACAGAGAAGGTGAACAAGTTCGACGAGGCCTATCCTACCCTACCCCATGTAGCTACCATCTGCGTGTATCCCCGCTTTGCCAAGACAGTAGCCGAAACGCTCGAGGTCGACGGTGTTGAAATAGCCTGTGTGTCAGGTAGTTTCCCGTCGTCACAGAGTCTCATTGAGGTGAAGACCATCGAGACCCAGCTGGCCATCAAGGACGGTGCAACGGAGATTGACATCGTGCTGCCCGTAGGTTCGATGCTCGAGGGCGACTATGAGACGGTTGTCGACGAGATTCAGCAGCAGAAGGAGGCCTGTGGCGAGCGTGACATGAAGGTCATCCTTGAAACGGGATGCCTGAAGACGGCCAAGAACATCAAGATTGCCTCGATTCTATCGATGTATGCCGGTGCCGACTACATCAAGACCTCGACCGGCAAGGAGCAGCCTGCAGCAACACCCGAGGCTGCCTACGTCATGTGCCAGGCTATCAAGGAGTACTACGACGAGACGGGAATCGTGGTGGGATTCAAGCCTGCCGGAGGCCTGAACACGGTGATGGATGCACTAATCTACTACACGATTGTAAAAGAGGTGCTGGGAGAGAAATGGCTGACAAACAAATTGTTACGACTTGGTACGAGTAGATTGGCCAACCTCCTGCTGAGCGAGGTCATCGGCGAGGAAGTAAAGTTCTTCTAAGGCAACCTTAATTCTTCCTTTCTATGACGAAGTCCACGTATGCCGTTAAGGCTGCGCGGATTTCGTCATTTTTTACGCTTTCATCAATAAACTGCTGACAGAGCATACGAAAATCCTGCATGCGGTGCTCGGCATATTCAATACCGCCAGCCTGCTTGGTAAAATCTACGAGTACTGCGATTTCATCGATATTAATAGTGCCATTCTTGACTTTTTTAGCCAACGTATGCATCGACTCGTAGGAACTGTTATTGAGGGCATAGATGACAGGAAGTGTGAGTTTCCCCTCGGCCATGTCGTTACCCGTAGGCTTGCCAATCTCCTTGGAGTCATAATAGTCGAAAATGTCATCGCGAATCTGGAACATAATGCCCAGATCCTGACCAAACTTGCCAGCTTTAATCACGTCATCCTCAGATGCACCTGACGATAACGCTCCAATGGCTGCACATGCCTCGAAGAGCGCAGCCGTCTTGTTCTTGATAATCTGATAATAAACCTCTTCGCTGATCTGCTGATTCTGGATGTTCGTCAGCTGGAGAATCTCGCCTGCTGCCAAGGTTCGTCCTAACTCTGCCAGATACTCTATAATGCGCTGATTACCAGTCTTTGAGACGTGAAGCAAAGCAGTAGAAAGGATATAGTCACCAACCAGCACAGCCACCTTATTATCGTAAGTAGCATTGACCGAAGCCTGTCCGCGTCGCTCACTACTCTCGTCGACCACGTCATCATGAACCAACGAAGCCGTATGGAGTAACTCCAAACCTACGGCTGCGTGCTGGGTGACATACGAAACCTCACCATAGTTCTTTGCCATCAGCAAGATAAGCATGGGTCGCATGCGTTTGCCACCACGTTGACGTATGTGCTTCAAGGCCGAACCAAGAAGTCCGTCGTCATGGGTAAGTGACTGGTTGAAAAGAGCGACAAAATCGTCTAAATCACTCGAAATAGGCTGTTTAATAAGTGATAATTGGTCCATTATGCAGAATTTTCGTACAAAATTAGTGAAAAGTTCGTGATAATGCGAAATTTTTTAGTAATTTTACGCAGAAAATTGAGAATATTATGGCAAAACTATTTCTTTTAGACGCCTACGCACTGATTTACAGGTCGTACTACGCCTTCATCAAGAACCCGCGAATCAACTCGAAGGGACTGAACACAAGTGCCATCATCGGCTTTGTCAACACACTCCAGGAGGTGCTCGAAAAAGAACAGCCCACACATATAGGTGTGGCTTTCGACCCTCACGGCCCCACCTTCCGTAGCGATGCGTTCCCAGCGTACAAGGCCCAACGCGAAAAAACACCCGAAGACATCACGAAAGCCGTTCCTATCATTAAAGAGCTACTGGAAGCCTACCATATTCCCGTGCTGCAAGTCGATGGATTCGAGGCTGACGACGTAATAGGAACATTGGCAAAGAAGGCCGATTCCATCGGTGTCGAGACATACATGCTTACACCTGACAAAGACTACGGACAATTGGTGACCGAGAACGTGAAGATATTCCGTCCACGTCACGGTGGTGGCTACGAAACGTTGGGGCCGAAAGAAGTGATGGAAAAATACGACATTCCATCGACTGAGGCCGTCATCGACTTGCTGGCACTGATGGGCGACTCAGCCGATAACTTTCCTGGATGTCCGGGTGTCGGCGAGAAGACAGCTGTGAAACTCATCAATGAGTTCGGAAGCATCGAGGGTCTTCTGGCACGTTCGTCGGAGATCAAGGGAAAACTCCGCGAGAAGGTCGAAGAACATGTCGACGATATCAAGATGAGTTACTTCCTGGCAACCATCAAGACCGATGTACCCATCGACCTCGATATGGAGGCATTGAAACTGAAAGAGCGCGACGATGATAAATTGGGAAAACTATTCACCGAGTTAGAGTTTAAGCAACTTTCAGAGCGAGTTTTTAAAAAAGTCGAAAAGAAGCCAAAAACCGATAATCTGCAGCTCTCTCTCTTTGAAGAATTTGCCACCGAGGGGACAGTTGGTGAAAAAAATTCGAGTTTTGAGAGCCTTAAAACGACCACTCACAATTACAAACTCGTTGAAAATGAGGAAGAAATGCATCGACTTTGTGAGTTTTTTAGGACAAAAGAAATTCTCAGTCTGGACACAGAGACCACATCAACCTCTGCAATCGATGCCGAATTGGTGGGTTTGAGCTTCTCAGTCGCACCTCACGAGGCATTTTATGTGCCGGTCAGTGCAAATCGTGAAGAAGCGTTGCGAATTGTTAATATCTTCAAAACACTATATGAAGACCCGAAAATTGTGAAGGTCGGACAGAACATTAAGTACGATTTAGAAGTTTTAAGAAACTATAACATTCACCTTGCAGGGCCTATGTGGGACACCATGATCGCCCACTACCTCATCCAACCCGAACTTCGTCACAACATGGACTTCATGGCCGAGACACTGCTTAGCTACCGGACGGTGCATATCGATGAACTCATAGGACCGAAGGGGAAGAAGCAGCGCTCCATGCGTGAGCTCTCACCCCAGGAGGTATATGAATATGCCTGCGAGGATGCCGACATCACCCTTCAGCTGAAAAACAAGTTAGAGCCGATGTTGAAGGAACGCGACTGCGAGCAACTGTTCTACGAAATGGAGATGCCGCTGATGCCTGTGCTGGCCGAAATGGAGATGAACGGCGTTTGTCTCGACACCGATTCGCTGAAGCAAACGTCAAAAGATTTGACCGAACGTATGAACGAAATCGAGGTACGCATCTATGAGTTGGCAGGCGAAGAATTCAATATCTCTTCACCCAAACAGGTGGGCGACATCCTCTTTGGAAAGATGAAGATTATCGAGAAGCCCAAGAAGACCAAAACAGGACAGTTTGTCACCTCGGAAGAAGTGCTCACACAACTGCAAGGCAAGCACGAAATCGTGGCCGACATACTCAGTTTCAGGGGATTGAAGAAACTGCTCAGCACCTACGTAGACAATCTTCCTTCGCTTATCAATCCACGCACGGGCCATATCCACACCTCGTTCAACCAATGCGTCACAGCAACCGGACGCCTCTCATCGAGCGACCCGAACCTGCAGAACATTCCCGTTCGAGGAGAAGACGGAAAGGAAATAAGAAAAGCCTTCGTGCCCGAGCCTGGATGTATGTTTTTTTCAGCAGACTACAGCCAGATAGAGTTGCGCGTCATGGCCCACCTCTCGGGCGACGAGAACATGATTCGCGTGTTCAGCGAGGGTAAGGACCTGCATGCCGCCACGGCCGCAACCATCTATAAGAAAAACATTGCGGACGTCACGCGCGACGAACGCACCAAGTCGAAGCGTGCCAACTTCGGCATCATCTACGGCATCACCGTCTTCGGACTGGCTGAGCGACTCGACATAAGCCGCGACGAGGCCAAGCAGCTCATCGACGGTTTCTTCGAGACCTTCCCGCAGGTGCACGACTACATGGAGCGCGCCAAACAGGAGGCTCGACGTCAAGGCTACGTCCCCACCCTATTCGGGCGTCGTCGCTATCTGCCCGACATCAATTCACAGAACGCCACGGTGCGCGGCTTTGCTGAACGAAATGCCATCAACGCACCTATTCAGGGCACGGCAGCCGACATTATCAAGGTGGCGATGATACGCATCCATGAACGGTTCAAGCAGGAGGGCATCAGGAGCAAGATGATCCTGCAGGTCCACGACGAACTGAACTTCTCGGTCCTGCCCGAGGAGAAAGAGCACGTAGAAGCCATCGTGCTCGAGGAGATGCAGCATGCCTACGACCTCCATGTCCCGCTGGTTGCCGACAGCGGATTCGGCCAAAACTGGCTCGAAGCCCACTAAGTAAAAGGTATCATTTCTGCAAAAAAGAAAGAAAAAATTGTTAATATCAATTATTTCTATTACTTTTGCACCCCAAAAACAGACATCTTTGAATACAAACGACACCGAACGATGAAGAAGTTTTACTTTTCTTTCAGCAGAAAACTGTCCATGCTCCTCACTATTCTGACAACGATGGGCGCAGGCAGCATGACAACACAAGCACAAACCGCCGACGACGATATATGGCGCGAGGTCAGCCTGAAAGAAGTGAACTACAAGCAGTCGCGCAACTACTGTCAGAGGCTGTATGGATACTACCGCTTCATCGACGACGGTGTCGTGAACTTCGAGAACCGGCAACACAAGCTATACAAGGTTTACGAGGGACTTTTCGAACTGAACATACGCTACAGCAAGGAAGAGGACGACGGTGCGAAAGTGCTCGTTGGACGCAACCTGATACACCCCGACAAACCCGGAAAGTTCATCGAATTCTATGAGCTGAAACCCTACACCTTCCTTCAGAAAGCACGAAAACTGCCCAAATACTACACCGTCAAGGAGAAGGGCGACACCACACGCGTCTACACCAAGGGCCGCCAAGCGGGTATCGCCGTGAAAGACCGCAAGCGCAAGGAGCTGAGGATGAAGTACGACGCACTGGCTCCCGACACCTCGCTGAGCATCAACCTCCTCATCCTGAAGGCACGACTCTCTAACGTCCAGGCCGACGCCCTCTACTGGTACGACGACGAGAGCGAGGACTATGTGCCACAGGGACAGCTGAAGCGCATCACCTTCGACGGCGACATTGATCTGACCGTCATGGGCAGCCACGATGTCTATACCGAGCATACGGAACTCTATGTAGACAGCGTGGCCTACTTCACCTACGACGAGTATAAGGCCGACAAGAAGCAACAGCGTAAGGATAGAGAGTACACCGAAGCCGATATCGACCGTATGAAGAAGAAACTGGGCATACCGCCACTGTCGGCCGAAGTGTTGCAGCGCATAGAGGAACAGCGCGACTGGGAGGAGGACTACGAGCTGTGGAAAGAGACACACCTCGACGAGAAGAAAAAAGACAATCAACCCATAAAATAACACAACTATGAACATGAAAAGAACATTACTGGCCACCGTCCTGCTAAGCAGCATGGCCATCACGGCCTCGGCTGAAATCGTAGGCGACACCCTCGTCATTGAGGAAGCCAAGAAAGTGAAGATCGAGACACGCGACACCGTGCAGCGCATCGTCATCAGCGGATCGAAGGACGACAGCCAGTTCCAGTATGTGCAGCGCATCTCCATACCCGACACATCGGCCGTGCGACGCACCATCAAGAGCGTGAAGGACTTCAACAAGATCAGCATCCCTGGAAAGGACGGCAAAACCAGCAAATGGACTGGCTCGGGTCACTTTGCCATCGGTCTGAACACCATGCTCAACGCACCCGACGGCTATGACTTCAAGGTGTGGCCATCATTGGAGTTTGCTCTCACCTTTCAGAGCGACTACCGCCCCTATGGCAAGCAGAACGTTTGGAGCATCGGTCTGGGCTTCGACTGGCGCCACTACAAGATGAACAAAGACAAATACCTGTACAAAGATGCCAAGGACTATCTTACGCCCAAAGCCTTTGCAGGCGCGAGCGACACCTACAGCTCGCTCAGAATCTACAGCCTGAACCTCCCCTTGATGTACACGCACTACTTCGACAACAAACAAAAGTGGGGACTCACCCTGGGTGCCATCGTGAACTGGAACTTCACTGCCTACGCCTATTGCGAGTATTCGTTAGGAAATGAGGACTATGAGGTGAAGACCAGAAAGATTGGTCATCAGCCCATCACCGTCGATGCCATGGCCATCGCCCGCATCCCGTCGTTCCCCGATATCTACTGCAAGTACTGCCCGATGAACGTTTTCAAGGATGATCGCGGTCCGAAGATGCACCAGCTCAGCTTCGGTTTCTACTGGTAAGAGGTGGCTGTTCGCCCATGGCGAAAACAATCAACAACTATCATTTATAATCTTTCAAAGTCAACAACAAAACAAATGAAAAAATTATTCTTCTTCATGGCAATGTTCGCAGCCATGACCCTCATCACCGTGAGCTGTAGCAAAGATGACGACGACAACACCGACTCGATTGAGAACCGGCTGAAGTTCACCAACAAAATGCTGCAGAACGGCACTACCTGCACCTGGGAAGGAACAGAAAGAACAAAGTCCAGGTCATTTGGTAACTGGTCTGACGATGGCGATAAATATACCGTCATGCGTTTCGACCGCACCTCGACACAGCAAGTCGAAGGCACTGGTTATGTGATTTATTTCGAAAACGCATACAAGGAGAACGTCAAGAGCCAGTCGGAGTTCATGTGGAGCTTTGCCGACGACGTGCTTATCATCACCTATCGTCACGAAGGCTGGGCTCCCGTTCACGCTGAATACCGCACAAGCGAGCTCGTCATCGACGGCGACAGGTTCGACGGAACTTGGTTTGAGGCAAGCGACAAGAAGTTTGAATTCAACTATAAAAAGTCGTCGTTCAACGACTGGAACAAATTCAAAGAATAAGACTTACACACAGCTGAGTCCACTTTAAAAAGTCCCAACATGTCGCGGACGAAGGCGCAGCCACTCCCCTCCCTTGTAGGGGAGGGGCAGGGGTGGGGTCAGTATCTTATTCGCTATCAGGATATTACAGACCCCACCCCGCCCAAAGGCCACCCCTCCCCGTAAGGGCAGGGTTCAAGAGGGGAGTGGCTGGCGCATTTTTTGCGGGGTAGGAAACTTCAGACACAGCCTGCAAAATAAACCAAAGAGGATAGCCTGACAATAGGCTCATCCTCTTTTTTGTGCCTGCACATTTGGTCAATTAAGGATTTTACACTACCTTTGCACCCAGTTTATAAACGTTTATACAGAAGAAATGGCATTAAAATGTGGTATCGTAGGACTGCCCAACGTGGGCAAGTCCACGCTGTTTAACTGTCTGTCGAGCGCAAAAGCGCAGGCAGCCAACTTTCCTTTTTGTACAATTGAGCCCAACGTGGGCGTGATTACCGTGCCCGATGAGCGGCTGACAAAGCTTGCCGAGCTGGTACATCCAGGCCGCATCGTGCCCGCCACTTGCGAGATTGTCGACATAGCAGGACTCGTAAAAGGTGCCTCGAAGGGCGAGGGTTTAGGAAACAAGTTCCTTGGAAACATCCGCGAGACCGACGCCATCATCCACGTACTGCGTTGTTTCGAGGACGATAACATCACCCACGTAGACGGCACCATCGACCCCATACGCGACAAAGAAATCATCGACACCGAGCTCCAACTGAAAGACCTCGAGACCATCGAGGGCCGACTGGCCAAGACCGAGAAGGCTGCTGCTGCCGGCAACAAGGACGCGAAGCTCGAAGTAAGTGTGCTGAAGGCCTACAAAGAGGTGCTGGATCAGGGCAAGAACGCCCGTATCGTGGAGTTCGAGACGAAGGACGAGCAGGACTGCGCCCGCAATCTGTTCCTGCTGACGGCAAAGCCCGTGCTCTATGTCTGCAACGTCGGCGAGAGCGATGCTAAGAACGGCAATGCCTTCACCCAGAAAGTTGAGGAACTGGCCCGCGAAGAAGGTGCCGAGACCATGATTATCGCTGCCAAGACCGAGGAAGATATTGCCGAGCTGGAGAGCTACGAGGACAAGCAGATGTTCCTCGAGGAACTGGGTCTTGAAGAGAGCGGCGTCAACCGCCTCATCAAGAAAGCCTACGCCCTGCTGAATCTCGAGACCTTTATCACCGCTGGTGAGATGGAGGTAAAGGCCTGGACTTACAAGAAGGGCTGGAAGGCCCCGCAGTGTGCCGGCGTCATCCATACCGACTTCGAGAAAGGCTTTATACGGGCCGAGGTCATCAAGTACGATGACTACCTGAAGTACGGCTCTGAGGTCGCTGTGCGCGAGGCTGGCAAGATGGGTGTCGAAGGCAAGGACTACGTAGTTCAAGACGGCGACATCATGCACTTCCGCTTCAACGTATGATAAAAAAGCTGCTGACACTTATCTTCACACTACTATCGCTGGAGGCATCGGCCATCAGCGAGCAGCCTCTTCGCTCAGAGCGACTTCCCGACCTGAACATTGCCCGCAGCGGACATGCCGCGTTCTGCATCGGAGGGGAGGTGGTCGTCGTAGGCGGCCATACATCAGGATTCGTGCCGACAGCCACTGCCGAGTACTTTGCCGACGGCCAATGGCACCTGCTGCCAACCACCTACACCCACGATCACGGTTTGTGGCTGCAGACAAAAGACGGAAAGGCCATCATCGCAGGAGGCCACGAGCAACCCTTAGGCATCGGACAGACCTTCACGCTGGAGCTCTACGACCCTGCCACCCACACCTTCGAAGGCTACGGTTGCTTGGAGAACAAACGGTGTTTTGGTCAGGCATTGGAAATGGACAGCGGGCACGTCGTCATCAGCGGCAACTGGTATAATGACGACTGCATTGAACTGTATGACGGCAGCCGGCAATGCCGCTTCGTGAAGAACGTGGCACAGCAGCGCTCCAAACCCTACCTGCTACGCACAGCACGCGACAACGCCATCGTCTTCAGCAATTACGACCTTCACGGCAAACCATTCGATTCCATTATCGTCGACCGACTGAAGGGCGATCCGTTCACCGTACCACTGCTAAAGGAATGGCGCCCATTCCACCATCATGTCAGCCTCTATTGTTACGACGGCTTCATTGGCGACGAGAAGAATGACAACTATGCCTACCTGACCCACATGATAAACGCCAAAGGGCAGTCGGCCATTGTCAAGATTGAGGGTGAACAGTTTAAGCTGCTTCCGACAACCGACCCCATTCCCATGCAAAGCCGCTGGGGTCCCATCACCTACTTTACCCATATTCTGGCCAATAGGCAGGCGGGCAGGGCCTACATCGTAGGTCATGGAAACGACAACGACAAGCGCTTCTACGTGCTCAGCATCGACTACAGCCACACACCGGCTATCCTCACCCTCAATTATACCGAGCCGCAAGACAGTGTAGGCCTCGGCACTCCCATACTGACACCAGAAGGCCATCTGATGATAGTTGGCGGTTGCCAAGACAACAACTTCACTCCCTTTGCATCGGCACTTTTACTGTACGTAGGCAACGAGAAGGCAGAGGCAGTAGCCGAAGACACTGCCTCTACAAGCTTCTGGCTCTGGTTGGCAGGAGGCCTCTGCCTGCTGGTTGTCGTAGGGCTGATGATACGGCGAAGAATAAGCAAGAAGCCACTACCCGAAGAAGACGTAACCCCAACGCCACCAACCACAGCAAAGGATATCGAGAACAGCGTGCAACTCATGCAGCTCATCAGCAAGCTCATGGACGAGCAGAAGCCCTATCTCGACAGCAAACTGAAGGTAGCTACGATAGCCCGTCTGTTAAACACCAACAGTACCTACATTTCCGCCTGTATCAACTCACAGCGCAACTGCTCTTTCAACCAGTTCATCAACATCTACCGTATCGAGTACGCAAAGGAACAAATGGCGCTATTCCCCGACAGGAAGATTTCGGAAATAGCGACCGCTTCGGGCTTCTCAACCGAGACTTCGTTCTTCCGTTCGTTCAAACAGATTACTGGAAAAACGCCTCGTGAATGGAGTCAGAATAATGACCAAAACGAATAAAACACCAAAAATCGACTATCATTTTCGAAAATGGTAGTCGTTTTATTTAATTTAGTAGTCTTTATACGTCATTTTTGGTTACCTTTGCTCAAAATTACTAATCAAATAATCCAAATATGTTTACACACAAACTGACAAAACTACTGTTCACGGCACTCACCGTGCTGTGCATCGGCGGACTGTTCACAGCCTGCGAAAAGAGCGACGACGAAACGAAAACCGACCCCACCGCAGGCGGCAAGACCACCGAACAGCAGGAGGTCGAGATGAGCGACATGGACAACTTCATCGAGATGAGCCTGAAGATGGAGAAGATGCGACTGCTCTTTGTCAAGTTCTTCAGCAATAACTGGGAGGGCGACCTGCTGGCTGGTCCTGGTGCCAAGAGCGACCCATCGGAAATGTACGCCCTTTTAGAAGAGATACTCGACAAGAAAGACCAGTACAGCAAGGCGGTGAAGAACCTGGACAATCAGGGCTTCTTCGACAAAACGGCCACACGAGGCATCTGGTCGGCTACTTGGGACATGATTTACTATGGCTGGGGCTCTACAGCTCACAACCGCGAACAGGACATCCTTGAGGTGCTGAACAAGAGCGGCATTATGGGCAACGAAGAGCAAATGCGCGACCTTTTCAACCAGACCGACCACAAGAAAGGCGAGACCGACTATAAGCAGTGGTTCAAGAATCTGGTGAACGGTGAGTACACCAACGCCTGTCCGGCCATCTACAGAAACTGGTTCACTACGGGTGCCCGCATTTCCAACTACAATGAAGGCCCTGGCGTGCAGACCTTCTTCAACTATGTCGACGGCAAAAGCAAAGGCAATGCCATCTGGGAGGATGCTTATAAGGTAGGCTTGGAGCAGGTACAGAAGGCCGGCAACTTCAACGTCGCCCTCTGGGACACGGCCATGGGAGGCTATATAGGCAAATGGCAGGACGCTAACACCATTGCCGAAGAGACCGCTAAGCTTCGCCAGAAAATATTGAAAGGCACCGCCTCGTCGAAGGACATACGTCGCTTTGTGGCGGGCGTGGGCGGCGTCTGGGTAAAGGAAAAGCTGAACGACCTCTTCGACTTCGGCACCGATGAAATGGACGACGACGTGAAGCGCCTGATGCTCGAGATGACCGAGAACACGCTGAACACCATTGCCGGCGAGGCTGAGGACTGGCTCATAGACAAGGCTATGGAAGAGAGCACTGACGAGAAGACGCTGAAGGACAACGACGAGGCCATCATCAAGGTGAAGAACAACGACGAGAGCCAGAAGCCTGCTGTGGTCATCGTTACTAAGGAAGACGGCGGAATGACCCTTGCAGGCACCGACAAGAACGGCAACGCCACCATCCCCGTGAAGCCCGGCAAGAACACCGTCACCACCGTCACCAATGACGGCAAGGCCACCAAGCAGCCCGTAGACACAAAGGCAGGAAAGAACGAGGTAGAAGCCCAACCCGAGGAGAATGTCGAGGATCCCGACTTCGACATTGAGTCCGACCCCGAGGAGCTGATATTCGATGCCGGCGAAGACATGCAGGTAGTTACCGTCTATACTAACTACAATTTCATCAAGGCAGACTCGCCCGACGACTGGATTGAAGTCGGCCAGAACGCCCGCAACTTCTTTGTCAGCGTCAAGGAGAACACCACCGGCAAGGACCGCAAGGGCACAATCTATATCTATGCTTCGGAGAACGAAAAGGATATCATGAAGATCCACACTATCAATGTGATCCAACGTGCACCCGTCGACTTCGGTCTCGACTTCATCGACTTCAACAAGCTACACATCGTCAAGATGTCAGGCTTCTCCGGCGTCTATGCACTGGGCAAAGCCAACACCAGCATCGACAATGACGAACTGACCATCACTCGTGAGAGCGACGGCATCTACTCCGTCAAGGCACGTATTACCGACACCCAGTACATAGGTGCCGAGAACGTCGATGTCGACCCCAACTACTATGTATACCCAGAGCGTCCCTACGGAGTCTATTACGACATTTCGTTCAAAGTAGAGGTTGCCGAACCTTGGATCATGATTGACAAGAACAACTTCCGCCTGACCGACATCCACGTAAAGGGTAACTATAAAGTCATCGATGAAGTCTATAAGGCCGACGAGTATTGTGAGTTCGACCTCTACTGGTCGGGCATGGGCATAGAGAACATCGATACCTACGACGACGGTGCCAGCGGCTTTGCACATCTCTGCACCTATAATCAGGAAGCCTCTATGCTCGACGAAAACAATAAGCAAGTGGAGGCCGAATATCCCTACGAGGCAAGCAAAAAAGAAAAGACCACTCGCATACAAGCCATTTGGGGCAAGGATGAGAAGGGTAACGACATCATCACGGGCTACAAAGCAAAGACCGAGACCGACAATAGAAATACTACAAACTGTGGTGACAGCGGGTTCATGCATTACATTGAACTGCGCTGGAAATAACGTCAACACCACCGCATTCATTTGAAAAACCCTAAAAAGCAGGCGAATTGTTTGGCAGTTCGCCTGCTTTTTCGTATTTTTGCGGCAAAAAACAAGAATAATGATGACAGACATACTTCTCTACATCAACTGGAACCCTTCGTTAGAGGCGTTCCACATCGGTTCCATTGGGTTTCGTTGGTACTCCCTTTGCTGGCTTGTAGGCCTGCTGCTGGCCTATCTCGTCGTACGGCGTTTGTATAAGGAACAGCAGATCAAGGACGAGCTCTTCGACCCGCTCTTCATCTATTGCTTCTTAGGCATCCTCATCGGTGCGCGCTTGGGCCACTGTATCTTCTATCAGCCCGACTACTTCCTCACATCATGGAAAGGCTTCGTAGAGATGTTCCTACCCATCCACTTCGACCAGACTGGCGACTGGCACATGACCGGCTATCAGGGACTGGCCTCTCATGGTGGCACGCTGGGCCTCATCCTGGCCCTGCTTATCTATGTGAAGCGCACGGGACTGGGCCTATGGCGCGTGCTCGACAATATTGCCATCTCCGTAGGTACCACGTCGTGCTTCATCCGCTTGGGCAACCTTATGAACAGCGAGATTATCGGCAAGCCCACCGACCTGCCCTGGGCCTTCATCTTCGAGCGCGTCGACGAGCTGCCACGCCATCCCGGACAGCTCTACGAGGCCATTGCCTACGCTCTGCTGTTTGTCATCATGTGGTACATCTACCGCCGTCGTCCGCAGCTGGTCGGTACCAGCTTCTTCTTCGGCCTCTGCCTGTTCTACATCTTCACCTTCCGCTTCTTCATTGAGTACACGAAGGAAATTCAGGAAGCTTTCGAGGCATCGCTGCCCATCGACATGGGTCAGATACTCTCGCTGCCCTTCATCGCTGTAGGCCTCTGGTTCATGGTCAAGGGCATAGGAAAAGCCAAGAAACTCTGACCCGCCAAGCCATCATCCTTATACCTTACAATCACTATGAAGAGAACCATCTCACGCTTGATCGTTGCGTTGACAGCCATCTTGTGGCTGCCCTACCCTACCCTGGCCCAAACTGGAGATAAAGAGTTCCAAGCCTTGTATAAGGAGTATCTTGAACTGTACAACACACAGGACAATGACGAGGCGTTCTTCGATGCCTCTGAGCGCATGAAGCAATACTATTTGGACAAGAAAGACGAGGACTCCTATTACAAGATAGAAATGAACGAGGCCATGTTCTACATTGAGCACGGCTATCCCTATCAGGCCATCAGGAAAGCTACCGAAATGCTCGACGAGATGAAGGAACACAGCTTCGACGGCTACAACATGGTTTATATGACGCTGGGCACCGTGTTCGAGTCACGCGGCAACTACGGCATGGCCGAGCACTACTATCTCATGGCTATTGAGAGCACCGACGAGCACGACGAGCGCTCGATCATGGGTGCCTACTCGCGCATGGCCTATCTTCTGAAACTGACTAAACCTGACGAGGCCCGACAATGGAATGAGAAGTACTCTTTGATAAGCCTGAAATACCCACCCTATCATCAAGTTTACCTCTTCATCTCAAGCATTATCGCTTTTGCCAAAGGCGAACAGAACACGTTCTGGCAGTGTAGCAAGGAGTACCACGAGTACCACAACCAGCACGCAGAGCTTGACAACTACGGCATGAAGACGATGGCCATCATGGAGAAAGCCTTCGCAGGCAATTACCAGGAAGCGCTGACGCTGCTCGACCAGAACAACGACGACCTCGACCTGCTTGCCCGTAACGACCTGCGCATCCGCATCTATGAGATGCAAGGCAAGCTGGAAATGGCTCTCCGCCAGTCCCGCATCCGTACACAGTGTGTCGACTCGCTGAACAGCGACCTGCTCTTCAACAACCTGAACGAACTGAACGCTGAGGCAGGACTGGCGAAGATGAAGGCCGAGACTGCCCAAGAGCGTCTGCGTCTGCTCACCACCGTTCTTGTGCTCGCCCTCATTGCCATCCTCCTGCTTGTCATCCTCGTATGGCGCCATCGTGTTACGCGCAGTCGGCTAAAACAGAAGAACGACCAGCTGCACACTGCCTTGTCAATGGCCGAGGAAAGCGACAAGATGAAGACCGCCTTCGTACGCTCTGTGAGCCACGAGATACGCACGCCCCTCAACGCTATCAACGGCTTCAACGAGGTCGTGAACAATCCCGACATCCACCTCACTACCGAGGAGCGCACCGATCTTATCAATCGTATCAAAGAGAATGTAGGAGCCATCACCAACATCGTCGACGAGATGCTGCAGATGGCCGACCAAGGCTCTTCCGACTTCTACCCCCGCACGGGCAGCATCTACTGTAACCAGTTCCTATCGCAGCTGCTCTACGCCTATCGCGACCGAGTCAGTGCCAACATCGAACTGCTCTACACTACGAAGGTCATCAACCGCTTCGCCATCAGCACCAACCAGGAAGGCGTGAAGAAGATCCTGAACCACCTCATCCTCAATGCCATCAAGTTCACGAAGGAAGGCAGCATCGAACTGAACTGCCGCCAGTCCGACGACCTGAGCAAAGTCATTATCACCCTCACCGATACCGGATGCGGCATCTCCAAGGAGGAACAGGAAAAGATCTTCGACCAGTTCTACAAGTCCGACACCTTCCAGCAAGGCATCGGACTGGGCCTCACCGTCAGTAAGAAGATTGCACAGAAACTCGGTGGCGACCTCACCATCGACGACAGCTATACCAACGGTGCCCGCTTCGTGCTCACCCTGCCGTTCGAATAAGAAATGAAATGTGAAGAATAAAAAATGAGTCCACTTTAAAAGTCAGGACATGTCGCGCACGAAGGCGCAGCCACTCCCCTCTTAAACCCTGCCCTTACGGGGAGGGGCAGGGGTGGGGTCTGTAATATCCTGTCTGTGAGAAAGATACTGACCCCACCCCAACCCCTCCCCTACAAGGGAGGGGAGTGGCTGCGCATTGATTATTCCCCCTTTTTTCTCATGTCCTGACTTTTTAAAGTGGACTCAATAAATAACAAAAAAATCGTCTCTGGTTATTTGCCAGAGACGATTTTTTTGATATCGTTGAGCTTATTCAGGGCTTCTACGGGCGTGAGGTTGTTGATGTCGAGGGTGAGGATTTCATCGCGTATCTGACAGAGCACGGGGTCGTCTAATTGGAAGAAGGAGAGCTGCATGCCTTCGCGCGACGAAGCGATCTCGGCGGTGGGCTTTCCTGCGCTACCCACGCTGGCGTTCTCGGCTTCGAGCTGTTTCAGGATGACGTTCGAGCGCTTCACAATAGAGCGGGGCATGCCTGCTATCTCGGCCACGTGGATGCCGAACGAATGCTCTGAGCCGCCACGCTCCAGCTTACGCACGAAGATGACCTTGCCGTCGACCTCTTTTACGCTGACATTATAATTCTTGATACGCGAAAAATTCTTCTCCATCTCGTTCAGCTCGTGGTAGTGGGTGGCGAAGAGCGTGCGTGCCCGGGCCTTCGGCGTCTCGTGCAGGTACTCCACGATGGCCCAGGCAATCGAGATGCCGTCGTAGGTCGACGTGCCTCGACCCAGCTCATCGAAGAGCACCAACGACTTCGGCGAGACGTTGTTCAGGATGTTCGCAGCCTCGGTCATCTCGACCATGAAGGTCGATTCGCCCAAGGAAATATTGTCGCTGGCACCCACACGAGTGAAAATTTTATCCACTAAGCCTATTTGCGCGGCCTCTGCGGGCACGAAGCAGCCTATCTGGGCCAACAGTACTATGAGCGCCGTTTGACGCAACAGCGCCGACTTACCGGCCATATTCGGGCCGGTGATGATGATGATCTGCTGGCGGTCGTTGTCGAGTAGCACATCGTTGGGCACGTATTGCTCGCCCAGCGGCAGCTCGGTCTCGATAACGGGATGGCGGCCTTGCTTGATGTCGATAACCTCGCTCTCGTCGACTACGGGGCGTATGTAGCGGTGCTCCTCGGCAGCCTTCGCAAAGGAGAGCAGACAGTCGAGCTGGGCCAAGAGCGAGGCGTTGATCTGAATCTGCGGAATGAACTCCTGCATCGACAGCACCAGCTCGCCAAAGAGCTTCGCCTCGAGCGACAGGATCTTGTCCTCGGCACCTAAGATTTTCTCCTCGTACTCCTTCAGTTCCTGCGTGATGTAGCGCTCGGCCTGCGCCAGCGTCTGCTTGCGCACCCACTCCTGCGGCACTCGGTCCTTGTAGGTGTTACGCACTTCGAGGTAGTAGCCGAACACGTTGTTATAGCCTATCTTCAACGACTGTATGCCCGTCTCCTGTGCCTCGCGCTCCTGAATCTGCAGCAGGTAGTCCTTGCCGCTGTAGGCTATGCGTCGCAGCTCGTCGAGCTCATCGTTGACGCCCTGGGCAATCACCCCACCCTTCTGCACCATCTGTGGCGGGTCGGGCTGAATCTCGCGGGCGATCCTGTCGCGCAGCGACTCGCAGAGCGACAGCCGCTCCCCTACCCTTTTCAGCACTTCGCTGCCCGCATAGAGGCACGCACTCTTGATGGGCTGAACGGCCTGCAGGGCCACCTTCAGCTGAACCACCTCGCGGGGACTGACTCTACCCACGGCCACCTTTGAGATGATTCGCTCCAAGTCGCCCACCCTATGTAGCTGCTCGTCGACGAGCTGTCGGAACTCCGGCTCGCGGAAGAAATAGTCCACCGTGTCAAGGCGGTCCTCTATCGGGCGCTTGTCCTTCAACGGGAACACCAGCCAACGGCGCAACAGGCGCGAGCCCATGGGCGAAACCGTACGGTCGATGACGTCCAAGAGCGAACGCCCGTCGTCCTGCATGGGCTGAATCAGCTCCAAGCTTCTTATCGTAAACTTATCGAGGCGCACGTATTTCTCCTCTTCTATACGCGCAATCTGCGTGATGTGGCCTATCTGCGTGTGCTGCGTCATCTCCAAGTATTGCAGGATGGCACCTGCAGCGGTCACACCACTGCGCAGGTGCTCCACGCCGAAGCCCTTCAACGACTTCACACCGAAGTGGCGCAACAACTTCTGGTGGGCGGTCTGCTCGGTATACACCCAGTCATCAAGCTCAAAGGTAAAGAACTTCGAACCGAAATAACGCTCAAAATCCTGCTTCTTGCCACGCTCAAAGATCACCTCCTTGGGCTGGAAGTTGCCCATGAGCTTCTCCACATAGTCGTAAGTGCCCTCACCACAGAGGAACTCGCCCGTAGAGATGTCGAGAAAGCTGATGCCGCAGGCAGCCTTTCCGAAGCACACCGAGGCCAGGAAGTTGTTCTCCTTGTAGTTCAGCACGTTGTCGCCCATGGCCACGCCGGGCGTCACCAGCTCGGTGATGCCGCGCTTCACGAGCTTCTTCGTCAGCTTCGGGTCTTCCAACTGGTCGCAGATGGCCACGCGCTTGCCGGCACGGATGAGCTTGGGCAGGTAGGTATCGAGGGCATGATGCGGGAATCCCGCCATCTCGTCGCCCTTGTTGTAGCCGTTGTTGCGCTTGGTCAGGGTAATGCCGAGAATGCGCGAGGCAATAACGGCGTCTTCGCAATAGGTCTCGTAGAAGTCGCCGCAACGGAAGAGCAGCACCGCGTCGGGGTGCTTTGCCTTCAGGTCGAAGAATTGCTGCATCATGGGCGTCAGGCCGCCATCTTTCTTTGCCATTGTCGTTGATTCATTTTTTTATTTAGGTTGCAAAGTTACCTTTTTTCGTCGAGACGGCAAAACATATCGAGAAAAAGATGTGGTTTGAAAATGCAAAATCACCGCCACGCGCTGTCAACGAGGCATCCGTTGCGTCGCCAACAGCCCCCCGTCAGACATGCAAACAGGGGCTCTCAGACATGCAAACAGCCCCTGTCAGAAGGGCAAACAGGGGCTCTCTGACATGCAAACAGGGCTTGGAACGTCGTGTTCCAAGCCCTGTTGTGGGGTAGGGTAGTGCGTTATGTCGCACCAAAGAATAGTTTACTTCACCACGAACTTGCGTCCGTTCTGGATGTATAGACCCTTCACGGCCTTCTCCACACGCTGTCCAGCGAGGTTGTAGAGGGGTGCATTGACAGCAGCAGCTTTGATAACATACACGCCATTGGTATTGCCATTGACAGAAATCAGCTTACCATTGGTCAGCTCTGGCGTAACGGCTTCGTCCTTGACATACTTCTGGAGCTTGCCTTCAAACACCACCTCGTCGTCCTCCTTGAACTGGTTGATGGTCTCCTCGGTAAATGCTGCACCGTCGAAGCCCTTTGCGCGGAACACGGTCAGCTTGGTTGCACCGCCCTTCTCGTCGGCCATGTCGAAGTTCACGTTGCCATAGAGTGTGCCATCGGCCTTGCGCTGGAAGTCAGGAGTACCTACCACGAAGCCTTTCACCTGATAGACCTCGGTCGTGGTCTTGCCGTTCTCCAGGGCCTCGATGATTTCCAGTGCCTTAGCTACAGAAATTACGTCTCCTACTGGCTGCGGATCAGGAGTGTCGCCACCGGCTTCCTTCACGGTCACTTCGATGCTTACCGACTGTGCCTCGTACTCATCGTTGCCATCAAAAGTAGCGGTCAATATGGTCTTACCGACAGCAACGAGCGTGACGACACCCTCGGAATTGATAGTAGCCACAGTCTCTTCAGAGCTGGTGTAGGATACAGGCAGGTTGTTCTCATTAGAGAGCACGAGCGCAACTTCCTCGCCAAGGGTCAACGTAGTCGATGCCTTGCCCCACGACAGACCAGCAGGCTTCTTAGCTACGCCCTGATAGAGCTCAATGTCATCGAGACGGGCATTCGACGACTGGCTCTGAGTGAAGGTGATAGTAATCTCGGATGTACCACCAGCCACCGTTACAGGATAAAGATAGTCGTTGCCTGTTTTGGTCGATTCGCCCAATGTTGCTCCGTCAATGGTAACAGTCAAGGCCTTATTACTCTTGAATCTGAGAACCATGTCGCCACTTTTGCCATTCAAGGCAACCTTGGCAGCAAATGATCCACCATTCTTAGCCACTAACAGTTCAGGAGCTGTACCACCAGCTAAATTTTCATTATAGAAAGTCGTTCCACTACTAAAAGAACCATCCTCTTTCAGAGTGAAACCAGTGAAGGTGTAGTTGGAATTGAAGTTGCTGGGGTCGACCTTGAATTCAGTCACACCACTCCAGTCCTCCTGCCAAATAACATCTTCAGCATAAGCGTTCATACCCAGCATGACAAGCATGCCCAAGAATAAAAAGCGTAGATTTTTCATTATAAGTTGTTAGTTTAAGTTAATAATATCAGTGAATTTGTCGGCAAAATTACATAATTTAATTGGAATGACAATGGGAAATAAAAAAAAATTTGTAACTTTGCAACCTAAAAATAAAGAAAAACCAAAGAATCATGGAATACAATTTCAGAGAAATCGAGAAAAAATGGCAGAAACGGTGGGTAGAAAACGGCACCTACCGCGTAGTGGAAGACGAGAAAAAGAAGAAGTTCTACGTGCTGAACATGTTCCCTTATCCCAGCGGAGCAGGCCTGCATGTGGGCCATCCTTTAGGCTATATTGCCTCTGACATCTACGCCCGCTACAAGCGGCTCTGCGGCTACAACGTGCTGAACCCCATGGGCTACGATGCCTACGGACTGCCTGCCGAACAGTATGCCATACAGACGGGACAGCACCCCGCCATCACCACCGAGCAGAACATCAACCGCTATCGCGAGCAGTTAGACAAGATAGGTTTTTCCTTTGACTGGAGCCGCGAGGTGCGCACCTGCGACCCCGGCTACTATAAATGGACGCAATGGGCCTTCCAGCGCATGTTCAAGTCGTACTACAGCACGTCGTCGAACAAGGTGCAGCCCACCATCAAGCTTATCGAGCACTTCGAGCTGATGGGCACGGAAAACTGCGGCGCCCTCGGCACCGAGGAGCTGCACTTCACCGCCTCTGACTGGGCTTCGTTCTCGGAGAAGAAGAAGCAGGAGGTGCTGATGAACTACCGCATAGCCTATCTGGCCGAGACGATGGTAAACTGGTGTCCGGCCTTAGGCACGGTGCTGGCCAACGACGAGGTGATCAACGGTGTCTCGGAGCGCGGCGGCTATCCCGTGGAGCAGAAGAAGATGCGGCAGTGGTGCCTGCGTGTCTCGGCCTTCTCACAGCGTCTTCTCGACGGACTGGAGGAAATCGACTGGACCGACTCGCTGAAGGAGGCACAGCGCAACTGGATAGGCCGCTCGGAAGGAACGGAGATGGAATTCTCCGTAAGCAGCAGTTGTGCTACTGCCCCCAAGAGCTTCACCATCTTCACCACCCGCGCCGACACCATCTTCGGTGTCACCTTCATGGTGCTCGCCCCTGAGAGCGAACTTGTGAAGAAGCTCACCACCCCCGACCAGCAGCAGGCCGTCGACGAATACCTTGCATACGTAAAGAAGCGCACTGAGCGCGAGCGTCAGATGGACCACGCCGTGACGGGCGTCTTCTCCGGCTCCTATGCCATCAATCCCTTCACGGGCGAAAAAATTCCCATCTGGATTGCCGAGTACGTGCTGGCCGGCTACGGCACAGGCGCCATCATGGCCGTGCCGGCCCATGACTCGCGCGACTATGCCTTCGCCAAGCACTTCAACCTGCCCATCATCCCGCTTATCGAGGGAGCCGACGTCTCTGAAGAGAGCTTCGACGCCAAGGAAGGCATCGTGATGAACAGTCCAAGGGTTCGCCCGGAAAATCCGGAGAATCCGGAAAATCCAGGATATCCGGAATTCTCGCTCAACGGCCTCACGGTGAAGGAAGCCATCGCCGCCACGAAGAAGTTCGTCACCGAAAAGGGAATTGGACGCGTAAAGGTGAACTATCGTCTGCGCGACGCCATCTTTTCGCGTCAGCGCTACTGGGGAGAGCCGTTCCCCGTATACTATAAGGACGACATGCCCTACATGATTCCGAAGGAGTGCCTGCCCCTGCAGCTGCCCGAGGTGAAGGAGTACAAGCCCACGGAGACCGGCGAGCCGCCTCTGGGCCACGCCACAAAATGGGCCTGGGACACCAAAACCGACAGTGTGGTCGATGTTTCTGACATCGACAACAAAACCGTCTTCCCCCTCGAACTGAACACCATGCCTGGCTTTGCTGGCTCCAGCGCCTACTACCTGCGCTATATGGATCCCCACAACGACAAGGCGCTCGTCAGCCGCGAAGCCGACGAGTACTGGCGCTCGGTCGACCTCTACGTGGGCGGCTCAGAGCATGCCACCGGCCACCTTATCTACTCCCGCTTCTGGAACAAGTTCCTCTACGACAGCGGTTACTCGTGCGAGGACGAGCCGTTCAAGAAACTCGTGAACCAGGGCATGATACAGGGACGCTCGAACTTCGTCTATCGCATCAACGAGGACGGTGCCGACCATCCCACCTTCGTCAGCCTCGGCCTGAAGGACCAGTACGAGGTAACGCCCATCCACGTCGACGTGAACATTGTGCAGAACGACGTGCTCGACATCGACGCCTTCCGCAACTGGCGCCCCGAATACCAGAACGCCGAGTTCATCCTCGAGGACGGCAAATATATCTGCGGCTGGGCCGTGGAGAAGATGTCGAAGTCGATGTATAACGTCGTGAACCCCGACACTATCATTGAGCGCTATGGTGCCGATACGCTGCGCCTCTTCGAGATGTTCCTCGGTCCGGTGGAACAGTCGAAGCCCTGGGACACCAACAACATCGAGGGCAGCCACCGATTCCTGAAAAAGTTCTGGAACCTCGTCACCAGTTCAGTATGTTGCGACTCAGTCGCAACAAACGGAACAGCAACTCCCGAAGAGCTGAAGGCCCTCCACAAGCTCATCAAGAAGGTAACGCAGGACATTGAGCAGTTCTCCTACAACACCTCGATCTCGGCCTTCATGATTGCCACCAACGAGCTCTCGCAGCTGAAGTCGAAGAACCCCGAGGTGATGAAGACCATGGTCATCCTCATCGCTCCCTTCGCTCCGCATATCGCCGAGGAACTCTGGGAGATGCTTGGCGGAGAGGGCAGCGTCTGCGATGCCCAGTGGCCCGCATGGAACGAGGAATACCTTGTGGAGAGCCAAGTAAAGATGGGCGTGGCCTTCAACGGCAAAGCCCGCTTCGAGATGCAGTTTGCCGCCGATGCTGATAACCAGACCATCGAGCAGGCCGTGCGCAGCGACGAGCGCACTGGCCGCTATACCGAGGGCAAGCAAATCGTGAAGGTAATCATTGTACCGAAACGTATGGTGAACATCGTATGTAAATAAATGACTATTGATCACAAACTTATACTGAAGGAGGTTCAGGATTATGTGTTCATAACCCTGGGTCTCCTTTTATATTCGTTCGGCTTCACCGTCTTCCTCATGCCCTACGAGATTGTGACGGGCGGTGTGGCCGGTATCTCGGCCATCGTGTTCTATGCCACGAAGTTCCCGATAGAGTACACCTATTTCGGAATTAACGTGATTTTAGGCATACTGGCCTTGCGCATCTTGGGACTGAAGTTCCTGGCAAAGACCATCTATGCCTTCTCGATGCTTTCGTTCCTGTTAGGCCTGTTCCATTCGCTCATGCCGGTCGACGAAGCAGGCAATACGGTGAAGATCCTGGGCGAAGGACAGAACTTCATGTCGCTACTCTTAGGTTGTACGATGACCGGTTCATCATTGGCTATCGTCTTTCTGAACAACGGCTCGACGGGCGGCACCGACATTATTGCCGCCTCGGTAAACAAATACCGCGACGTTTCGCTCGGCATGGTGCTTACGTTCCTCGACCTGATTATCATCGGCTCCTGCCTGTTCATACCGCAGTTTGGCGACATGCTGCAGCGTGCCCACATGGTGGTGTTCGGACTCTGTACGATAGTGATTGAGAACTTCATGCTCGACTTCCTGATGAACCGCCAGCGACAGTCGGTACAGTTCATGATCTTCTCTGAGAAATGGCAGGAGATAGCCAACGCCATCGGCACCCACATGGAACACGGCGTGACCATCCTCGATGCTCACGGCTGGTATACGGGAAAGAAGAAGAAGGTGCTCTGCATACTCGCCAAGAAAAGCGAGAGTACTGCCATCTTCCGCCTTATCAAGATGATTGATCCGAAAGCCTTTGTATCGCAGAGTGCCGTCATCGGTGTCTTCGGCGAGGGTTTCGACGAGATGAAGGTAAAAGTGAAAAGTGAAAAGTGAAAAGTGAAAAGTGAAAAGTGAAAAGTGAAAAGTGAAAAGTGAAAAATGAAAATAGTCTTTGCCACCAACAATCAGCATAAGCTGGAAGAAGTCCGCCAGATTCTGGGCGATAGCGTAGAGGTACTGTCACTAAACGACATCGGCTGCGATGTTGACATTCCTGAGACGGGAACCACCCTCAAGGAGAACGCACTGCAGAAAGCTCAGTACGTCTATGATCATTACCATATAGACTGCTTTGCCGACGACACCGGCCTCGAGGTTGATGCCCTCGGCGGTGCCCCAGGCGTCTTCAGCGCCCGTTACGCAAGCCTGGAGAACATAGAACCCATGAGTCCCATGAGTCCCATGAGTCCCATGAGTCCCATGAGTCCCATGAGTCCCATAAGACCCATGAGTCCCATAAGTCCCAAAAGTCCCAAAAGCCACGACAGCGAGGCCAACATGGAGCGCCTGATTAGGGAATTAGGAGAAAATAACAATCGCCGCGCACGATTCCGCACCGTTATTGCGTTAATACAGAAAGTAGGCAATCTCAACTGTGTGGAACGCATCAACTTCTTTGAGGGTATCGTCGAAGGCGAGATAACTCGCGAAAGGAGTGGGGTAGGGGGCTTCGGCTACGATCCCATCTTCCGTCCCGACGGCTACGACAAGACCTTTGCCGAACTGGGCAATGAGATAAAGAACCAGATAAGCCACCGTGCACGAGCCACCGCAAAGCTTTGCGCATACCTGCTAAAGAAATGAACAACGACAAGAATGAAGAATATGAGTAGAGTAGAAACAAGACGCAAATATCAATGGATGATGGCCTTACTCCTCATTCATTGCACGTTAATGATGGGTGTAGCACCGCTCATGGCGCAGACAGGCTCATGGCGCACCTATATGGCCTATTACGAGCCGCAGCAGATTATGAAGCTCGACAACCAGCTCTTCGTTCGTGCATCCAATGGTCTTTACAGCTACAATCTGAACGACGAGTCCATCACGACTTACGACAAGATGAAGCAGCTGAACGACACCCACATCACGATGATTGCGAAGAACGAGGAAACGAAGAAGCTGATGGTCATCTACCAGAACCAGAACATCGACGTCATCGACAGCAATGGCGAGGTAGACAACATCAGTGCGCTCTACCTGAAGTCGATGACCGGCGACAAAACCATCAACAGCGTCTTCATGCACGGGCGATTCGCCTACCTTGCCACTGGCTTCGGTGTGATGAAGGTGAACATGAAGAAGGTCGAGGTGGCCGACTCCTATATCCTTAACTTCAATGTGCTGGCAGTAGGTATCAGCGGAGACAATATCTATCTGAAGACATCCGACAACAAGATTCTTACCGCTACGCTTAGCAGTGAGCTCAAGGACATACGCAACTGGACGGAGACCACCGATGCGCCTGCCGGTATCTTCGACCAGGACCTGACCGACTGGAACCAGTACTACACGCTTGTGAGCACGCTGAAGCCTGGCGGACCCAAGTACAACTACTTCCAGTTCATGCGCATCAAGCACAACCGCCTCTACACCTGTGGCGGTGGATATAACGTCGGTCTCAGAGACCTGGAACATCCGGGAACCGTACAGATACTGAAGGACGGAGAATGGTTTTTTACCAATGAAGAAGGACTGACAGAAAAAACAGGAGTGCCCTTCATCGACACTGAGATTATAGAAGCCGACAATAACAACCCCGACCACTACTGGGCAGGTGGTCGTACTGGTCTCTATGAATTCAACGGAGAAGAACTCGTCAATCATTATTCCATTGACAACAGTCCGCTGAGAAACTCTACATCAAGCAAGAAGTATGTGCTGGTCACTGCCATGACCACTGACAATAACAACAACCTGTGGGTGCTCAACAGTATGGGTAGCCAACCGCTACAGAACCTGCTTGAACTGAATACCAGTCAGGAATGGGTCTCGCATTATAAGGACGAGCTGGTGAGCAGCGGTCTGAGCCTTCTCGACATGCGTTCGCTCATTCAGGACAGCCGAGGCTATCTGTGGTTTGTCAACGAGAACTATCTCCTGCCTTCCATCTATTGCTACGACCCGACAACAGACCGCATTATACATAACATACAGACCATTACCAACCAGGATGGACTGACATACGAAGACTATGCCCCGACATGCATAGCCGAGGATCTTGAGGGAAATATATGGATAGCCACGACCGTAGGCCCCTTTGTCATTGAAAGCAATTCCATTGGCACTGCCAGTCCCTCGCTTATCCAGGTCAAGGTTCCCCGTAACGACGGCACCGACTATGCCGACTACTTAATGGCCTCGGCACATATCAATACGATGGTTATCGACGGCGCAGGTCGTAAATGGTTCGGAACGCTCGACAATGGTATCTACCTCATCAGCGCCGACAATATGGAGGAACTCGAGCATTTTACCATCGACAACAGTCCACTGCTCTCAAACGGTGTGAACTCATTGGCCATCAACAACGAAACAGGCGAACTGTTCATCGGCACCGACGCAGGTCTCTGTTCCTATATGACCGACGCTACGACAGCCGTCAACGAGATAACAAAAGACAATGTCTATGCCTTCCCCAATCCCGTAGTGGCAGGTTATGAAGGTCTTATCACCGTTCGTGGATTCGCTCTGGATAGCGATGTAAAGATTCTCTCGACCAGTGGAAAGCTCATTGCACAGGGACGGTCGAACGGCGGCACCTTCACTTGGGACGGTCATGACCAGAGCGGTCGACGCGTGGCCAGCGGCGTCTATATGGTCGCTGCAGCCACCAGCGACGGCAAGAAAGGAACAGTATGCAAAATAGCAGTCATCAATTGATTCTGCTAACAGCCATTTATCTTGTATGGCTGTTAGCAGTATTGCTTTTCTTTGGCTATACACCCACTAACGACGGTGTGGGCTACATCGAACTGGCGCAACAGTGCCTGACAGAGCATCAGCCGTATCCCACCGTTACTATCTTCACTCAGGAGCCATTTATCTGGAACATCGGTATCATCAACCTGACCGAACTCGTCATCTGGCTCACTGGCTCCATCATGCCGCTCTTGGTGCTGCTCTGTGTGATGAAGGCGGCAACAGCTCTTTTTCTCTCACTTACTGCAGAACGACTTTTTTCTACCCCCGTGGCCATCGTCGCATTGGTGTTCTTCATTATCTATCCCAACAACTGGGGACAGAGCACGATGGTCTCCAGTGAGATACCATCGACCTGTCTCAGCATGATTGCTGTTTACCTGGTTGCTAAGGACTATGGGGCCAATAAGACCTATGGGGCCTATGGGGCTAATAAGGCCAATGGGGCTAATAGGGCCAATGGGGCTAATGAGGCCAATGGGGCTAATGAGGCCAATGGGGCTAATGAGGCCAATGGGGCCAATGGGGCCAATAGGGCTTATGGGACATTATTCTTTGCAGGATTATTGCTGGCCCTGGCAAATTGGTTCCGACCTACGGCAACCATTTTCCTGCTCTGCATCATACTCTTCTTGATTGTTTTTAAGCGGAAGAAATCCATACGGCCCATAGCAGAATTCTTAACGGGCTATGTAATTTTCATAGCAGTAGTTGGCACATCGACCTACTGCCGCACGGGTCGTTTTCTCTATCAGGCACGCAGTTACTGGTTCTCAATGGTCGACGAATGCTATGACGAGGCCACCGTAGCGCCCCACTGGGGCCAACCTATCTGGCCCGAAGGCACACCCCGCTATATCGCCAATCGTACTGACATGGACTGTTTCGACTATGAACAGATATGGAAAGAGCGCAGCATCAGCTATCTGAAAGACCATAAGCTGGCCTATCTGAAAAAGCTGCCGGGCCGTTTCTACTATATGTACCAGAACGACTACGACAACATGTCGGCTTTCCTTAGTGAGAAGTCACGACCGGAGAACAACTTTATCACCATTCCCTTCCGTCATCTCACAAACGAGGCACCCAGTCTCAGCATGGCACAATGGATGTCGCTTATGTGCATGTTATGTTACGTTGCCGTTCTGTTGATGGCTATTCTGGGCACCATCGTCATGCTTCGGCACCATCGTTGGCAGCCGTTATTCCTTCCGCTGAGCATCGTAGTGCTCGGAACCCTGATGCTTATCTTCCTCATGCACGGCGAAACCCGCTTCAAAGACCCGCTCATGCCCTCGCTGTTCATGCTTGCTGCTACCTGCACAACCGGGCGTATGCGATTCGGGCGTATGCGATACGCCCCTACATGTTTGCCCATAAACAGTGAGCGCCATGAATAGAGTACTATGGATTGATCAGCTACGAGGATTCTGCATGATGGCTATTCTCTGGTTCCACACAGAGATGTATTATGCAGGCAGCGATGTCACGCCCTACGCCCTCTACGTGGGCGATGTGCTGGCTACCTTCTTCTTTCTATCGGGCTATCTCTTCCTTAGTGGCAAGCCTTTCAGTGCACGTAGCAAGATGATGACTATCGTCCGCCGACTCATCATTCCCTATTTTTTCTTCACCTTGCTTTTCGTGCTGCCCAAAGCCATTGTTCACGACGAGATGAACGAGTTGTCGACGATGATTATCAAGATATTCTTAGGACAGTCGTCTTGGTTCCTGTCGGCACTGATTGTAGGCGAACTGCTCTTCGTACTATTGATACAGTTAACAAAAGGCAAAGACCTCTATATCGGTCTTTTTGCCATTCTATGCCTTGTACTGGCCGGTATCATAGGCAATCACTACTCACCCTGGCTCAACCCCTATAACTATTGGCATATCAACGAAGCCATACTGGCCTGTTTCCTGATGTCAGCAGGATTTCTTTTCCAAAAGCATGAACGCCGCTTCAGGGCGTATGAGATACGGATACAGGCGTATGCGATAAGGGCGTATGCGATACGCCCCTACATTATACTCCTGTTGATCTTCCTTTTACTAAAGCTGGTCATCATCAGAAACGGAATGGAAATGGTATTAGGCTCAATCCATGCATCCAACTATCCCGTCTTCATAGCCGACTTACTTGTAAGTATTCTCCTCATGATCAGTATCTTCAGATATATCCCAAAAATATCCTTCATGCAGTGGACAGGCCAGCGAAGCCTGGTCTACTACTTCATTTGCGGTGGTGTACCGCTCATCGTGGCCATGTCGTTCAATAAGTTTGGCTGGCCGTATAGTGGCTATCTGAGTCTGCTCATGGCATTCATTGTCGTCTATCTACTGTCGTCACTACTCACTTTCGCTATCTATAAATACTTACCATTCATTATCGGCAAATAGACATCACTTACTCGTTATGAACAAGCGGCGCAGCAACATCATCAACATAGCCAAGTGCCTGGGCATTGTGCTCATGGTCATTGGCCATTCTTGCTGTCCGCAGTGGCTTCACGACTTCATCTATGTGTTCCACATGCCGCTGTTCTTCTTTCTCAGCGGCTACTGTTTCAACGAGAAATATGTCAACGACCGCATCACGTTCATCCGTCACCGCATTAAAGGTCTCTACGTTCCGTTTGTAAAATACAACCTGCTTTTTCTCTGTCTTCACAACCTTTTCTATCGCCTTCACTTCATCGATGCACCCATATCCACTATCAGCGAGTTTGCCTACAAGGCAGGTGGCACGTTGCTGATGGGAAAGCTTGAGGAATTAATAGGTCCCTACTGGTTCCTGCGCTACTTGTTTATTGCGTCCATTTTCTTCCTATTCCTATTCATATTGTTACGTCGTCGTCAGAGAATACTCATGTTCATAGTGTTCTCAATGCCATTTGTAGCTACCGTATTGAGTTACTATCACGTGAGACATTTCCTTACCGACGTGGCAACGCTATCCATCTTTTTCTTCGCATGTGGCTATCTGGCCCAGCGTCTCAGTCTCAACAGACAGCCCGTTTTCCGCATCCTGCTGAGTATTACGGTAGTGGCCATCGCCTCACAGTTCCTGCACAGCGAGATTGTGCTGATGCATTATCAGGACTGCATAGCCTACTGTGTCTGTGCCCTCGTCGGCATCTATGCCGTCATGTCGGTCTCGTCCTATATCAACGACTATAGCAGTCGCCTACAGTCAATAGCTCTCTATGTCGGCAAACACACAATGGTCATCCTCACATGGCATGTATTGCTGTTCAAGTTCATCAATCATTTCTATATCACCCTATGGCATTTGCCGTCCGACCAATACTACGAGACGGCCATCCAGCATGCCGACCATGCATGGCTATGGGTTACATACGCTATTGTGGGAGTCGTCGTTCCCCTTCTTTTCTCACACCTTTTCCTTCAGCTGAAGAACAACATTAAACATCATTACCATGAGCATCAACAGGACTGAACATATCGTCATAGCGCTGCTGACGCTCATCATTGCCGTGGCAGGCCTGCAAACAGGAATCTTCTGGGACAACCTGGTGTTCATCACCAATATGGGCGATGCCCTGCAGATGAATGGTTTGCTGGCATGGGGTAGTCTTCCTATCCCAGCCGATCCAGGCCATCCGTTACTTCCCGCCACCCTCGTAGCTGCTACATGGAACCTTTTCGGACGCTCGCTCCTCGTGTCGCATATAGTGATGTGGCCATTTATCTACGGTGTGCTGTGGCAGGTTTTCCGTTTCTGTCGTTTCTTCCTACACAATGACCGTCATACGTTAGCAGCTTTCCTACTGTTGATGGCCGATCCCACCTTGCTTTCACAACTCACGCTTGTCTCACCCGAGGTATTGTTGCTTTTCTTCGCCTTATTAGCACTCAACGCCATACTATACCAGCAACATCTTCTGAAAACCGTTGCACTGGCTTTTCTCGGCTTGGTATCGCTACGTGGAATGATGGTTTGTGGCGGATTATTCCTCATCGACCTATGGTTCAACCGCCGCCAGTTCCTTAACCGACGCAACCTGCTCAGCTATGCAATAGGAGCCCTGCCCGCCGTGAGTTTCGTTGTATGGCGTCTGATAGCAAAAGGCTGGATTATCGACAATCCCATGAACACATGGGGCGACGCCACAGGCTATGATTCACCTATCCATTTCCTTCGCAACGTCGGCTTCAACTGCATCGTACTGGCTCACCGCTTCCTCGACTTCGGACGCATCGTTCCCATGCTGTTCGTCGTGACGATGCTCATTGTCTGCCGACCGAAGGACAGACGCATCAGCCAGCTCGTGGCCATCGCCATCCTCTCGACCATCGTGGTCAGTCTGTCCAGCATCTGTATCATCAACACCATGGGCCATCGCTACTACATCCTTTCCTATCTTTCCATTCACCTGATGGCTTTCATACTCCTGTTACGTCTTCACCATCGGCATACATGGTATGCAATACTCATTGGCAGTCTTGTCGCAGGCAACTTCATCATTTATCCGGATAAGACGGCACAGGGATGGGATTCGTCGTTGGCACAGCTGAACTATTGGCATCCGCGTCGACAGATGTTGCAATATATCGACGAAAACCACATTTCCGTGGCTCATACGGCAACTTTCTTCCCCAACTGGGGAATTATCGACATGACCGACCTAAACGGCGACACACGCAGTTTTATTGACTTTACGGGCAACGAGCCATACGTATTCTATTCCAACGTTTTCAACCTGAGTGACGAAGACTATGAACTACTTCACCGCAACTACGTGCTTGTACAGTCATACAGTCAACTGGGCGTACGTGTAGAACTCTATTCGAAAACAAGTCATACTGGCAATGAGAAGTAACAGACGAATAATATCCACGCTCTGTTGCCTGTTGCTTTCTATATTGAAGACCAGTGCACAGATGATTATCGACGGCCGTCCTGCAGCTTTCGACACCATCACGAATATCATGCTGGCTACTATCCCGCAGAATTACTTCAACCAGAACCTGTTACTCACCGTACAACTCACCAATGACTGGACCCATCTGACCATCGACTCGCAACCTGTCGTTGGCGACTATCTTTTCAATAACGTCAGTGCCGGACAAGTCTATCGCTTTACAGCCAGACAATCAGACGGTCAGGAAATCAGCGGCTGTATTACCTTCACCTATCTGCCATTGATTCAACTTTCAGGAACATTCAATACCGAATACAGCGACGGCACTTTTATGCTCTGCGATCCCGAATCGAACGAAACCCCTTCACTGTCGGCTCGCATCAAATGGCGCGGTGGAACCACCAACGGACCACAACGCCACAAGCACAACTACAAGGTGAAATTTGCCGACGATTATTCCTTCCTCGGACTGCGCAGCGATAACAACTGGATCCTCGATGCCGGACAGGCTGACCTGTTCCGCCTCCGCAACCGCATAGCCACCGAAACATGGAACGATTTTGCCACGAAGCCTTACTATGCCGACCAGAAGCCCAAAGCCATGTCGGGTGTTCGCGGCCGTGTGGTTGAAGTTTTCCTTAACCATGAATACCAAGGCATCTATGCACTCACCGAATGTATGGACCGCAAGCAGATGAAGCTATGCAAGGCCGACACCGTCAACAAGGAAATTCATGGACTACTATGGAAAGCAGTAGAATACGGCTACTCTACGATGTACAATAATCCTATTCAACCCTACGACAATACGTCGGAAGTATGGAATGCTTTTGAGACCAAATATCCAGATCTTGAAGATACAGACACCCTCGACTGGTCGTTGCTCAAGGAAGCCATACAACTCGTAGCCAAAGGCACCAACAGTTCCTTCAAATCACTTGTCGACGACTATTTCGACCTGCCAGTAATGACAGACCTTCAACTCTTTATCGAAATCATGGGTGCCCTTGACAACCGTGGCAAGAATACCTATTTCGCCATCTACGACAAGGCTCAGTCGCGTAAAATAACCTTCGCTGTGTGGGATCTCGACCTCACCATGGGCAACCGTATACTGGAGTACTATTCACCCGGCTATTCTGCTTCCGACTACGAGATAGGCTTTGTCAACAAGCTCACACAACGGCTCAGCAATATCAACTATGACGACTTCAACACTGAGCTGAACAATCGCTATGCCGAACTACGCACAGGAGCCTTCGCCGTAGACAGTCTCTATCGTCGGTATCAGCATTACTACCATCTGTTACACGACAGTGGAGCCGACCGTCGTGAGGAAAACCGATGGAGCGGCGACAGCGACGTCTATGGCTCGACCATCGATTTTGCCGACGAACTGGAGTATATCCGTAACTGGATCATACAGCGCATGGCCTATCTTGACAATAAATATATGTATGACGACGCGATAAGAACTCCTGTATTCACTCCAAACCATCATGTCTACAACATACAGGGACAGCGCATGGAAAATGCCCAGCCAAAGCGGCCAGGCATTTATATTCGCAACGGACGTAAATACGTTGTAGGGGCGTATCGCATACGCCCGTAATTGTATACGCCCGTAATCGTAGGGGCGTATCGCATACGCCCGTAATTGTATACGCCCGTAATTGTATACGCCCGTAATCGTAGGGGCGTATCGCATACGCCCGTAATTGTATACGCCCGTATCGATCAACTCAATTCCAGCATCCTTTCTATAGGCTTTACGGCGTCCTTAGCTATTGCCGGGTCAACCTCAATCTGCGGCCACTCGTATTTCAGCGTGTTGTAGATCTTCAGCAGCGTATTCATCTTCATATACTGGCACTCGTTGCAGTGGCAGCCCACCTGCCCCTCGGTAACCTCTGGCGGCACAGGAATGAATTCCTTGTCAGGACACGTACGCTGCAGCTCATGCAGTATCCCTGCCTCGGTCGCAACGATAAACTGTGTTGCAGGGTTTTGCCCTGCATATCGCAGCATATCTGCCGTAGAACCCTTCACATCGGCTAAGGCAAGCACAGGTCCCTTGCATTCGAGATGAGCCATCACAACTGCTTCTGGATACCTTTTTTTCAATTCTACGATACCTTCTACCGAGAACCGTTCGTGCACATGGCATCCACCTTCCCAAAGCAACATCTCGCGACCTGTCACACTGTTGATATACGACCCTAAGTTATAGTCAGGCCCAAAGATAATCTTTTCGTCTTTCGGCAGCTGGTCGATGACTTTCTTCGCGTTTCCGCTGGTCACCACTACGTCGGTCAGCGCCTTTACCGCTGCCGTCGTGTTCACATAACTCACCACCTGATAGCCTGGATGCTCTTCCTTGAACTTCTTCAAGTCCTCGGCCTTACAACTGTCGGCCAATGAACAACCAGCGTTCAGATCCGGACAGAGTACCATCTTCTCTGGCGAGAGCAGCTTACAGGTTTCGGCCATGAAGTGCACACCGCACATCACCATCACCTGCGCATCAGTCTCGGCAGCCTTTCGTGCCAGGGCGAGCGAGTCGCCCACGAAGTCGGCCACCTCTTGAATGTCGCCCGTTGTATAGTAATGAGCCAGAATCACGGCATTCTTCTCTTCGCACAGTCGGCGTATTTCGGCCTTCAGGTCGGTGCCTTCGGCCACGGGCTCGTCGATAAAGCCCTGTTCGTTCCATTGGGTTTTCAACATTTCTATTATCTTTTTATTTTTTCTTTTTTTCTTTTTTAAAAATGAATGGTAAATATAATGGTGCGTGGATATGTGAAAAACTTTTTGCCCTATTTCTTGCAAAATAAGATATTCACCCGTGGTAATGATGTAATCAACATGGGTTGTTTATCCTTATTGGTTGAAAATGAGCATCAAAGCTATTTTATCCACAATTCGCTAATTCGGTGCAAATATACGAAGTTTATTATTTTTTCATGCAAAAAATCGTGGAAAAATGACGAAAAACCGTTGAATAAACCCGTTGATATCCTTATCTCGAATCCTGAGGTGTATAAATAAATAGTTATTAACAGCGTTATTCACTAAGTTTTCCACAATATTTCGTAACTTTGGATTCGCCGAAGTTACTGGCACTCGGAAAAACTCAAATAAATTTGGCTTTTCTCTCGACTTTTCGTAACTTTGTAAGAATTCTCAGCTTTTCTTTGTATAAAGGCAGTCTGGAGGATTGAGGAAAAACTGGGTTACGAATTGGAGATCGTACTCAATTCCACATTCTGCTATGAATTGCTTTCAATGAACACCCGATGATGTGCCAAGCCGTAGTATGCCTCATCATCGGGTGCAAAGTTACGAATAAGTGAGCAAAATACCAAATTTATTTGAGTATTTTCGAACGTGAGAACTCGAACTCGTTCGCTTGGCTTGTCCAAGAACTTAGAGACATCGTCTCAAAGGTAATCATTTCTTTCGAAAGAGCCAAATCTATTCAACTCTTTTTTCTTCTGAGCTTGCTCGTCGCTCTTGAAATGATTGCGGAATCTTTTGCGGCACCTGCCAGAAAGGTGCGTATTAGATTCTGTCTTTTACTGATTTTTATGCTGATTATTCTTATGTTTCGAATTATTTAACTACCTTTGCACACATAATTCATAATAGACAGATTACTTATGGCAAGGAAGAATGAGATAATCGTTAAAGACATAGCCATTAAGACTATGACTAAAGACGGGATAGATTATATCTGCATTACTGACATAGCTCGTCAGAAAAATGTCGTTGACCCCAATGGCGTAATAGCCAATTGGATGCGCAACCGTAATACCGTAGAGTTCCTTGGTATTTGGGAGACCATTCACAATCCCAGTTTTAACCCCCTCGAATTCGAGGGGTTTAGAAAGGAGGCTGGTTTGAATGCCTTCACACTTTCACCTACTCGCTGGATTGAAGCTACGAATGCTATTGGAATCATATCACAAGCTGGACGATATGGTGGAACCTTTGCCCAAACAGATATTGCGTTCGAGTTTGCATCGTGGATATCTGTTGAGTTCCGTCTTTACCTCGTCATGGAGTTCCAACGGCTAAAGGCAAAAGAGCAAGAACTACTGGGCTGGTCTGCCAAGCGTGAATTGTCGAAGATTAATTACCGCATCCATACCGATGCCATCAAGAGCCATTTGATTCCTGCTGAAATTACTCCTGCGCAAGCAAGTATCATTTATGCCGAAGAGGCCGATGTGCTGAATGTGGCCATGTTCGGAATGACTGCAAAACAGTGGCGAGAGGCAAATCCTGACCTAAAAGGCAATATCCGTGACTATGCCACCATCAACGAACTGATATGCCTGTCGAATATGGAGAATATCAATTCCGTACTCATCAATGAAGGTGTTCCGCAAGGAGAAAGACTAGTTAAACTCAATCAGATTGCTATTCAGCAGATGCAGGTGCTGGAAGTTAGTAGTAATAGAAATTTATTAAAATAAATATTATGAATACAAACAATGAAAACAAATTCGCTGTACTATTTGACGCAGATAATGTTCCATATTCTCACGTTAAGGAGATGTTAGATGAGATTACCAAGTATGGTAACCCTACAATAAAAAGAATTTATGGAGATTGGACAAAGCCATCAGTATCTGGATGGAAATCGGTTCTGTTAGAGAATGCAATAACTCCTGTTCAGCAATATAGTTATACAACGGGGAGAAATGCCACAGATTCAGCCATGATTATTGATGCTATGGACATCTTACATTTAGGTCAAGTTGATGGATTTTGCATTGTTTCAAGTGATAGTGATTTTACTCGTTTAGCAACAAGATTGAGAGAAGCTGGAAAATTTGTTATTGGTATTGGAGAAAAGAAAACCCCAAAACCGTTTATAGTTTCATGCGACAAGTTTATTTATATAGAAATACTCGGCAATAATGAAACCCCAAATGTGCACGATAGCAAGACAACCAAAGAAGTTTCTAAACCCATAAAAACTAAAGATATTATTGGAAATGACATAATAAATCTACTTAATCAATCAATTGATGATTTGGCAGATGATAGTGGGTGGGCTTTCCTTGCTGATGTAGGGAATCTTATACTTAAAAAGAAACCAGACTTTGACCCTCGCAACTATGGATTTCCTAAATTGACTCCTTTAATTGAATCTTGCAAAACTCATTTTACAATAGATAAGAGAAATTCAGGAGATAGCCGTATCAAACACATATTTGTAAAGCGAAATACCTAATGAATTTGTCGGAGGGCTGCTGCATAAGAGATTATATATAGTGTATTAAAGATGTTTCATTTATAAGATATTGGTCAGCAATTTAGTTTGCTGACCAATATCTATTTTTTCAAATACAATATCTTCCGCGGTTTATCTCGAAGCCCTATGAATGGAACCTGGGACAGCACAAGAACAATGACTGAAGAACAGCGATTTGTATATTGATTGATAAGAGTCCTTTCAATACTTCCATGTTTGACAAGTTGATTATAAGCAAATTTAAATTCTTCTATAGAGATTTTACCAACTCTTCCTTTTGAGGACAATCTTCTCAATCCGCCCCAGTTCACATCTATAATTTTATTTGTCAAACCATCATGGCTGATGGTTTTTCCAGAAAGAGGCATAATGTATTTATCCCACATGTCATCAAATAGCATAGCATTTGATGCTGATTCAGAAACTATGGTAAAGTTGTGATGCTCGTCTTTCAACTCGACACTTAAAATTCCCTTAGTGCTGCTAAGATATAGTATTTCCATTCCCAATGATTTTGCCACTTCGATAGCATCTGGCATACAATTCCCGTCAGTGGCAATGACAGCCTTGTTGCATTTCTGCAATGTCATTGCACCATATAGTTCCATGACTGTCTGGCGATTCACCTTCCGCGAAGAATTGCCATACATTTTGGCTTGGACTGCAATTCTTTCGGTTCCTTTTTGAGCAATCACATCAATACCATAGTCTCTCGTATAAGAGGTAAGTTCGGTTTCGTAACCTTGGTTTTTATAATAATCAGCAACAAATTTTTCAAAATCTCTTGGTTTCATATCGTTATTTATGTATTACTTTTCGAGTCCTTCCATTTGATTCGCGAATAATATTGATACCTTTTCTTGGATCATCCATTTCTTGTCCATTTATTCCAAAGAAATACTTTCTGCCGTCATTTTCGTAAGTCAATGACTGAATCCCACTTGGGAAATCTTTTTCTTCTATGACCAGAAAGTTTCTCCAGCCTTGTGCGGCCCTATATCGGTCGGCCATACCTCTCGGAACATATAAGGTGGCTTTTACATACACATCACTATGAAAGACGTATTCAGCTTCCTCTGGCACAGTAATCATACAATTTATCTCCTTGATGTTTGGATTACTGCCGAGATAGTTCTTAACTCCATATGCTTTAGGACCGATTGTAAGTTTGTTTAGTTCTGCCCATTCTCCATACGAGGCTGGAAAAGGATGGTAGAGATTAAACAATGATAGCAAGTAACCGATATTCCTGCCAATATATAGTTCTTGTACCCTACAATCATTAAAGGCTGACTTTTCTGCCCACATCATCATATTGTCAACGCCAAGTTTTGTATCTGCGTCAGATATTATGAGTTTAGTCATCTGAATCATGCTAAAAGCTCCTGCCTGTATGGTTTCAACCGTTGCTGGAATCGTTATAGACGATATCCCTTTGCCTGATCCCCAACTATAATTGGCAGCTGTGCTATTTATCTGCTTAACCGTAAATGTCTGCCCATTATAGGTTATATAAGCAGGAAGATTCCAAGAGGCATACTGATATACATAAGTATTGGTTATTCGAGTCAGCGCAACAGTTCTGTCTTCAAGACTTAGTACTGTATATGAGAGACCGTTGACTTCAAAGTCCGCTTTGATACCATTACAAAAACAAAGCATTATAAATAATGCAATAATCTTTTTTAGTTGATTCGGAAAAGAGGTTTGTTCCATATCTGTATTTGTTATTACTAATCTCCATAAAAAGAGGCGCAGACCTTCGCCATACGCCTCTCGGTTCACCACAAACCATGCACATATACGGGAGAAATCTGCGCCCATATGGGGCAGCTCCTTAATGTGCATTTGCTCCTTCTCGTGGTGGTGATGAGAGGCAACAGAGCAAATTATGTCTTGCGTTCCTTTCGGATGCAGGTGCAAAGATACAAAATTATTACGAGATTTACGACAAAAACAAAGAAAAAAAATAGGCCTATATTCTAAATTCCTTCCTATGGGGCTCTTTTTGAGATACTCCCAACTGCTCTCTAAACCATTGGGCAATAGGAGTCTGATTGATGTTTAGGAACAGATTACGTTTCTCATCTCTTATAACCTGTGCCGAAACATTATCAGCAAGGGCATTTTGTCTGTACTCATTGGAGTGAAGCCACCCACTATAGTTGACGTTCTGTCCGTGCAGCAGTTTGTCAGTCTGCACCTCACTAAAACCACATTGCAGACACTCACGCTCCATATTGAGGAAACGCTTGAAACTTGGGAACCATCTATACGCCTTGTCTAAGATGCGCTTCAAATTGCTCACCTCCTGCTGGTGCTGCCCAATGGTACGGTTGAGTTCCATCTCGTGGCTGTCCTTAATCTTCTTGCATACGCTCCAGTAGTTGACTTCGCCAAAGACGGATTTTGGATTCGCTTTCGGATAGTCACGGTAGCGTTCGATAATCTGCAAGGGAACAGTCAGCAGTTTCACCTGATAGGGTACACCAGTTTTATGACGTTTGCCGACAATCCATTTCTCACCGTTGACCTCCACGATGTTGTCCGTAGTCAGTTCCTTCAAGTCCACAAAGGACAGGGCGGTGAAGTTCATGAACACGAAGAGGTCACGAATAAGGGCGAGGTTGGCATCCTCAAACTCATGCGTCATTACCTTCTTCAGTTCTGACGATTGGTGCTCACCATCGTCTTCTGTCAGGAAAGTACGCTCCTTGCACTTGGGACTGATATGGAACTGCGCAAACACGTTGCGCTGTATCTTGCCATTGTCATGGGCACGGCCTACAACTCCTTTCAGGTGCATACACGTCAGCCAGATAGTGGACTTTGCCAAATGGCGGTCATTAGCAAGATACACGGCAAACTCCTTGATGAAATCTGGTGTCAGTTCTTCGACAAGCGAAGCGACTTCGTCGATTACCTGCATGGATATGTCATTGCGACGGAAATTCATCTGAAGGAAATCTGCCACATAGTTTCTCGACCTCACTTGCAGTTTGTATGTTCCCAAAGCCCTGTCCTTGCCTACACGCCTTTTCAGACTGGCAATGTCCTTGTCGAATGCACCAAGCAGGGTTTCGTATTCACTGCCGAAACCCTGATAGTCATTGCGCACCATCTCAGCCGTGACGAATGCCTCACGGTCTGACAGATGCTGGTAGTGCTTGATGATCTGCGCCTTGATGTTGTCAAGGTCACGGTTCAGGTCAAGTGCTTCCCTGCTTCTGCCCTTGGCACAGTTGCCTTTCGCATCCCACAGCGACAGCGGGATACTCCGTTTGCAACTGAACTGGCTTTGCGTTCCGTTGATGGTGATTCTGCCCATCACTGGCACGATGCCGTTCTTTACCTTACTCTTGTTCGCATAGAACAATACCGAAAAAGTGCTTCTACTCATCTTCTAATTCCTTTTAAAATTCTGGCTGCAAAAGTAGGTTCTACAGGATTTAGTGTGAGTTAACAATTCCATTCATTAAGAGTATTAACATATGAATATGCTTCCGATTGAGAGAATCTTCGTACCTTTGCAGCATGGCAGCAAAGATAGAAGAGATATTG
>Ga0256404_1001471_pt1 | contig 56696 bp, 32 predicted proteins | sample RumenRJG_01DNA_FD_185990 | JGI IMG/M metagenome (GOLD analysis project Ga0256404, IMG submission 185990) | Bovine rumen microbial communities from Lethbridge, Alberta, Canada - RJG_01 | ecosystem: Host-associated > Mammals > Digestive system > Stomach > Rumen | place: Canada: Alberta | collected... | reverse complement strand
GCCGAAGACCTCCGGAAAGAATCCGATTGGGCACTCTTCAGGGAAAGGCGCCAGGAGTGGATTGGGAGGTATTATACCAGACTTCTCGCCGAATGCGCGGAGGATCTGTACGGTCCCGGTACCCCTTCGGAGAGATTCTGGAATCTGGAGAAGTATATCCATGAGAAAAAGCGGATTCTTTGGAGACTTGATGAATTCAGCCGGACCACCATGCACAGAGTGATCACGGATATGCTGGAACTGAATGTTATCACTTTAGCGGACCTCGAGGGATTCAGCGACCTATTTACCGAATGCGTGAAAGACGCACTGGACATGCGTAAATCAATTCCCGACTGAGTAGTTCCCGAATCATACGGTTCCGTATGTGCCAGATCTCCGTTCCGATGTTTCCCTGAACAATCGCAGATTCAAGACAGAGGCGGATTTGCCGGATTTTGTACATCACTCAGATGAATCCTGCCATATAGATTGGCAAAACGGTGATTCCCGGTTCATACCTGAGATTCAGGGTGCAAATGATATACACCTCTTTTACGAGGGCTCCGTATTTCCGGACGAATCTGTCGAGGGATTTATGAGGCTTGATATGCCTCGATTTGACCTCCACCGGAACCACGTTCCTGCCGTCCGCATAGATGAAATCGATTTCCTGCAAACGGTTCGATTCCTCTGTCTTGAACAGGCAGAAATCCAATCTGCGGCCCGTGGAGACCAGAATCTGCGCAGCCATGTTCTCAAAAAGCATACCTTGGTTCATCGACAGGTTCCCGCGCAGAATCGATTGGTATAGCATATCGCGGTCTCCGATGTTGTTCTCCAGCATCATGGTCAGAAGCAGGCCCGTGTCCACCAGATAGAGTTTCAGATTCCTCCTGTCCTCATATTGGGAGATGGCCGGATCAGGGTTGGCACAGTTGTAGCACGGATTTACCATCCCGGAACCGCATAACCAGGCGATGCGTTTGGTATAACGGTTGCTCTTGGTGCCTTTCTTGATAATATTGGGGGAGAATTTCTTATTCACTCTGTTCAGCATGGGGGGGATGCTGCAGAACAGATCATAGAGTATCCCGTCATCCTCTCTCCAGATGTCGTTACGGTAGAGGTCGAGAATCATCCTCTTCGCTTTCTCCACCTCGGAGAAATCGTTGGTCTCTATGAAAGCGGCCACGGATTGCGGCATACCGCCCGTTATCATATAGATACGGAAGTTTTCCATCAGGACCGAGTGAAGTGAATCGTCCAAGGGACTCTTATTCACGAACGAATCCCTGACCATCTCCATGAGCATCTCCTTTCCAGAGGCCCACATGAATTCCTCGAAATCCATAGGGTTCATGGAGACGGACCTTACTTCCGAAGGCAGGGCCATCCTCGTCTTCATTTTCAGGGTTATCAGGGAACCTGTCTCGACGATCGGATATTTTCCGTATTGGACAAGATACTTCACGAGCTGATGGGCACGCGGGAATTCCTGGACTTCATCGAAAATAACAAGGCTTTCGTGCTCGTACAATCTGACATTGTAATAACCGGACAGCAGCAGGAAAAGACGGTCGGGATCGTCAGAATGGTTGCTGAACAGTTCCTTCACGGTGTTGCTGGCCTTCATGAAATCTATGAGTAGGTATGATCTGAATTCGTTCTTTGCAAATTGTTCCACCACGGTACTCTTGCCGACACGTCTGACACCTTCGATGAGTAACGCAGTCTTGTCGGAATCATTGTTCTTCCATTCCAGGAGACTGCTGTAGATTTTCCTTTTGAATATGGTCTTGTCGGAATCAATCATTATTTACTGTACTATATAAATAGTATTTAAAACACACTACCTATGCAATTTGTGAAATACTTCATTTTGATACCTATGCAATTTGTGATAATGAACATTCTGATACCTATGCAATTTGTGAAGAGATGCAGTCAACTAGCATCTCACGATATTTCTGCGAAGCTGTTTTGGTGATAGTTCCGCAGTTATCCTTATCCCCATTACTGCGATACCCTATTATGCACTTGAGCGATCGCGACCGTTACGAGAGACTCTGTAGCAATATGGCGCATGTAGGCACCAGTAACACATCCCCTCTGAGAAAGGCCGCTGATTCAGGAGACCCCGATGCCTGTTTCCTTTACGGAGTACACCTTTATGTTTATACCGAAGATCCCCGCCCTGCCGAACGGTACCTTCAGGCCGCGAAGGATGCGGGATGCGAACAGGCTCAGTGCACATTATCCCAGATAAACGAGCGCTGGGTCAACTGCGGGAGGGTCGATGAGTACGAGTCCCTGGTCAGGGAACGTACCGGTTTCAAGGGTAAGCGCGTGAAGGACAGGCTCCGTGAGTTTTTCGAACCAATGGCAGAAACTGCCGAAGATCTGGTTGCGCTGGCACATCTCTACCTCTGCGAATGTTACGGAAAACCCAACTATAAGAAAGCTGATGAATACCTCAGGAAAGCCTCCGATATAAGGTCGTCCGAAGCGACCTATATTCACGCGATCCGCATGAGGGAGGCAGATGTTCATATGGGGTTCTCGCCGTTAAGGGGAGAATCGAACAGATTGCTGCGGAGGTCTGCTGAGGCAGGTTTCATACCTGCAGCTATCGATTATCTGAGGTTCGTCCACGACAGGGACGAGAAGGTCAACAAAAAGATGCTCAGACTACTGAAGGATTCCGGCAATCCCCATTATGAGGAGTTGAAATTCCTGGTGGAGAACGATTTCTGGACGGAGGATCGCGAACCCTGCAAGGAACTGGCCGATATGGGATGTCTGGCACTATGCAATGATGCGGCTACCCTGCTGATGCCCAACGATGAATATGACATCCCCGAGGGGATGGAAGACGAGGTTGTGCATTATCTCCGTATGGGTGCCCTCGGAGGTCAGTCCGACTGTGCGCTGACATACTCCATCGTGGCAAACAGGGGAATACTGTTCGATATGGATGCATGCGATATCATGCTCTGGTTCGTCGCCAGCCATGCCAAGAAAGAAAACCGTCTCTATCTCAGGCGCGTCATTCGGAATCTCCCCGAGGTTCCTTTCGATATTCCGGAGAGTCTGTATTCACTCTGAGAGTGAGATACCATATCGAAGTGCAGAATCGGGCTGAATCTGTAAAACGTTCAGTATGAATCTAACGACCCCTTTTCGCTAACAATTCATATATCCCAGATATCGATATGTTATTGCGTGGACAAAAGATTGCAGGATATTGGATTCAGAGGTGAAAAGATGACAGTCAGTTCCATGGATGTTGCCAACTTCTACATCGCACTCTTCAAGGACAGCGACGATCCGATGACCAAGACCCGTCTGCAGAAGTTCATGTATTTCGCCCAGGCGGAATCCATGGCCCGTCTGAACCATATGCTTTTCGAGGACGACTTCGAGGCATGGCATTCCGGACCCGTGATCCCCGGGATAAGCGTGCAGTTCCAGGGTGTGAAGGACTCCGAACCGATTAAGAAGACGAAAGGCGACTACGATGTCCACGTGTTCTCCCCCGAACAGCTGGAGGTCCTCGTGGATGTGGCCAGATACTGCGGGAGGTACTCCACCACGGAGCTCTCCAGGCTCACCCATGTCCCGGGAGGCCCCTGGGATTCGGTCCATTCGGATGACGGGAAGCCCGCCAAGATCACAAAGAGGTCCATAAAGGCGTTTTACAGGGCCCATGACATCGTTCCCAGTTACACACGCGACGCGATCGGGCGCCTGGAGTCCGAAGGGCGCATCGACGAGTGCGGCAGGCTCGTTCTCCCCGAGGACTGGGAGTGAGTACGGTGGAACAATGGTCCGTTTGGACTGCCAGGGTCTATTTCGAGGATCCGCCCGAGGTGTTCAAGGTCCGCCCGGTCGTCATATACGGGAACAGGGCATTTGTCTGTACCGCGCTGAAGGTCACCAGCAGGGAGAAGAACGACCGCTTCCATATAGCCATCAGACAATGGGCCGCTGCGGGATTGGATAAACCTTCGTGGATTGACATCTCCAAGGTGATCCAGATGCCGGAAGATCAGCTGATAGAGCAGATTGGTACTCTGGACACCGAAGAATCCTTGCAGTCCTTTCCAGACTGCATTTCGAGTGACCTACTCTCCGTCCGCCGAAGACCCAGACGTGACAGATTATGAGTATTGGTCGGAAATATCGGGAAAACCAGCAGTAAATTAACAATTGTTAATTCATTCCTTTTCTGATGCAGACCTCTGAACCGTCTCAGAATACGAAGTCCCGCCGCACCGATATTCCGTTCCTCACCGCGTCCTTCGTGACCCCGGCGCAGAACTCCATGAGCTCCGGCGGCATACACCCTTTGCAGATGGGCCCGTCCGCCGTCATGTATCTCCCTTCGTTCTTCCCGCAGTAAGCGCATATACCCAGATCGAGGGAGATGCCCTGATTTACACATTCCATCCGCGCCCTTTCGCTCCCGTGCACTGCAGCCCTGTACAGCCATTCTCCGGCACTCTCCGGATCCTCTTCCGTTCCGATCCCCCGCGAGAGTATCACCCACATCTCGTACTCGGCGTCGGCATAGTTCTCTTCGGCCGCCCTGCGGATCCAGCGCACGTACCTCTCCTCGGAAGGCGTGACCCCTTCCCCTTTTAGGTACCTCATCCCTATGCAGTACTGGTCGTACGGGTTGCCCATCTCCGCGTTCTCCAGCACTGTCACGGCATCGCCCCATACGTCGTCTTCGTCGGTATAGACTCCGAGCTCGTCGTCAGGCCCCCGAAGCTCCGGGTTCCTGCCGTAAGCGACGATGATATCACGGAATAACCCGTTGATCATGTCGGGCTCCAGGCCGAGGCGGTACGCGATGCCCGATACGGCTGTGGATGCCGATACCATGGTCTCCGCGCGTAGCACCTCGGAGAACTTCTCAGGATAGTAAGAGAGGACCTTCTTCAGTATCCGAACATCCTCTTTGGGGAGACCGTATCCCGACAGGCCGGAGAGGAGGGAGAAGGGGACATCCTTCGGATCGGCCATCTTCGGGTCCTTGAAGATCCTGCGGTAGAGTTCGATACGGTCCGGGGAGTCGTCGGAGGTCATGAACAGGGTATCGGAAACGGGGTATTACAGGGTATCTTCAGCGTGGTGTTCCGTTGCCTCGAATCCCCTTAGTACCGACAGACACGGCGAAGTCCGGCGATGCAATCGATCCATAAATCGTCCGTTCGGCCGGCAGAAATCAAATCATCCGAAAAGTTCCTTTGCCCTCTTGCAGCCGGCATCGGCGGCCTTCCGGAACCACTCATCCGCGATGTCAGCGTCCATCGGGAGCCCTATCCCGGAATCATAGGCGATGCCGACCTCGTACATGGCATCGGCGTGACCCTGTTCGGCGGCTTGGAGAAGCCACCTGGCGGACTCGTAATCGTCCTCGAACACACCGTCGCCCCTGCGGTACCTCAGGCCCATCTCGTACTGTGCTTCGGCATCGCCGTCCTCGGCTCTGCGCAGCGATTCCCTGACATCATCGTCCACATCATTCAGATCGACGAAGCATTCAAATTCCCAGCACTCATCTTCGATGCCTGAACCGACCATCATGTCCACATACAGGCCGTACGCTATGTCGGGAGGGATGCCGTGTCTGCGGCCCAGGGAAGTGATGATCACGGAGCGATTTACATCATTTGGCTCATTGATGGATCTCATGAAATCGGGGCTCGAAACCATTGCGGTCGCGGCTTCGATCTCCCAATCCGCCAAACCCTGTTCGCGCATAAGGGCACCTATCGATTCCGCGCTCTCCGAGAAAGTCAGTCCCTCGAAGGCCCTACGGCGGCGTTCCCTATATTCGGGAGTGTCCTCAGACCTGCATATGCCGTCATGCATTGATCTCACCCTTCCTGTCGATGAACTCGAGGGGAATAGTGTTTACCGTTGTGACACCGCCCCGGTTGTAGGAGTCGTAGATATATCCTCGTGTCGAAATCAATCAGTCTGTATGCTTGTTTAATCATCGGGACAGAGGTGTTCGAAGTTCTTTAACAGTATGTTACGAATCGAACCGTATTTCGGAACAGTGTTGACCACTTTATAGCCCATGTCAAGCATATTTGATAAGCTGTATCTGTTATGAGGTGAAACAGTTGCCATTGCATTTTGATATCCAATAGAGACAGCAAGCCTTTCCCCCTCGAGGACCAGTCTTTTCTGAAGGCCGTTGCCTCTGAATTCTGGCAGTACTGCCACGGATTCGATATGAAAAACCGTTTTCGGATCTATAGGTTGATTGCTGTCCTTGGCAAGATTGTCCTCTGCTCCTTGGGGGAATCTGACTATGAGGAACCCTGCGTAGTTTTCTCCTTGGGTAGCAAGTAGAATGAAACCTTCATCTGAGATGTGTCTGCGTATGAAACTCTTCTCGTCCGCATAGAAGATGTCTATGTTGTGGATTTCCGAGGAAATCTTTGACATCATTTCATGAATGGGCGGGACATCGTTCTTATCTGCAAGACGAATATTGAAGTCATTCATTTTATCAGATTTTCATAGTCTGGGACAATCTTTCTCAGAGCACTTTCTTCATCTTTGACTGTGCCTTGCTCGAATCTGTGTTTGTGCCATAGGTTATCCAGGCGATAGATGTTCTTGTAATAAATCGCATCCTTTACCAGTTCCATATCCTGTATATCCTTGTTGTTAACCGCTGAGAAAAAACGGTAGGCGAAAAGGTCGTCGATCATAGAGATATTCACAACATCGCGGTTCATAAGGATGTAAAGTGTTTCGAAGAATGTAAGGTACTCCACCACGGCTGCACGATCGGCCTCCTCTATCTTTTCTCCGCTAATAATCTTCCTGTAGATAGCCTTGATATCAGGATTCATCAGATAGCTGTTGTTCAGAGTTATCACGAATTCCCCTTCTGCGATTTCTTTGCCGCGCTTTATCTCGAACCAAATTGCCAAAGCGCCGACGACCGCGGTCAATGATACCAGAAAATCTCCCGCCAGGTTATTGGATAGGAGCAGGTATATGGCAATCATCAAGAACAAAATAAGTAACAGGATGATCGGTAGGGTGTGTTTCATGGAGATCCCTCAGCAGTCTTTCTGTATGTTCCACAGGTTCTATCCATTTCGGAGGATAAGCCTTTTTATTCGGAATTATCAAGGTGGATAATCAGCCTTCCCATTCTAGGTGCATCCAGGTGGTGCTGTTTCGTCAGCATTTCCTCGAGTATCTGTGCGCACGAGGTTGAAATCTCACGATCCATGTGATTCTTACGTAGCTCCTCGATATCGATATCGAATGAATCCTTCATGTTGAGATAGTGGTAGTGCTGAAGACCGATTCTGAATATGCGGTCATCATCTACTTCCTGGCCCTCGAATTCGAATTTTATATAGGAATGCGTGGCCTGATCATATTCTACAACTAGGCCTTCGGAGAGCTGGTAGAACTCGTTGTGGTCCCCGGTGAAAGTATCGTCTCTTAGCATGTGTTTTATCATATGTTTGAGTTGGGCACCGGTAGCATATACCAAATGAGCGGAGTCATCGTAGGGGAATATCTCGCAGAAGTCCCCTTTGGTCACCAAGGGTCCGAGAACAGGCTTGCGTATGCTGCCGGAGCCCATAAGGAAAATATCGAGCCCCAAAGATTCTTTCAGCATATCACTGAATAAGTCCCCTAGTTCGGTTTCTTTTATTCTGGTCGGAGCTGTCAGAGGTTTGACGAATTTGGTAAGAATCTGGCCGTATTTCTGATCAGTCCTAGCCTTATAGGAACCTAGGACCTCCTCAATCGAACTGTCCCTGGGACAGTTCTCTGAGGTTATAGGGACGGTGCGCCAAGTGTATGTGTCTATGCAGTTGTTATCTGTGTCCACCATGATGTCAAAGCGACCGATATAATCGGTACCTATTCCAGCTTGGACTATAGGGATACCGTTGACCACCGCAGGTTCTTCCAGGAATGTATGGGAATGACCGCCGATTATGACATCCACGCCCCATACAGGATCGAGCAATGCAGCGAGTTTCTTATCCTCCTCGAATCCGATATGGGTGAGGAGGACCGTGAAGTCAATGTCAATGGCGTTGTATGTGTTGCAAATCCGCCCAATTTCCTCGGCGGCATCTGCTACATCGACGAAGGTACCTATGAGTCCGTCAGTTTTGCATTGTGCGATGACTTCCTCTGTGAGAACTCCGATGAATAGGACCTTCATTCCGTCGATGTTGATTATATGGCACGGTTCGAAAAGGCGTGCGTGATTTGTCTTTATGAAGAGATTGGCATTGATTATGGGGAATTCGGCACACTTCTCAAGGAATAGGAGATGTGCGATACCGTAGTCAACTTCATGATTCCCAACCGTGACTATGTCCGGCCCCAGCATGTTCATAATCTCTATAGTTGAAAGGCCTTGATACTCCGAATCAATAATAGAACCTCTGAACATATCGCCAGCAATGGCATATATTACGTTCTTCTCTTCCTGCCTGACTTTGTTTATGTACCCAGACAGCATCGATACTCCGCCTACAAGTTTTTGATCGATGTTTTCAGCCAGGAAATCTCCGTGGAGATCGTTTGAATGCAGAATTGTGAGCTTTTTCAGGTTAGGCATAGTATCACAGGATATTTTGGGCAGTTAGTCATCATTTTCAACAAAGAACCAAATCATTTTTTGGAGAATTTCATCCATTTGGAATTTACCTGTCCGTGGTTGTAGTCATCTTTGACGTAGAGATCGATGTTGGCCATAGTCTCCCTGTCTAGTATTTTGATGCGTTCCGTTTCCGTTAGACAATTATGGAGGATAAGGGCGACCTTGGTTCTGAAGGCATGTCTTTCGTCATTGTTTTCACTAACCATTGCGCTCGACAGGAAATCTTCAAGTGCGTAAATGTCCCTGGGTTTATGGCCGTTTTTGACGGAGATGAGCATCGCATCAAGAGCCAGAAGCCGCACCTTGATATCTACTCTCTCATCTTTGATTCCAGCTTCTAGGATAGGCATTGCGGAACCATTCAGAATATTAAGCTGGCACATTTTAGCGATGAGTCTCAGCATACCTTGGAGGATGTTCGGAGAATAATGCTCCCGCCTCTCCCCGAATCTGGAGAGGATAGCATCGTATTCCGATACCATGTTTTTGTTATCGGAGAAGTCTAGATCAGTTACCAGGAATATCCTTATCGCAGTCTCCAGGTCCGTTGAGATATATTCTCTAAGCAGGGTCAGAGAATCGTCGCAGGACAGTCCTATTTCGGTTTGGTTGAATATCTGTTCTATAGCAGTAAGTGCGGCCTGTACCAGTGTGAGGTTATCCGGTTTATTCTCGTAACCGCGCGACGGCAGGAATCCCCTGTGCAGAACGGGGATTATGTTATCAATGAGTTTGGATATAGATTGCAGGTCCGTGGAATCGTAGCAATTGTTGAAGTAACCCCTTACGTTGGCAAGTGTGTCAGACAAATTGATATACAGTGTGGAAAGACCACATTGAGTGGTCAGAAGCTCAATCATCTCTGCATAGTGGTGCGGCTTTGCGACATTTTTATCTGACCAGTGATTCATCGCTGAGAATATGTTGTTGGCGGATGAGAAGAACATAGTATGATTCTTCAAGCGGTCAAGGACATATGTATCGATGAACTCGGGTTCAAGTCTAACGTTCACATTGGATAGGTTGTTTATACACTGTGAAAGCAGCTCATATTCCTGTTTTGTATTTTTTTTCTTGAACGATGTAATGAGGGCTTCCATCAAGCCTTTCAGATTGCTGGATTTAATCTGGGTAATTCTACCCATATTAACTAACGACAAAAGACCATCATAACGGTCGGAGACCTGATCCAGGATGCTGATGAGCGTAATGATACTGGGAACAGTCCCCTCTTCCGAGGAAGAGATGATGTTCGGGAAGGTGTACACGATCATATGGGCTTGGTTGACCGCTTCTAGAGGCTCGGAGTTATCCTTTATCTCCATCTCTTTAGTCTTGGCCCTTTCCGTCATGTATTTCATAATCGGTATGGCGTATTTCGGTTTCTGTTCGAAACTGTTTAGAACCCTGGTACGGGAACTGATGCGTGCAGCCATGTGCCTTATACCTTCATCGCTGCGGCTGCTACGCTTGTAAGATGCGGTGGATAGGATGTAAGATGCAGCGACCAGGGAACGTTTCAGATCGTTGTACTGCATGATATTAAGACCCCGAATCATACCCTTCTCTTCGTTGTTGATGCAGTCCTTCAACAGGTGGATGAACGTGGATGACAGCACCTCCAATACAGGGATCATATCCATTGCCTCATTCATTGAGGATTCGATGTTGTTTTCCATAAGGCTCCGCAGATTGTCGAAGAATAGTACGTCAAGCATTCCGTTTCTAGCGAAACGTCTGAGGACATGGGAGGACAACCTAGCTACCGACATGTTCTCCTGATAACAGATCAAATCATAGTCGTCAATCGCCCTGACGGTTTTGCGGATGATATCATCATACAGAGATCCTTTTTTTAGGACGGCCTGTGCAACGTAGAGTGTTGCTAGCGAGTTGTACTTGCAGATGTTGTTATCGAATCCGATGTTATCGAGTACGTTGTTTGAAATCCTCTCCCATACACGATCCTCGAGTCTTTCCGAATATACCTCATAGTTCACAGTCTGCACCACGACTTTGGACAGCAGGACCCTTAACGATATCAGCTGTTTAGTTTCCGATTCGTTTTCAGCACGTTTGGGAAGTTTCTCCATCAGTGCAAGGTAATTCTTTAGAGGGTTCCTCTTTTGGAACGGGGCATTGCCTTTGGCCGCTAGACACGATAGGTAACATGTGGAGATCGTTTCAAGTGCCCTGTAATAGTCGTAACCCGGGCACCCTGGCACAATACCTCTGAGGATGTTCAGTGTGTTTTTGTTTACGATTTCTCCGATGTATTCTACATAATCATCAATGGCAGTCGAGAGTAGCGGGAGATTTTTGTCTAGACAGGTTTCTGAACACATCTTGGAGTCCATGATGGTTTTGACACAGTCGAAAAGAACCATATCGGCCTTACTGGGGGACAGTTGTTCTTTCCCATCATCGTTGACGAGTTCGTTCACGATATCTGTTAGTGTTTGGTCTGCACCGCGGATACTGAGTTCCGAAGAATCGATCAGGGAAATGTTCTCTAGCAGTTTCTTCCTGGATTCCCCAGTATATTTGTTGAGCAGATATGTGAAATCGAATCTGGAGTCGAGATCTTTGAAAGTGTTGCCCGTAAGGATGGAGAGGCTGTTCAACATCCTAAGAATGCGTGAAAGATCATCTTCCGGAATCTTACTATATTCCGAAGAGAGTTTATCCTGGAACATCTCTGAGATTTCCCCTTTTGCTGTGTCAAAGCCATATCCAATGAGTGTGGAGCTCATACGCCGAATGGCTGAGTTGTTGGATAGACTCATTCTGATAAACTCATCTATCATGTCTTCCATATCCAGGTTCGCACAGCATTTGGCCAGTGGCATCAGACATCTTAGCACCCAGTATCTCATATTGCCGTCTTCGTCGAAAGTCGCTAGCGCGCTTCTGAAGATGTTGAGGTGGATGACAGAATCGTCCATCAGGGGCATCAGGGTATCCGATTTCTCATCGGTTACATTGGTAAGGATGTTGGCCAGAGTCTTGATGGCGGAGATCATTACCCCATAATCGTTACACATGTCGTTTGTGTGATTATTGTGTCTGGTCAGCAGTTTTTCACGGATTACCTGCACGGTGCTTCCACTGTAGAGCCCCTTCTCTGCAAGTTCATCAAGGACACGCAGTGTGTGTTTGACAGTACCATAGTCTGGGATGTCTTTCACGATGCGGTTCAGAAGTGCTATGAGACCGTGGTCATTAACCAAACTGAGTAGTTCCATGCTGTTGAATCTGACTGCCGCTTCATGGAGTGTTTTGCAGATTTCTGCGATTATACCATAGTCGAACAGATTGATGACATATCCCGGGACCTTATCGTCAACCGAATACTCTTTTTTGATACCTGTACTCATATATGTCCTGTACAGTTCCATCTGCCCTCTCAGCAGATTGATTATGTCCAAGGTCATGTTCATGACGTCTTTCCGAGAATTGGGCTCCTTGGCAAACTCCTTGTTGGAGAATATCTTGGTTGCGAATTTGAGTCCGAAACGGAGATCTCCTGCGATGAAGTTGTGGTTCTTCTCATCGTTGAATAAGGTCAAGACCTCTCTAATCCTTCCGTAATCGAATTTCTCGAATCTGCTGGTGTATGCTTCGGTATTGATGGCAGTGTTCTTTTGCACTTCCCAGGATGCATCTCCCTCGGTATCCCATATACCTATCAGTCTGGGATCACCATCTGAGAATAGTTGGTATTTCTTGGACATCGTGAAGGATTTTCTAATCACGATGGAGATTTGTGCACGTACGCCGTAATCCTCGCATCCGCCTACCCGGCTGAATTTGTTACGGAGTTCCATCATACCGAACAAGGTCTTGGAGACAACATCTACATTGGATTCTGCAAGCATGTGGTCCTTTTTCGCCAGTTCGTCAATGAGCTTGGATAGACATCTTAGCACCCAGTACATGACTGCAGTATTGTCCTCAGTGGACAGGATATTGACGCAGTCGTAAATAGCATCGGATATGGGGTAATCATCATCTGCATCCGAATCCCTCCATAGGTCAGCTTCTGCCAGGGTACTGAGCATGCGTCCGAAGGAATTGAAGATGCCCTTGGTGGAATGGTATTCTTTAGCGATTAGCCCTTTGAGAAGCAGGCGTATCCTTTTCCTCATTTTTCCGTCATCGGTCTTCTCGAGAATCTTACCGATGTGGTGGACCGCCTCGAAAAGTTGCGAGATGGAGATATCGTCTATATCCTCCGACCAGGGATTATTGGCTACTTCCAGGAGCTGTATGACCGTATCGATGGAGAGGGCAGGATTGTCAATCGGCATTTCGTTGAATACATTGGCCGCCCAGAAAACAGAATTCTCCTGACCTTCTGTTGTGATTGCGGGGATAAGTATCTCTTTGACCAGTTTCGAGTTGAATTCCTTGAAGTCATCAATTGACCTGGATTTATACATGTAGTAGATCAGTTTGCATTGGGCTGCATTACGTTCCGGATTGGTATCGAAATAGAGCCATTCCATGATTTTCATGCAGCGGCGGCTCTCGATACTGGTACGCTGAAGGATATTCATCAGTGCGTCTATCGAATTATCCTTGACTTTCTTGGTCCCATCGCAGAGCATCCACATCAGGGTATCGATGACATTATCCTTTTCCGAATAGTCAGGTAGCATCGACTTATGGAAAATATCACTCATGAATTCGGATGCATAGAGGCGGGCTTCGGGGTCACTGAGGCCCTTTATGATGATCTTTTCGAAGGCGGGTTCGTCGTAGCGGATATCCAGATATCTGGTGCCGCGACAAATAGCGAAGACTGTTTCTAGTTTGGATGTGCCTCTGCCAGACAGGATTTTCAGGACCCTTAGGGTCGGGGTAAAGAGATAATCCAGGCCAGTGTCCAGAACTTCGTTCAGATGGTCGATAAGCGTTCCGTCTACGTTTATACGGGTGTCTCTGGGAAGAAGTCTGTATGCCACCTCCAGAACTGCGAGAATACTTATGGTGGTATTGGACGCACAAAAGTCAATATCGATGGTGTGCTTGAGTAGTAAATCGAGGGAGTTGATGCAGGATTCTATACAACTAAGATCTATTCCTTCAGTTTGAAGGGAGGTTTCCATGATGCTGAGAAGCAGGCTCAAATGTTCTTCTTTGACTGCGGTTTTGTTCTTGAATATATCACAGATAACTTCCAGACGGGCCTTCTCGGTAGCAGGATCGTTACCTTTGGCGAGCAAGGGGGCGTATCCGCCCGTAGGGGATTGCATCCAATCTTCATTTTCAACATTAATCCTATCTTTGATTTTATCGAGAAGATTAGGGTTTTTCCTGAAGTAATCCCTTATCTGTTTCATCTGGTCGGATGATCTGTCCTTATTGAGCCTGATTGCGATGTTCAGATCAGTAACATCACGGATGATTCTAGAGTGTTCTACTTCGATGATGTCTTGGAATAGGTCGGGGTGGTTACGGCGGTATTTGACTGACAGGTGGTGCAGGACGCTTGCGATAATCCATTCTCCATCATGATAATGGGGGTCTTTCGATCCAGGCATGCAAGTCAGTACCGAGGGAATTTTAGAAAGATCCTCCCCCCGTTCGAGACATAGCTTTAGCAATTCTGCTGAATAGTCTTCAACTACTTTGTTGAACAGGGTGGTGGAATCAATCGATTTTTTGAGGAATACTTGTATCTCATAAAGAAGCCAGAGCTGAATCTCCGGATGATCGTTGCCGTCAGTATAGGACTGCAGTGCTTCAATTACGTTTTTGAAGAGCCTGTCATCATAAAGTAGTATGTCGTAATATGGGGAATCCTTGCCTTTTTGATTATTGATGACATAGTTAATGGAACTGAATATTTTGAGAATTTGGTCCAGGTCTTTTTGGACATCAAGTTCCTTATTTTTTTTCAACCCCTTTATCAGAGTACTGCCGTAACCAGAGTAACAGATATGGGGGATAACTTCGAGTGGATATTTCTGGAGGAGATTGTTGATACATCCGAGTTCGTAGTCACCGTTCTCATTGGACCTGCGTCTGATGTCGATGAGGGCCATCATGAGGTCGACATCGTTTTTGCATTGTTCTTCATTAGATGATTTGGCGAGGAATACATAAATCTCTTCCGGGGGGCGTTGGGCACTAGACTCAATAAACTGGTAGATAATCTTACGGACGCTATCAATTCCGTCTTTATCAGTTTCGTCATAGTTCTTACAGTAATCCATAAGCGTGTTGCACGAGCAGCCGTTCAGTTTGACATCGTCCAGTATTGCATTATAATCATATTCCACCCTTCATTCCTCCATCACTCTGTTTAGGCATCTGTTAAATTTGATTATGTTTGATGAAATCAGCGTAAGATTTCTTGAGATATCTGCGGATATCTTGGATAAGTCATCGACTACAGAACAGTCGTCAGAGTCGTTTATCCCAAGTCTTTTCTTTATAACAGAAACTTTACTGCACCCTATGAACTCCTTCCCTGAGCTCCCGAGATTTTCGGCCCGCAGTTTCATATCCGAGGTCAGGGCGCTAAGGTCTGTGACTAGTTTGTGCATTTCAGCGTTGGTTCTTGTGACCCTGTCTGCCAGTTCAGTGTTCTTTTCCATTGTAGACTTGTAAATCTCCCGGGCATCGTCTTCGTTCAAGTCCAGTCTAAAGATTATCTGAGACAGCTGATCGAAAGAGGCATGATTGGAGGGAAGGTAACTTTCGGTACCCATACTCTTAGAGGATCTGGTCAGTCCGTCCAAGCAGTCCACAATCTCGAGAACAATCCTACGGGCATCCTGTATACAATCAGTGAAAGCTTCAGTGAAATCAGTTTCGTTTTCCACAATAATATAGTTAACCTCGGATGTATTCGAGTATAGGAATTCTGCCTTGATGTAGTTAATCATACTGAGAGACAAAATCAGTGTACAGATTGTTACATGCACGGACAGGAATACAATCATGAACGTCAGTATGGCCTCGATAACCAGATACCAACTGTTCAATTCTATGATAGCGATGGTCGAGTTACAGAAGAATAAAACGAACACCAGAAGCATCGAACTAATGATGGGTCTTCTGAATTGCTGGATGACCTTAAGCATCCCCTGTAGCCAGCGTGAGTTCTCATCCGATAAACTTTGAGTGGATGAGGAGATTGCCATGATGATGGCAATGGATGCGTACAGGATGGACAGAAGGCTGGCGATGGTCTGTGAATCCCCGGATAGCACGATGTAAAATACTGCCGTTTCGACATTAAGGAGAAAGGACATCACTATCAGAACAATTCCGAATAGTGCAGAAACGACCACCAGGAGATTCGAATCATCGTAGAATATGTTTACAATCGAATTGTATATGTGTTTGAGACTGGACCGTATCGACAATTCTTTTCACTCCTGATACCAGTCCACAGTATTGATAACATTCATGATCTCCTGGAGGTTCTCTTCAGAGCAGGCGGCCATGTAGAGTTCGCGTTTTTTAAACAAATCCTCATCGTAAACAGCACCGCTTTCTCTAGCCATCAGAAATCCTGGGACGAAGTCCCAGGGGTTACGGACGAATCTCGTATGATATTCCGTGCGGCCGGATGAGAACATTGTGAAATCGAAACAGGATGAACCTACCATTTTGATCCTGCCTACATGATCCCGGAGCGCATCCATAAGGCGGGATTGATTCTCTCTGAAATCTTTCCGCCCTTTGCTGTAATCGCCGATGGAGAGCAAGGAATGCTTCATGGGGGCGATATGTCTCATATTCAGCAGTTCACCGTTCCGGGTGGCGCCCTTTCCTTTCTCTGCTACGTAGAGTTCCCCATTAGTGGGTAAGTACATCACGGATACAAGGGGTTCCTCTCCTTCAACGAGGGCCACTTGTGTGCCGAATATCGGGAGGCCGTGCACATAGTTGATTGTTCCGTCAATAGGGTCTACAATCCATTTACGATCATTGCGGATGCTTTTCCCTGACTCCTCACAGACGAAAGAATCCTCTGGAAATGCTTTTCTGATTGCATCGATAATCATCCTTTCCGCAGTTTCATCGTTGGAACTGACAAGATCATATGAACCCAGTTCGCTTGGTTTAATTCTGACCTTGTTTTCATGCATCATGTAGAAGTGCGCAGCATCGAGTACTGCCTGAACGGCAATTTTGGTTTCTTCTTCGAAAGCAGACATGATAACAGCCCAAGCATTGTCGGATTGAGTTCGTATTATATTTTTATTTGGAAAAGTCATCCATCTGCCCAGTAGCGGTCGCGGACCTTTGATGTGTCAGGATATGGGGGAGGTAAGTTGTCAAGTAATCTCATCAAGTTCCAAGTAGATTCCAACGGATTCACTATCGATGCAGAATACGATAAGGAAACCGTTGAGGTTGTACTCTCAGAGATCATGGATCGTATTCACCAGGAATATACCCAAAGGGGTGCACGTACGACGATATTCCTGGCTGCACCTGGCGGAACCGGAAAAACCACCTTATCGAAGATTATTGAAAGAATGTTTAATGAGAGATATCCTGAATCCCTGATTGCTGCAGGGATAGATGGTTTCCACTACAAGAACAGTTATTTGGACACACACTACGTGGATATCCCAGAGGGGAAAATTCCGCTGAGAAGAATGAAGGGTTTCTATAACACCTATGATACCTCCTTGCTTGGAAGAAAGATTCAATCATTCGTTAGTTGCACCGGAGAAAGATGGCCGGTTTACAGTAGGATTTTGCATGACCCTGTGGATGATTCGATAGAAATGAATGCGGATATACTTCTTCTTGAAGGGAACTGGCTTCTTGATTCAGATCCGAGATGGTCGAAACTAAGAGATTTTTGTAATTTGTCCATTTTTATCGAACCCCCTGCGGAGATGCTTCGGTCAAGGCTCATCGAAAGGAAAGTACGCGGAGGATTGTCCTTGGAAGAGGCAGAGGAGTTCTATCGGAACAGTGATTCCAAAGGGGTACAGAGAGTATTAGACTCTCATGTGGACGCAGACATAAACCTTATTCTAGACGAAACAGGACACAAACTAACGTTGAGGTGACACATGACAAAAGGATTGTTCATAGGGCTGGCTGGTATTGATATCATATACTACTCGGAAGAGTATCCAGATAGGAACGATAAGGTTGCCATACCTGATTACAGGACCTTTACGGGCGGCCCAGCCGCCAACGAGGCGATAACCTTTTCAATGCTAGGCGGGGAGAGTACATTGATAACGAGTATCGGTAGGTCTGCTCTAGGCAAGGCAATCTATGCTGATTTGGATTTCTACGGCGTTAAGGTGAAGGATCTGTCTAAGAATACTGATATTCTACCTTTCGTTTCGGCAATTCTGGTGGATGGAGCCGGCGAACGTTCAATATGGAGCGGACAGCGCACGTTTTCCCAAATAGATTGGGTGCCGAAGATGGATGACTATGATTTTTGCATGTGCGATTGCTATATGGCCCCGCATTCGTTGGAGATTCTTAGAAAATGCCATGGCAAGATGCCTATTTGTCTGGATGTTGACGCCTTCAGTGAGACGGTTTATGATTATCTGGCACTTGCGGATATCGCAATTCTGTCTGCTAAGGTGTGGGTATCTATTGATTTTAAGAGACTCGACCCCCGCCTCACTATCATCATTACCGATAACGGTTTCCCGATAAAGGTTATAGATGGGGAGGAAGAGTATGAAGTGCCTGTTCGCAAGGCGAACGTCATAGACACGTTGGGGGCGGGAGACATCTTCCACGGAGCTTTTGCCCACTATTACTATGATAAGCTATTGTCAATCCGGGAGGCTACAAAAGGAGCCGCCGATATCGCCACTCTCAGTGTCGAGTACCTAGGCACCAGGGAATGGAAAGCCCACCTATGACTGGAACAATACTTTGTGCCAGAATGTGTTCCGTATTCAACAATTCAGCTATTGTTTTTTGCATGGGCATCAGAAGCAAACTGAAAGATAAAGGATCAATACAGCTTATTTATCAAAACAGGGGTTATGGAGTATGGATTGGATTGCAATCATTCAATTAGTTGCGACAGCGGTAACTCTACTGACACTGGTGTTCCTATATCTTCAGATACGGGTGCAGATTATTTCCACCAACAATCAGGTGTATCAGAATTTCGTCAACAATTCTCTGGAGATCGATCGCATCCTGATAAGTTATCCTGAAATGAGACAGTATGTCTATTCCGATGTGCATATAGATCCAGAGAAAGTAGACATACCTCGTCTGATGAGTATCACCGAATTATTGATTGATGTGATGGAGAACATCGAGATTTTCAAGGAACAGATCCCCAAGGACCGTATCGATGGATGGATGGCATTCGTTGATGCTGTAAAGAATTCTTCCGCATACAGGATGTACATGGATATCCATGGCCCCTGGTATGAAGTTATTAATGACTGATGACTGTACATATGTCGTTTCGGTCCGATCTGTTATCTGCAATTATGATTATCTATCGGGATGGCATACCTGCCAAGTACTCAATCTCCGTTCCTGGAGATTCCCTGGGAGAACCTGACATGAGTCAATCGGATAAAGAGACGAATGACAACGGCATTATGACTGATAAAGCGGCTCTCATCAAGAATATCAAGGAGTACTTCGAATCCGAAGACATCAAGTACAAATTTGAAGACGACGAGAAACAACCAAGATACATCGTTGGGGCTATGGGTGACGATCTTCCCATATTAGTAATAATAAACATCGCGGATGAGTCGATTAGTTTTGCTTGCCCTCTCAATCTCAAGGCCAGTCCAGATAACTATCAGAAGGTAGTCTGGGAACTTAATAAGATTAATAAGGGTCTTCTCTTCGGAGCGTTCTATCTCGATCCCGAGGATGGATTTATTGTGTATGAATACGGACTTCTGTATAATCAAACAAAATTCTCCAAGGACTTCTTCCTCGGTCACCTCCATATGATTTTCAGCACCGTGGATGAGTTCGACGGTAAACTCAAGGCACTCGCTGAGACGGTCTCCCGTGAAGAGTACAGGTCTATGTATTTCTGATTAACAATCGGGTGGGGGCATAGCCCCCTCCATAAACTTTTGTGCGCCCAGCATGGGCAGAATTCTATAGGGTGAAAGTCCCGAACAGGCTTGACAGTCGGAACTGTTAGCCAAGTCCAAGCCATCATCCGCGAGGATGATGAGTGAAGGAAGGAGGAGGCAAAACCGCGAACTGACGGACAGAAAGCACATAGTAGGCTGGAGCTGGTGGATGAGTTGGCAAATATCAACGAAATCCAAGACTGTACGGAACCGTTCCAGTAAATGTGCCAGTTACATGCGGTGAAAGATTCTGTTCTTACCTGGGGAGGCCTCATCGGTACGTTCCAACTGAGACAAAAGGGGGAGCAACACATCCCGCGAGGGATGTGCCGAACCGATGAGGAGTCAGCCGAGGTGATAGTACCCAACGAATGCTTACTGATAAGGGTTCTGGGGAAGCACCGAACGAACACCAAGTCTTCAGCAGGAGAAGTGAGGATATGCAAAGAAAACAGAAAACATCGGAAAGCTACCAATCGGGAGATAGGGCGGAACCCGAAACACCGATTGGAGCGGACAGCATATCACTCCCTGAACCTGACGGAAAGGAGACACTTTACGACAACCTGACTGAAATCGTCATCTCCGAGAAGAACCTCGCGGATGCGTTCAGACAGGTCGTTGCCAACCACGGGGCACCTGGTTCCGACGGAATGACCGTCGAACAGGTGCCTGAATGGTTCGAGAAGAATCGTGCCGTCCTGATTGATAAAATCAGGAACGGCACTTACAAACCTCTGCCCGTACGGAGAAAGGAGATTCCCAAACCCAACGGTGGTGTGAGGAATCTCGGGATTCCGTCGGTATTCGACCGCGTGCTTCAGCAGGCGGTCGCACAGGTATTGGTCCCGATCTACGAACCCACCTTCTCGGATTCGAGCTACGGATTCCGCCCTGGGAGGAGCGCACAGGATGCGGTACTTCAGGCGAAAACATACTTCGAGGAAGGATATGGTACGGTTGTGGATTTGGACCTGGAGAAATTCTTCGATACCTTGAACCAGGATATCCTGATGAACATCCTGAGGGAAAGGATTGCGGATAAATCCCTGCTGAGGCTCATCAAGAGCTTCCTCAGGAGCGGAGTGGTCATGCCTGACGGAATCGTCAGGGAAACCAGGGAAGGGTCGCCCCAGGGCGGACCCTTATCCCCGCTCCTATCGAACATCTACCTTGATAAGTTCGATAAGCTCCTGGAGAGCAGAGGCCTGAGGTTCTGCAGATACGCTGACGACTGTATGATATTCGTCAGGAGTCAGCGTGCTGGGGAACGCGTGAGGGAATCCGTGACCCGCTTCCTGGGAGGGAAGCTCAGGCTCAGAGTGAACCAGGAGAAGACCGTTGTCGGCAGAGCCGACACGGTCAAGTCCCTGGGATTCAGACTTTATCGATTCAGGACGGTGGGCATCGCCGTCCACCCTTCGAGCCTGGAGAGATTCAGGAAGAGAATCAGGGAGATAACCAAGCGCAACCGCGGTAGGAGACTCGAACATATACTGGGAGAGCTGAAGACCTACGAACGCGGATGGTTGGGATATTTCGCTGTCGGACTGGGGAAAGATAGGACGGGAAAGCTTGACGCCTGGATACGCAGGAGAATACGGCAGTATATATTCAAGCAGTGGAAGACTCCTAAGAACAGGGTTAGGAACCTGAAGGCTCTTACACCTGCACGGTAGTCTCCTGTTCCGGGATACTTGCCAGAACTGTGCAGGACCAACATCTACAAGGTCAGTTACAACAGTTCATACTGGAAAGCGTCCAATTATACTCCGATTAAGAATGCGTTGACCACGGAATATCTGAGGGAAAAGGGGATGTATTATCTTTTCGACAATGTGGAAAAGATAAAGGAAAGGTGTTTGAACCGCCGTGTACCGAACGGTACGCACGGTGGTGTGAGAGGGCAGACTGGGGCTTGGCCCAGTCGCCCTACTCGATTGATTTTTTTGAAGATTCATGCCCTGGAACAGTTATATCGGGTATCCATTGCAATGTTCCAGCCTAACGGATGTTGGACACTCACTTATATAGACAGATAGCGATAGCATCCTGCTCTGCATTTGCATACCTCATGAGGAAGACAGATGGCATCCACATACAGTACGAAATGGAAGAAAGATTTGGATCTTTACATCGGAACATTCAGCAGTTTCATCTTTGAAGGGAACATCCACGATCTTCAGCCTATTGAGGACGGAGAAGGATATACCTACGAATCCCTGGAGGAGACTCTCACCCGTAGGTTTGGTTCTGATTACTGCGTAGTAGTTTACGATCACACCAGGAAGTCCGGTAAGGCCATACACGAGGAGGACCCCGAGGCACCTGAACTCAATCCCGATGACGGTGACGAGGATGATGTCTCGAATCCCGCCGAACCCTTCAATCCCCAAAGGTTCAATTCATTCATATTCGACGACGGTTCCCACACCGGAGCCAACAACTCCGTCAACGTGGAGTTCTTCAAGAGGTATTACCGCGAGGATTACCTCGCACGCGTGTCCGAGGAGACCAGTAACGAGCTCCAGGGAGGTATGGTTTCCGATATCCGCCGTATCCTGGATAGCATGAACGATTTCGGAAGGGCTTCCAAGGAGGAGCAGTTCGCCGGAATAAAGCCTTTCCTGTTCATCGTGCCCAACGTCTCCCGTTTCATGACCCGGCCCGGGGAACCCAACGAGCAGGAGAGTTCCGTCCTTATGCTTCTGTTCAACGCCATGCAGAACCAGAACACCCGCTGTAAGCTGATGCTATTCGTAGATAAGATGAACGATCTCCCTGTGTGGTTCGAGTCGGAGAACACCAACTCCGCCGTGAAGAAGATCTTCCTGCCGATGCCGGACGGAGACTTCCGTGAGACATACTATCACAGGGAACTTTCTGACCTAATGGAACCCATCGAGGACCAGCACGAGTTCAAGAGGAAATTAACCAAGTACACCTCATTCACGGAGAATTTCTCCCTCCGCCGTCTTCAGCAGCTCAAGGCGTTCATACAGGCGGAATCCCCCAAGGAGGGCAATGATTTCATGCTTAAACTCGGGGCCATTGACCGGACCGTATTCAAGTTCAACATCGGTCATTCCACTGATCCTTGGAAGAGAGCAGGTCTCAGGGACGCTATCCGCAATATGAAGGACGAGATCGAACGTGAGCTCAAGGGACAGCCCGAAGCCATCGACACGGTTGTAACTTCGCTTAAAGCGGCCGTTTCCGGCATCAACACCACCAAGAAGAATGACCGCAGACCCAAGGCGGTGTTCTTCTTCGCAGGCCCTACCGGAACCGGAAAGACCGAGCTCTCCAAACAGATTGCAGGCCAGATTTTCCAGAGGAAGGATGCCATGATCCGCTTCGATATGAGCGAATTCAGGGAGGAGCACACCGATTCAAGATTATTCGGTGCACCCCCCGGATACGTAGGATACGAGAGCGGAGGAGAGCTTACCAGAGCTATCAAACAGAACCCCTTCTCTATCGTCCTTTTCGATGAAATTGAGAAGGCTAGTCCCAGGATCTGGGACAAGTTCTTGCAGATCCTCGGAGACGGACGTCTCACTGACGGAAAAGGAGAGACTGTATCCTTCACGGAATCTATCATCATCTTCACTTCCAATCTGGGAATGACGTCCCAGTACGACCCCAGTGACATGCGTACCCAGGCCATGATTGAGAAGAACAATAAAGACATCGCCGAGACCGTAGCGGCCCTCAGAGCCGGCACCACCGACAGAAAGGCAGCCGTGGAACGCCTCTATGAGCTGGAGAAGACCAAGGCCAACCTCGAGGGACTCAAGTATGCGTTCTTCAACCATGCATTATTCCAGGAGTTCCATGATGATCTCCACGGTTCGGCGGAGAGAGTGTTCAACTCCTTTGTCGCTGACCAGGTTAAGAACCGTATCAAGCTGTATTTCGACAGCATCGAGCGCCGCGAGGTCATGGGACGTATCGGAGATAACAATCTCGTCGTGTTCAACTTCTTCAACAAGGATGATGCTATCACTCTGGCAGAGATGGAGATCAAGAAGTTCTGCACCGGTCTGAAGGAGGATAACGATAACCATCTTGACCTGGAGATTTCGGATGCGGCCATGGATTACCTTCGTAACCATGCCTCCGCCCCCTCCGTTCTCGAATTCGGAGGAAGGGGAATCGTGGAGAGCATCGACAAGATGCTCAGTGCCCCTGTAAGCAATTTCATCTTCGAAAACGAAGGGGAGGGCCTGAGGGCTCGTGTGGATGTTGAGGACGGAACTTTGGTGGTAACCCGTATATGACTCTGGAGTTGGGGGACAGGGAACTCTTTGTTCTTGCGGAGTTCCTTAACAGGGACGGTTCGGAATCCGGAACTGACATGCTGTTCGAGTACTGGACAGACAGGGATAGGTTCATGCATACTAAGAAACTGTTCGGTACTGTTCCCAAAATTGATTCTTTGAATGAGATTCAATATGTGTTCGCTACGGAGCATATTTGCGAGAAGGTTTACATCTCGATGAAGAAGTTCATCACAGGGCCCGTTTGCGGTCCCGGTTCTCCCACCGGTGAGTTTGCCCCGGAGGTTATCACATCCGGTCGTGAACTGATCTCTCGGATGGAGTCCTTCCGTACCCTTAGTCCCAGGAGGGGCTGGGAATCGTTCTTCAAAAGGCTGTCTGAATGTGCGGTCGGGCTCATACGCGAACTGAACAGCCTCACATACATGAACGCCGGTGGCACCTATGTCCATATTAGCACCAATACCGATGCGGACCACGTGTTCTCCGTCAAGACCGAATACCACGAAAGATCTGGAACTTACTTCGTGTTCGAGGGCTGAGCATGGCAGAGACGATACGCTTGTACATCCACAAAGGGGAGGTCCTGGTATCCGTCACTTCCGAGTCGGTGTTTAGATACACTCAGAAGATGCTCGAGTCCTCCGCGGGTTGCAAAGAGTTCTGCCAAGAGTATCCCGGTATGAAAGAACTCGCAGAGTTCATCGGTCGCAGAGAAGGCGGCGAATTATACAATTCCAAAAGTGCCAGAGAATCCGCGTGGAAACGCATCGTCGAGGAGGTTGGACAGAGTGGCGGCAGCGAGAGATGGTACCGTTACAAGGAGGACGAGAGGGATTTCGAATTGATTCCTGAAGGCATCCCCAAGGATTACCAGGAAAGGGAACTACCTATGCCTGAGGTCCTCAGGCCTGAAGGCGTGAAACCAATCAAGTTTGCGAAGAGGTGGATTTCGGAGAATATAGATTTCGACCTCTATGTCTATGGCAGATGCGACACCTGCAAAGATGAGGTCCTTGGAAGAAAAATCGGAGACACCTGTTACTGTGAGTCTGGTCACAAGATGGGCCTCATCGAATACGAGGGAACCAGGGACGGAGCCCTTCGTCACGCCTATCAGAAGAACTCCGGTCGGAAGGATGATAGTATCGACCGTCTGCATACGGCTTGCGATCGCTATCTTTATGATATCGGGAGATCGTTCAAGGCCACCTGGTATGATTGTCTGGAACTTCATAAGTTGATCTACAGCAGATACGAATGGGAACGCATCTTCACTTACCACGACGGAGAGTTCGGTTTCAATGATTACTATCTGAGTTATCTGAAGCTTTTCGAGAAGGATAGGGAGCACTGCGCTATCTATGAGGAAAGCAATCGCACCGTCCAGGAGTATACTAGGGATTCCCTCTCGGTGTCGGCAGCGTTCTATCGTTATCTGATAAAGAATGGACTCATCCCGTCTGATTCACCCATTAAGTGGATGGTCTATGGCAAGGTTGTCGAAATCAAGAACACATGCGAACTGGCAGAGAAGATCGCTGACCCCTCCGAACAGGAGTATTTGGAAATCTTCGACGATTTCAACTGCAGGCATTTCTTTAGAAGGCCCGACGGGGGAATTTATAAGCCTTCCCAGAAGTCGTTAATGGTCTACGAATGGACCGGACGGTTCGTTATGTTTCCACGCGGTCAGACCCCAGTGGATATGGGCAAGGATATGCTGGCACATTTGACGGATCTCGACGGAAGAATCAGTCAGAGATTCGAATTCCTCACGGGAAGCATCATGGCGGATCGCGACTTCAGAACGAGAATCGAGTCCGACTGGAACATATCTTTCGGACAGTTGATAATGGAAGAGGATGACGACGGATATGATGTCCTATGTTTCCTTGATTTCATGATGTCTCCGAAGAAGGTAATGCGCTACAAATCTCTCAGTATACCAGACGGATCCGATGGAATCAGAGCGATTACTGCCATCGTCATAGACGCATATCTCAAACGCGACAGCGAATCCCTGGAGAGATATTCGGAACTCAAAGCATTGGCACATCATAAGGAACTGTGCTCGGCCCTCAACACCCTTAGAAATACGACAGTTACCTGCAAGAACGGCAGAGGGGATATCATCGAGCGTTTTACCGACATACTTGCTTACATCGACGGGAACTGTTCGTTCGATAAGGGAGGTATCCCCAATCTGAGGATGTACCTGATTTTTGCTGTTGCATCTGGCGAAGGAACGAGGATTCCCGTGTTCTTCAGAGGTAGATCCGGTACTATCGGCGAACTGGTCAGGTATGCGGTAGCTTCTGGGATCATAAGCAATTTCATACAAGACCCAGACATGCGCAGCACCATGGATTTCATCATCAGGCTGGGCAACGATACGGGTTACGATGGTCTGAGAAAGAAGTCATTGGATAAGTTCGAAGAAATCTATTCCAAGGTTTCGGAGTTCGACAAGAGCTTCGACAACCTGCTTCGTTCCGTATCCGGGATGAATGCGGAGAGGGGCAGGCGATTATGATGATGAATAAACACAATCGAAACACTGTTAATAGGGAAAAGGAGAGAATAGCATGAGCGGACCCAAATATTATACTGTGACCGTGAACGACGGAGAGAATGCCATGGAGGTATACCGCCGTATGTCCAACTTCCAACAGGGAGTCATTGTGACTGTTAGGGGGAACAAACTGGACTTTACGGTATCCAACGACGCATGGCTCAAAGGCGTCGACCGCAGTTTCCTGGAGAAACAGGTCAAAGCGGCCGAGCGGGAACTCTCCAACGAGCGCAGGCTGGCAGAACTTCTCCGTAAGAGTAGGCAGGACGAGATAAGGTGGGCGGAAGAGATGAGGTCTCGCATTAATGAAAGCTATGAGGCCGCATGTCAGAGCATGGAATCGGAGATTGACAGAGTCAGAGGGAGGGTAGAAGCGATCCCCTCCAGCATCCCTTCCCAGATCTGCAACATCGATCTCTCTCCTGAGAAGGACAAGCTCCTAACGAAGCTCGAGGCCCGTAGCAAGGATTACAAGACCATCTCCCAACAGCGTGACAAGCTGCTCCGCGAACTCGATGAATATTCCAGCAGAATCAGCAGTGCCGAATCCCTCGACAAGTTTAACAAAGTCAAGAAGAAACGTCCCAGGAGCAGATTCGAATCAAGATTCGACCTTTCGGAAATATCGAAGCTGGAACAGAGTGCTAACATTCTCAAGGCCCGTGCCGATGATGTGGTTAAAAGGCTCTCTAAACTGGATGCGGAACTCAACAAGGAACCTCTGAATCAGTATAAGGATCGTATCGTTGGGAGGATAAAGACGCTTAATCTTCTGTCAGAGGATGCTTTCAGCAATATCGACGGAATCATCGGAGAAATCAGAAAGGAACACCAGGCACGCATGGAAGACCTCCGCAGGATGCAGGAGGAATCCCGTTCTCAGAGCGAGATTGAATCTATGAACCGTGCATTGGACTCCCTCAGAGAGATACTTGTGAATGAACGGGAGGATTACCTCACTAATGTGGACGTACATACAGATGCCAGTGGGGAGAACGGAGCCCTTCTCGGCGAATGCCGTTCCCTCATTGAGCAGATTGAATCCAAGGAGTATCTCGACAAAGACCTTACCGAGAGGTTGGAAGATAGCAAGGCCACTCTAGAGACCCTGGCCTTCCGCATAAAGACTGCCTCTGCTACCAAGCATCTGCAGGTAATGAAGACGGACCTGACAGAGTTGGAGGTGGATTCGGAGGAATGTTCGAAGAAATATGCCGAATACCAGGAGGCCAGAGACCATTATCTGGAGGCTTACGGAAGGTTCATTTCTGTCTTCGGTTCGGAGAACAAGGCTTTCGAGGATATGAGGCAATACATCAATCTTACCGACTCCGTGTTCTCTATGCGCAGTGCGGACACGGTCATTGCCGATCTCAGAGAATACACTGATGAGATCCTGTCTGTGTGCGAGAAAGCCCTGAAAGAGCAGACATACAATCTCCTCTGTACCACTTTCAATCAAAGCGAGGATTCGGAACAGTTCGAAGCATCCAAGAAGGATGGTGAGAAGCACACCTACTTCGTGAAGAAAGACAAGGCATACCGGGGTGTTCTCTTCGATATTTGCAAATCAGACCAGGTGTCGGTCTCTCCGCGCATGGTGGAGCTAAGCAACGGCAGAAGACTGATCACTCCTGACGGTCTCCAGAAACTTTACGATTCCTGTGGATGGTCCAAGGAGATGGAGGAGCAGTGTGGAGACTATTTAGTGGGGGTAACTGCAACGGAGGCTCCGCAGGAGGTCCGTCAGGCCATGTCCAGTGCGGAGAACATAATCCAACTCACCGAGGAGCAATCGAGAAGGTATCTCGAGGCTATGGGCTACACTGAACAGGAGATGGCCGAGTGGGGCTACCCTGTCTCCAAGAGCAGGAGCGGAGGAGCAGGATCCACAGCATCTGGCACTGTTGAAAAGAAACAGGAGATGAGGATGGATGCAGATAGGTAAGATCCTCTATCCCGTGACCACGCTGGGTCCCGGAACCCGCTTGGGCGTATGGACCACAGGGTGTGACAGGAGATGCAAAGGGTGTGCCAATCCCGAACTTCAAGTCAAGGATCCGTCCAAGGATTATCCTATAGTCGAGGCGGTTGAGAAGTTGCATGACTACAGGATTGACGGGGTCACCGTTTCCGGGGGCGAACCCTTTCTCCAGGCCGAAGAACTTAGACGGCTGATATCTCTTCTGAAGGAGTGGGGGATAGACGACATCCTTGTATTCACAGGTAATACCATCGAGGAATTGAAATCTATGAATAATGAGGATATAGATTACATTCTCTCCAATATTGCGGTCCTGGTGGACGGAGCATTCGTGGAATCGGAATATATCGAGGACCCTCTCAGAGGTTCGGCCAATCAGAGGGTCATCGTCCTCAAACCCGAGTACCAGGAAGCATACGATGAGTATCGGTCCAACGCAAAAGCCATCGATGTGTTCAATTTCGGGAACGAGACACATTTCATTGGAATCCCAAGTCCCGGATACGATGAGTCATACAGGAGATATCTGAATGGGGGCAGAGAATGAGTGAGTTCTATTTTGATTACGAGTGTGTTTCCATGGCCGGTAACGGCCAATCCTCCCTCAGAGCATTGGATTTCTACCTATTCCAGAACTATGATCCCGCCGGAGCCATGACTGTACAGGTTCACATTCCTGCGGAATTGCAGAAGAAGTACTGCGGAGCTCGCTTGTACACCAGTACATACGGTGTGGAGGTCCCCGATGACCTGGATAATAAGAATTATCAGTACATCCCCTGCAAAGACGACGGAAACGATAACCCTTATCTTATCAGTGATGACAACTGCATCTTCCTGCAGGGTGACAGCGGAGAGATTTCCGGCACAGGGGTAATAGCTTTCATAGAGGGCAAAAAGGAGAATCCCCCGCTCCTTGAGAACATGTACAAGTACTCCATTAATTTCGTGAGGAAGGACATTATCTCTTATAGGATTCTCGAAAAAGAACAGAGCATGCAGATTCAGGTAGTCTACAATGTCCTGAGAAAGGACACGACTCTTTTGCTCATCAAGAAAACCGGTTCCAAACCTATTATGGTAGGCGATTGCACACCCGAACATTGTGTCACAGTAGATGGGGAGCCAGTATGCATCGTACTAAAGGCCAGTCTAGGGAAGAATAACAGGTTTGCAGATACATTCCGTGTGGATCACATCAAAGGGGATGATTTCAGACTCATTTTCAAGAATCCGGAGTACAACGAGTACTACATGCTCGTGGATGATTCAGATTTCACCATCGAGGATCGTAAGGACCGCAAGCACGCTATCAATTCCAGGGAGCGTGCCCGTTTGGATAAGGTCAAGAGATGCCCCTACTGTGGAGACGCGATCGTACCATGTAAGTCCGCAAGAAAGGGTTCCATCATTACATGCGATGGAAGGCGGCTGGAGTTAGCTGTGGCAGATAACTTCAAAGGAAGGGTCACCATGGTCTGCGGAAAGAACCTGGAGGAGGAATCCAAGGGAAACCTCGATGTGAAATACCCAATCATTCCTGAGAACTACTTCCGTAAGCCGTCGGTGAACATCGTTACCGTGGGATTCCCCTCATCAGGAAAGACCATCTTCCTTTCATCCCTTATCAATATGAAAGGAAAGGGAAATGAGATGAGGACTAGCAACTCCCACATCTTTTCCAAGATTGCCGAGGCTTACGGATCCAAAAAAGATCTTTCTGTTGTTCAGATACCTTATTACAATGTGGAGGTAAACAATAACACTGCATCCCTTTCGGACCGGTATGAGATGATTCGCAGCAGTTCCCGTGACAATATCTTGAAGAGATATTCCATGAGTGTAGGAGAGATGGTGGAAGGACACACTCCCTTGGCTCTCGCAGACAAGCTTGCTTGGAATCCCGTAGGATTCAAGATCGGAAGTCTGGGTCATGCTTATTTTTACGATGTTCCGGGAGAGGTATTTACCACGGCATACTCTGGAAACCTCCATTGTTTCGACGTTGCAGACTGTTTCATCGCAGTCATGGATGGGGACAAGAATCCTAAAGATGCGGTGGAAAATCTGGCGAACGCACTTGCAAAACTAACAGTACTCTCTGGTAAGAGATCGAACCTCTCGGAGGTCCCAATTGCAGTTGTATTCACCAAACATGACAAGCGTCTGGTGGAGTATATCGGGAACGAAAGAACCGGTATCGAGAATTGCTTCGACACCAATTGCCACGTCACAGTGGAGGATATGACCTCCCTTATCTACAGCAGCAGACATTACGAGAACAGTGAATTGGAACTCCACATCGAGCGTTCCAGTTATGAACTCGAGCATTTCCTAAAATCGGGTGATGCGGACACTGTAAACAAATACCAGAATCTGAAGCGTGAGTACCACAACATCAAGTTTTTCTCTTGCTCCGCACTCGGAAAGAGCAATAGTCTAGGAGAAGCCGTGAACCAGTCCAAGATGGTCCTGTACAAACCCAGGCGTCTTCGTTTGGAACTCCCTATCATCTGGCTCATGTATCAAAAGGGACTGATACCGAGGTGAGATTATGGTTAGGATAACAGAATGCATATTCGGATATCTGGTCTCCAACGATTATACCGGTGAGCGTGCCGAAGGAGAAGGTATTTATGATCTTACAAAGGGCACCGAGTACGGGGATATATCCCTCATCAGCAATGCGATTGGTTCCGCTGGATGGGCCGGACTGTCCAGAGTCGACCGCATTAAAGGAGTATGTGCGGATTCCGACACAGGAAGCATAACCTTAGATTACGCCCTCCGTTCGTTTTCATATGTGCCAGCGGATGGTCGTAGGCCCAATCTGTTCAGGTGTAACAAGCTGAGGCCCTCCCTGAAGGATCGCCAGTTCCGTGGCTACAAGGAGCTGTCGGACGGATTGATGTTTGATGCCATTCCCGAGAGATTCTATGCTGTGGATCTTATGGGGTTGACCTTCGTGGGAGATATTCCTTTGGAGGCCGATATCGACAAAGTTGTGGAGGTGAAACCCTCAGGTCTTCCAGAGAGGTCCTTTTCCGACATTGTATCTTCATCCCTATCTTCCAACGATTTGAAGGGCGTGGACATTGAAGCGGTTGTTGGCATCCTGTGTAATTTGGCAGAGGCCAGGAAGCAGAAAAAGACACTCTATCTCGTATACGAGCCAGGTGATTACCAGGATTTGGAGAAACTAATCAAACTTGCCTTGAAATTGCTTCCGTGTAACTTAGCAAACTCGATCTCGTTCATCACCTGTTTCGGTGAACGCGGTAGTGCTAGAGGTTACGATATCTGTGGAGTGCCTACCGCTGACAAAGACGTCATGCACAGTCTGACCGACGGAATTGTGTTCTGCCCCATGTCAGATGAACCCGACCTCAGCATGAATGGTTTCGGACTGCTGAAGGGCATCATCGACAACGGGGATGTGGATACCTGGGTTAATGTCATCGTCCGCGGTTCAGGAATACTCGGAACCCTAGACGATGTCGAGGCCATTGTTCCTCTCATCACGAGTATTCGTGCCACCACTGCGGTCGATCCAGTCACAGCTTTGAATGTAGCGAGTTCGAAACTAAAGGCAATTTCGGAAAGATATGCAGTACTCACCCAACTGTTTGACAATCCTTTCGCAAGGTTGAAGCTGCAGGAGACTGTCAGAAGCGCTATATTGGCCTCCGGATCCATCTCTGAGCAACGGTATCGTGAGAAGATTCTCCTGTCTCTTAAAAAACTCAGTGAGACCCCTCCGGAGGGACTGAAGGAACAGGACAGGACAACTCTTACGGATCTTCTGATAGAATCCGTCATTGGGCTGAACGGATCCGACCGGACTGATCGGTTCAGGTTCGTCACTGATAAGCAGGCAGAGATAGATTCGTGGATTCATGAAAATCCCGCTGCATTCAAAGGATGGCTTGAAGCGTATGATCAGACACTCATTACATTCGTCAGGGAGTACGCATCTGCTACAGGATACGGCGAGATAGCCCCTGATCTCTTCATGAGGCTTATCAAGACGCTCTTCGATATAGGGTGCGGTTCGTATCGTCTCATGGACGAACTTGTCTACTTGATTCTTTCCAAGGCAGATTATTTCGAGATACTCATCGAAGCCGCATTTGCCTCGCAGTCCCTCGATCCCAAGGACAGGGCCAACTGTGTGTTTAGGTATATGGAGGAGCAGTACAAAGTCAACAGTAGCAATAGGGCGTACAGCAGAGAACTCATCAGAGCCTTTGTTACTGTGGCAGAAAAGTATGGGGCAGTGAAGGATCTGATGCCAGTAGCGCTTACCAGGTATCCCGTGCATTCCTCTGAATTTGCCGATTTCCTGGCGGCGACCATGCTGGAAACTTATGTCCCCCCACTTGATAGACACACCGTTACCGAAATGTGCCAGCGTTTCGATTCCATTGGAGATGTATTGGGTGCAAACCCCACATTGAATACTCTCGAATTCAATTACAGCTATTTCCTGAATAACGTTGTTCCCGATTACAAGGATGTGTTCAGGAATACGCGCAGTCCCGAGATGACCGGCACTGTCATGGATGGTTGCAGAAGGATGTTGGATGCATTCAGCGATAGGAGATTGGCAGATTCGGACATCCCTAAACGTGAGGAATTTATCCAGGAAATCGAGGCTTTCTTGGATCGTCAGAAGACCATCGAGGAACAGAAGACCACGGAGAAATCCCTACGTGATTTCCGTGTGGATTTCATCATCCATGAGCTGAGTTTATTGGATGCCAGGACGGTTAACGAGATCTTCTGGAAGTTCAGTATCAATCCAATTGAAGATACTATGCCGAACAGCAAATTCAATGACGAGAACGTCAGAAAGTTCCTGTGCGGGAAAACCAATCCTGAGAGGAAGAGGGACTTTTGCAGAGTGGTGACCTCCGAAAGGAAAAAGGTCAAGGCAATGTATGCCGTCTCGGGAGTCGCTGTAAATATTGTGCTGGCACTATTGTTCTCATTAGCCATGTCTGCAGTGGTTTTTGTGGCGGGGTATTTGATTAATTCCTATCTCAGTGCAGGGTATCACGCATCGATATATGTGTTCGCAGCCATTCTGACTTTCTTTGTGAGCATCATTCTCTATATCGACAGTTGGAGACTCAAGGGAACCCATAACGTCCTTCTGAGGGCAGTATCTCAGACCGTAATCCTTATCGTGATAGCGATGACGCTTTATGTTCTGACGCAATGGGTGCTAATGAATATGCTGAGTTGAGGTGAGAATATGAATGGATTGTATTTTGATAGGAAATCGGTAAAGATATTCACCATCCTTCTTGCGATCGTGGTCGTGGCCTCAATCGGAGTCGCTGCATTCTCTCATTTTTATTTCGGACATGAGACGCAGGGGAAGGATACGGAATTCACGGACAGTCTCACCTTGGGTTCTTCTTTTACGTTGGATGAGGTCCTCAGCAGTCAGAATTATGGTTACAAATGGGTCCGCGGAGATAATGTTGAGATAGAAGTGTTCGCTGAGAGCACGAATGGAGATGTGACCAAAACGGAAGGAATCCTACAGTATGATTCCGGTACCCAGAAGTTCAATGTTATAGGAGTATCCGGTGGCCATATAACATTCACAAGCACAGAAGATAGGTCGGTAAAGTTCACAATTCCTTTCAAAACTATCTTCAATGAACCCCTTATAGGTCAAATGATCACCAACGGTTATGCCGAATCGAGTTTTGTCACCAGCGGCGTGATGACTGCAACCGATTTAGCCAGCATGACAAAGTTGGAGACCAATGCTATCGGGGAGGTAGATTTCTCCGATCTCAAGTCATTCACCGGTATCAAGACCCTGATTTTCACCAATCCTTCCGACATCGTGAAGATTAAGGACAATTCGCTTCCGGATAATATCGATATCCTTGTGAGTTCTTCCAACGTAGGAGATTATTCCAATTACTATCGGGACAGCGGGTATCTTCCGCACATCTTCGCCAATACCGATACAGAAGTCTCTGTGAACTGTATTGCTAATGGCGGCACTTTCGCCAACAGCGATACCGGGTTTTTCACAGTTCCGAGTGATTCTGCCGTTAACGTGACCGATCTCTTTGCAATCGAGCGCAAGGGTTACATTTTCGGCGGATGGGTAATCGCTGGGACTACCACTGAGGTGTCAGGTAGCTATCAGTTCACTGAGAATACCGCTCTGGAGGCCAGGTGGCAGCCCATTAAGTATACTGTCCAAGTCAACTATGATAACGGAACGGGTACTGTTATCGAGAGAGTCTTAGAATATGATCAGGCGGCTTTTGACCCATTCCTGGGAAGCACCCCAATTTATGACGGGTATTCATTCAGAGGGTGGTCACTCGTTGCCAATAGCTGTGCTCCAGAGTATCCTCAGAGCCTATCCAACATAACACAAACAGATGGTGCAAGTGTTGTACTCCACGCAGTCTGGGTATGTGACGAATACAAAATCAGATACAATGTAGATAGCACGCATAAACAGTTAACTGAGACCATTTCTCTTGGTAACAAGTTTACCGTCAGTATCAGCAGTGAAAATCTAGCCATTCTCAACGGACTAGGGCCTTTCCTCGGCTGGACCACCGACCCATCCGTGCATTCTGCTGAGTATGTTCAGGATAGAGAATACGACGGTTTCGTTCTGGATCCCACCAAGGGAGGCATCATGGAGCTGTACCCAGTTTTCAATGAGGACCAGTACACCATAGTTTACTGGGCCGAGGGAGGATCCAGAACTCCTGCCAGCAGCGTTCACCAACACGGAGACACTTTCAATCTGAGTACTGATACCGACCGCAGAGGATACAAGTTAGTCGGGTGGAAGGACAACGCTTCAGGGAAGACCTATGGTTTGGTTGACGTCACTCCTATCGTGGATGGTCTCAAGTTAGAGTTACATGCGGTTTGGAGTGTAAACAAGTTCAATATCGAGCTGAGGCAGGGCAGTACGGTCTTGGGCGAGGCAGTTGCTGAGTATGGAAATGGCTTAACTTTCAACAATGTACCTCATAGTAAGGGTTATGTTCTCTCTGGAAGTTATAACGGAGCCTCCATCGGTTCCTATCAATATTCCGGATCGATATTCACTCTCTCAGCTTCGGATATTTCGAGAATATATTCGAAACTGGTATCTGGTACTACTGATCAGGAGTTCTCTTCAACAAGTCCTGTCGTAATTCAGATGAACAGTAGTGCTAAGGTCATCAAGGTAACATTTTATGAGGCCAGGGCCAGCGGACCATACTATATCGACTTCGGAAGCTACTACTACTTCCCTGATGCCAATCCTCCCAGCGGGTATCATTTCGAGGCGTGGGTCAGGAGTGATAATACGGTGGTGAATGAAAATAGCAGGGTCAACCTTGATTATGATCACTCTATCACTGCGAAATATGAGATAAACGGATGTTTCACTTCCGATGCCACCGTTATGATGGCAGATTATACCGAGAAGGGTATTGCCGACGTCCATGTAGGTGACATGGTGCTGGCATTTGACCATTTCAGCGGAGAATGGGTTTCTACCCCGGTAATCCACGCGTTCTCTTTGGAGAAAGGAGAGTATTCTGTACTGGATCTTCATTTCGATGACGGCAGCACGGTCTCAGTCTATCAAGCCCACGGATTCTACGATTTAGATACCAACAGGTATGAGATGATTGATATGTACAACGTCGAATCATATCTCGGAGACAGTTTCGTGAAGATGGTCAACGGTAATTTGGAGTCTGTAACTTTGGTTTCCTATGAGAATACCTCCAGGACAACAACCATTCATTCCATAATCACGGCTTCCTGTATCAACAGCGTGTGTTATGGTATGATTTCGGTTCCCGATGATCTCGATGGACTTTTCAACATATTCGAGTATGGTACTGGAATGGTCTATGACTCCGAGGACATTTCAGAGAGTCTGGCACTTTATGGTTACGAAGACTATTCCAACTGGTCATCCTATCTGTCAGAAGAGGAGTTCTATGCCTTTAACGGGATGTATGCCAATGTGATGCTTGGAAAGGGCTTGACCACAATGGACGCTCTACTGAGCCTCGTGGACCTTCTGAGGGAAGAACAATGAGCAGTCAGGAAGCAAAGAGGAACTACTATGCGGAAATCCTGAATGAGGAAGACCGGGCATTTTACGAGAAATGCCTAAGTCATATTTCCCGTGGGAAGTTTTCAATCACTGGGGATGTCGGCGATCCGGAACGTATAGATGAGGCCAGTAACGGTATCATGACTGCAGTCATAATGGGCTGTCCGGAACTGTTCTTTCTTGACCAGAATGTTACGTTCACATACAGCGGAAGCAAGCTGACCTTAACTTTTGCCAACAAGTACCGCGATAGAGACCTGGTGGAGATGAATCGTCAGCTTGAGGCGGAGATAGACCGTATCTGTAAGAAAATCGCTACTTACAAGACCACCTACGAGAAAATCTACCGCCTTAACCAGTACCTCTGCCGGAGAGTGGAACCCATCCTCAGTGCGAAATCGAAGTATTCCGATGCGTACGCGGCATTAATCGACAGGAATGCAAGATGTGAAGGATTCGCCAAAGCCGCAAAACTCATTCTGGATAAGCTGGGTATAGAGTCATATCTGGTCGACGGAGATGCGGACACCGAGTATGGCAGGATCGCTCATGCATGGAACCTCATTATGTGTGACGGAAAGGCATACCAATTCGACTTTACTTGGAATGCATCTCTGTTGGTTAACAAAGCTCCTGGAATTGCATACATGTTCCTGAATGACGAGGACATCTCGGTGGATCACCATACCGAATATGTGTTTCCGCAATGCACTGACGGTTCACTCGAACCGTGGAATGTCGCCAACGGGGCGATAAAGTATATCTCAGACATGTCAAGGGCAAAACCGATACCCATAGGGCACGATTATATCGTGCCGATCAGATTTACAGAGCCGATGGATGCTCGTGACGTGAATGACCACTGTTTGGAATGGGCAAGGAGCGAATTGTCCCCGCAGAACATCTCACAGAAGCAATGTGCCAGATTCGTCCCGAGATTGAATGTGGTGCTGTATTACTTCCTCAACGAATGAAGTGTAGAGTTGTCGTGTTGCTTTATTGTCAGAGAGTTCTTATTCTATGATGCATGACATTAATAATGTAATAGTGCATTCTTCGAGACATATTCAGTGCATTATCTGAATTCTTCAGAGAGGAATAGGCATGGATGAGAAAGTTTTGATTGCAATCGTTACAACTGTTGCAGTCCTTGCTGGTTTAGGAGCTTTTTCATCCGATAGTGCCGCTGAATCTGATAGTTTCATCGGTTCAACCGATTATAATCATTATTATCATGATTCGATAAGGAATGATAATGTTAAGCGGATTTACAGTGCCATTTCCGGATTATCGGGAGATGAGACATCAATTAAGATTGATTTGGATGTCTCGTTGTTATCTCAAAAAAACTATCCAACCACTGCCGAACAAAGAAATCAATTAAATGGGGAGGTAATCGGATGGTATAATCAAGCTATTGCTGCGTTGTATCTAGAAAACTATTGGATTTATCGGATTAATCTCGATACTGCCACATACAGTATACATTACGATGGCTCGGACAAAAAGATCACCAGTTGCGACATAACAGTATCATTTGATGTAATCGAAAGTTATCCAACTCAATCAATCGCTAACGAAGAATTACACAATGCAATAGTCCAGGCGCAACAACAAATCGATTCCACATCAATTCTATCGGCCGTAACGGGGATTCATGACTATGTTTGCAATCTTTTAAGCTATGCCAAACCCAATGAGCACACCGCAGAGATGGATTCAGTTTATACGGCTCTGGTGGGGAATCACGAGGTTGTATGTCAGGGTTATGCAAGGACATTTAAGATGTTATGTGATGAATTCAGTATTCCTTGTGTTATTGTTTTTGGAAAGGGTACGCAGTGGACCACTTCCGAACTCCACATGTGGAATGAGGTCAGGATGGAGGATGGTAAATGGTATCTGGTGGATTGCACTTGGGATGATAACGCTGCAAATGGCAGTATCTATCTTTTATCAGGGGTATATTCCTCTACACATTGTGACACTATAGTTCAAACATCTCATGTTTCTTTTCTAAGCGAATATGGTTTCTTAGAACCAACTCTCAGCAGGTTCTCCTATGGATATATAGTCGAGCAAGGTAGTTGCGGAGAGAATCTTATCTGGGAACGCGGGGACGATGAGGCGATATATATTTCTGGGACGGGAAAGATGATCGATTATTCTGAATCGAATACTCCGCCATGGGGCAAAAATGTTCGTAAAGTCTTAGTTTTCAACGGAGTAGAATCTATCGGAGAGTACGCCTTTACAAATTGCGATAGTTTAGAAATTGTTGAGTTCGCAGATTCGGTCACCACCATAGGTCAGATGGCATTCTACAAGACAGGAATATCTTATGTGATTTTGTCTGAATACATAGAACATATTGGAAAAGGAGCCTTTTCTGCATGCCGTAACTTATCCTATATCGTCGTTAATGAGAACAATTCTAAGTTCTGTACTGATAGCGGTCTATTATATTCAAAAGATTTGTCTACACTGTATCTCTATCCGGCAGGTTTGCATATGGATTCGGTAGAACTTCTTGATACGTTGATTCATGTGCAGGAATTGGCCTTCTCTTATACCATAAATTTGAAACTGATTTCTGTCAGGGAATCAAATCCATACTTGGCATCTATAGAGGGTTTGTTGTATGAAAAAAACACCAAAACTCTTTTAGTTTGCCCCTCCGGTTTCCTCAATGAAAGCATATATCTCTCAGAAGAAACACAAGCAATCTCTGGATATGCATTTTCAGGCTGCCTGAATATTAAGTCAATTTATATTCCCAATATAAAATCAATCGGAGCAAATGCGGTAAGTGATTGTGATGGTATTAATGAAATATCCTTCGGGGTAGATATTTCACAAATACAAACTAACTCATTCGAAGGATTTGTCTTTTATGATGAGGCCGGCCAGGAATTGCCCGTTAATGCTGACAATCTTTCGAACAGGCGGTTCATAAAAACTGATCATGCTTTCATTGAAAACAACAAGGTCCAAATCAGATATATTTATGGGATCGATAAACAGCAAGATATCATTTGTCAACTCGGTGATACGATTGAACCGATAGAATCTCCCGGCGATTATATCTCCGGCCATTATAAGTATCAATTCTTAAATTGGTCCGGATTACCGCCAGAATCAGTTGCCAGATTAGATTCTGTGATTACTGCCGAGTATCAATGTATCGCCTTGGAATATACGGTCACGTTTTGTGACTCTTTGAAAACAGTTTCAGTAACATATTCAGCAGAAAATATTAATCAATTTACAGAACCCGATGTATCCGAGAAAGAGTACTACTATGCGTCGTGGGAACCCTATGTTTTAGAATATTCTGACATTACTGTGAACGCAATTTACACACCGCATATGTTTAAAGCATCATTCCTTAACGAAGGAATAATTGTTCATGAAGAATCAGTAGGATATGCTTGTCCCATACCGCTACCCGATATTGATCCAGTCAAGGAACAGGATGCATACGTATATTATGTCTTCCAAGAGTGGAAGGGGTACCATCCAGGGATGGTAATGGGTAGTTCGGATATTTCTTTTGATGCAAATTATCGTTCCTATGCGATACAACATAAAGATTATTCAGGGACGGGCAAACTAGTAATCCCTGATGAGGAGACATATATAACAAAGGCACTATTGAGTCAGATATCAGGTAGTGAGGGAGTTATTGTAATTGCCTGTCCCGATTGTATTATTACAGTGGATTCGATAAATTTAAACAATCTTGTAACGGGCGATACGGTTATTTTTTCAGAAAAGACATCAACTGAATACATAAGGTCAGAAGCAGATACACGCATTATTGGAGCATATCGTACGGTTGTCGAATCTGAAGCTCCTTTAGACTTGACCGTGTCTGTACAAATAGAATTGTCATCAATCGGTTCACCTACCATGAACGGATTACATGTAATGTTGGTATCTGATGGAAGTTATTCGAAAGAGTTATCCTACACGCTCAAAGACAACACTATATCCATCAATGTGCCTTCTAATCAGTTGTTTGCCCTTGTGCAGGCTGCCCCATCCTCGGTTGGAAACGATTACGGCAATCTTGTGATAGTATCATCATCTTTGGCAATTATGATTATTGCACTTTTGATCCTTAGCGTGAGTCGGAAAACGTGATGTGGGAGTTTTAGTCTCTCAGATATTTTAACAATTCTTCAAGGTTAGCCTCAATTGTCTCGCAAATCTCTTTCACAGTTAAGAATATCTCCCCCCGGGGGGGTTCCTGCAATATTTTATCGACAATGAATTTGTAGCAGAGGGTGCCAGAGTTATTACCATTGATTTCAATAAAATATGCGCCTTCTGTGGCAAAATCCGCGTTGAGTTTATTGAGCGCTTCATACCCGCGATTGAGGCGGTCTTTCGGAATCGTGGGAACAACATCTTTCAGGTGTGTAATATACCAGATGCTGCCTTCATTGGGGATTATCGTGATTTTTTCCTCTATTCCTGCAATGGGGTGGCGCAATTCGAAGTTGCCATTCACCATTGTAAAGTCAATCTCACACTAGTTGAGACATTTACGTATTATTTTACAAATCGTTGGTTTGTTTATGTAGTACCGTTCCATAGGTAAACCTCCTAAGGAGCCCACCGTAATGGTGGTAAAGTGTTTAGAATGCCCTCCTTCCCCTGGCGTGCTTCTTCTTTGCAGAGTATATCAATCCCACACTAATGAGGAGTATCGCTCCAGACAAGATAATCGCCATATAGTTCGGAGTATAGGGTTCTTCATAGCCAATAACGTATGTTGATAGGTGGTTCGTTTTGAACGTGACGAATCCGTTCTCATATGTGCAATCTATCTTGTCAACAATCTGGCCGCCGCTAACGTAGTACACAACTAGATAGTCGGTATTCTCCTCCTCCGAAGGTTGGTAGGGGATAGTAATCGTTAAGAAACCGTCTCCGAACGACTTGTTGCTGCCGAAATCAATACTGAATGCGGCCCGATCTCCGATTAGGATTCTGTCTCCCGTGGACATGTCTTCGGGATTCAGCGAAGAAACGCTGAGAGTAGCATCAGAGATTTTTACGTGTTTCAGAGCATTATTATCCAAAGAAACTGTGGCAGTTCCAACTCTGAAGTTGAGTGACGTATCTGGATTGGTGTTCGCTGATTCTGTGATTCTCGATAGCTGAGCGCTAGAAATCACAGCGGTGTTACCAGATTCATCTACAGAGAATCCGTTATTCTGCTGAGATACCGATGCTGTTTCAATCCTTATAGCCCTCAAAGTCATGTTCGAGTAGACTCCTTCACCCTCCGTGTAATCGTCCCAATGGGAGAAGCTGTGTGTTTTACCATCAATGATGATGTCTTCGGGAGGGGCGATAAGTTCTATCGCAGCACCATATCTGTACGATCCTCCGGAAATGAGGTTCCCGTCTACGAGATACGTAATATCATAGAATATCGGAGAATACACATAAGTGATTGAATTGCCGTCGGTGGAAATGGTCATATCCTGTGCAGTAGTAGGGGAGTGGAATCCAGCAATCTGCAGTATCATTCCTTCAATCTTGTTTCCGTAGTAGGATATTCCTTGCAGGGGCGACGCGATTTCGGTACCCTCCTCATCGGTGTACTTGATTATGTACGGATAACTGTTCACAGTTGTGGTAGCCACAAAGACTATGTTGTTGGCAGGAACAGTAAACCATCCGTTCTCAATGGACACATCTGTGGTACTCCAATCTGTCACTGTGTATCCTTCTTTCTGGTATTTCTCATGAAGCTGAACACAGGTTGCATAGTCCCAACTTTCGGTCTCTCCAATCTGTTGTCCATCGACCTTGTAGATCGCGGTATACTGGTTAATGGTCGTGGATGCGGAGAATATGATGTTGTTTGCAGGTACGACAAATCTGCCCTCTGCAATCGTTACATCTGCCGTATCCCAACCTGTTACGGTGTACCCTTCCTTCTCGAATGGTGCACGGAGCATTACTTCGGAAGAGAAGTTCCACCATTCGGTCTCACCCTGCTTCTCTCCATCTACCAGATAGGTGACCGAGTACGTGTTGATTATGTAAACGTACGAGACCCGGTTCTCATGTATACCTATAATCATATCTTTTTGATCCGTAGGCGAGGTGTACCCAGTTATTTGCGGTATGCTGCAATCAATGGTGCACCCATAATCTGCAGATCCAGTAGTGGTCGGAGCTATTGAATTGCCCTCGCTATCGACATACTCCACAGAATAGGAATACTGGTTGATATCAAAGACGGCAATCAGACTGATGTCTCCGACAGAACCTTCGGCGATAACTCCGACGATGATTCCATTTTGACTCCAGCCCCTGAAGGTGTATCCTTCCTTTACAGCAGCGGCTAAATCGATAGAGCCAGTTTCCACGGTGTACATGGTCGGGTTGGCAGTCTGAACAGTTCCTCCGTTGAGGTTATAGGTAATCTTATAGGTATTTATGGACCACTTTGCGTAAAGCTCATATTCGCCGTACGATCCAACAGGAATGGTCTCAATCTTGTTGTTGAATTCAGGATCGAGATACCACCCAAGGAATGTGTAACCCAGTTTTTCAACGGCATCAAGTCTTTGTTCGATTCCGTAAACATAATGGGGGGAGTTCTCACCCATGTTTTCATCACTAATCCAATTGTTATAATGAATATGGAACTTGTACGCCTCCCATTTGGCATATACCGTCACATCTCCGACTGTTCCGGTCTGCATTCCCGACAGTTCAGAACCTTCGGCGAAGTTGGGGTCGGTAAACCAGCCAATGAAATTATAGAAATCTCTGGAGGGATTGTTCAAAGTGACCTCATCGAACATGGTGTAGTCCCTCGGGTCTTCCTCGGAGATGGATCCACCGTTTGTTATGTATGTAATGTTGAAATGAGAAATCTCCCATTTGGCATACATTGTTCTGTTACCGTATGATCCTGGCTCTATGGTATCCACTTTGACGCTGAATATATCATCGAGATACCATCCCATGAAATCGTAACCTATGCGTATCGGGTTAGAGAAGGACTTGATACCGAACACAGTGGAATAGATATCAGGGTTGGGGTTATTTGGATCCATGGTTCCGTCGAACATCACATATTGGATATCATAGGAAATGAGTCCCCATTTGGCGAACAACTGTAGATCTCCTATAGATCCAGATTCAATAGTCCAGATGCTAGAGCCTGTGTAATCGGCTGAATAGAACCACCCAAGGAAGTTGTACCCTTCGCGCTGAGGTGCATAGAGGTCGATATTCTCGGAGAACACCGTGTACGTCTGAGGATTGGAGCTGGAGTTGGAGCCTCCGAATATTACATAGTCTATTTTATAGACTCTCGAGTAGGTAATCAACAGAGATTTGTTGTCGTTCACTGTCAATTCGTAGAGTCCGTCGATATTCTTTTCCAAAGATTCCGATGTATCCTTATCGACCCATCCGACTGATATTTCCTGGACCGAGGATGTCGGGACAGTTGCGAAATACGGTAATATGATGCTGGCACCATTTGGAACAATCCTGTAGTATGTTCCGGTTACTCCTTCATACCAGTTCGAATTCATCGGTGAGCGGGACGTATCGTAGATTCCTCCGAGAACATCGAGAATAACATAATTCCATCTGTCAGCATCAAGCTGTATCTGGTAATATCCTTCGTCATTGGTGCCAGCTGCTTCAATGGCTGACCACTCAACAGTCATCAAGCTGACATATTCATCTTCGCTGGCAATCAGGCTGTTCACGATAAACGCTTTGAATTCGGAATCGGTTTTGTAGACGTCCAGAGTTTTGAGAAGGACTGTTTGGATGTTAACCGTACCCCAGAATGATCCGTTTTCCAGGAATGTTCCAGCATCCAGTATTATCTGTTCAAGGTTTGTACAATAGACAAAGGCGGAAGTATTGACCGCTTCCACATTCTCTCCAAGCTCTACACATTTGAGCCTATCCAACTCCACCAATGCGTATGGGCGAATGTGTATCTTGTGATTGTCAGAATTGATGAATAGCTTTCCATCATCCGGAATGCAGTTATTCAATACAACTATGAGTGCATCATACTCGTTTTGCAGAGCTATACCGTTGGTATATAGACCTCCATTGTTGAAGTACATATAGGCATTGCTGGCACTATGTTCTTCACCGAATGATATGATATCAATACTGCGCAGTTTTGACAGTTCACCAGAACTGACATCGTATACATTAGAATCCAGATTGAGGTCGGTGCAGTCCTCTGGTACAGCTACTGCCTGAACAAGTTTCCACAAGCCGTCTCCATTGATTGTGTAGAGGAAACCATTGTGGTCAGAGGCATAGTGTTCGTTCGTGCCAGTGAACGCCTTAAGCTCATACATGTTTCTAAATGTCGTCAATTCATTTATCTTTGAAATCGCAGCGGATAGTGTGATTTCTTCGATAGATGTAAGCTGGAGTACATATGCACCCAACTCAAGATTACCCTCCGCAGGGAATGTAATCTCTCTCAGGTTGGTGCAACCATTGAAGCAGTATCCGCCGATGTACTTCAAATTGGAGAGACCATTTAAGTCAACTGACTCCAATCCTATACAGTTCGAGAATACTGCCGATCCGGAAGTAGACGCAGATTCATTTTCAGGTCTGTTACCCAAATGTTCCAGACTGTTTCCTAGCAATACGCAGCCTTCCGTTGCCTGAGAGTTTTCATTATCGACCTTGATAAATCTCAGGGACGAACAACCGCTGAACGCTGCATTATCAACAGTTATGATTGAAGGAAGTTTCACGGTATCCAGGGATGAACAGTTCATGAACGCTGAATGTCCAATATGCTTGACCTCAGGAGCCACTATGCTTTTCAGATAAGTGTTACTGTTGAATGCACCGTCTGCAATTGATGTAACATGCATGTTTTCATAGTCGAGATTTACCTGTGGAGAACTGAATGTGCGTCCCATAGGACAGAAAGTCAGTTCATAAGATCCATCTTCGAGCTTCTGGAACAACATTCCATCTTTGACAGTGAATACTGAATCTCCCGTAAGGAGAAGGTTGCTATACCGTTCTGAATGATCGGAGGTAATCTTTATGGTTGTAAGGGATGAACAACCTTCGAATGCGTTGGCGGAGATCTTGGTTACACTCGGGGGGATGATTACGGTAGTCAAACTACTATACATGCTGAACGCCCTGTCGGGTATTTCAGTAAAGTTACCAACGAGGTTAACTGTCAATTTACCTTTGCAAGTGAATTTGTCGTGATCGATGAAGTGAGAACTCCAATTGGTTCCTAGCACTCCCTCTCCGAATACTGTCAGAGTAGTTCCATAGTCCGCTTCGTTTATGACATATCCATACGTGCCGCAGGATATTTTGTTGGTTCCCAATGCATAGATAGGTTTCAGGACAATGTCGTGGTTGGGGAACACATTAAACTGACCTACATGGAATCCGATTCCATCGATATCCGATATCAGCCACTGGTTGGTAAACACGTGTCCGATTTTCGTCGGTTCCAGCATTGAGAGAGTTACTTCTTGGCCATCGGATAGGCACCCAGTTGTTTCATTCCAATAGCCGTAAATGGCTACGGAAGCGTTCTGAGCACCCAAACGGCCCTCATCCAGATCGATGTAAACCGTAATCAATTTACTGTTGTGTATGTTAAGCAGGTATGTGAATGTGGATACGAGTGTGTCACCTTCGTACATATTAATCACAATAATCCTGTGAACACTTCTTTCGTAACCCAGGCCCATGTTATCCCAGGGTACGACAAGATTGATCTGACCCGAACTCCCAGATGATATGATCTGTTCACCTGTATCGAAAGTAATCGGAATCGGGTTACCTTCGCTATCTAGTAGATATGTGTACCCGAACACCTTTTCGCTGATAGAGAGGTCTATGGTGCCCTCCATTGCCATATTGGTAAATGCGGACTTGTACATAGAAAAGTCCACCCGCAGATTAGATGCATTTCTACTGGAATAATCCACCGAGATGACATACTTATCATTGTTGTCGATAACAAGTCCTTCATACCTTTCCGCAATTGTCTCCTCCAGGCTGTCAGAGGTATATGTGTATGATGGCGGAATATACTCGACACCGACACTCATTCTAACCGACGGTTCGAGAACAACAGGTCCGTATTCATACGTGAGTGCATCTGCATTACAGTAAATCCTTATGGTCCTATAATTGTTCATCTCGTTAGGGTAGCTAATTGTTGCTTCTTCACTTTGGCCAGGGTACAGTGGAGTATCAAACTTATATTCTATGAGGTTAGTGTCATCGATGAATACGCTCACTCCAGATATTTTGGTCAAACCAGTGTTTTCAAGTTCGAAATTGAACGTCATCGCCGGGCCTGATACGAATTCATCAATGCGTAGATTGCTCATGACAAACGATCCATCCTGGTTTAGATGTGCGTATGCTACAAGCACTGGGTCATCACTGTATTTCAAAGAGTCTGCACCGTCACGGTTGCTGACACCGATTGTGTATACCACATCTAATTCACCGAAAGGTGTATAGGCAAGGCTTGCAGACAAAAGTTCCACATAGGTGTATCCGCTGTACTTAGCATCTTTGGCAGGATCAAGAAGTTTCACTGGACCATAGAATTTTTCAACACCTTCTTCTGTGATGGATATAGCACCGTATACGATAGACTCAGAAATCCAGTAAACCAGAGTTTTATTCTCCGAACTGATCACCTGGTAGTTGGAGTTGGTAAGGTCTGTAATCTCCTGAGTTGTGCCAGTGGGTAAGTGGTACCTGTACAGCATTCCTCTGGAGATGAAGTATGTATCATCCCCATATGTGCGAACACTGGAGACATCGCCATAGTTTCCAAACCCTGAGAAACCTATGTATGCGTTTTCATGAATTACTTCCAAATCATCGGTGTTGATTAATTCAACTTCAAGAAGCACCGATCCGTTAGGGTCCACCATTGCACTGTAATCTTGGATTATATACTGGTCGTTGCTGAATATCAGCTCTGGTGAGCCCCATACTCCATTCACTCTCTTTGACAGATATACGGAATGTTCATTTGACCATACTGCAGCAATATCATTACCGTAAGAGATCAGTGTTGGGTTCATTTCGGAGTATTCATTGTTTGTTATTATTTCGAAAGATTCGAACCTCTTGGTATCAGTGTTCCATTCAGCGAAACACAGTTCCTCATTCCTCATCAGTTCTTCGAAATCTTCACTGGAGATTTCTGAGAGAGAACGAATCTTTTCGACAGTCTCTGCATCTGCAGCAGACCAAATAAGATATGCTTTATCCTTGAGAGAGATTAGTTGCACTCCCTCTTCGATTCCGGCTCTGTTTGTTACCTGAATGGGATAGCTCCAGTATTCTCCGTCATACCAGGAATAGAATGTCGAGAGATTGGATCCGCTGATGGATGAGAATACCATAATTGTATCCTTGCCGATAGTTCTTATTTGCGGGTCGGCGTCAGCATATTCCCAGTCTCTAAGTAATTGTGCATTTCCATCCCACGATAAAGTCCGATTGACTGTGTACGTGTAGTCAGATACTTGGTATTGGGTAACAGAACTGTCCGGATTTTCAGATAGCAGTTCATCGAGTGCAAGCACCATGAGGTGCGGATCAAAGTCTTTATTGATTAGCTGGAAATTAATCGGTCTTGTTTCTGGTTTTATTTCAATGAATCCAATCTTTAATTTGAAATACCCATTTAATCTGAAACCGACATTGAAATTACCCTTATCATCCATGACAGATAGTTTAAGAACTAATGCACCTTTGGCACCGATTCCCGCACTGATGAAACCGCGCAATCCTGCACCGCTTTCGCCATAAACAGATATTGTAAATTCTTCTTTGAAATGCATACCTAATTTGCAGGTAGATTCAAGGGTATTGGACCCGTTATCATATGTAAGTTTAAGGCCAACTTGAGTTTTTGATTCCAAATCTACTCCAACTTCCCAGTACATGGGGATTCCATAGATTGTATATGGCCCACCCATCCTGAAGAGTTCGCACTCTATATCTAGGTAGATTCCTCCTGAAACGGAGATAGGTTTGTTTCCATTTCCAGTACTGTATTTAATCTCTATGAATATTCCCGCGGAAGCGTTGTATTTTGAGTCTTTGTATTCTATTTTTACAGTAGGAGTAATGGCCGCATCACGGGAATAGTAGACTTTTTTCAGTGCATTCGAATATTCAGCAATGTCTGATGAATCAACGACGATGATTTCATGATTGTTTGGATCTTCGCCCCATTTTATACCAGTTAATTCATGGTTCTGGGAATCAGCCCGACCTCCATGAATAAGGACTGTTGTTTCTCCAGTGGATTTGTCGATACATGTAGAGATCTTGAACATCGGTCCGTGAGTATTTACAGAGAAATTGGATAGAACATTATTGACAAATGGAGCAATCCATCCCTGCTGACGATTGCTTCCGTCATCATCTAGTTTCATGCTTGCAAAGAGGTTTTCTGAGATTTCGGTATAATCTACACCAACGGAACTGAATTGAATGTTCAACCGGACAAGTTTTGAATACTTTTTCTCTCCATTTTCTATATATTCCAAATAACCGAACATTGTGGTGCCTGCATCGAACACCACACCTCTACCGAAGTCTTCGAAGTAAATGTGACTTTTAGTTGATTCAAAGTATGCAGTGTTTTTGTACCCTGTATCAGGTGCATTCATGTTCACCTGATAAACCTTGAATTTCATTTCAGATATATCTGAAGGATCTCCATCAATTGAATAATTATACGCCAAATCGATATTGTATAGTTCGGGGGAAGTAATCTTCATTGAAGAATCACCTTCCTTGACTATCTGTCTTACATAGTAGTAGTTTCCATGGAGAACATCATAGGTAACTCCGTTGTCATCGATTGATACACTTTTCAGCTTAGCTTTACCAATCAGGGAGGGTACCGCATACGTGGATGATGCCCCCGAATCCAATTCATTGGAGCTATCAGACTCTTTAATATAATATGCTTCGGGAATTGAACCTTCATAGTATCCGAGACTTTCCGGATCATTAAGGATTGTCTGTATCCTTTCAATCTCAGATGCATGATAAATTGCCACGGTATCATTGTACCTGAAGTCGTAGTTACGTTGACCTCCGTAAATCTCATTTGCGTACGATACTTGGAGATAACCGGAGATGTTTTTGTTCGATAGGCAGGTGACGGTTAACCAGTAACGATCATCTACGAAAGTGACTGATATGTCGTGATCTGAACTCAAGCAGCCATTTCCTTCGTTGTTTTTGTCCAAGATTATCGAACCAGTGCGGTTGCCATAGGATGTACTCCAGGATATCTCATCGACTTTTTCCAATCCATCAATGATGAGGGACTGAACTTTATGGATATCATCCACTGTTATTTTCAAAGTGGATTCTTTACACGCATCATACCACTGTGCATATTGTTCACTATATTCTCCTGTGTGTACGACCTCGGTGTTTCCTCCCTCTGACGAAACAACTGATACTCTGTAAATCAGACGGCTCAGGCTCTTTTCCTTACTATCTAGGATTACGATGGAAACGACATCTTCCTCAGTAGTTTCTTTACCTATACTGAATTCATACTCGTCTGAGGATACACTATTTGATTCCACAACCACCTTACCCTTATCGTTAGCGAGAGTGAGAACTGCCTTCAGCGCTCTTTCGGGAGTAGTTCCGTTTTGGTAGTGAGCATATTCATCAGAGATCTTTACGTGGAAATTCCAGGCTGAACCCGAACCGATTTTGGCCGGTACATCCAGATATGTATAGATTTCAGTATTCTCGTAGTGGACTTCGCGTATCTTCTGACTGAATCTGCATTCAATATCACGGATTTCTCCGGATGCGTTCAGTGTGATTTCACATTTGTCAGTCAGCAGCTTATCCTCAACGAACCACCCTACAAAGTCGAAATTACCATTTTCGTCATTTTTCACGTGGAATTTCAATTTGAGAATCGAGCCTTTTTGGGCGAAACCTACAAAGTTTTGTTTTATTTCTCCTGAATATGTTTGATGGTTATCATAATATGATTCGATGAAACCTGTTCCCGTAATCCAACAGTCGTTGATTGATTTATCACCGATACAAGTTGCATTGATGGAGATAAACATGACCTCATTATCGAGCATCAGTCTACCGTTATCGTTGGAGTACCGGTGTCCGATTATCTCATTTTCAAGAATCTGGCGCATTCCGTCAAAGAACTCAAGGCCTGAGAAAGCATTCCAAGAGATCCCCTTTACACGAGGAATAGACAAAGATGCTATGCTCGTGCATCCACTAAACACGTCGGAGCCAATGGTTTCAGTCATCTCTAAGTCGATGGCGGTTTTCAAGTCAGAGCATCCATCGAATGCCGAATCGCCGATTTTATGCACTCCTGCAAGTGCTACCATGTTATTAGGGGAAGCACAGTCGACAATACTTTCCAAATCACTACACTGATAGAATGCATACGCTTCAATCGTTATCAGGTCGGCGGGGAGAACCACTTCCACAATTGCTGTATCTCTGAATGAGCTGGCAGAAATTGTATTGATTCCGGGTCCGATATATACGGTCCAAGGATTGTTACCAAGGGCCTGGGTATTACATTGATCTGTGTTCTCCGAATCGAATATATATGCGGTATCGTCGTTGAACATTGCGAATCCTGTGTCGCTGTCACCATACTGGGTGATGAGAGAGACCATTCCATCCTCGCAAGCAATCTTCAGCCATTTCTCCGATTTAATAAGAACAGACCCGTAAAGGGTGATAGATTCTCCAGGCGTTTTTTCGATGAATATTTCTTCGATATATCTTGAACCACTGAATGCATCATTTGATACAGTTCTCATTGATGGGTGGAATGTAATATGACCAACGAATCCTGATGGAACTGCAATCAGGGTGGTACAGTCTTTGTTGTAAAGAAGGCCGTTGTAGGAGCTGAATGCGTTGTTGTTCAGACTTACAAGTATTTGTTGGAGGGCGCTCGCATTCTGGATTCCACTACCGTTCACATCTTTCACGTCGTTTAATATCTCAAAGGTGGTGGACTCTGATTTAACAGCATAGGCAATCAGGCGGGAGAAGTTCTGGTTGTATAGGTGGCCATCCCTAGTTCTGAAGCAATCATTGTTTTTTACCTCGAATGCTTTAACATTGGGTATTTTGGAGAAGACTTCTTCTCCAATCGAAGTAACACCATTATGGATGACTACCACATCGATTATTTCCGCTCCATCGATGGTAATTATCTCATTCAAATTTCCGCTACCAACGATATTCAGTACATTATTCTGTCTGATAGCCGCTATGTCGCCGTATTCTACCTGAACAATGTCGTTAGAAGGCTCACCGGAATAGTATATGCATCTGGGGATGAAATGGAAGTCTCCGAAAGCCCTGACCCCAATCATGCAATCATAAATTGCGGATAAATCAACAACTCCCTGACCAATCGAAGTATTGTCAAAAGCACGGTCCCCAATCGAATCGATAGTAGAGGGGAAGGTAATCGACGTTATGCTCGATAATCCGTTGAATGCATCTTGGGAAATTCCTGTGATGCCCTCTGTAAACACTATAGTTGTTACTTCGGGTGGTATGGATTGGTTATACCCTGTAGGGGGACATACATCGCCATGGCCAACGACAATTAGTTTAGATCCTACGACGATTCCCTTTGCGTCAGTTCCAAATTCAGTCCAAGATTTGCCCCCAATTTTGGTGACAAGGTTGTCATCAGATATTTCAAAAATATTGGATTGTGGGTTGGCAGATATGGTGAATGGTTGGCTGCCGTTTGCAGTATCTTCATATATGGTTGAAATGCTCCCCAATTTGATTATATTGTCAGTTTTTCCTATCTTGACGAACGTCTGACCAGCGATTTTCTCGATAACCTGCTGAGTGGTATTTGTGCCAGCGCTCAAGAAACATCCGTTATTGGTTTTGACGTCGTGCAGAGAGATATTAGTGAATATCGGTTCATACTTATCCCAAGTCAATCCGGAACCGAAGTGGATATAGTCAAGATCACTTATGTTTTGGAAAGCATATGCTCTGATTATTCTAACAGAATCAGGAATGTGAATAGCTTTTATGTTGGATGCTCCGTACACGGAATGAGACCCAATCTCTGTGGTTCCCTCATGTATCCAGAATATTTCCACGGATTTTCCGCTGGGGAACAGAATCAGTTTTTGCATATTCTTCGAATACAATACTCCGTCAATCGAACTGAAAGTCCCGTTGCTCGGATCTACTTCGATCGCATTCAGGCGAGTACAGGTCCGGAATGCATCTATGTCAATGGATGTAACCGTTGAGGGTATTGAAACTGTGAGCAGCCCTACGCATTCATCGAAAATGGTCTTGTTAATCGACTTTATCGAAGAGTTGTTATAGACCTCCTCTAACGCTGAGCAATGTCTGAAGGAGTAGTCTCCAAGACTCGTAAGAGATGAGGGCAGAGTAATGGATTTGAGCGAGGTACATCTATCAAACGCATTGTTGCCTATGGTTTTAAGTGATCCAGGCAGCGGGATATTCTGCAGAGAGCTGCAGTCTCCGAAGGCATATGCTCCAATCTTGGTGAGATTATTGGACAGCGTTATCGAAACAAGGGCTGTACAGGACCTGAACGTATGGTTATTGATCTCGGTAACGCCTGCAATGCTAACATCCCTGAGAGAGAAACAATTATAGAATACGTTATCGGGAAGAGATGTTACACTTGTTGGGACATAGGCATTGTTTAGCAGTGTACAGTTCCGGAATGCACTTTCACCTATCGTATTCATTGAGTTAGGTAAATTGATTGCAACCAAACCAGATTTTTCAAACGCGCTTTTTCCAATGGTGTTGAGGGCATTAGGGAAAATGATATTATGCAGAGATGAACAGTTGTAGAACGCATAATCCGCTATGTTTTTGACCGCTCCGAGTTGAACGGTTTGTAAGGCGGTGCAGTTGTAGAATGTGTTTTCATTGATTTTTGTTACATTGGTGGGGATAGAGATAGAGGTTAAGGATTTGCATCCTTCGAATGCGTGGGCACCTATGTTTGATAGTGTATTAGGTAAGTTAATTTTAACCAGGCTTGAGCAGTTCGAAAACGCGTAGGGTGCAATTGTATATGTTGCACTCAGACTTACCTCAGTCAACGAATAGCAGTTGGTAAATGTGTAGTCCCGTATTGTTGTTATTTTCGAGGGTAACGAGACATATTGTAACGATGTACATCCATCAAACGCATGTGCACCGATATAGTTGACTGTTGGCGGAATGTAAATTGATGTTAATGATGTGCATCCTGCAAACGCATAATCTTCAATCCTTTCGACTCCGTTGGTGATTGAGATAGAAGTTATCTTGTTACAGTTTTGGAACGAACCTGCAGCAATGGTGTGCACCTCGCAATTAGCTATCTTGACGTTCCACGGAATACTCACCCAGAGATCCACTTTAAAAGGGATCGTTACACTGCCCGACTTTGCTTTGTCACAACTTATCAAAGTAACATTACTGTCGGAGGGGGTGCCCCACCAGCTGAACCAGTTCCTGGTGTTACCTTGGTATGCTATACCATTGATATTGCCACTGACATAGTGTTCTTGATACGCATCGCTGCTATCAGACTCATTGAGTACAACTACTGCCGGAGCGATTAATATGACGGACAGAACGATTAGTGTTTTAAACGTGAATTTCGGGTGCACGAGAGCACATACACATATGTGTTAATAATCTCTCTTGTATCCAATGCACTAAAATTACATTAATTGTAGAAAGAGGGCGATGATTCCGGAGAGATTTGTCTCTGTGTGCCTTAAAGTTAGGATATTCTTGACACGATTCACACTATACAGTACCGTTAAGATACCATCGAGATATAGCATTGGGTTTTCTGTTAATTGTTTTTATGTGGCTTGTATGATTTTTATTGTATAAGTTCCCAATTCGTCTTATACGAACCAACCGCCATATGTCATCGATATGGCATTAAGAGGCGGCTAGGATTACTGTGGTAATAATTCGGTTATTTGATTATTACCGATTATTGTATCGTGAGTGATTATTCCTCAATCAAGATAGATCTTATAGGCCTTGCAAAGATAATTTGCATCATCTAATCTTTTCAACGCTTTTTTGATGAGTTTTTTCATTTTATTATCATTATCGCCTCTGTAAGATATACCTAAAAGAAATAGAGCTTCGGGGTATTTTTTGTACTTTTTCAATATGTTACGATGTGCCCGTGTATCCTCTGCAGCTTTTTGGAACATTTCATTCAAAACATAGTACTCCGAAGACTCTGCCACTTTATCAGCAATATCTCCCACTATTCCCGAACCTACCAATCCTCCGGCGATACCGAATGAACTCACGAAGCTTAGGAGTTCATGGGCACCAGCGATTTTATCCCTCTTTTTCCGATTGAGATTGTCGTTGAGCAGCGTATACAAATTGTTAATTCCATAAAGTATACATTTCAAAATGGTTTTCTCAACAGTTTGCCAATAGTTCTTGATTTTACATCTTGATTCAAAATCTGTTTCTAGCAACATCTGAAGTGAAACATAGAACAGTTGATGACTATGCTCACGTGTAGCAATTTTGTTCAATTCTTCGAAAGGATCAGGATTGCTGTCGTATAGTACCCCGTAATAGGATAAGATGGCCCGGTATGCATCATGCCATTTCAACGCGGAAATCAGGGAAATTAGTTGTTTACGAGTGTTTTCGATGACTATGGGGTCAGATACTTCAGCGAGAGGCATTGAATCTATCAAATCCCGTAAACAAATCATTAAAAAACCACATATTTGCAGGTTTTTCAATAAGACAATTACCTCCTTCGCGGGAACAGTATTTAAATTAGCTATAAGGAAGGATTCAAAGTTTACATACTCAAGTGTTCCATCGCCTACAAATTTGCCCATTCCAAATGCTCTACTGTTATGCATCATTCTTTCCAGTGACTGAATTTCCTGTGCGCATAAAATCGTCTCGTACCCAGTACTCAAATCTTCTACATGGGCCGGTTTGTTAGTATACCTCAGGACAACAGCGTCTACAGTGCCCAGTAGGGGGCGGAATAGTGGATCATCAGCATTATTCAAACATGCCTCAATTTCTAACATTTTAGTTTTGTTTGGATCATTCGTTATGTGACTGATACAATACCCAAGTACTTTTTTGTACTTTTCATCATTAGAATGGTTTATTATTTCAGTGATGTTTGGATCCAACGGTAGTTCGGAGAGATGATTTTTATAGAACACATCTGACATGAAAAGATACATCTTATCGCTCAAGACGTTCAGGTAACCCTTTTCCCCGAAGTACTCTTTCAAATATTCGTGTTTTTCCTTTTCATAAAGATCCAGGTATGCAGGATTACAATTGTTACCGTATATACAACGAAGTATCAAAAGGCACAATGGGTCACTTTTACATTTTACATTAAGGTATGTTTTGAGTTCTACGAAGCGCACCACATTGTCGGAATCATTCTTTATTATTTCGCCATATTCGTAGAATTCTGTTTTGTTCATATTGTAATTACAGTGGGGGCACATAGTAGGAATCGAAGATTTTTGTATAGGCGAAAACTGTATTTGATTGAATTTAAGACAGGAGGGGCACGTGTAACAATAATACATGTTAAAATGATACTATAGCTGTTAGATAAACCCTATTAATCTTTAGTACGTGATTTTCAGTCGTTTGGATGGACAAACGATAATCATCCAACTGTTGTTTAGGCACTGTGTTTTAAACAGATTGTGGGGTAGGCAGTACTTCTTCCATGTGGAGAATCAGCGTTGGGGATAGTATTGCAGTATTGGTGCGCCAGATATCTGTTGAATCATAACATGTGTTGGCTTCATGAGTCTGTAGTACCTATTCATTCGCCAACCTTTTATTACGTGCGTGCCATCGCGCACGCATATACAAGATCTGATTACCATGACCGCAATCGGA